>Ga0137309_101397_pt1 | contig 16426 bp, 17 predicted proteins | sample NAcewiD2O_June_FD_97179 | JGI IMG/M metagenome (GOLD analysis project Ga0137309, IMG submission 97179) | Mouse cecal microbial communities from Vienna, Austria - N-Acetylneuraminic amended D2O_June | ecosystem: Host-associated > Mammals > Digestive system > Large intestine > Cecum | place... | reverse complement strand
ATTTTGGACACCCTGCGCTCCCTGGGCTTTGGGGCCCAGTGCCAGGGGGATACCTTCACCGTGGAGGCGCCCTCCTGGCGGGCCACCAAGGATGTAACCATCAAGGCGGACATTATTGAGGAAATTACCCGCATTTATGGGTACGACAATTTCCAGATCTCCACTACGGTCAGCCCGCTGTACCCCCAGAAGAAATCCCCCCAGAATAAGGCGGACAATTTCGTGAAGGATATTTTAGTACAGAGCTATGGGCTTCACGAGGTGCACTCTTATATCTGGGAGGACGCCAAAACCTGCCGGGAGCTGGGGCTGGCCCCTGTGGAAAACGTGAAGCTGCTTAACGCCCAAACCCCGGACCATGAAACCCTGCGCCAGAGCATGGGCCCCACCCTGCTGGGCTGCGTCCTGGCCAACCGGGCCTTTGACGCCGGGTTCGGCGTGTTTGAGATTGGCCGGGTGTGCGAGGGCCTGGACCAGGACGGCCTGTGCCGGGAGCGCAAAAAGCTGGGCCTGGCCCTGTTCAGCCGGGTGAAGGCCGAGAAGGAGCTGTACTTCCAGCTGCTGGGCATTCTCAAGGACCTGGGCCAGCGCATTAAGCGGGCCGGGCTGGCCTTTGCCAACGGCGAGGCCCTTTACGACTGGCAGCACCCCCGGAACACGGCGTTCATCTCCTGCGGCGGGGAGGAGCTGGGCTGGCTGTGCGCGGTGAAGCCCTCGGTGGCCCGCAAAATCGGCAAGAAAGCCGCGGTGGTCTGCGCCCAGCTGGACATGGACGCTTTCGCCGCCTTGCCCCCCCAGGACCTGAGCTACCGGGAGCCCTCCCGGTTCCCGGGCATTGATATCGACCTGTCGCTGCTGGTGCCGGACGGTATGCGCTATGCGGACATGGAGCCTGCCTGGGCCGGGGCCGGGCCGGAGCTGGCGGGGGTCAGCCTGATTGACTCCTTTACCCAGAACGGACGCAAGAGCCTGACCCTGCGGTTCGCCTTTTCCTCTCAGGCCAAGACTCTCTCCAAGGAGGAGGTCCAGCCGGTGGTGGACGGAATTGTGGAGAAGCTGGCGGCAGCGGGGGCGGCCCTGCGGGCATAGCAAAGAAGCAGCGGCCCCGCAAAGCGGCGCAAAAGGCATCCCCAAAGAAAAAACTTGCATTTCTCCTCAATATGAGGTATGATAGAACGATAGAGCAAAACCCTGAGTTTTTGAGCCTGGAGGTGGATCTCATGCCTGACAACAACAACACCATCACCTTCTCCCTGGAAGAAGTCCGCGAGGCCGACATGAAGCGGATTCTTTTGGTGGTCTACGACGCCCTAAAGGAGAAGGGGTACAATCCCATCAGCCAGATTGTGGGGTACCTGCTGTCTGAAGACCCCACCTACATTACCACCCATAACAACGCCCGCAGCCTCATCCGGCGCATCGACCGGGACGAGCTGCTCAAGGCCATGGTCCGGTCTTACCTGGGAGAGTGATTTTCCCGGCCAAAATTTTTGACAAGCGTGGTGACAGTATGAGCGAACAGAAAAAACCGGCGCAGAAAAAGTCCCCCTTCCCCTCTTACAAGGGCAAGCCTCTGGTGCGCTGCGGCGACACCATCTACTATGGCAGCATGGCGGACAAATATGTAATTAAAATGGACGTGAAGTCCAAGAAGAAGGTGGGCGAGCTGGACGTGGCCGACAAGGTGACCGTGCAGCTGATGTACACCGACCCCGAGATCCGCTCCCGCAAGCAGATCGTAAAGACCAGCGAAAAAGAAGGGCTGTACCTGGCCCTGGATATTGCCGAGGCCTGGCTGACCAGAGCTTTGGCGGAATAAACCAGAAGGCCTCCCGAAAGGGGGGCCTTTCCTGCTGCTAGGGCTTTTCCGGCTCCTTCTTCGGGATCGCCATAGACGAAAGCTGCCGGTAGTTTTCCAGCTCCTCCCGGTCCGCCGGGGCCCGGTACATCAGCCCGGTGCACTCGTTGGCCGAGGCCACGTTGGAGATGGCGGGAAACTGGTCCCGCCGGGGCGTGTCGTGCTCATGGTAGTCGATCTTTGGCTTGTGGGCCGCCATAGAACCGCCTCCTTTGAGAATGTGACTACTCCCCTAGTTTTTCCGGCGCTGGGGGCGCTTATTCCCGGTCCTTCTTTTTCCATCCGGCCGCGCATATAGTTAAGGTAGTTCAAAAGGGGGCCGCGCCTCGTTTGAACCGGTTTGTAAGCGCGTTTACGTATAGAATGCTTCCAGACAAATCTTTATGGAAAGCCGGTGACCCGTTTGATTCACAGCTTCACTTCCGCCTTTGCCCAGCGCCTGCTCCGCCGCCCCAACGCCTGGGCCGCGGTCCGGTCCGGAGAAGAAAACGCCCGCCTGCTGGGCTCCCTTAAGCTCTACCAAACCACCGCCGGGGTTTTAACCGCCGCCGAATTTTGGGGCCTGCCCGAGGAAGGCCGCTTCCTCCTGCGCCTGGTTCCCGGCCCGGACCAGCCCGCTCCGGCGGACTGCCTGCCGGTTCTGTTTGCCAACCGGGGCTATGGCTGGTGCGTGGGCCTCACCAGCCGCTTTGCCATCCGGGACGTGCTGGGCATAACCGCCGAGCTGTGCCGGGAGGGGAAGACAGAGCCGGCTTTGGCCCGGGGCGTAATCCGGTAAGGGCCGGCACAGGACGGGGCCTTTCCCGCCGCGCCCACGCAGCCTCTTGGTGATTTGACGTTTTTCCCTCTCTCCCTTCCGGAGAGCTTTTCGTGCTCCCCCGCCCGTAAGGGCAGGGGAGCACAGATGATTATCTCTGTGGTTGGGACAATCCATCCTTCCGGGGCTCTTGCTAATTAGCGGGAAACTTGGTATAATAATAGCCAAATCCCGGCCGGAATCCACCGGCCCCTTGCCGCGAAAGGATGGTTCTCATGAAATTTCACATTTTGGGCAGCTGCTCCGGCACAGAGCCTATGCCCGGCCGGCACCACACCAGTCTGGCCTTGGAGCTGGAAGACCGCCTGTACTATTTGGACGCGGGAGAAAACTGCGCCTACTCCTCTTACCTGCTGGGGCTGGACCAGCTGGCCATTCAGGGGGTGTTCATCTCCCACACCCACATGGACCATGTGGGCGGCCTGCCCCACCTGCTGTGGAACCTGCGCAAGCTCTGCACCCTCTCGCCGGAGAATCAGGCGCGCATGCAGGGACGAAGCGTTCCTGTCTACCTGCCGGATTTAGACGTGTTTGAAGGGGTGCGCAAAATGCTGCTGGGCAGCGAGGGAAACTATGAAACCGTCTTTTCCCTGGAGCCCCGGCTGGTAGCCGATGGCCTGTTGCTGGACGGTCCCATGCGGGTGGAAGCTTTCCACAACCGCCACCTGGGCGATCCGAAGCCCGGGGAGCCCTGGCGCAGCTACTCCTTCCAGCTGGAGGCCCAGGGAAAGAAAATTCTCTATTCCGGCGATTTCCGGGACCTCTCCGAGCTGCTGCCCTGGCTGGACGGGGCGGACCTGGTCTTTTTGGAGACCGGACACCACCGGGCCTGCCAGCTGTGCCAGGAGCTGGTTCAGTCCGGCGCCGCCTTTGGCCAAGTGGTGTTCTACCACCACGGCGTGGAAATTTTAGGCGGCTTTTCCAGCGAGCTGGCCTTGGCCCAGGAGGTTTTGGGCAGCCGGGTGGCCTTTGCGGATGACGGAACCTGCGTCGAACTGTAACGCCGCTCCTTTACGGCAAAAACTCCGCCCGTCTCATCACAACCCCCTCAGAAAGGAAATTTTGTATGAATCATCTCATTCTCGCTTATGCCGTGAACGACGCCCTCCCCCTCTTCACCCAGGAGGACCTGTCCGCTTTAACCCACATCAATCTGGCCTTTGGCCTGGTAAAAGACGGTCTGCTGGACCTAAGCCAGCTGACCCACCTGGACCTGCTGCCGGTCTTCCGCCAGTGGAACCCCCAGATTAAAATCGTCCTCTCCATTGGCGGCTGGGGCGCGGGGGGCTTTTCTGAGATGGCCATGACCGCCGCCGGGCGGCAGGCCTTCAGCGGCTCCTGCCTAGAAGCCGTGGAGCGGCTGGGCCTGGACGGAATCGACATTGACTGGGAGTACCCCTGCAGCAGCCAGGCGGGCATTGCCTCCGACCCTCGGGACCGGGAGAACTTCACCCTGCTTTTGCAGGCCCTGCGGGAGCGGCTGGGGGACCGGATCCTCTCCTTTGCCGCCGGAGCCGGGGAGTACTTCATTGAGGGAACCCAAATGCCGGAGGCGGCCCGTATTGTGGACTATGTGCAGCTGATGACCTATGACATGCGCAACGGCTTTACCCGGCAGGCGGGCCACCATGCGGCCCTGCGGGCCAGCCAGGGCGACGCCAGCCCCACCAACACCGTGGACATTGTGGAGATGTTCCACCGGGCGGGGGTTCCCTGGGACAAGCTGGTGGTGGGCGCGGCCTTCTACTCCCGCCGCTGGACCGGCGTTCGGGACGAAAACCACGGCCTGCTGCAGCCAGCGGAGAGCGTGGGCGAGGGCGGCCCCTGCTACAGCGATTTAACCGGGGAGTTCCTCCAGCAAGGCGGCTTTACCAAATATTGGGACGAGGACGCCCAAGCCTCCTATCTGTGGAACGGCAGCGAGTTCATCAGCTATGAGTCCCCCGAGGCTTTGGCGCGCAAATGCCAGTATGTCCGGGAGGCGGGGCTGCTGGGCATTATGTACTGGGAACACAGCTGCGACCGAACCCACCAGCTGCTCCAGGTCATCCACCGGGAGCTGGGCGAAAAGTAAGGGGCCCGGAGCAGGAGCTCCGCCCGGTTATCCCCCAAAAACAAAAAGCATCCCGGGGTTTTATGGCAAACGCATGGAAAAGCCGGCACATACCGCTTTTGCACCACGTTCCCTATAAGATCCCCTAAGATGCTTTCACAAGACGCGCATCAGCCGAGAACAGCCCAGCAACACTTTGCTTTTACAAAATTTTGTGCCCGGTGCTCTTTATTTGACCGCCACTGCCTCAATCTCAAACAGCGCCCCCTTGGGCAGGGCGGCAACCTGTACGCAGGACCGGGCCGGGGCCTCGCCGGGGAAGTACTTGGCGTAAATAGCGTTGATGGCGGCGAAGTCGTTCATATCCGCCAAAAACACGGTGGTTTTCACCACATCGGCGCAGGACATGCCTCCCGCGGCCAAAACGGCCTGTAGGTTCTCCAGCGCCTGGGCCGCCTGGGCCTCTACCCCTTGAGGCAGCTCCCCGGTGGCGGGGACCAGGCCCAGCTGGCCGGAGGTATACAGAGTGTTGCCCGCCAGCTTGGCGTGGCAGTAGGGCCCCACAGCGGCGGGGGCGTTTTCAGCGGTGATGGTTTTGTTCATGATGGAACCTCCTTAAAATCATTACATTTTCTGGCACGGCCAAAACCCGCGCTCAGGAAAGCCCAAGCCTGCCTGGCGCGCCTTTGGCCCCATGCCCTTTCTATGCTTTCTGGGGTGCTGTTTGGGGCGGCCTCTCAGAAAGCGGGAAGAACAATGCACCGCTTCTATTATACCCCTCCTGGAAAAAATCGCAAGCCCCATGCTTTCTCCGGTAGTGTCCGTTTCTGAGAGCTTTCGTGTTCCCCCGCCCTACGGGCGGAGGAACACAGATGATTATCTCTGAGGTTGGGACACTTCCGCTTTCTCCAAACCATTTCTGCGAAAGGCGGCGCTTCCATGCGAAACCTGCTCCTTACCCTCTCCTATGACGGTTCCGGCTACCACGGCTGGCAGATTCAAGAAAATGCCCCCACGGTTCAAGAGGCCTTTCAAGCCGCTCTGTACCGGGCCACTGGCCTGCGGGAGGATTTGAAGGCCTGCTCCCGCACCGACACCGGCGTGCATGCCCGGGAATTCTGCGTCAGCCTTAAGACGGAGAGCCGGATTCCTCCCCAGCGGCTGGCCGCCGCTTTAAACCACTACCTTCCCCCAGACATTGCCGTAAAATCCTGCCGCCCGGTACCAGAGGACTTCCACGCCCGCTACAGCTGCAAGGGCAAGGAGTATTGCTATGAAATCTGGAATCACCCGCTCCGGGATCCTTTTCGGCAAGGCCGGGCCCTCCATTACTGGTACCCCATCGACGAGGCCCTGCTGGACCGGGCTGCCAAAGCCTACCTGGGGCGCCACGACTTCACCTCTTTCTGCACCCTGGACAAGCGGGAAAAGGGCGACCTGTGCCGCACGGTTTCCGCCGCCGGGGTGGAGCGGCGGGGGGGTCTGGGGGGTTTCACTGTAGCCGCCGATGGGTTCCTTTACAACATGGTCCGCATTATGGTGGGGACGCTTCTCCATGTGCAGCAGGGCAAGCTGGCCCCCGAGGACCTGCCCTCTGTGCTGGCCGCCCAAAACCGCCGCGCCGCCGGCCCCACCGCTCCGGCCTGGGGGCTCTACTTAAACCGCGTGTTTTACCCATAAGGCTTTTGCGTCCGTTTTCAAAGGAGTTTTTATGAATTCACTTACAACCAAATCTTTCAGCCTGTTAAGCGACCATATGGCTGTGTACCAATTTATGCTGGACGCCTACAGCCCGGACTACCGCAACGGACTGCCCGCGCCCTTTTGGGAGTATGCCCTGGTCTCCTCCTGGATGGATAAATCTTACCTGCACCGGTGCCGGATGTGGAAGGACAGGGAGACCATTGTAGGCTTCTGCTTCCACGAAAATCCGGTGACCGATGTATATTTCACCCTGCGTCCAGGGTATGAGGCGCTGGCCCCGGAAATGGCGGCCTACGCCGCGGAGCATATGCCCCGGCTGGAGGGCCGGCATCAACTGGTGCTTATGGGAAAGCAGGCGGAGCTGATAGAGGCGGCGAAGAACTTGGGTTATTCCCAAGTTGGCGGCTATCACGACCAGATCTATGACTGCGCCAAGCCTCTGGAGTACCCTCTCCCAGAGGGCTTCCGCTTTACAGAGCCTGGAGGCGTGGATGTGGCCAAAGCTACAGAATGCTGCTGGAAAGGCTTTGATCATGAGGCTCAGGAGGGCCCCTGGGACGGACAGTTAGAGGACGCCTATGAGCTGGTCAACGCCCCCCATGCCACGCCGGAGCACCACATCGCGGTGATGAACCAGGCGGGGGAATACGTCTGCTACGCTGGCATGTGGTGGGTGCCGGAAAACAAGCTGGCCTATCTGGAGCCTCTGTGCACTGTGCCCGCCTACCGGCGCAAGGGCCTGGCCGCCGCAACCCTTTCCGAGCTCTACCGGCGGCTTCGGCCTCTGGGGGCGGAGCAGTTGACCGGCGGCGGAAATCCCTTTTACCAAAAAATCGGCTTTGGCCCAGGCGTCCAGTGGACCTACTGGCAGAAGTAAGACAGCTCCGCAAGGGACTTTCACAAAACAACAGGACCTGAGCGTCTGTTTTTCACAGGCTCCCAGGTCCTCTTTTGTTTCCATAATGTTAAGGGGCTTCCCCCTCATCCCTCCAGGCGGGAAAGATCCAGGCTGTCATAGGGCTCTCCGGCCAGGGTCTTCCAGACCAGCTCTTTCCCTTCCCTCACCATGTAGCCCCGGGCGCTGCCCTCCTTGGGCAGAGAGACTGATCCTGGGTTCAAATACCACCAGCCTCCAGGCTGCGGAGCTTTGGCCGGCACATGGGTGTGCCCATGGAGGAGAATATCCCCCGGAGCAAGGGCAGGAGGGCATGCCGTGTGGTAGCGGTGCCCGTGGGTGGCGAATACCCGCCGCTCCCCCCATTCCAGCAGGCAGTACTCCGCCAGCACCGGGAATTCCAGCACCATCTGGTCCACTTCGGCCTCGCAGTTGCCCCGCACGCAGAAAACGCGGGGCGCAATTCCGTTCAGCATCTCAATCACCGCCTTGGGGGCATAGCCCTGCGGCAGGTCGTTTCGGGGGCCGTGGTAGAGCAGGTCCCCCAGCAGCAGCAAGCGGTCCGCCCCCTCCTGGCGGAAGCGTTCCAGCAGCTCCCCGGTGTAAAGGGCCGAGCCGTGCAGGTCAGAAGCAATCATCCATTTCATCTTCACGGTCCTCCTTACGGTTTGGCCTTGCGGCTGAGGAAGCGGGTGCCCACCGGCTTCCCCTCCACAATGGCGTACAGGTCTTGGGGCCGGGCCCCGTTGGTAATCACCATGTCGCAGCCAGCCTCCATGGCAATGCGGGCGGCACTGAGCTTGGTGGCCATTCCGCCGGTACCCCGCCACGTTCCCGCGCCTCCGGCCATGGCCTCAATTTCCGGGGTCAGCTCCGCCACTTGGGGCAGAAGCTGGGCCCCGGGGCAGGTGTGGGGGTCCGCGTCGTACAGGCCGTCAATATCGCTGAGCAGCACCAGCAGCTCCGCCCCGCACAGGGAGGCCACAATGGCGGAGAGGGAGTCGTTGTCGCCCAAAATTTTCTGCCGCCCGGTTTCAATCTCCGCTGAGGACACAGAGTCGTTTTCATTGACCACTGGGATGACTCCCAGCTCCAGCAGGGCGCAGAAAGTGCCTTGCAGATGCTCCAAGCGTTCCGGGTCGGCCACATCGCCGGAGGTGAGAAGAATTTGAGCCACCGAACAGTTGTATTCTGAGAACAGTTTGTCGTAAATATGCATCATGCGGCACTGTCCTATAGCCGCCGCAGCCTGCTTAAGCCGCAGGGCGGTGGGGCGCTCCGGCAGGCCCAGGTGGGCCGTGCCCACGGCAATGGCCCCGGAAGACACCAAAATAACCTGATAACCCATGCCGTGCAAATCGGCCAGTACCCGGGCCAAGCGCTCCATGCTGCGCAGGTCCAGGGAGCCGGAAGGGTGGGTAAGGGTGGAGGTGCCAGCCTTGACCACCAAGCGGCGAGGCGTAATATCCAAATCAATCTCTCCCATCTATCAAAAATATCAAACGGTAAGGCGGCGTCCGTCAAGGTCCTTCCCAATTGCGTGGGCGCAAGAGCGTTTCCTGCCGCTCTCCCAGTTTTCACTTGATTCGCGGCCTGCGCCGGACCTTCAAAACGCAGTACTCCCCCAGCGCTGTCAAAGCCCCCAGGGCCAGGCCCCCCGCTCCATACAGGAAGGGCCGGGCAATGGTTATGTTCCTCTGCTGAATAATCGCCTGCCCCACCTGGGACTGAGGCAGGTTGGGCGCTAGGTAGCCCTGGGCGGAAGCCTCCGGGGCAAAGGTGAGCAGAGAGCCGAAAAATTCTTCCATCTCCTGGGCGTAGTAGCCGAAGTCCGTAATGTGCAGCCGGGGCAGCAGGGAAGAGGGCAGGTCGATGGACTGAAGCACCAGCGGCACACAGGCCAGCAGCACCAGGCCCACCGCCAGATTCAGGACCAGCACCGCCCGGTTTTGCCGGGCCTTTCTGGCAAAAAGGCAGGACCCCACCCACAGAGCCAGCGCCGCCCCGAGGAGGAAAAGCAGCTGGCCCAATCCGGTAAAATTATCTAAAAACTGACTCATGGCCCCAAAGCTGTACACTTTGGCCTCGTACAACTGGGGGATCAGGGTTTTCGCCTGGGCCTCCATAAAGACCCCCATGGCCTTTTCCACAGAAAACAGCACCGCGCTCCCGCTCTGCTCTACAATCTCCACCCCTTCCGGCAGTTCGTTTAGCTCCACCTCGCTGGGCAGCACGGCCAGCCAGTGGTCCGGCTGGGGGCGGCCGCTGAGCACCTGCTCCACAATCTCCCCGGACTTCAGAGGCTTGGAGGCGTATTGCACATACGTGCCCCAGGCGCTCTCCAGCTTAATCCGGTCCTCGTCGATCTGCCAGCCGCCGCTCTCCTCCTGCACCCGGGTGCCGGCCTCCCAGCCGGTACCCTCATACAGGGAGTAAAGGGTCATGCCGTTTTCCCCCATCATCAGGCACTCCAAAGGCAGGGTATCCGAGCCGGAGCCCATACCGCCGTTTGGCTCCAGGGTAATTACCTGGGCCACCATCTGCTTTTCCACCTTTTGGGACAAAAAGGTGCAAGCGCCTACCAGCCAGAAAATCAGCACAAAAATGCACAATACTTTCTTTTTCACAGCGAAACCTCCCTCATTTCATCTCGGCCAGGACAATGCCCTCCACCAGTTCCCGGTTAAAGTACGTGAACAGGAACAGCGGCGGCAGCACCACTAAAACGCAGCACACCAGCTGTAATGTGGGGTCCGCGGGGGGCACGTAGGCCAGAGCCACGGAAATGGGATAGCGCATAAAGTCTTTTAAATAGGCGATGGGCTGCTCCACCATATTCCAACCGTCCAAAAAGGAGAGCAGGGTGACGCACACCAGTCCGCTGGTGTTCATGGGCAGAACCACCTTTACCAGCAGGCGGAAAAGCCCGCAGCCATCCAGCTTGGCCGCGTCCACAATGTCCTCGCTCACCGATTTGAAGCTCTGGGTTAGAATAAAGGTGCCCAAAGGCGCGAAGATGGAGGGCAGAATCAGCGCCGCGTAGGTGTCCAGCAGCCCTAAGCTGTCCAGCATAATATAGTTGGGCGCCAAAGTGACTTGCAGGGGCAGAACCATTAAAATCATCAGCAGAAAGAGCAGGGCGTTCTTTCCTTTAAACTGGCATTTCGCAAAGCCATAGCCCGCCAAAATGGAGACCACCAGCTGCCCGGCCACCACGCACAGGCAAATGAGCAGGGATTTCCAGAACCGGGTAAGGTATTGGGACGTGCCCAAAAAGACCTGGTAGTAATAGTGAAAGGTCACGCCGCCGGAGGCGGGCAGAAAACTGAGCGCCAGCACATACACAAAGGGCGCAATGGAGAGAAAGGCGGCCAGCCAGGCTAACACGCTGGCCAAAACAGAGGATTTGGTTTTCATCCGCGGAACGCCTCCTTTTTTCTCACAAACCCATAAAACACCGCGAACACCGCCAGCACCACGATCAAGAGCAGCACCGAGGCCACGGAGAGTTTGGCATAGTTTAGATTCTCAAAGCTGTTGTTGAGAAAATGCTGCAGCATGTAAATATTCTCGTTTGGGTGGGTGCCGCCAATGAGAAAAATCTCCCGGAAGCACTTGAACGCGTTGATCAGCGAGAAAATAAGGGCAAAGAACACCGAGTACCACATTTGCGGCGTGGTAATGTAGTAAAACTTCTGCCAGCCCGAGGCCCCGTCCAGGTCCGCGGCGGAGTACTGGTCCTCCGGAATGGTCACCAGCCCCGCCAGCAGCAGAATCACGCTGTACCCGGTATTTTTCCATAAGTATAGGAGCAGCACCACCCCAAAGGCCGCCGGGCCTCCCAGCCAGTCCACCAGGGGCAGGCCCAGGGCGCTGGCAAAGGCGGGCAGGGCCCCAGACTCGGCAAAGAGCAGCTCTACTAAAATCACCGCGCCCACCACAGGCATAATGTAGGGAAACAAAAATACGGATTTAAGCAGCTTGTGCTTGTTGGCCTGTTTTTGCATCAGCAGGGCAATGGCATAGGCAAGCGCCATAATAAGGGGCAGTGCCGCCGCCAAAAAGCGCATGGTGTTGCCAAAGGCCAGGGTGAACATGCCGTTTGCGGCCACATCCTGGTAGTTGATAAAACCCACAAAATACAGGGCGCTGCCGCTGCCTGTGGAAAGAGAGTACTGCATCACCAGCACAAAGGGGATGGCGTAGAACAGCAGGCAGCCCAAAAGCAGCGGGCTGACCAGCAGCCAGCCTTGCAGGGCGGATCGGGATTTTTTCATCAGTTTCACTCCTAACTTAACCGGGATTTCTATTTTTTGTATTATACCATATTTTTAGCTTGCTGCCAACAAAATTTTTCTCGCCGATCCCTTTTTCGAACTTCATCCGGCCTCAGCCCTCCGCCAGGTGGTACCGCAGCTCCCGCAGGAATTCCTCCGTTTTTGCGGCGATCTCCTGGTCTGTCAGGGGCTGGGCCTCGAGGCCGGGGTAAAGCACCGTGCTGCTCAGGCGGTCGAACCACAGGTCTACCACCGAGGGGAACCGGGCCCGGTCCACGCCCTCCGCCAGGAAAGGCAGGTCCTCTTCCGTTACCTCCACGGCCAGCAGGTCGGTAATGTACGGAGGAGCCTTGTCCGCTATCACCAGGGCGTTGCGTTCATACCGTTTGGCCTCCTGGTAGATTTTCTCCCACCGGGCCTCCACCGCGCCCTGGCTGCGCACCGGCCAGCCGGGGGTAATGTACAGGTCTTCGCTTTCGTACATCCTATCCAAAAAGCCTGTTTTAAAGGTTGTACCGTCCTGGCAGGTCAGGGTTCCGCCCCACTGGACCTCCGGGGTCAGGAAGAGCCGCAGGAACTCATAGGCCAGGGGGATGTTCTTACTCCCGGAGCTTACCGCGCCCCAGTAAGTGATGTTGGCGGAGAGCTTCCCGCCCACGTCCCGCAAGGGCAGGATCTCCGTCTCAAAGCCCTGGGCCTTGCAGATGGCCAGCACGTCCACCGCCTGGCGCAGGGGCAGGCCTATGGCTGGCAGCTCCGGAGAAAACGCGTCTTTCTTCTCGCCGCCTAAATAGGAGAACAGATAAGGGGCTCCTATGCCCTGTACGTCCGGGTGGCGGTCAAAATAGCCCTGGTAATACTCGTTTATCCCGTCCGACAACCTGCGGCTGTCCTTCAAAAATTGAACCGCGTCTTCCTGCTTTAGCAGCAGTTTTTCCTTTTGGTAGTCACATAGAGCGGGCAGCAGGTTCAGCTGCTGCCCGAAGACGGACAGCCCCGTAACCCAGCGGAGGTCGTCCAGCTCCAGCACATGGTTGACCGTACTGCCATAGTTCCCCAAAGCCTTCTGGTCCAAATGGGAGGCCTCCCGCTCCTTTTTGTCCAGAAACATCAGATCCATGTCATAGCCCAGGGGCAGAATCAGCCGCTGGTTGTCCAACATCCCGGCCTCCATTACGCCTGAGACCAATCCTTCTGTGTGCAGCTCTTCGTCCCCGTTGTAATAGGGAGCCACGTCCGCAAACCAGCCGTTGGTCATGGCCTGGGCCGGGTCCCGGAACACAAAGGGATACTCCCCGTTCTCCATGTCCCGGCCCTGATAAAATATCTCGCTAGACATGGTAGGCATAAGGTAAAGGTCCGGCACATCGCCGCCCATCAGGGCCACCCGGCGGGCCTGCATTTCGGTCTCCCGGGTGCTGGGGGAAATGGTAACATACTCCACCTCCACCGTAACATTGGGGTGTTCGTGCTCAAAGTAGTCGATGATCCGCCCTAAGCTGCCCAGCAGGTGGGAGGCCTTGTTTGCCAGCACCATGTCCGGGGAATCGCTCCACATAAAGCGCTCGGTGAGGATTTTGATGGTGGCGGGCTCCCCGCCGTCCACCCAGCGGTCCGCGGTTTCCAGGGCGGGAGGCTGGGTACGGCAGGAGGCCAAGAGGCCGCAGAGGAGGCCTAGAGTCAAAAGCAGGGCGAGGTATTTTTTCATGGTGATCTCTCCTTTTTCATTTGTATGGTTTTTCCGCAGAGGCCGGCTTTCGGCCAGCAGCCTTAAGCATGATAGCCAGCACCCTTTACGAACCGGCAAATACCGGTTCTCAGCCTATGGGGCAAAGCCGCTCCTGCCTTAACTATAACTTCTCACATATACATATTTTACCTTACTATAATTTCAACGTCAACCTTCTTCGGACAATTGTAACTATATTGAAACATTTCCCTTGAAAACTCCCTGTATCTTTTGCCAATAGGCGCAAAAAAGGGAGTGTCCGTTTCGGAGAGCTTTTCGTGTTCCCCTGCTCCACGGGCGGGGGAACATAGATGACTATCTCTGTGGTTGGGACAATCCCGCGAAAAAGCCCGGGCAGCCGTTTCTTTTGGCTGTCCGGGCTTTTTCATCTCCGTTCAATCAGCCCACCAAGGGGCTTACCATGTCCCGAAACTCCCGCTCTTCCTCCCAAAAAGCCTGTAAGGCCGGGCCGTTTTCATCCGGGTTTTGAAGCAGCCGGGCTAAAGCGTCCATTTTTTCCAGCAGTGCCGGAGGGATGGCCTCTGTCTCCCGGTTTAGAAAAGGCGCTAAAAACCGGGGCGCGAACACATAGGAGACCTCAAAGTTCATCAAAGCGCACAGGTCGTACACCAGATAACGGGCGGCGGCCCGCAGGCCGCAGGTGCCCAAACAGTCGGAATAGACAAACTGGGCCCCATCTGTCTCGCCCCGGCGGATGGCCAGCCACACATCGCCCGCCCAGTCGAATTCTTCCGGCTTCATGTCATACTGGGTGACAGGCAGGCCCAGTCCGTCATACAAGCCATCCGCGTCAAAGGTGAGCCAGCGGCCCTCCTCTTCCAGCCAAAGCTGGTTAATCCAGTGATCCACGCTGGCCCCAGGGCGGCAATAGGGGGCAAAGCCCGCCCGGCACCGGCAGGGGAGCCCTTTGGCCTTGAAAATGGACGCGGCCAGCACCGCCACAAAGCGGCAGGTGAGCACCAGTTTGTGCTCCACGGCCCGGTCGGGCACAAAGCCCCGCTCGTCCAGCCGGAAGAGCCCGGCGGCCATGGCGGGGGCGGTCAGATAGATATCGTCCTGGCAGGCGGAACGGTGCCAGGGCCAGCGGGTCATGTCGCCATAGCGCCGGTCCGCGTTGGCGTAGGCGTTGCCCTGGGCCAGGGTGACCCGGTGGATGATCTGGTGGGAGAGCAATTCCCCCAGAGCCCGGGGCTCCCCGGGCAGGGAGCGGAAATACTCCTGATAGAGTCCTGGATAGGTAAAGGGTCCAAAGGATTGCGCTAATTGTTTCATAAGGCAGGCCTCCTTGCCGTGGTTTTTCTTTTAGTATACCACCAGGAGGGCCCCCAGTCCTGTCCTTTTGGGCGAAGATTTGTCCGTACGGGGGCTCTTTAGTCCGCTGCCTGGGGCATGCGCCGGGACTTGACCTCCGCCTCCAAATACTCCCGCGCCTCTGCCAGCTCCTCCTGGCTGGCGGCGCCCAGGACCTCCACCGAGGGCTCCACAAAGCAGGGCGGGTCCAAAAGCTCCCGGCCCCGGTAGGCCACCCGGACCATCTGCCCCGCCGCCAGGGGGCCGCCGGTAACGGGCACATCCCCGGCCAGCACGTAAATACCCCGCCGCCCTCCCGGGGCGGCTTTCTCATAGCAGTACCAGGACGAACCTGTCTCTTCCACCACAAGGAACTCCCCCACGTCCACCGGCGCTTCGGAGCTGGCCTCTTCCCGCCCAGACTCCAAAGGGGCCTCCGCCAGCAGTTGGAGGGCCTGGCGGCACAGCGCCCCCTGGTCTTCCAAGGCCCCGGCGATGCGGAACAGCAGGGCCGCGCACACGGCCAAGGCCAGGCAGCACAGGCCCAGCGCCGCGCCGGTAAAGATTTTAAAACCGCGGTTCATAAAGGCGTCTCTCCTTCTTTCAGCTCTCACCCAGCATCATCTGCATTTCCACATACTGTTTATGCACAGCAGCTTTCAATGCCTCCTCGGAGCCGGAAGAAGCTTCCTGTATTTTCAGCAGGGCTGCGTCCAGCGGGCCGGGAAACTTGGCGGTATTGACCTCCTTCCGCAAGGCTTGAAATTCCCGGAAATTCTCCTCGCTCATGTACCAGCTACCCCACAGAGGCGTGTCCGCCTGCCCCAGCTCCAGGTGCACAGGCATTCCCAGCAGGCCATTCTGGTAAAGATCCGACGTGCACTGCACGCTTTTGCTCAGTAGGTAGTCCAGCACGCGAAAAGCCTCATCCGGGTGTTCCGTATTACGGTTGATGGCCACGAAATTCGTTATGTTCACTGTTACCCCGCCAGATATATTATAGCACGGAATCATACAGCACTCTTTACTATTATCACCCAGACCAGACCCAACGGCTTGCAAAGTCTCCGCACTAAAGTCGATGATCTCACCCCCCTGTTCGCCGTAATTCCCTGGTGCTTCCCCTCGGAGCCGGGAGTAACCCTGCACAAGCTCCAGCAGTTCCTCTTCGGTCAGACGCAGCTCGTCCTTCGAGTAATCCGCGAAATCTCCTGCAACATCATTTATCCACCCTATCGCCGCCGTAAAACGGAGGACCGGGTCCTCGCTGGCGGCCATTTCTCTCCATGTCATGGGGCGCTGAAAAGAAGGGGAAGACTCGTCCTTGGGACAGATGAGCACATTCCACAGCGAGTATGTCAGGGGGAGCAGCATTTGCCCCTCGGAACCTTTTCCAGCTTCCATCACAGCAGGAAAAAGTTTTTCCCACTCCATAAATTCCGCATTGGCGATATAGCTGTCCAAGGGCAAAAAAGCCCGGCTTTCCAGCATCTGGCCCGGAAAGGGAAATAGGGCTGTCTCATCCTTTTGCTCCGAATTCCACTGGCCCAGCAGCGGGCATTCGCAGAAGAAAAGATCCGGCCCCTTTCCCGCCATCATCTCCGTGCGGACGCGGGTAACCACAGCGTCCCGCTCCCCACCGGAAGAAGGGATCATGGTTGTGTCAACGAGAAACTCCTTTCCATACCCAGGAATTGCCTGCAAAACAGGGCCAAGCTCTGACCGGACGGCCCGGTGGTCCACGCAGAGGGTCACCACTGTCATTTCTGAGGGGGCAGAAAG
>Ga0137309_101391_pt1 | contig 16475 bp, 20 predicted proteins | sample NAcewiD2O_June_FD_97179 | JGI IMG/M metagenome (GOLD analysis project Ga0137309, IMG submission 97179) | Mouse cecal microbial communities from Vienna, Austria - N-Acetylneuraminic amended D2O_June | ecosystem: Host-associated > Mammals > Digestive system > Large intestine > Cecum | place... | reverse complement strand
TTCCACGAACACCTGTGTGCGGACATCCACGACCACTAAATCAGGCATCTCCAACACGATCCGCAATACAAGCTGAATGTACTTGGGATCACCCTCAAAGCATTTTGTCAGAAAATCATCGTCCAGCAGACGAAAGCCTCTGAGCCTCTGCAAATCCTCCTGGTGCTGCTGGTCTATCTGCTCTGTTACTGTCAAATCTACCACCTACTTTCACTTCTGCTGTCTGATTCGCCTTTATCTTAACACAAATCCTGCGACTTTTCAAGACAACAATACTGAAAGAGAGCCAGGAGTGGCCCAGCCCTCCATGCGATCATTCTCCTGCGGCCTCCTGCTCCATCAACTGCCGGACTTCATTTCGCAGCAACCGCTTGACCTTATCGCTGAATGTCTCCTTGCTGGTGGTGCTGAAATGTACCCGCACAATGTAGGTCATACCCCCAATTTTCTTTATCAGGGCGGGCGGGTTCTCCTGTGCGGCGGTGTTCTCCAGGGCGGAGGCGTTAGCGGTATCAGTGGCGGGGATCATGTTCATGTTTTCGTTTTCCATAATGTTCCTTTCCCTGCATAATGCAGATTCAATTTTTTGAACGGTCAGAGGATACGATGCTCCGCGCCGCCGCCTTGGTGCTGGCGGCATTGTTCTCCCGGAAGTTCTTCCCGGCAAAGAGGATAGGGGCGCAGCGTTCTAAAATCCGGTCATAGATACGGGCGTGGGCGAGGTCGGGTGGGCACTTCAGTTCGTCCAGCTTCAGATTCGTGGTCACGATCAGCGGCTTATTACAGCGGTAGCGGCTGTCGATGATGGAAAACATCTGCTCAAGGGCATACTCGGTGTTGCGCTCTGCGCCTAAATCGTCTATGATTAACAGGTCATAGTCTCCCAGGCTGTCCAGAAACGCCGTTCTGCCCTCTCCGAACGTCCCGCACAGGCGGGCCAGGATGGTAGGGAAGTTGGTCATGAGTACGGGTATATCCCGGTCAAGAAGGGCGTTTGCGATGCACCCGGCCAGGAAGGATTTGCCCGTACCAACATCACCGAACAGCAGTAAGCCGATGTTCCTCTTGAACGCCTGGGGCCAGTGATCAACATAGGCGTGGGCTTTCGCCATAACCGGATTCTCGCCGTTGTCGTTGGCGAAGGTGTAGCCGTAGAGGTAGCGGTCTTGGAGGCCCTGGGCCTTGCGCCGCTTGATGCGCTCCATGCGCTGGCGGCGTTCCTCGGCCTCCTTACGGCGGCGTTCCGCCTCCTGCTGGCAGGGGCAGACACAGCGGGGCTTGAAACTGCCGCCCTTGAACGGGTCGGGTATGACTGCCTGCCGGGGGCCTCTGCACTTGCGGCAATGAATAAGACCGTCTGCTGGGTCAAGGTATTCATCCTCGCGGATCTCCGTCATACGGTGTCACCCTCCCTTACGCTGTAATCGCGGTCACGGGCAACGGGAGCGGCCTTGCGGCGGTCATCCGCTATCCAGCGCCGGATGGTGGCATCATGGCTCCGGTACTGTTTGCCCGTGGATGCCATGTACTCGGATAACCTTTCGATGTACTCCTGCCAGACCGTGGGAAACTCGGCCTGCAACTCTGCCTGTTCTTAGTCAGAGAGAAAAACATTAGACCTCTAGCGAAATTAAGCAAAGCGGTCAAAGTTGCAGATACCAGCAATCAAGGAGAAGCGGAGAGCGAAGCGTTTTCTCCGGTTACGGTAACGCTCGGAGAGGATACGAAACCTTTTGAGAAAACGGATGGCGTGTTCAACAAAGATATGTTTTCTTGAAATCTCACGGTTATTTCTACGCTCCTGCCTGGTCAAGGGATGATTCTTGGAACGCTTTTTCGGCAGGAGAGAATTGGCATGTGTCTGAACAAGTCCCAGGTATCCGCTGTCCGCCTCCAACACCGTTTCTGCCTTGACATGGATACGGGAATCCTTGAATAGCTGAAAATCGTGCTTCTTTCCATTGGAGAATGCCAGCGCAAGGATCTCCCCGGTCCGAAGGCTGACGAGCAGCTGCGTCTTTAGTGTATGCCGCTTTTTCTTCCCGGAATATTATTTCCGAGCTTAAAGCTCGGAAATAAAAACCGGCGGGCGGGGCACATTTCCCCGTCCGCTGGCGTCTATAGGGACAAAGCGAGGAAATTTGGAGGTGACGCGCTGTGCGAAGATCCCGTCTGGCCCTCTACGGCCTGGCCCACTTCTGGGTGGACCTGAGCTGTGCGGCCCTGCTCCTGGGCACCCTGTCCGGGGAGGGGGACTTCCAGCGGCAACTGCTGGTGTATAATTTCTGCGCCTTCGCCCTCCAGATGCCCCTGGGGGTGCTGGCGGACTGGTGGGGGCGTCCGGCGGCGCTGGGGGCGGCGGGCTGTGTGCTCACGGCGGCGGCGTACCTGGTCCCCCTGCCCCTGCGGGCCGTCACGGCGGGGGCGGGCAACGCCCTCTTTCACCTGGGCGGCGGCGTGGAGGCCCTGTCATCGGAGAGGGCCGGGGACTTGGGGGTGTTCGTCTCCCCGGGGGCGCTGGGGATTTTCCTGGGGACCCTCTGGGGAAAGGGGGCGGCCCCGGGCCTCCGGGTCCTCCCCCTGGGACTGCTGGTCCTGGCGTTCGCACTGGTCTGGCGGGCGGGGGACGCCCTCTCCGCCCCGCCGGAGGCGGAAGAAGCGGCCCCGGCACGCTGGGAGGCGCTGGTCCCCCTCTTCCTGGTGGTGGTCCTGCGGTCCTATATGGGGATGAACCAGGCGTTCCCGTGGAAGGCGGACTGGGCCCCGGCCCTCGCGGCGGCGCTGGTCCTGGGCAAGGCGGCGGGGGGCTTCGCCATGGACGCCCTGGGGCCCCGGAAAGCCTCGGCGGCGTCCCTGGGACTGGCGGCGGCGCTGTATCCGGCCTCGGCCCTGCCCCTGCCGGGGGTGCTGGCGGTGTTCCTCTTCAACATGACCATGCCCGTTACCCTCTGGGCGGCGGCGCGGGCCCTCCCGGGACAGAAGGGCTTCGCGTTTGGACTTCTGACCTTCGCGCTGTTCATGGGGTTCCTGCCGTCCTTCCTGGGATGGCCGGGACTTCCGGGAGGCGGGGCGGGTTACGCGGCGGTGTCCATAGTCAGTCTGGCGCTCCTGTGGCTCCCGCTGGGGAAGGAGGCGGTCCGGTGCTGACGAATCTTGCAATCTCCCTCCTGCTGACCCTGCTCCTGGAGGAGCTCTTCGCCCTGGCCTGGGGCCTCCGGGGCCGGTGGGAGCTGACCATGGTGGCCCTTATGAACTGCCTGACCAACCCCGTGGTGGTCCTGCTGCACTACACCGCCGTGACGCTCTGGCGCTGGAGCGCCCTGCCCGTCACCGCCGCGCTGGAGGCCGCAGCAGTTCTGGTGGAGTGGCGCTGCTGTCGGGCCCTCTCCCGCCAGCTCCGGCACCCCTTCCGGTTTGCCCTGCTAGTGAATCTGTTCTCCTATTCCGTTGGATGTCTTCTGAACTTTCTATGGAGGATATTATGATGGCAAAGAAAATCCTTGCGCTTTTTATGGCCGTGCTGATGGCTCTGTCCCTCACCGCTACCGCCCTGGCGGACGTGGTCTGGGAACCTCGCAACAGCTTCTACGAGACGCACCATAGCCAATGCACCTATCTCGGCCGGAGCTACTACGCCAACGGCCCCGACGGCTTTGTCACCCTCTGGGACGCCCCGGGCGGGAGCACTGTCGCCGCCCAGTACGAAAACGGGACTGCGCTGAGCGTGTACTGGACCTACAAGAACTGGGGCTGCATCACCGTCTGGGAGGGTAAGAACCGCGAGGAGGTCTCCGGGTGGGTCCCGATGGAGCAGCTCTACTTGATCTATGACCACATCTCCTTTGAGGAGGAGTACGGGGCGTATTTCAAGCCCTATGACGGTCAGTTTGACGGTTCCGGACTGAAAGACGGCGATGAAATCTGGATTTGGGAACACCCTTTATCCTATGGTCCCAAGGACACATTGAAGATCAGCCCAGATTGGGATTTCCTTGAGCAGCTCCAGGGCTCGACCGGCAGTCCAAGCGCGTTCTCCCAAACCTACACGGACCCAAATGGCCGTATTTGGGGCTATGTGGGCTATCTCTACGGCTACCGCAGCTTCTGGGTCCTGCTGGAAAACCCCACCTGTGACGGCATCATGACCTCCTGCATCCCGGAGGCGGACGGCCTCATCACCTCCGGCGAGATCGTCCCGCCCCGGACGCCGGTCCTGCCCACGGTCAGCTATCTGCCCTGCTTCCTGGTGGCGGGGGTAGTGGCGGTGACGGCGGTGCTGCTGGTGATGATGAAGCGGCGGAGGAAGAGTTCCTAAGCAAAACGTGAGGGCCCCCGAAAAGGGCCCTCACGCTTTTTATGCCTGTTCCCGGTCCTGTTCGATGAGGAGCTTGAGCGCCTCCACCCCCACCCGCACGGCGGCGGAGGTGTCCTCGCTCATCTGCTGGTCCAGGCCCGCGGCCTCCCGCTCCTGGTTCCAGACCACGTGGAAGCAGCTGCCGCAGCGGACCTTCAGCGCCGAGGCCACGACGAACAGCGCCGCCGACTCCATCTCGCTGGCCTTGACGCCCAGGCGCTTCCAGGCCTCCCACTTGTTCAGGAGCTCGAAGCTCACCGGCATACGCCCCGGAGAGTGCTGTCCGTAGAAGCTGTCCTTGCACTGGACGATGCCGGTGTGGCAGGTCTTGCCCATGGCCCGTGCCGCCTGGGCCAGGGCGGCGGCGATGGTGAAGTCCGCCACCGCCGGGAACTCGATGGGCGCGTATTCCCGGCTGGTGCCCTCGAAGCGGACGGCCCCGGTGGCCACCACGATGTCCCCGGAGCGCACGTCCAGGTCGATGCCCCCGCAGGTGCCCACCCGCACAAAGGTGTCCGCGCCGATGGCGGTCAGCTCCTCCATGGCGATGGCGGCGGAGGGGCCGCCGATGCCCGTGGAGCACACGGAGACCTTCTCCCCCAGAAGGGTGCCGGTGTAGACGGCGTACTCCCGGTTGAGGCTGACGAACCTGGCGTCATCGAAGAGGGCGGCGATGGCCTCGCACCGCCCCGGGTCCCCGGGCAGGATGCAGTAGCGCCCCACGTCCCCTGGGACACAGTTGATATGGTATTGCCGCTCTAGCTGTTGCATAGCGGGACCTCCTTTTATCATAAGGTATCGGTATTATAGCATAATCCGGGGGATGTTGCAATCGGTCAGTAAAGGTTTCTCCCGTCTGACTCACAAATTAGACAGGATGGACAACTCCACGCCCCGATTTCCGGGAATTTCCATCCCCCTGTCTGTGGACAATTTCCCGGGATTGTGTTATAGTAGGATAAATTTCTGTCCACATCTGCATACCTGAGAAAGAGGCAAACCATGAAGAAAACATTGTCCCTGATCCTGATTCTGTCCCTGGTGCTGAGCCTGGTCCCCGGCGCGTCCATGGCCGCGCCCTCCGCCTACGGCAGTGAGGTCCAGAGCTGGGCCGCCGCCCTCCACGACAACGCCTCCCTCCACGACGGCACCTTCTGGAGCGAGGAGTACGACCGGCCCCGCCACGAGTACTATTTTACATACACTCCCGGCGGTCCCGTCACCCCGGCGGTGACCTATGGCGAATCCGTCTGCGGCCGCGAGACCGTAGGCGACGCCGCCGCCGCTTACGAGGCCCAGGGCTACCGGGTCGTGGGCGGCATCAACGGCGACTTCTACGACACCAGCTCCGGCTGTCCCCTGGGCATCGTCATCTCCGGGGGGGAGCTCCTCTCCGGCTCGGACGACGCCCTCATCCAGACCGACGAGTATGACAAGTACTACGCCGTGGGCTTCCGGGCGGACGGAACCGCCGTCATGGGGGCCCCCTCCCTTCAGATCACCGCCCAGAGCGGGGGGCAGATCATCCCCATGGCGGGCATCAACAAGATGCTCTGGAACGCCCAGGGGGCAGTGATGCTGACCAGCGACTACCGGACGGACCACACCATGGGCTCCGAGGGCGCCGGGGCCAGCGTCCTGGCCAGCCTGGTGGCGGGAACGCCGGCCATCGGCTCCACTGTGACCCTCCAGGTGTCCCAGGTGGTGGAGGGGGCCTATGCCGAGCCCCTTCAGGAGGGACAGGTGGTCCTCACCGCCGTGGACGACTATGCCCATGAGCAGGTCCTCGCCTCCCTGCGGGCCATGGTGCCGGGGCAGGAGGTGACGGTCTCCTTCTCCACCCCGGACCCCGCCTGGAGTGAGGTCACGGAGGCCATCGGCGCGCTCCACCTTCTGGTGGAGAACGGCGCGGCCCGCAAGGACCTGGAGGAGAAGCCCACCGCCGCGCCCCGCACCGCCGTTGGCCTGCGGCCGGACGGCTCGCTGGTCCTCTACACCGTGGACGGGCGTCAGAACAGCCACAGCATGGGGGCGGGGCTGGATGTCCTCGCCCAGCGCATGGCGGAATTGGGGTGTGTGACGGCCATCTGTCTGGACGGCGGCGGCTCCACCACGGCGGTGAGCTCCCGGCAGGGCGGCTCCCCGGCCTCCCTGGTCAACTCCCCCAGCGACGGAAAACAGCGCAGAGTCACCAACCATCTGCTTCTTCTCGCTCCGGGCTACGCCACAGGCGTACCCCACCGCCTGACCCTGTCTGCGGACACCTTAGCGGTCCTCCCGGGCCACGAGGTCCATCTGACCAGCAAGCTCATTGACTCCAACTACTTCCCCATGAGCGGCGAGGTGCAGTACTCCGCTACCGCCGGTGAGATCGTGGGCGACACCCTGATCGCGCCCCAGGAGCGGGGCATCGTCATCATCACCGCCCGCTACGGCGACCTGACGGCGGAGCTGGAGATCGAGGTGGTGGATGAGCCGGAGGAGCTGACCATCCTCCGGGACGGCAAGAAGATCGAGAGCCTGTCCCTGGCCGGGGGCGAGTCCGCCCGGCTGACCGTCACCGCCGAGCACCAGGGCAAGAAACTGAACCTGAACTACAGCGACGTCATCTGGACCGTGGACCCGAGCCTGGGCTCCTTTGACGAGGAGGGGCTGTTCCACGCCGCCGCCTTCGGCAACGGCTCCGGCACCCTCACCGTCTCCCGCGGGGACGTGAGCACGTCGATTCCCATTACCGTCACCACGGACTGTCCCTTTGTGGACCTGGAGGGCCACTGGGCAAGGCCCTATATGCTCTCCCTCTATCAGCAGGGGGTGCTCAACGGTGTGACCATTGACGGGCAACTCTACGCCCTGCCGGACCAGGGGGTCACGAGGGCGCAGTTTGCGGCGCTGCTGAGCCGGTATCTGAAAATCAATGCCGCCGATTATGCGGATACCCAGGCGCCCTTCGCGGATATGGACAGCGTGCCCGACTGGGCCGCCAATGAGGCCAAGGCCATGTATGCCCTGGGCATCATCAACGGCGCGGAGGTGAACGGGCGGACGGTCTTTGACCCGGACGGCATTCTCACCCGGGCCCAGGGGGTGACGATGATCGGCCGGCTCCTGGCCCTCCAGAACGAGCAGGGCGAGCCGGAACTGCCCGCGATCCCGGACGGCGGCTCCCTCTTCATCGGGCTTGTTCAGAATCCCTACGGTACGCCCGGCGAGGGCAGTCCCGCCGCCCCGGAGGAACCGGGTCCGTCCCAGGAGGAGCTGCAGGCCCTGGCGCTGGAGGCGCTGATGGAGCTCTTCCCGGACGCCCAGGACGCGCCCGCCTATTCTCTGCCCCACTTCCAGACGCTGGTGGAGATGGGGGCCTTCCCGGCGGAGAACGGGCTTCTCGCGCCCAACGCGCCGATGACCCGGGCGGTGATCTGCCGGGTGCTGGCGACGCTGCATTGACCTAAAACAGGACCCCGGCCTTGGGATTTTTCCCTGGGCCGGGGCTTTTTGTCAGATGGGGGAGGCGGTCATGGCCGTGAGGCTGATTTTTTGCATAGTCTTTAGGTGCTCCACACCCTTCCGGGCGGCATCAAGGATGGACTGCTTCTTTTCTGCGGGGAGGTCCATCTCATCCAGCCACTTTTGGCGGTACCGGAAGTTCGCCTCTCCGCTGCGCACCAGGTCGTAGCCCGCAGGGAGGACGTAGAGGGCCTCGCATCTGTCGCCGAAGCCGTTCCAGCGCTCCACGGTGAAATAGAACGAGTTTTTGCAGATGTAGGTGTGAACGTACTGGCGGTCACAATCTTTCATATCCTTCTCATCTTCTAGTGCGGGGACGAAGGATGCTGTTTTGCGGCCGGCGAAGCGCTCGCGAATTTCGGGCGGCGAGAGGGGGATGCCGTCCTCATCCACGAAATAGCCTCCGGAGGTGGGGTCCAGCATGATCCATTTTTTCATCTGGCGGTCGTAAATCTCGGTGATGACGTGGCAGTCGCTGTCATAGGGGGAAAAGGGCATGAGCCAGACACGCCGGGCGTATATGCCCAGGGCCAAGCAGCACTCCGCCAAGATCTTGGACTTGTTGCGGCAGTTGATGCCGTGGTCCGGCTGTTCGTAGGAGAACTCCAGGAGGTGGAGGGCGTCGCAGGGGATGTGGTTGTCATACATGGAGTCGTGCCTGAGGCGGGAAGCGAGGTGGTGGAGGAGGCGGCGGGCGCGTTCAAAGTCGCCGCCCTCCCCGGCGATCTGGGCGACGGGATATTTTTCCAGGAGGGTCTTGTACTCCGGGCAGTGGAGGCCGTAGGTGAGGTCCGCCGGTTCTCCGGGGACAAAGGCGGAGAAGTTGAAGAGGATGCCGCTGTAGATGTCGAAGAGGGTCTTTGCCTGGTCCATATATTCCTGATCGGTCATGAAGGGATCTCCTTTCAAATTCTATAGATTCGATAAATCCGGATCAGCCGCGAAGACGGAGAAGCCGCAGGAAGCAGGCTCCGGACCGTTCTTTGCCTTCTCCAGCTGTTTACGGCCGGAGGCGATATACTGGCGTGTCAGGTCATTCTGCTCCGCCTGGGCATGTCTCTCCAGCAGGTAGGTATACCGGGCGATCTTCTGCCGCCGGAGGGAGAAACCCGACGGGAGGAAGCAGAGACTGCCGTCCCGTTTACCGAAGCCATTGTAGGGCTCAAGGGTGAAGTAGAACATATTTTTGCAGATGTATGCGTTGCGCTCCGCATACTCCTCCAACAGGGGGACAGGGTCCGTACCGAACCTATCGGAGGGGATATAGGTGGCAAAGCGCCGCTCCGCCATGCGCTCCCGAATTTCCGGGACGGAGAGGGCGGCGCCCGCCTCGTCCACAAACAGGCCGTCCGTGGTGGGGTCCAGCATGATCCACTTGCTCAAGTCCCGGTCGTAGAGCTCCACCACCACATGGTTGTCCATGTCATAGGGGGAGAAGGGCATGAGCCATACACGCCGGGCGTACATTCCCAAGGCCAAACAGCACTCGGAAAGGATCTTTGACTTTGTTAGGCAGTTGATACCGTGGTCCGGCTGTTCGTAGGCGTACTCCAAAAGGTGGAGGGCGTCGCAGGGAATGTGGTTGTCGTACATGGGGGCGTGTTTGAGGCGGGGGGCGAGGTGGTGGAGGAGGCGGCGGGCGCGTTCAAAGTCGCCGCCCTCCCCGGCGATCTGGGCGACGGGATATTTTTCCAGGAGGGTCTTGTACTCCGGGCAGTGGAAGTCGTAGGTGAGGTCCGCTGGTTCTCCGGAGGCAAAGGAGGGGAAGTTGAAGAGGATGCCGCTGTAGATGTTGAAGAGGTCCTGCTGAAGGTCCAACTGTTCCTGGCCGGTCATGGGGAAAGCTCCTTTCGATTTTGGTATCCATCTATATAACGAATGAAGTCCCGCAAGTGTTGACCGCACCGGAAAGATTTTTCAAACGCACCGGAAACCAGCACCGCAGTCCGGCAGGGACTCCTACATGGAGGGCCGGCAGGCGGAGAATAACATTCTGCCAGTCTTGCCAGGGGAGCGCGCAAAAATTCAGGGGCTTCGCCTGACAGAGCGAGCCGCCGCAGAGGACAAAAAAGGGAGTCCGAACCGTAGGTTCGGCGGCGTTTTGGGCCCTTTGTCGCCGGGGACAAAGGGCCTCGCGCCCGGAGGCGCGAAACTCCCCCAGCAGACTAACAGATAGATAAAGGCACTAATTGAGGTGAAGCGCCGCCCCGATCGAGGTAGCATAGGCGGCATCCTCAGGGATAATAAATCTCAACCCATGAAGCCTGGTAAAAAGGTCAAAGCACTCCTTGGCCTGGGGAAGCTTGGACATAACCCCGGTGAGCACCCCGGTACCCCCGCCGCAGGCGCGGCAGGCCATAACGGCGGTGGTCCCAATGGACTGCAAGACCATATTCACCACCCCCGCGGCAAAATCAGAGGGAGACGCGGTGTCGGGGACATTGCCGAAGTTGGCGGCAGTGATGTCCAACGGCAAAGAGGGGTGGCTGTTCCGGGTAATGTCCCCCACGGTGAGGTCCACATTGGTCACGTCACCCTCCGCCGCCAATTTGATGATCTGCTGGTACTTCCTCGTTCCGCAGAGCCGGGAGCAGAGCCCGGCCAGGGTCCCGCCCCCCACGCCGGACCCGCACAGATGCCGCACTTCGCCGCCCCGCTGGGCCCACACAAAGGCCGTGCCGGTGCCCATGCTGACCACCACCGCCTTCTCTACGCCGCTGAGGGCCAGGCCCCCTACCCCTACCGCTGTGAACTCCTCCACCTGCTCGGTGGGGATGCCGTAGATGTCCCCCTCCACATAGGAGGCCCCCACGCCCGTGAGGGCAATGCGGGAGACATCCCCCAGCTCCAGGCCGTTGGTGAAAAGAAAACTCCCCAGGGCCCCGTAGAGAGACGTGATGGGGTCCTGCGCCTGGACCCTGTGCATGGCAATGGGCTCCCCGCTGGGCCGGAGCCCGACGATCTTCGTGGTGGAGCCGCCGATATCGATGCCTAATACGACTGACATAGGTAAAAATCCTCCAATCAATGGTGCACCGGCCGGGACCGGCCCTCCCATCTTAGAAGATTGCGGGGGAATTGTCAATTCCATCCTTGCAAAATCCGAAAAAAAGCTTATACTATAACCAAGCCGGGGAGATTCCCCCGGAAGAAATTGTAAGAAACCGAGGATCACGACTTATGGAGCGCAAAGAGAAGCTCAACCTCTCCATGCTTTTCGACTTCTACGAAATGACCATGGCAAACGGCTACTTCCGCAGCGGGATGCAGGACCGCATCACCTACTTCGACGTCTTCTTCCGCCGGGTGCCCGACGGGGGCGGCTTCGCCATCGCCGCCGGACTGGAACAGCTGGTAGACTACATCCGGGACCTCCACTTCGATGAGGACGACATCGCCTTCCTGCGGAGCAAGAATCTCTTTCAGGAGGACTTCCTGGACTACCTGCGGGCGTTCCGCTTCACCGGCGACATGTGGGCCGTGCCCGAGGGCACCCCGGTCTTCCCCGGCGAGCCCCTGGTCACCGTCCGCGCCAGCGCCTCCCAGGCCCAGCTCATCGAGACCTTCGCCCTCCTCGCCATCAACCACCAGTCCCTCATCGCCACCAAGGCCAACCGGGTGGTCCGGGCCGCCAAGGGCCGCGCGGTCATGGAGTTCGGCTCCCGCCGGGCCCAGGGCGTGGACGGCGCGGTGGTGGGGGCCCGGGCGGCCTACATCGGCGGCGTCCACGGCACCGCCTGCGCCGTCAGCGACCAGCTCTACGGCGTCCCCGCCGTGGGCACCATGGCCCACTCCTGGGTCCAGATGTTCCCCACTCAGTACGACGCCTTCAAGACCTACTGCGAAATCTACCCCACCAACGCCGTGCTCCTGGTGGACACCTATAACACCCTCAAAAGCGGCGTGCCCGACGCCATCCGGGCCTTCAACGAGGTCTTAAAGCCCCAGGGCATCACCAAGTGCGGCATCCGCCTGGACTCCGGCGACATCGCCTACCTCACCAAGGAGGCCCGCAAGATGCTGGACGAGGCCGGGTGGGAGACCTGCACCATCTCCGCCTCCAACTCCCTGGACGAGATCCTCATCCGGGACCTGCTCCTCCAGGGGGCCAAGATCGATTCCTTCGGCGTGGGCGAGCGGCTCATCACCGCCCGCAGCGAGCCGGTCTTCGGCGGCGTCTACAAGCTCACCGCCGTGGAGGAGGCCGACGGCTCCATCACCCCCAAGATCAAAATCAGCGAGAACGTGGCCAAGATCACCACCCCCCACTTCAAGAAGCTCTTCCGCTTCTACGGCAACGACACCGGCAAGGCCATCGCCGACTACCTCACGATCCACGACGAGACCGTGGACGATTCCGGCTCCCTCACCATCTTCGACCCCGAGGCCACCTGGAAGCGCAAGGAGGTCTACGACTTCACCGCCAAGGAGCTCCAGGTGCCCGTCTTCCAGGCCGGGGAGCTGGTCTACGACCTGCCCAGCCTCCCCGCCATCCGGGACTACTGCCGGGAGCAGGTGGACACCCTCTGGGACGAGGTCAAGCGCTTCGACAACCCCCACAAGTACTACGTGGACCTCTCCCAGAAGCTCTGGGATGTCAAGCATAAGCTCCTGGAGGACATGAGCCGCTGACGCGGCGGAAGGAGGCTCCTATGGAATTTCGCGTGATCTCCCTGCCGCCCTTCCAGGCGGCGTCCTCGGGGCTGGTCCGGGACTTCGACTTCTCCCCGGAGAGCCCCCTGGGGAAGTTCAACGACTACTTCTCCGCCATCACCCCCTCCCCCAGGGACAGCTTCATGCCCCGGGACTTCCTGTGCCATGCGGCGGAGGAGAACGCCATGATTTGGCTCTTGGCCCTCAGCGAGGGGATGGACTCCGGCGGATATGAAGTCGTAGACTGCGAGGGCGGCTTCTATCTCACCTACACCTACTGGGACGGCGACGAGGAGACCAACTACAGGCTGTATGTGGAGGCCTTGGCGTATATCGAGGACTCCGGCGTCTTTGCCCTGAACATCCGCCCGGGGCACTACCCCATGGGCCACATCATCACCCCGCCGGAGGTCATCTCCGTCTGGGGCCGGGCCCAGATGGAGACCTTCATCCCCATCAAATTGAAGGAGGGAGCGGCACCGTGTCAGGCTTGATCCACATCTACTGCGGCGACGGCAAGGGCAAGACCACCGCTGCCATGGGCCTCGCCATCCGTGCCGCCGGGAGCGGCAGGCGGGTGCTGATTCTCCAGTTCCTCAAGGACGGCAGGAGCTCCGAGTTCGTCTCCATCGCCCATGTTCCCAACATTGAGGTGGTGCCCCAGACGAAGCGCTTCGGCTTCACCTGGACCCTCTCGGAGGAGGAGAAGGCCCAGGCCCGGGACTACAACTCCGCCCTCCTGGAGGACGCCTTTGCCCGGGCCGGGGACTTCGACCTTCTGGTGCTGGACGAGGCGGTGGGGGCCTGCGCCAGCGGCATGATCGGCGAGGTGCGCCTGCTGGCGCTCCTGGAGGCGAGACCGGCGGAGCTGGAGGTGGTCCTCACCGGCCGGGGACCCTCCCAGGCCCTCCTGGACGCCGCCGGCTATGTCACCGAGATGGTCAAGCGCAAGCACCCCTTTGACCAAGGCACCCCCGCCCGGGAGGGTATCGAATTCTGAGGCCGCAGGGGCTGACGAAAAAAATCTAAAATTTTTCTCGTCAGCCCCTTGACAAATCCGAAAAAATGGGTATAATAGTCACTGTTGTTGCGGTACCGGCACAACGCTATAGCGGGATTGTGTAAAGGTAGCACAGCGGACTCTGACTCCGTATGTGAGGGTTCGAATCCTTCTCCCGCTGCCAAATGAAGAACCGTTGGAACCGCAAGGCTTAATAGTGACAAGTAACTATTTGCCGCAGAAGACGGCGTGACCGAGTGTCACGCCGTCTTTCTGCATTTCCTGGTCTATTCGACCAGGATGGGGCCATTGACCTCCGGCAGATCCACTCCATCCAGGAAGTTGAAGATAATGCGGATTTCTTGTGTCCGCTTGCCGCTGGACTTGTCCGGGGCGTAGACAATGCTCTTCTTGATGAACTCGTTCACGATGGTTGGCGTCAGCTTCAGGATGTCCACATATTTCTCCGTCAGGGCAAAGAAACGGTCAAGATTGCTATCCATTTCCTCTCGCCGCTCCACCCATTCCTCCGCGACCGCGATCTCCAGCTTCAGCCGCTCCTGCTCCGCCTCGTAACCCTCGCTCATCTTCTGATACCGCTCCCGGCTCAAATCCCCCAGCACTACATCCCGCAGGACTTCCTCCCGGATGTAGTGCGCCGAGCAGGTGCCGAAATGGAGCTTACTGCCGCAGTCGGCGCAGAACGCCAGCCCGGAGAACAGCCCCTGCCGCTCTCCCTTGGTGACACGGCGCTTGTTCTTCCGAAGCTCCTGCACCCGGTTCCACTGAACCTGGGGGACAATGGCTTCCTGGGTGTCCGCCAGAATGAACATATCCTCCGGGGCAGTGGGGATGCGCTTTTTGAGCTTGTAGGACTTGGAGTAGGTCTTGAAATTGCAGGTGCGTCCGGTATACTCCATGCGCTCCAGGATATTGACCACAGACTGCTCGATCCAGTGGTGAGGGCGCTCCGGCAGGGGCTTTCCCTTCTGTTTGGCATAAAGTGCCTTGACCGTCAGCATCCCACCTGCCTCCAGGATACGGACGATCCGGGACGGACCGACGCCGTCAATCGTCATGTCAAAGATTCGCTTGACCACTGGGGCAGCGTCTTCGTCCAGAATCCAGTGGTCCTTGTCCTGCGGGTCAGAGCGGTAGCCGTAGGGCGGAGCGCCCAGTTGCTGCTGCTGGTCCCCCTGGCTTTCATCACGGAATGCACCTTCTGCAATTCGCTGTTCCTGGATTTCTGCATCCTGGGCGGGATGCCGGCGGTGGTGCGGAAGTATGTAGAGCGGGGTACCTTTGAGGGCTCGCTGGATATCCAGCGTCAGCTCATCGCCGACTACAGAGAGGACATTCGGAAATACGCCGAGGGGCTGGATCAGGGGCGCATTCTCAATGTGTTCGACCAGATACCGCCTCAGCTGGCCAAGAATAACAAGAAATTCCAGATATCCAAGGTGGCCTCTGGGGCGCGGTTCAAGGACTACCGGGGGTGTATCGAGTGGCTCAGCGATGCTGGGATGGTGAATATCTGCTGAAAAGCTCTATAGAACCTTGCTGCTCCAATATGGGGAGCTGGTAGATAGACAAATCGCAAACCTTGAGGCTTCCGGCAAGCAGGGTTATTCCAGTGAATATGAGATGAAACAGCTGTTGATGCGCCGCTTCGACCTTATGAAAAAGCTGTCCTTGCCAAAGGAGGAACTGGACGCCTTTTTGGTGCGCAACACAAACTATTCCGATATCCGTAAGCTGCGCGTCCGGCAGGCGCTTGAGGATGGGAGGATGGATGAAGCGATTCGTCTGCTGGAGGAGGGTAAGTCTGCCGGCCGTGGCAAGCGGGGGCTGGTGGAGGAGTACAGCAAATTGCTGATGGACCTGTACGAGCGGCAGGGACGGCGGGACAAACTGATTGCGGAGCTGGAGTATCATGTCTTTGTTCTGGCCTCCGGTGGTATGGAAATGCTGAACCGCCTGAAGAAAGCGTGTACGCCGGCGCAGTGGGTCGAGTACAGAGAACGGTATCTGTCCGGGCGAACTTACCACAAGCTGGAGCTTATGGAATCCGAGGGGCTTTGGGAGCGGCTGATGGAAGCAGCCGTCAAGTCTGAAAATCTTTTCATCCTGGACCGCTATGAAGCGGCCCTGAAAAAGCGGTATCCAAGCGAACTGCTGGAGGCATACGCTTGTGTCCTGACGAAAGAAGCTGCTGCGGTATCCAACCGAAAGCGGTATCAGGAGTTAGTGCACTATCTTAAAAAACTCAGGGGCTACCCGGACGGGGCAGAACGGGCGGCGCGGCTGGCGGAGGACTGGCGCACTCGGTACATCCGCCGCCGGGCTATGATGGAGGAGCTGCGGAACGCAGGGTTTTAACTGCATCATTGTCATATGGCGCTTTTGGCGCTATAATAGCTTAGGACAGGAGGTGTTCCCCATGAGCTGCCACAATATAGGTCATGGTTTGAACGAGGTGGTTCGCAAGGTCCTTGAGGAATATGACGCTGGATTGATCCCTTATGAGTCTGTTTTTCGTATTTTACAGCAGTGTGTGAAAAGCGTATATTGGTGTGACGGAAACGAGTATGAAGCGACTGCCTGTATGTACGACCGCTGTGGCCGGTGTCTGCGGAAAGGGCTGCCTATGTTCAGACTGGGCATTTTATACAACGACCGGGAGGTTTTGGAACTAGTCAAAAAAGAAGTTGTCGACTACCATCTGTGCCAGGACTGCATTGACAAGCTGGGGATCCAGGCGTTTGTCGATAGCCCATGGGATGTGGAGAAACAGGCCAGATACGACTATCATGGCTGATTTTACAAAGGAATGGCTGTGCCGAGTTTTTAGCAAGAGGAGAGGCGCAATATGATCTAAAGATCCGCGATGTGGCGGCTGACCTTCACCGACCGGCTTTCCGCAATCAAAGCATCGCTCATGGAAGCTGTCGATATGAGTGA
>Ga0137309_101382_pt1 | contig 16541 bp, 14 predicted proteins | sample NAcewiD2O_June_FD_97179 | JGI IMG/M metagenome (GOLD analysis project Ga0137309, IMG submission 97179) | Mouse cecal microbial communities from Vienna, Austria - N-Acetylneuraminic amended D2O_June | ecosystem: Host-associated > Mammals > Digestive system > Large intestine > Cecum | place... | reverse complement strand
GTTATCCTCATCGGTGAAGTCCACCATGAGATAGACGGGGTTCTTGTCCGGGGCCGTATAGTGAGAATCCGGCGCGGGCCATGTGGCCGGGTCGTCATTTGTGGTGGCGGCGAACGCCTGGGCGGGCAGCAGGGCCACACTCAGGCAGAACGCCAGGATCATGCTCATTACGCGGGAAAGGTTTTTCGTTTTTCGCATAGGCAGAAAATTCTCCTTTCAGCTTTCTCAAAAATCAAACACAATGGAATAGGTGATGTTGCTCTTGTTATACATACAGTCGTGGTTCGTATAGTAATAGAACCTCATCTGCGTATAGGTGCCGGTGGGCAGTTTGCCGGAGAGGGTCACGCCGTTATTCGTAGTCTTATAGGCGATCTCATCCCATTGGCCTGTGAGGATGTTATAGGCTTCGACTCTGCCGTAGTCGCTGCCGTTGTGACCGCTGACGGGCGGCACATCAAAGGTGTACTCGGTGATGTAGCCATAGATCGTCTCCCCATCGTCATTGAAGCTGATGCCGGTTTCCTCAATGAAGGAGTTAGCGGAGGTCAGGGTCATGCCGCCGCCCACATCATCCGCCACAAAGAACACGATAGCGGACCAGGGAGAAGCCGCGCCATAGGCGTCCACCGCACGGCACTTCACCAGATGCTTTCCGTAGCCGTAGGTGGTGGTTTCCTTGTCCCTGCCGTCCCATTCATAAGTAATAGCGTCCCCTTCCGGGTCGGTGGAGCTGGCGGTGATTGTCACCGCTTGGCTGGGCCGCACTACGCCATTGGCAGGGTTCCGGGAGATCACGGGCTTGCTGGGAGCCTGATTGACAAATTCGATGGTTTTTTCCTGCCAGGGGGAAGCCGCACCGTAAGCGTCTACCGCCCGGACACGGATGGTATGGGAGCCGTTCCGGGAATACCAGCCGGAGGAAACGTAATCACCGCTCCATTCCAGACGCACAGTGTCCCCATCCGGGTCGCTGGCGGTGGCGGAGACATTGGCAAAGAAGTTATTGCCGCTGGTCTGCCGGGTCACGCTGGCGGTGAAGCTGGTGATAACAGGAGCGTTGTTGATGAACTCAATCGTCCGGCTCTCCCAGGCGGAGGCCGCGCCCCACTCATCCACCGCCCGGACGCGGATGGTGTGCGTACCGACTTCGTAATAGCCGTCCTGCTGGTACTCGCTGCTCCATTCCAGATGCACAGCGTCCCCGTCCGGGTCGGAGGCCACGGCGTTGAGATCAGCATAGAAGCGGCCATCCTTCATGTTCCGGGTGGCGTTGGCGGTAAAGCTCTCAATGACCGGGGCGGTGTTGGTCACGGTGATGTTGGCAAAGGCGCTGGTCAGATTGCCCGCATCGTCCCGGACGGTGGCGGTGATGGTATAGGTTCCCTCGGCGTAGAGGGCCAGATCGCCGCCGTCATTGGAGAGGAAGCCGGTGTTGCTGTCCAGGGTGACGGGCCTGCCGCCCAGCTTCACGCCCCAGCTCACGGGCAGACTGCCCGCTCCGCTGATACCCACGGGGAACTTGGTGCCGATATGGATGGAATCGGGGGCGGTGACGGTCAGCGCGGCCTTGAAGATGATGGTAATGCTCTGGCTGGCGGTGGCAGTCTTGCCATTGCTGTCCCGGAGGGTGGCGGTCAAGGTGTACTCGCCGGGTTCGGGGAAGATTACGGTGCCGCCGTCATTGTCCAGGGTGGAGAGGTCGATCAGGCAGGCCGCTCCGTCCTTCTGCGCGGACCATGTGATAGTGGCCCCGTCCGGGTTAAAGAGCTTGTCCATGACCACGGGGACGCGGTTGCCCACGTACTCCATATCTGCCATGGAGAATTGGAGGGAGCCTACCGGCAGGACGGTGATGGTGTCGCTGGCGGTGAAGGTCCGGCCCAGGCCATCCCGGAGAGTACCAATCAGCCGGAACTCACCGCCCTGGGTGAACTGAATCGCACCGCCCAGGTTGTTGAGGTCCCCGGTGATATAGGTAGCAATATCAGCGGGTTTCCCATCCTTCTCCAAGGACCACTCCACAGGCAGCTCAATGTTATTGCCCAAGGTCCGCACCTGGACCGTCTCACCGGTATAGACCTGCTGCTCAATAATGCTGACCTGCAATTCCTGTTCTGCCAGGACCTCAATCGTGGGGCCGTCAAAGGAGAAAATACGCCCGGTGGGGTCTGTGACCTCACAGCCGAGGGTGAACACTCCGGCGTGTTTGATACGGATTTCTCCCGGCTCCACGCCAAGAGTACCCGCAACGTAGGTCCCCCAATTCTGGCGGAGGCCGTAGGTGTCGTCAATGTGCCACTGGATGGAGGCATCCGCCGTGATATTCTTGGATTCCACCGCTACGGTAAAGGTGCTGTCCGTGTGTGCGTAGCCGGGCATGGTCCAGGCGATCACAGGAATGGGATAGACGGTGAAAGACTGCTCATAGGAGTAGGAGCGGCCCCCAGCGTCCTTGAAGCTGGCTTTCAGCTTGTACTCGCCCGCCTGCTTGAACTGGATTTTCCCGCCGTCAGCCGTCAGTTCCCCGGTCACATAGTCGGAGACAGGGACATTCTCGCCGTTCCGGGTCAGGGACCAGCGCAGGGGATTCTCGCCCAATTCCTCAAAGCCAGTGACAAGGCTCACCACAGAATCGGTGTGGAACATCTTCGGCAGATAGAAGCCGGACACGCCCACGGGGTAAATCTGGATGGAAGCCGTGGCGGTGGTCACACGGCCCAGCTCATCCGTCACGCTGGCGGTGAAGGTGTAGAAGCCGGGTTCCGTGAAGAAGCCGTGTCCGCCCCTGGCGGTCAGGTCAAAGGGTGGCATGATCTCTTTGCCATCCCGCAGGACTGTCCAGACCACTTCGTTGCTGCCCAGGTTCTCGGTGGTCAGCCGCACATCCTCCGCAGTATCGGTGTGGCTCATATCGTTGGCGGAAACGCTCAGGCCGACAACGGGATAAATCTTGATTGTCTGCGAACAGGAATACTCCCGGCCCAGCGCGTCTACGGCGGAGGCGGTCAGGGTGTAGGTCCCCACTTCGGGGAACCGGACCGTACCGCCCAGGTTCCCCAGGTCCCCCAGCATGGAGCCGGTTAGGGAAACCGCCGTGCCGTCCTTGGTCAGCGCCCAGGTCACGTCCCGGCCCTGCAAATCAGAGGTCAGAAGGTCCACGGGGGTGCTGCTGTCCGTCCACGCGGCGGCGGGGAGGGTGAAATCCAGGCCCGCCACGGGGTAGACTGCCACAGTCACAGCAGGAGCGGCGAACATCCGCCCGGTGGCGTCCGTCACGCTGGCGGCAATGTCATAGGCCCCGGCGCTGGTGATCTGGATGGTGCCGCCGTTGTCCGTCAGATTGCCGGTGTACTCCACAGCAGCAGAGGGGTCATTGGACGGCGTGATCTTCCAGACCACGGGCAGGGCGGTGTCCTTTTCCAGCGTGACGCTGACCGGCTCATCCGTATGAGTGGCGGCATCCGCCGTCAGGGTCAGGGAGAGGACGGGATAAACCTCAATCGTCTGCTCATAGGTAAAGGCACGGCCCAGGCCGTCCGTCACGGAGGCGGTCAGGATATTTGTGCCGGTCTGAAGGAATTTCACGTTACCCCCAGCGTTGTCGAGGGTCCCGTTGATACCGGCAGGGAGGGAAACGGGCTGGCCGTCCACGGTCAGGGACCACGCAATTTTGCTGTCCCCCACGTTCTCGGAGGTCATTTTCACCTTTACCGTCTCATCCGGGTGGGCAAACTCCGGGAGCTTGAAGGACAGGCCCATGGTGTCCCACACGCTGATGGTGGCGCTGGCACTGAATGTCCGCCCCAGGTGGTCCGTCACGCTGGCGGTCGCGGTGTAGTTACCCGCAGAGGGGAAGGTGATCTCGCCGCCGCTGTTGGTCAGGGCGTTCTCAACCACAGCGCCGTCCTCGGAGGTCACTTCCCAGGCTACGTCCAAGTCAGTCCCGGAGAGGTTGATGCTGGCGGGCTGGTCAATATGGGCTGTCTCCGGCGCGTCCAGCGTCAGGACGATCACCGGGCAGACCTCCAACGGCAGGGCGGCGGTGTACTCCTTTCCCAACTCATCCGTGATGGTGGCGGTCAGGACGTAGGCCCCGGCTCCGTCAAAGGCCAGCTTGCCGCCGTTATCGTCCAGAGAAATAGCAATACCCTCGCCGTCACGGGTCAAGGCCCATGCAACAGTCGAGGGTGCGCCATGCTCCACGGTCAGATTGATTACCGCCGCTTCGTCCTCATGGAGCTTGTCGGTGTCAGCGGTCAGGGAAAGGGACAGGTTCGGGATAACTTTGATTGCCACAGGCTCGGAAGAAAACTCCCGGCCCTGGGCATCCACGGCGATAGCGGTAAGGGTGTAGTCCCCAGCACCGTCAAAGGTAAGTGTCCCGCCCTGGTCGCCCAGGCTGACAGCAGCCTCTTTGCCATCCTTGGTCAGCGCCCAGCGGACGGAATCGGGTTTGCCGCCCTCCACCGTCAGGCCAATCTCCACGGATTCATCCTCATGCACCTTCTCCGCGCTGGCGGTCACGGTGGGGACGATCACCGGCAGGATGGTGATGGTCTGGCTGGCGGTGTACTTCTTCCCGGCAGCGTCCGTGAGAGTGGCGGTCAGGATGTACTTGCCCGTCTCGGTCAGGGCCAGGGTGCCGCCCTTGTTGGTGAAGCTGGCGAGGGGCTGGTTTACGCCGTCCTTTGTCAGCGTCCAGACCACGGAGCCGGTCAGGTCATTCTTGGTCAGCAGCTTCACATCCTCCGCCCGGTCGGTGTAGCTGTACTCCGGCAGGGAAAAGGCAATGTCCCCGACAGGCAGGACCTCCACAGTTTTCTCGCAGAAGGCATTGCCGCCGCTGTTCTCCACGGTGCCGCGCAGCACATACCGCCCAGCCTCCATGAAGTAGCAGATGCCGCCGTCCTTGGTGAAGCCCTCCGGCATGGAAACAGATTTCCCGTCACGGGTCAGCTCCCAGGTGACGGCCTCCGCGCCGGTGAGGGTGGTTTTCACGGAGACGGAATCCCCCACATACCGATACGCCGGAAGGTCAAAGGCGATTGTGGGCTTGTCGGCCTTGCCGGTAAACAGGACCTTGTTGCCCTTGTCCATGCCGCTGGGGTAGACGATGGAGCAGCCCTTCTCGGACAGCTCTGCCGCCGCAGCGTCAAAGACCACCTGCACCGGGCCGTCATTCCGGGGCGTGACCACGCCCGCAACGGTGGATTTTCCGCTGATGTTGACGGCGGAGCCGCCCCACACCACCAGCCGCCCCTTGACGGTAATGTTATTGAGGTCCAGGGCTTTCTCCCCCAAGCCGTTGGCTAGGATCAGGTCGCTTTCAAACACAGCGTCCTTGATGCTCACAGAGCCACGCACCAGAACTGTGCCCCGGTAGGTCCCGGTGAGGTTGCCGGAATCATGGACGCTCTGGAAGATGCTGCACATAATCTGCGCCATCTCCGCCCTGGTGATCTGGCCCTTGGGGTTCAAGCGGCCATCGTTGTAGCCGCTGACGTAGCCGCGCTCCACCATGGCGGCAACGCTGTCCGCCGCCCACGCGCCCACCTGGTTCCGGTCCGGGAACCGGGCAAGGGCGGAGTTACCGGCAGAGGGCAGGCAAATCGTCCGGGCCAGCACCACCATAGCCTGTTCGCGGGTGATATTCTCATTCGGCCCCATGCGGCTGCTGGAATACCCGGCAAAGGTCCCCATGTGAACCGCCTGGGCGATGTAGTCATGGTGCCAGCTCCCACGGGGTACGTCCGTGAAGCGGGAAATGTCGGCGCTCTTGTAGGTGCCAAACAGCCGGTCGATCATAGCGGCCATCTGTGCGCGGGTGAGATAGCCGTCCGGGTTCAGCTTGTCCTCGGACGTACCTACCAGCACACCGTTGTCCACCGCCCACGTCAGGGCTTCATAGGCCCAATGGCCGTAGGCGTCCCCGTAGTCGGTGATCTTGTTGGTATTGGCGGCGTGGGCGTTGACCGCTAAAAGGCTAACCATCATGACCGCCGCCAGGAACAGAGAAAAGAATCGCTTTAGATTTGGAAATTTGATGCTCATGCTTCCTCCTTTCAGATTTTGGATTTTCCGGGGGGCTATGTACTAGGGCGGGACCAGCAGGCGGCGGAGCAGATGACGGTGGGTCAATCCTTATCGCCTCCCTCCGGGCCGGACGTGGCGAAGTAGGCTTCAAATTCCCGCTGCTGGGCGGAGGTCAGGGAGGTAAAGTGTTCCCCCTCAAAGCCGCACAGCAGGAACGTCCCGGCGATAAAGTCCCCGCTGTCTGTGGGGTTCTCCCGGTTGGGCATAAGTTTCATGTTCTTGCCCTCGCTGTTGCAGACCAGCATCACCCGCTGGGGCAGGTAGCACCCCGCCTCGATGGGTCCGCCCACGATCTGCTGAAAGGCATCCAGCGTGTCCTCCACCCTCGCCGGGTAGGGAGCTTTGCCGGGTTCCACCACCAGAATGTCGATCTCGTTTGTCATACAGAAAATCCTCCTTTGTTTGTCCGGTTTATATTCCAGCGGCATCCTGGGCCAGATCGTGGCTGACCAGGGATGCGTAATACTGGCTGATGGTCGTGGGCGCGTTGTAGAGCGCCGCCAGGGTGTACGCCTTGATGTTCTTTACCAGCGTGGTGTTCTGGCTCAGACTGTCCAGAACGTAGGCGATATGCTCACGGTTCAGCTTCAGAAACCGGCTCTTGACCACGCCGGTGGGCATTTCCTCCCCGGCAATGCGGATGAAGTCCCGCCGGGAGCAGCAGACCTCTACCATAAGCTCCACATAACCATCCAGCGTTTCCTGGTCATAGGGATGCTCGGTCAGGAGCAGGCCAAAGTCGATATTTTCTTTTATCAGCTCTCGGTATCTGTCCATCTCATTCATCCTCATCCGGCCCTTGGGCCGACCGGGGCCCCCGCCGCAAACCAGCGAAGCGTTTGCGGTGGGGAGAGACGGAGCAGCGCAGCGAGTGAGCTTTGCCGCTTGCGGCGAAGCGAGGGATGCGGAGCTTGCGACGGCGAGGGTAGGGGGAAGGATGGATGGGTCAGTATCGTTCAGTTCAGTATTTTTCTTTTCAGTCTTATTAGGGGCGGAAAAACCGCTGTCAAGACCGCGCTTTTCCAGCGGTGCAGACTGCGGTTTTTCCGCAGTCAAGAGTGCGGCACGGTCCAGTGGTCTTGACTGCTGATTTTCCGCAGTCTGAGAAGCCGGAGGCGGCGGTGTCTGCTCCGGCTGCTGGGGCTGGCCGGGTTCCGTGGGCAGGATGAAGTTCTTGACGTAAATCCGCGTGGGCCGTCCCTGGCCCTGCTTCTTCCGCTCGATCAGGCCGATGCCGTCCTTGTCCAGCTCACGGAACAGCTTCGTGGCCTTGTCCTTCCCGCAGCTCATAAGGTTCATGGCGTCCTCCTGGGTGAAGTAGATGTAGACGCGCCGGTCGCTGTCCATCCAGCCGTTTTTAACGGACAGCCCCATGCGGTCCAGCAGAAGGCCGTAGAGGACCTTGGCCTCAATGGAAACGCTCTTGTACCGGGGGTCTGTCAGCAGGGTCTTGGGGATGCGGTAGAAACTGTACTGGTCCGCCTCGGTGCCGTAGTAGTAATCCAGATTCAAGTTTGACGGCATGGTGATTGCCTCCTTTGAAATGTGCGGAGAAACAAAAAAGCGGGGCGGTGACTGCTGATAGTCACCGCCCCGCTTATGCTCTGTCCGCCTGTTGATTTGTCCGTAAACGCAAAAAAGCCGCCCCCGCCACTGATGATTAGTCAGTTGCGGGGGCGGCTCTTTTCCTTATGCCTGTTGCAGTTTCCATGTTTCTAACAGAGATACGATCACTTCCTCCATCTGTTGGGCTGTGTAAGATGGAGGGAAATATTGATGCAGCCTCGTTTGTTTAAGAACCACCTGCACAGAGGCGGAATGTTCCGCTGACAAGAGGTTTTCCATGACGGTGATGGTCAAAGTGCCGTCCTTGCTGTGCTGCTTGATCTTTACAAGCTGGCCTTTGACCGGAACAACATTCAGCTTGTCCATTACCGATACAAGGTCTGTCTGTTCCTGCTCTGTCAGAATGGAAATGTAGTCAGCGGCAGTGCTGAATGACAGCTTATCCTCATCTACCAAGGTCAGCAAAGGGGGAATCAGCTTGGTTAAGGCTATGTACCGGGTGACTGTTAAACCGCAGCTTTCACCAGCCTCCTGGGCGATCTTATCCCGGCTTTTCAACTTGTGAACGCCGCGTTCACAAGTTGGGTTCTGCCGTTTGCCCTGATGCTTTAGGGCTTCCAGTTTCATCTTATAGGCAAAGGCTTTTTCGCTGGGCAGGATTTTCTCACGCTGAAGATTGCTGTCCACCATGATGATAGTCGCTTCATCATCATCCAGCGTCCGAATGAGTACCGGCATTGTCTCTCTGCCTGCCAGTTCGCTTCCACGCTTGCGCCGGTGGCCCGCTATGATCTCATAGCCGCCCTCTTGCCGGGGCCGGACAATAGCGGGGGACAGAACACCGCTCCGTGCAATACTCTCCACCGTTTTCTGCATTGCTTCATCATCCCGCACCTGGAAGGGATGATTTTTGAAGGGGAACAGTTCTGACAGCGGAACTTCCTGCACAGTCTCGCCGCTGACCTCCGATGTTCCACTAGCCTGAAATAAATCATCAAAGCCAGTCAACTGTATCTTGCTGGCGCTGCTTTTCATGCCAGGACCTCCTGCGTCAACGCTGCGTATGCGGCGGAGACTTTACCGGCAGGGTCATGGAGGTAGATACTCCGGCCCTCCGCACTGGTTTCTGCCGCTCGGATGGATAGAGGGATAATGCTGTCAAATATCCGCACACCGCTGCCGTAGGCGTTTCTCAGCAGCTCCACGATCTCACGGGAGTAGTTGGTCCGCATATCCGCCATGGTTATGAGAATACCCGCAATATCCAAACGGGGGTTGATTTTCCGCTTCACATTTGATATGGTGTGGATAAGCTGTTCGAGGCCCTTGATGGAGAGGTAGTGCGCCTGCATGGGAATGACTACTTCGTCAGCAGCGGCTAAGGCATTGATGGTCAGCATACCCAGGGACGGGCAGCAGTCCAGCAGAATCACATCGTACTGTTCCCGGACACTGTTCAGAAATTCGCGCAGAATTGTCTCACGGCTCATGGTGTTCACCAGCGTGACCTCCAGACCGGACAACTCAATGTTGGCGGGAAGAAGATCTACGCCCTCTGCCTGATGGATGATACCCATTCCGGGAAGTACAGGCTTGTCCGTAATGATAAATCCCAGCACATCGGCAAGGGTCCCTTCAAGCTGGTCCGGGTGCTGATAGCCCAGGCTGGCGGTAAGCGAACCTTGGGGGTCTACGTCCACCAGGAGGACCTTCTTGCCTTCCCGTGCCAGCCCGATTCCCAAATTGACCGTTGTTACAGTTTTTCCAACTCCGCCTTTCTGGTTGCAGATTGCCGTGATTTTGGCTTTTTTGCTCATTTTGGCCTCCTTCTATGTTCATAGAATAAAAACAGGACTAAACCAGTGCGCCCCTTGCTGTGGGGTGTTTCTGATTTAGTCCTATTTTAACAGGCCCGTCCACATAATACTCATACTGGAACATCCCGTTTTTTTCGGCATAGTCCCGAAGCATAAGTTTCTGGTTGCTGATGCTCATGCTCTCATTATCGCCGCCATCCTCCAGAGAGATACGGCAGTAAAGAGCCGTGATTTTCTGATTCACTTGTTTTTTCCTGCTCATAGTGTTCTCCTTCTATGAACAGGGACACGATATCATTATAATACCATGCCCCCGTCCCTGATTCAACTGCTTTACGCCGCTTTCTGTGCCATTTCCCGATGCTCCAACCATTCCTCGAGGTGTTCACAGGTCTGACGCTCGATCAGCTGCTCAAAGGCTTCCCGCATAGGCTTCTCCCCGGAAAATTCACGAACTACTATAAACTGGATTTTTTGATTCTGCTTCTTGTTTTTCTCCATAGGCTACCTCCATAGAATAGAGGGTCAGCCGGTGTCTGTGGCAACGAAGTCCGGCAACGGACATCAAAAAACCTGTAAACTACCGTCTGACCCTGATTTCTTACTTTTCAAATTTTCTTGTAAAATCTCGTTGCTTTCGTTGCCAGAAACATAGATAGATCATAAAAGCCCTTTATTTACGGACTTTTTCTATATCAAAACCATAAATTTATCAGCAACAAACCCGGCAACCAACTGGCAACTATCCCGGCAACAGACCGTCCTTGTCAGGCGATCCACTCCTGCGGAAGTTCCAGCTGACGGCATTCTTCTTCACTCAGTTCCACAAATCCACCTTCGTTGCTGGGCAGTTCGTTGCCGGAAGTGTCCCGTTCCCAGCCTTTTTGTCTGCCATAACCGGCAAACATCCGAGGATTTGAAAAAGGCTTCCAACCGGTCACGACTGTGTTCATGATCTCGTTGATATTGTGGAGCTGCCACCGCTTCGGCTCATCAAAGGTATATCCCAGCGCCTCCTTAAACAGCTGTTTTGAGCAGACCATGTTTCCGGTATAATGTTCCAGAAATCCCTGTATCTGTCCGGCTTCGGTGTCCTCCGGCATGAAGTCTTTCTGCACCTCCACCAGTTGACGCTGTATGGACTTGCTGAATTTCATGGAATATTTGCCGCTGCGGTAAATGCTCATAGCTTCTGCCCATACCTGCAACAGATACGCTCTGGAAGCGTCCTCGTCCTCCAAAATGTGAACCTCTGCATTCTCTGGGTAAATCATGATTGGGAGAAAGCGCCGGTTCCCGGCTCGATCCAGCGGCAGAAAGTCCAGCGTATTTGAGGAACCACCGAACACACACTGCCGAAGCCGGTCTTTAGGCTGAGATTCATAAGGTGTCCGGTAGGTTTCCTTCTGTCGGCTAATAAAGGAACGGATTTCTTCAATGCTCTTTGCGCTGCTGGTGGCAAGCATCTCCGACATCTCAATGATCCAGTGACCTTGCAACTTTTGGAATACCCGGTCATCATCCAGCTTCTTTAAGTCATCGGAAAACCATTCGTCCCGGATCGCCAGCAGTCGGAAGAAGGTGGACTTCCCGGCACCCTGACCGCCCACCAAACAAAGCATTTCCTCATATTTGGAACCGGGACGGAATACCCGGCGTATAGCACCCAGCAGGAAATGTTTCAGCATTTCTTCCACATAGTCACTTTCATCAGCACCAAGAAAATGGTGCAGACAGGATCGGATGCGTGGTGTACCGTCCCAGACAAGGCCGTTCAGCACATCCTGAATTGGATGGTAACAATTTTCGTTTGCTACGATAGAAAGTGCAGCCGTGATCTTTTTCTCACTGGTCAGCTCATAGTTTCTCTCAAAATAGAGGAGAAGATATTTCACATCAGTATCCGTCAGAGCGCTGGTATTCCTGCGCCAGCCCAAGTCCTGCACAATGTCTACTCTGTCTGTCAGGAGATTGAGCCGGATGGCATCCCGCAGGAGTGGATCACAGCAGAACACAATCCGGCAGTTGTCAATGGTGTTGGCTGTTTTTCCCTTGTCGGTAACAGAAAGGCTCTGCCGCACCTCATCAACGCTCTGTTCCGGCGCTATGGCTTCGGCTGCGTTCATCACAGCCTGCTGGGTGGCTGGCGGTAAACTCTGATATTCGCTGTTCAATTTTCTTCACCTCTTTTCCATACTCCGCAACTACAAAAGCTCGTTCCTCTACGCTGTCAGACAGAAGCATATCCAGCAGATATTCGATATATGGCTGCCTGTGTAGAGCCTCCACAAACAAAAGATTCCAGTCATCCTCCGGTTGTTTGGGCGCATATTCTTCTTTCCAGCGTTCCAACAAACGCAGGTAGTCGCACAGCACTCGAAAGCATTTCTGCTCTGCCTGCCGGTATCGCATTTCCTCGCTGATTTTTCTTTTGATCACTTTCTTTTGTGGCGGATCGTGGCCTTTGCGCTCAAAGCTGATTAAGAAGTCCTCTGCCAGCTTTAAGGCAGCTTCTTTACTGCTTAGTCCAAAAAGACGGGAAGTGAAATCAATCACATCTCCATCTGCCTGACAGGCAAAACAATGGAACCGTCTGTCCACCTTCATGCTGGGATGCTTGTCATCGTGAAACGGGCAACAAGCCATCCCGTTGCGTCCTACTGAAATTCCATAAACCAAAGCAGCCTGCCTTGTGGTAACAGACTGTTTTACTGCTTCAAATACATTCGTTTCTTCCACCTCCAAACAATGCAAAAGGCATCCGGTTTCCATAGAAAATCAGATACCTCACAATTCCATATCCTGTTTTTTCTGCTTTTTCTGTGTTTGCCTTTCGCTGTCCCTTTTTCTCTGTTCCTCCATTCCCCGGTGCAGAGATTCCAGAATAGAAGGCTTTGCCTGTCTCTTGATTTCTTCTGTGACAGCTTTCTTCTTATCCGCATGAAGCAGTGTGGACTTCACTTTTTCCAATGTGGACTGCATGGTTTTTCTGATTTTTTTAATGATTCCATCCAGCCTTGCCACCGCATAGTCCCGTTCCTTTTGGGGCGCTTTTCGTTCCGGGGATTGCAGCCATACCTTGGTGTCCTCGATCATCTCAATATCTTCCTGATGGGTCATGGTCTTTACCTCGTCTGTTACCAGTTCCACCGCCTTGTCATAGGCAACGCTGGATACCTCATCAATCAGGCTGTCCACATCCTCAATTTTTAGGGTCAGTTCCTCCAGCTTCTGCTCCTGCTGGGCAAGTTTTTCTTTCTGCTTCATCAGGATATAATCCTGCTTTTCCAGATACTCACGCCCACCATAGGACGGCTCCTGTTCCAGATGCAGCCCATGCCGTTTGGCAATGTCAAATAATATTGTCCGACAGACTACATCAAAAGTCTGTTTCCGGTTATTGTGTTTTCCTTTTGGCTGTTCCGGTTTAGGGAGAGGGATACCCAGTTCCTCCAACGCCTTTTCCTGCTGGGGGCACAGCTCTCCATACCGATTTTCACAGTCAAATACATGGCACTCATGGATGTGCGGAGTCCCTTCATCCAGATGGAGCGCCCAGTCTAAAATGTGGATATGGGAACCGAAACGGTTTTCAAATTCCTCATAAAATTCGCTGACAATGAGCGCCAGAGTCTCCGGTGGAACGGATTCTTCCATAGTGCCGATCTGGTAGATGCTTTCTTCTGGACAGGTCTTGTTATTTTTCAAAAGATCATCCACAGTGCGGTTGCGCTCAATGTGCCGGGTTTTCTCGTTCCGGGTGTTCTGAGCATTGACATGGTCGGCATAATGCTCGTAGTAATACATCCGTTCAATTTCTTCAAAGCTGAAATCCGGCTGCTCCGGGTTTTCCCGAAAGTCGTGGGTGGTAAAGCCCCGGTAACAGTCCCAGTACACATTTTGTCTGGCACGCTCAGCGTCAATGTGTTCGCTGTTTTCTACATCGAACCGACGGTCATTGTGCCGGGGATTGTAAGTGCCATGCTTCCCAGATCGTCCATTGTGCCTTGTCAATTTCAAACATTTTTCCTCCTTCCTGCAAAGATGTTCCGGGCTGTGGAAGGCGGCAAAGCCGCCAGACCTGCGAAGTTTTGCGTCAGGTAATACCCAGTACAAGTTGACGCAGGCATCAACTTTCCCTGGGCAAGGCGTTTCCCCCTTGACCCGATGAGGCTGGCTGCCCTCAACCCGCCAATGGGCGTTGCCCCTTGACCCCAGCAGTACGCTGCCGCCCCTGCACCCCGGCACAAAGGGCTGGCTGCCCTCTGTACTCCCGCACCGGCGAAGCTGGCTTTCACCGCAGAAGCGGTTTTTGCCAGTTTCACCGGCTCCATATCCGCATATTTGCGCCCATAGGCGGGAAGTGGATACAGAATACGCCTGCGGGAATTGCCGGTCAAAACAGCGGGTGCAGACCCGATGTTTTTTCGTAAATCGCCCTCATTTTAAGCGATTTTTTCTTCTGTCTGTATGACCTGAAAGCCATGCTCTTTTGCGTACTCCCTTGCAGCTACCAGCCGTTCTTCGCTGTACGGCGGCACCAGCCGGATTGAAAGTCGGGACTTGTCCAGTACATAGGTCACGCTGCCTTCCGGCGTACTGCGTTCCAAGCGGCACAGCAGAGGATACTTCCGACTGAAATCCTCCAGTCTGCGTTTCAAGCTGGCATTGAAGGTATAGATACTGGCAATCGTCTCGCCCTCATTCCAGTTGATGATGGTTTCTTTTTCATATTTAGACAGCTTCCTCATACAGTTCCTCCTCATAATCGGTGTTTGCTTTCAGCGCACGCAGACTGCGTTTGATCTGGCGGTATTCGTCCATCTCCATACGCAGATGATGGTAAAAGGCTTCGTACCACATTTCCTCTGTCTCTGTCTCAATTTTACGAACAAGATGAATCATCTGGCTTTTCGCCTCTGGGTCAACAGTCAATGCTGTCAGCCATTTCAGCCTTGTCACTGTGTTGTGATGGCTGGGGCAGGCGTAAGCGTAAAGAATTTTCTTTTCCTTCATATTCAGTTTCATAATGATCTACCTCCATTCATTTGGTGCGGTATGTCCCGCATCGTTTATTTTTCTGTCTGCCGGTCTGTCTGCAAAATATTCCTGCCCGGATTCTCTCCCAGCGTATTGTCCTCTTTGGTGCGCTCTTATCGTGGCGTCACTTCCCCGGAGGTCATCCCCCTTGCAGCCGGTCATTCGATTTTCAAGGTTCAGTGCCTGTTGACAAGAACTATCTTACCGAAAAAAACAGCCTTCTCCCGTATATGCAAGAGGTTGGAAAAATCCGAAAAACCGCCATATTTCCACGCTTTTGGAAATGTGCTATAATGGACGACAAGAGCAGGATTTATCCTGATGAAAGGGGGCATCTCTATGTACACAAAACTATCGCCGCAGGAACGGCTGAAAGATTTACGGGTAGTCGATAAGCACCTGACACTGGAACAGCTGGAAGCGCAGACCGGTCTGTCTAAGGCGGCGCTGGGGAATTACGAACGGAAAGAACAGGACATCAGTGCCTTTGCCATCGCAACGCTGGCGAAGTTTTATGGGGTGTCCACTGACTACCTGATGGGTCTAACAGAAAATAAAAATCACCCAAACACGGAGCTTCAGGCTCTGCATTTGAGTGATGATATGGTTGCATTATTAAGCAGCGGAAAAATCAACAACCGCCTGCTTTGTGAGTTGGCGACCCATCCGAATTTTTTGCGGCTGATAGTTGATATGGAAATCTTTATTGACCGGATCGCTGATATGCGGGTGAACCAGATGAATCTGATTCTGGAAGCTACCCGGCAGAGCATTCTTAAAGAACACGCATCTGGAGAAAATGATCTGTATATGCGGACGCTGGAACTGGGTCAGGTACAGGAGAACGATTTTTACAGCCATATTCTTCATGATGATCTGGACAGCATTGTCCGGGATATACGGGAAGCCCATTTGAAAGACAAGACCACAGCCGATCCACAGCCAACACTGGATGAGGTTAAAGAGAATTTTGAACAGGCCATACAGATGGGAACCGACACAGAAGCTATGATCCATGAGTTCTGTGATAAAATGCAGATTCCTTTTGAAAAAATTTCATCCGAGGATTTTTCTGCTTTTCTGCGGATACTTAGCCTGTCCAAACTGCTTAAAAACCCAAACAATATGCGGGGAAAAGCTAAGTCACAGCCGTATTATATGCCAAAAAAGAAAAGACGCAGGTAACAAAAAGGCCGTTCACTATAAAAGTGAATGGCCTCAGTTTTTCCACCTTCTCAAACGAAAATCATCTCAGACCGAATGACTTCCTCCGCACGGTTCCGGATGCTGTTCATGGCTCCAACCCACGTCAGCTGGTCACGGGCTTTCAATTCCTCTGTGATTCCCTCAACTTCTTTCATCTGGGCAATGATACAATGCAGCCGGTTTTGTGCCTGTTCGTTCAGATCAGCCAGGTATGTCCAGAGCTTGCCGGTCAAAATCAGGTCATTATACTGGGCTGGATGGCACTGCTCCAAATAGGCTTTGTGCATACCGCCCCATATCCCAATGGGGCGGTTTTCTTCCGGCAGCTGTAAGTCTGGAATGTAGTAATCACCGACCAGCGTATAGCTGATGCCGTTTTGACAGGTTTTCTTCGGTAAGTGTTCCATAAGCGACCTCCTGTATTCGATTTTTTCTCCAAATCCAGCTGATCGTGTCCCTGTTCATGTCAAATTCAAGGCAGCTGAACTCTTCACCAACAAGTATGGCATATCTTTCCCCAATTTCTGATAGTTGAGAGAGTGGGAGGTTTCCCGCCCCCGGCTCTCCCCGGTGTTGTAAGTGTCAATGGTTTCTTTTCCCAGGGCGGCGGCTAACTCCTTTAAGGTGGTGGGTTCCTTGCCGCCCAGAAAGATGGAAGTGTCCATATTTCCGATGATGGTGTCGGCGTTGTCCTTGTAGATGGCCTTCAGCTGGGACTGCGCCTGCAATACCAGACAGGCGGAAATCTCCCGGCTTCGGATGGTGGCTACCAGCTTTTCCAGCTTTGGAATCTGCCCGATGTTGGCGCACTCGTCA
>Ga0137309_101377_pt1 | contig 16653 bp, 12 predicted proteins | sample NAcewiD2O_June_FD_97179 | JGI IMG/M metagenome (GOLD analysis project Ga0137309, IMG submission 97179) | Mouse cecal microbial communities from Vienna, Austria - N-Acetylneuraminic amended D2O_June | ecosystem: Host-associated > Mammals > Digestive system > Large intestine > Cecum | place... | reverse complement strand
AGTAACTTCTTTTCATCCAATCTTCCAAACTATATAAGAACGGCGGGAGCGCTCCTCCCGCCGTTCTTATTTTTTGCCCTTCACAAAATATCCTTGGAATGTTTAAAATCTTTCCTCAGTTTCTTCATATTTTTGTCATAAATCTTCGGTATCCTACCACCATCGAGAGCGCCGCCGGCGGCGGACGCCGAAAACGGACTTACCATAAGGAGGACCATCTTATGTATAACGATTATAATGACCAGAACAGAAGCGACAACGAGTATCACTACAGCTACCGTTCCGACGCCAGCGGCTTCCAGCCCCAGCAGACCCCCGTGCCCCTGACCCCCAAGAAAAAGAACCGGGCCGGCAAGGCCGTGGCCCTGGTCCTGTGCGGCGCGCTCCTCGTTGGCGGCGGCTTCGGCGCCGGATGGTATCTGAACAGCCGGGACGGCCGGGGCGAGACCCAGATGATGGTCAGCGAGCGCCCCCTGGCCAAGGTGGAGACCGTCAGCGTCACCGGCAGCAATGCCCTCACCTTCTCCCAGATCTACGACGCCAATGTGGACAGCTGCGTCAGCATCAACACCTCCGGCACCGCCTCCATGGGCTACAACATCTTCGGCCAGCCGGTCCAGCGGGAGTTCGCCAGCGCGGGCAGCGGCTTCATCCTCACCAAGGACGGCTATATCGCCACCAACTACCACGTCATCGAGGGCGCCAGCATGGTGAAGGTCACCCTCGACGACGGGACCACCTACGAGGCCAAGATCATCGGCGGCGACGCCGACTACGACATCGCCATCCTGAAGGTGGACCCCGGCGAGAACGAGCTGAAGCCCGTGACCGTCGGCACCTCCAGCTCCCTGAAGGTGGGGGAAAACGTGTCCACCATCGGCAACCCTCTGGGCCAGCTGACTTTCTCCCTGACCCATGGCATCATCTCCTGCCTGGACCGGGAGATCAATCTCAACGGCACGCCCTTCAACATGATCCAGGTGGACACCTCCATTAACCCCGGCAACTCCGGAGGCCCCCTGTTCAACCAGTACGGCGAGGTGGTGGGCATCGTCACCGCAAAGACCTCCTCCGACGGCAACGGCAACGCTGCCGAGGGCCTGGGCTTCGCCATCCCCATCGACGATGTGTTCTCCATGCTCAAGGACATCATGGAAAACGGACAGGTCACCTCTCACGCCTGGATGGGCATTTCCGGCCAGAGCGCGTCCTACTACCCCCAGTCCGGGATGCGCAGCGGCGTGTACGTGGCGGAAGCCGTTGAAGACGGCCCCGCCGCAGCGGCGGGCCTCCAGGAGGGGGACGTCATCACCATGCTGGGCACCACCACCATCAGCAGCTGGACGGACCTGACCTCCGCCATGGGCAGCAAGACCTACAAGGCCGGGGATACCACCACCGTCACCTTCGTCCGTGACGGCGAGGTGATGACCACCGAACTGACCTTCGGCTCCACCACGGAGATGCCCGAGGAGGAGGCCGAGCCCCAGTCCAGCGTCCAGCAGGACGGCGGAACCAGCAACGGCGGGACCTACGGCTACGGCGACATGGAGGACTTCTTCAACGAGTTCTTCGGCAGCTACAGCCGCCGCGCCGGATAAATCAGCTTACGAGTATTTCTCTTCTCTCTCTTCTTTTCCGCCCGAAAGGGCGGGTAAGCCCCGGGACCAGATGGTCCCGGGGCTTGCCTTTTTGCTCGCGCTATTCGCTTTCACCCGAGGAGCCACCGTCTCCACCGGAGGCTTCTCCGGTCCCCTCGCAGGAGACCGTCTCCTCTCCGGAGGACCGGCCGGTCTCGGCGCCTTCCTCCTCCAGGACGCTCTCCCACTTCTTGGGGTTCCGCTTGGGGGCGCGCATCGCCAGGACCAGCTTGTAGCCCTCCGGGTCGTTGAGCATCAGATACCGCTCGTCCTGGGGCGGGACCTTGTCGCCCCGCATGATCCGGGCGGCGATCTTGTGGCAGCGCTCCATGGTCTTCATCTGCTCCCCCAGGGCGTCCGCCTCGCTGTTTCCGGTCTCCTCCCAGCTGTCCGTCATGTCCCAGACGAAGGGCTTCTTCTCCTCCTTTCGGGCCAGATCCATGAGCAGCCGGTTCTGGGCCTCCAGCTGCTCCGCGACCCGGCGGGACAGGACGAACCGGTCCGTCTGGGGCCGGGGGCTGGCGGCGGAGGCCGCATCCCCCTTCCTTCCCTCTGACCGGATGGGCTGGCTGGCGGTCCGCAGCCGGTTTCCTACGCGCAGTTCCATCGCTGACCCTCCTTTTCCGTTCCATATATCCTGGTTTTCGGCAGGCAGGGCGGAAAAGTTAAGGGAATTTCTGCAATTACAGCGGGTTCTCGTCGATCCACCTGGAGACGGCTTCGCCGATCTCCTTGATGCAGCCGGGGTCGTAGGGGACCTTCATCCCCGCGCCGTGGGCCAGCTCCTCGAAGGTCTTGGTGCCGCCCAGGTCCACAAAGGCCAGATACTTCCTCCAGGCCTCCTCCCGGTTGGCCAGGGAGGTCATCCAGAACTGGAAGGCCATGGTCTGAGCCATGCAGTAGTCAATATAGTAGAAGGCATTCATATAAATGTGCAGCTGCTGCTGCCAACGGGCGCCCCGGCTGTAGGAGGGCAGATCCGCGTAGTCGATCCAGGGGCGGTACTTCTTCTCCAGCTCCAGCCAGATCTGGTTGCGCTCATCGGGGGTCAGCTCCGGGCGCTCGTACATGATGTGCTGGAATTCGTCCACCATGCAGCCGTAGGGGATGAAGATCAGGCTGTCCTCGCAGTGGCCGATCTCATATTTCCGGGTCTGGGGGCCGAAGAACTTCTCGTGCCAGGGGGCGGTGAGGAACTCCATGGACATGGAGTGGGTCTCGCAGCCCTCCATGGTGGGGCTCATCAGGGAGGAGAGATATCCCTTCCGGGCGGCCCGGTAGAAGGCGAAGGCGTGGCCCGCCTCGTGGGTCAGCACGTCCACGTCGCCGCTGGTGCCGTTGAAGTTGGAGAAGATGAAGGGGGCCTTGTAGGCGGCGAAGTCGGTGCAGTAGCCGCCGGGGGCCTTGCCCTCCTTGCTGAGTACATCCAGCAGCTCGCCGTCATAGAGGAAGTCGATGAACTCCTTTGTCTCCGGGCTGAGGGCGTGGTACATCTCCCGGCCCGCCGCCAGGATCTCGTCGGGAGTGCCCTGGGGCTTGGCGTTGCCGTCGGGGAACATGAGGGCGTCGTCGTAGATCTTCATCTGGTCCACGCCGATGCGTCTGGCCTGGTCCTCCTTTACCCGGGCCACGATGGGCACCAGGTCCTTGGCGATCTGATCCCGGAAGGCGGCGCACTCCTTGGGGCCCCAGCAGTTGCGGCCCAGGCGGTCGTAGCCCAGGGGGATGAAGTTCTCGTAGCCCATGGCCTTGCCCTGGGCGTCACGGTTCTTTACCAGCTTGTCATACAGCTCGTCCAGCTGCTCCCGGTGGTCCTCGAACCACTGGCCCCGGACCTCATAGGCGGCCTTGCGGACCGCCCGGTCGGGGTCCTGCATGAAGGGCCCCAGCTTGGGCAGGGGAAGGGTCTCGCCCTGCCACTCCACCGTGGCGGAGGCGTAGAGCTTCTGGTACTCGCTGGTGAGCTTGTTCTCCTCCTGCATCAGCTCCATGATCTCGGGCTTCATGCACCGCACGGAGATCTCCATGTTCTTGAAGAGCAGCGTCCCGAAGCGCTCCTCCAGCTGGGGGCGGAATTTAGACTGGAGCAGGGCCTTGTCGATCTTTTGGTTCAGCTCCTGGAGGGCGGGGGAGATCTCGTCCAGATAGTCGCTCTCCTTCTCATAGAACTCGTCCTTGGTGTCGATGGTGTGGCGGACGTAGGCGATGGAGCAGTTGGTCCCCACCTCCTTGCCCATCTCCTCATAGGCCAGGTAGGCGTCGATCTGCTCCTGGGCGGACTGGGCGTTGGTGATGCGCTCCAGGATGGCGGCGGAGTCCTTCTGGATCTTCTCCAGGTCGGGGCGGGTGTAGGGCATTTCACTGAATTTCATATCGTTTCTCCTGTCTGTCAAATTTGAGGGTCTCCATTCATAATTGTGCCAGCACGGCCAGCAGGTACTCCCAGGTCCGGCGGACCGAGGGGATGGACAGCCGTTCCCGGGGGCTGTGGATGTCCCGCATGTCGGGACCGATGGACACCGCGTCCAGTCCCGGCAGCTTCTGGGCCAGCAGGCCGCACTCCAGTCCGGCGTGGATGGTCTCCACCACCGGTTCCTTCCCGGTCCGCTCCCGGCAGACCCGGACCATCACGTCCCGCAGGCGGGACGCGGGGCGGTACTCCCAGGCGGGGTAGTCCCCCCGGCGGCTGAAGGTCCCGCCGCAGCCGTCCGCCAGGGCTTTCAGGGCCTCGATCAGCTTCTCCTTTTCCGCTCCGGTGGAGCTGCGCACGCTCCAGGTCAGCCGCAGCCTGCCGTCCTCCAGCCGGAGGATGCCCAGGTTCAGGGACGTGCGCACCTGTCCGGGGAGGTCTGGCTCCATGGCCTGGACGCCGTTGGGGGCGGAGAGGATGAGGCCGACGGCCTTGCGGGTGTCCTCCGGAGAGAGGGCGTCCGCCGGGGCATGGCTGGCCCAGGTGAAGGAGCAGACCGCGCCGGACTTCAGCTCGTGGAATTTTTCCGGCGCGTTCTCTGTCTGGTCCTCCGGCAGGACGAACACGGCTCTGGCCCGGTCGGGAATGGCGTTGTCCTGCTCGCCGCCGCAGAGGGACACCAGCCGGGCGTCCGGCAGCGCCTGGAGGCATTGGGCCAGCACGCGGTTGGCGTTGGGGATGTTTTTGTGGATCTCCGCGCCGGAGTGGCCTCCGGGGAGGCCGGTGAGCTCCAGCGTGCAGAGCTTTCCGGAGGCGGGCCGCAGGGGCAGGGAGAGGGCCAGGTCGCACCGGGCTCCCCCGGCGCAGCCGACGGTCAGCACACCCTCGTCCTCGCTGTCCAGATTGATGAGCATCCGGCCCTCCAGATCGGAGCAGTCCAGTCCGGCGGCCCCCAGCAGGCCGATCTCCTCGTCTACGGTAAACACCGCCTCGATGGGCGGGTGGGGGATGGCGTCATCGTCCAGCAGGGCCAGCATCATGGCTACCGCCGCGCCGTCGTCGCCGCCCAGAGTGGTGTTTTCCGCCCGCAGCCAGTCGCCGTCCAGAACCAGCGTCAGAGGGTCCTTTTCGAAATCGTGGTCTGTGCCGGGGGACTGGACGCATACCATGTCCGTGTGCCCCTGGAGGATCACCGCCGGATGCCCCTCATAGCCGGGGGAGGCGTCCTTCCAGATGACCACGTTGCCCAGTTCGTCCCGGCGGCAGCGGAGGCCCCGCGCTCTGGCGAAGTCCTCCACCCACGCGCTGACGGCGTCCGTGTGCCCCGACTCCCGGGGGATGCGGCTCAGTTCCTCGAAAAACCGGAATACGCTCCCGGGCTCCAGATGGGATAAGACAAAGTTTTCCATGGTTTTTCCTTCTCCTTGTTGTGGTTATTCCCGGCGATTTGCACGGATAAACGGCTCGTCGATCCGGGTATCCGTCAGCAGCGCGTATTTTTTCGGACGGCGGTAGGCGTTGCCGTGGACCTCGCGCCCACGGTAGGCCCGCAGCATATCCAGATCCAGACCGGCCACGCAGACGCCCTCCTCCCCGCCCGCCTGGAGCAGGCAGGTATCCCGGGAACCCTCCGCCTCCGGCAGGTAGGCCACGCCGTCAAATACGCTGGAGCCGCCGTTGCAGTCCGGAACGGAGTCCGGGTAGCTGCAGGTGGCGACGGCCAGCATGTTCTCGAAGGCCCTGGCCCGCAGCTGGGACAGGCGGTTCAGCTCCATGGGGCAGGCGTTGGGGGTCAGGATCAGCTCCGCGCCCTTGAGCATCAGGAGCCGGGCGCTCTCCGGGAACTCCCGGTCGTAGCAGATCATGGCTCCCACCCGGACCGGGCCACGGGCGGTGTCCAGGTCCGTCACATAAAAGTCCTCGCCGGGGGTCAGATTCCGTTCCACGTCGAAATCGCAGGTGTGGAACTTGGCGTAGGTCAGCTTCCGTTCCCCGAAGCGGTCGAAGAGGACCAGCGTATTCCTGGGGCCGCCCTCCCAGGCTTCCAGCAGCGTGACGCCCACGGCCATGTCCAGCTCTCCGGCCAGACGGCCGAAGGCACGGACAAACTCACCTTCGGCGGAGATCGCCTCGGCCTTCCACTCCTCCACGGGGCGGTCGTAGATGCGGTATCCGTTACTCCACATCTCAGGGAACAGGGCGATGTCCGCTCCCAGCTCCTTCGCCCTGCGGCAGGCGGCGGTCCCCTTCTCCAGATTTCCCTCCAGGCTGTCTGTGGGCGCGATCTGGAGCAGGGCGATGTTCAGAAGATTCATAAAGTTCTCCTTTCCTTCGAATGCAAGGGCTGACCCGTCAAAAAGCCCTCCGAGGCGTTGGGCGGGCGGAGCCCGCCATAGCCCCGAGGCCGCCTTTGGCGGCACCACGGGAATTTCGCCGCCGGAGCGGCGAAATAAATTTTAATCGTTTTTCCGGGGGCGTGTACCTCGGAAAAACTCTTTGCGCGGAGCGAGCGTCGAATTGTGCGCCAAAGGCGCACAACCGAGGCGCAGAGCGAAGCGGGGCGGCCTTTGGGCCGCCGGGCCGGTCGTTCGGCATCAGCCGAATGACGGCCCTTCACTCAAAAAAGATGCGAAGCATCTTTTTTGATTACAGCAGCTGCACCCCCGCCGCTTCGCAGGCGTCCAGGGTCTCCTGATCCCACAGGCTCACCTGGACCTCCCCGATGTGGCAGCAGCCGATCATCAGCATACACAGGCGGCTCTGGCCGATGCCGCCGCCCATGGTCAGGGGCAGCTCGTTGTTCAGGAGCATTTTGTGGAAGGGCAGCTCCCGCCGCTCCTCGCAGCCCGACAGGGCCAGCTGCCGCTCCAGGCTCTCCCGGTCCACCCGGATGCCCATGGAGCTGATCTCAAAGGCCCGGCCCAGCACGTCGTTCCACATGAGGATGTCCCCGTTCAGCTCCCAGTCGTCGTAGTCCGGGGCCCGGCCGTCGTGCTTCTTCCCGCTGCTGAGGGTCTTGCCGATCTGCATGAGGAACACGGTCTTGTGGCCCTCCCGCATGTAGGCGGTCTCCCGCTCGCCGGGGGTCAGATGGGGATACATGTCCTCCAGCTCCTGCGTGGTGATAAAACTCACCTCACGGTCCAGACGGATCTTCACCTGGGGGAAGGCCCGCCGCAGGGCGTCGCAGGTGTCGCACACCGCTCCCACGATGGAGCGGACGGTGTACTGGAGGAAATCCACGTTCCGGTCGGCGCGGGTGATGACCTTCTCCCAGTCCCACTGGTCCACGTAGACGGAATGGATGTTGTCCAGACTTTCGTCCCGGCGGATGGCGTTCATGTCGGTATACAGGCCGTTGCCGGGGTAGAAGCCGTACCGCTTGAGGGCCAGACGCTTCCACTTGGCAAGGGAGTGGACCACTTCCCCGGCGGCTCCGCCGATGGCGGGAATATCGAAGCCCACGGGGCGCTCCACGCCGTTGAGGTTGTCGTTGAGGCCGGAGTCCCGGTCCACGAACAGGGGCGCGGAGACCCGGCGGAGGTTCAGGGCGAACTTCAGGTTCTCCTGGAAGCTGCTCTTTACGAACTCAATGGCCCGCTGCATATCGTAGCCGCAGAGGGGAGGGCGGTAGCCCTGGGGGATCAGACAGGTATTCATGATGTTGCCTCCTATATCTGGAAATATTCCTCGTGAGACCTATCATACACCATTTTTTCAGAAAATGCACGATAAATTTTAGGCGGGATGCCCGATGGCGCGATATTTTTCCGGAAGCACTGTACAATGGGGAAAAAGTATTGTAGAATACTGATTAAATAGGTGCATGCGCCCCGCGGAACGGGGCGGGAAAGGAGCCCTCCGTGCGAATCAATCCCCAGCTGATGGAAAAGATCAAGGAATCCCTGTCCTCCGTGCTGCCCATCACCGCCATCGTCCTGGCGCTGAGCATTACCATCGTGCCCCTGACGCCGGGGGTGCTGGTGCTGTTCCTCTTCGGCTCCTTCCTGCTGATCGTGGGCGTGGGGATGTTCACCCTGGGGGTGGACATGTCCATGACGCCCATGGGCAATGCCATCGGCGTGACCATGAGCCGGGCCAGGCGGCGGATACTGCCCCTGGCGGCGGCCTTCCTGCTGGGGATGCTCATCACCGTGGCGGAGCCGGACCTGACGGTGCTGGCCCAGCAGGTACCCGCTATCCCCAATCTGGTGCTGATCCTCACCGTGGCCGCCGGGGTGGGACTGTTCCTGGTGGTGGCGCTGCTGCGTGTAACGCTGAAGATCCCCCTGTCCTACCTGCTGGTGAGCTTTTACCTGGGGGCCTTCGTGCTGGCCGTCCTGTTTACGCCCAACGATTTCATCCCCGTGTCCTTCGACTCCGGCGGCGTGACCACCGGGCCCATCACGGTGCCCTTCATCATGGCTTTGGGCGTGGGCCTGGCGTCAGTTCGCAACGACAAGAACGCCACCAACGACAGCTTCGGCCTGGTGGCCCTGTGCAGTATCGGCCCCATCCTCTCGGTGCTGATCCTGGGCATCTGCTACGCCCCCGACAGCGCCAGCTACACGCCCCCCGTCCTGGCGGAGATCGCCACCACCCGGGACGCCGCCCGGGAGTTCGCCGCCGCCTTCCCCCACTACGCGGGAGAGGTGGCGGGGGCCATCCTGCCCATCTGCGGGGTGTTCCTGCTGTTTCAGCTGTTCACCCGGCGGTTCAAGCGGACCCAGCTGCTGCGGATCGCCAGCGGGCTGGTGTATACATACGTTGGCCTAGTGCTGTTCCTCACCGGCGTCAACGTGGGCTTCATGGGCGCGGGCGAGCTGATCGGGGCCACCATCGCCTCCGGCGATCTGCCCTTCCTGCTGATCCCCGTGGGCATGGTTATGGGGTACTTCATCGTAGCCGCCGAGCCCGCGGTCCACGTGCTGGTCAGGCAGGTGGAGGAGGTCTCCATGGGCTCCATCTCCCAGTCCGCCATGCGGCAGGGGATGAGCATCGGCGTGGCCATCTCCATCGGCATCGCCATGCTGCGGGTGCTGACGGGGATCTCCATCCTGTGGTTCCTCATTCCCGGATACGCTGTCTCCCTGGCGCTGACCTTCTTCGTGCCCCAGCTGTTTACCGGCGTTGCCTTCGATGCCGGCGGCGTGGCGTCGGGCCCCATGACCGCCACCTTCCTGCTGCCCTTCGCCATGGGGGCCTGCCAGGCCTGGGGCGGGAACCTGATGACCGACGCCTTCGGCCTGGTGGCCCTGGTAGCGATGACGCCCCTGGTGGCCATCCAGCTGCTGGGCCTGGCAGGTCGGGTGAAGAAGCGGCTGGCGGACGATGCCCTGCGGGCGGAGCTGGCCCGCGTGGAGGACCGGGTCCTCTATTATGACTGATCGGAGGCTGGAATGGTTATACCGGAGAATATCCTCCTTTGGACGGAGGAAAAAGCATATACGATGGACCGCACCGGCATGTCCGGCGCGTCCATCCGGCTGTATCAGGACCAGGTGCTGAAGATCCAGCGCCGCGGCCCGGAGGCGGAGAACGAGGCCGCCATGCTGGCCTTCCTGCAGGGGAAGCTGCCGGTGCCCAAGGTCCACGTCCACGAGACCGTGGAGGACACGTCCTACCTGCTGATGGAGCGCTGCAGGGGCCGCGCGGCCTGCGACCCGGTGTTTCTGGAGGATCCCGCCGCCCTGTGCGCCATGCTGGCGGAGGGCCTGCGGGCGCTGTGGAGCGTGGACGTGTCCGGCTGTCCCTGCGACCAGCGGCTTGCGAAAAAGCTGGAGGCGGCCCGGTACAACGTGGTGAACGGGCTGGTGGACATGAACAACGTGGAGCCAGGGACCTTTGGCGAAAAGGGCTTCCGGAACCCGGCGGAGCTGCTGAAGTGGCTGTACGTCAACCGTCCGGCGGAGGAGCCGGCGCTGTCCCACGGGGACTTCTGCTTCCCCAACCTCTTCTGCGAGGAGGGCCGGATCGCCGGATACATCGACCTGGGCCGGGCGGGGATTGGGGACAAGTGGTGCGACATCGCCCTGTGCTGGCGGAGCCTGCACCACAGTTACGCGGACTGGTGCCGGAAGACCGGCGGCACCCCGCCGGACGGGAAGCTCCTGTTCCGCGCCCTGGGGCTGGAGCCGGACTGGACCAGGATACGGTATTACATCCTCTTGGATGAGCTGTTTTGAGCGGGGGGAAACTGCCTATGAAGAGACCGGAACAGCTGTCGCTCATCATGTCCATCGTGGAGCGGGGCAGCGGCGGCAAGCTGGTGAAGCTCTACCAGAAGAACCAGGTCTTCGCCCACGTCCGCTTCGAGGGCCTGGGCACCGCCACGTCGGAGATATTGGACATTCTGGGCCTGGGCGGTTCGGAGAAGGACATCATCCTGAGCATGGCCACCCGTCCCGCCGCCGCGGCGATCCTGGAGCGGCTGGACGACGAGCTGCGGGGGGCGGCCCCCAGCCGGGGCATCGCCTTTTCCATGCCCATGACGGCGGTGAACGGCCTGATCGCCGCCTTTATCGATCTGAAGACCAAACCGGAAAGCGAGGAGAGGGGAACCATGGACAACCAGCAGAAGACCAGCATGATCCTGGTCACCGTCAACCAGGGATGCACCGGCGCGGTGATGGACACCGCCCGGAAGGCGGGGGCCCGGGGGGGCACCATCATCCGGGGGCGCTGGGCGGGAGACGAGAGCTTCGCCCAGTCCTACGGCATCACCACCCTCCGGGAGGAGAAGGAGCTGATCTTCATCGTGGTCCCCACGGAACTGCGCAACAAGATCATGGACGCCGTCAACCGGGAGCACGGGCTGCGCACCGAGTCCGGGGCCATGGTCAGCGCCGTGGGCGTGGAGCAGCTGGTCCACCTGAGCTGATGGTCGTCGTCTTTCCCGAAAATCCCCCCTACAGCCGCAGATTACGGGCGCTTCTGGAGCCCCTCCTGCCCGCCGGATGCCTCTGGCGGACCCTGGAGGGGCCGGAGGATTTCGCCGCCCTGGCGGGGGAGCGGCTGCTGTTCGCCGTGGCCTTGGACGAGGGCGGGTGCGGCGGGGCCTACTACCGGATGCTCTCCGCCCTCCGCCGCGGGATTGGACGGCTCGCCGGCTGTACCGCCGGGGTCGTGGTGACCGGGGAGGGGGAGCTGTATACCAAGGGCGTGGCCCGGGACCTGGTGCTGGCGGCCGATCTGGTGGGGTGCGCCTTTCTGGGGCGGCCCCTGGTGGAGGCCACCGGGTCCCTGCGGAACTTCCGGGTCCAGGCGGAGATCCACGATACTGATGAGGCTTCCGCCTTCCGCCTGGCGGCGGCGGAGCTGATCGGGCGGCTGCTGGACTGGGAGGGGCCGCCGCCGGTGGGGCGGCTGCTGGCCCTCCACGCCTCCTCCCGGACCACCAGCAACACCCTGGCCCTGTGGGAGATGGTCCGGCGGGAGCTGCCGGGGCATATCGAGGTCCAGGAGCTGTGCCTGCTCAACGGCACGGTGGCGGACTGCAACGGCTGCGCCTATACCGCCTGCCTCCACTTCGGCGGGCAGGGGAAGTGCTTCTATGGCGGTCCCATGGTGGAGGAGGTGTTCCCCGCCGTGCGCGCCTGTGACGCGCTGGTGATGCTGTGCGCCAACTATAACGACGCCCTGTCCGCCAACCTGACGGCCTTCGTGAACCGGCTGACGGCCCTCTTCCGGCAGAACCGGTTCTATGAGAAGCGGCTGTACGGCCTCATCGTCTCCGGATACTCCGGGGGCGACCTGCTGGCCCGGCAGCTGATCTCCGGGCTGAACATGAACAAGAGCTTCTATCTGCCGCCGGAGTTCTGCCTGATGGAGACCGCCAACGAGAAGGGGAGCCTGGTGAAGCTCCCCGGCGTGGCGGAGCGGGGGGCGGCCTTCGCCCGCCGGATCGCGGAGGGATGATCCATACCATAAGTCTGACTGCCGCCGCCGGGACCCGGCGGCGGTTTGTTTTCTGAAATATTTGTTGACAAGCGTCTACATATATGGTAGGATAATAGTAGACGTACGTCAACAACGATGGAAAGGAGTGCTGTCTATGGAAAAGCAGAGCAACCTGTCCGCCGGAGAGTGGAAGCTGATGAAGCAGCTGTGGGCCCGTGGCCCCGCGACGGTCAAGGAGCTGACCGGCGCCCTGCGGGAGGAGACGAACTGGACCAGGAACACCATCATCACCATGCTCACCCGCCTGGAGGCCAAGGGGGCCGTGGGCTGCCAGCTGGGAGGACCGGCCCGGCGGTACTATCCCCTTCTGGAGCGGAAGGACGCGGCCCGGACGGAGACCAAGAGCTTTCTGGACAGGGTCTACGGCGGCAGGGTGGGCCTGATGATGAGCGCCATGGTGGAGAGTCGGGGGCTGTCGGAGGACGATATCGCCGAGCTGTCCGCCATCCTGGAAAAGGCGGGAGGGGGGAAGACATGAGAGAGATCTTGCTGACGTCCTCCGTGCTGATCCTGGGGCTGCTGATCCTGCGCCGGGCGTTCCGGGAGAAGATCTCCCGCCGGGTGCAGTACGCCCTGTGGGCCCTGGTGCTGGTGCGGCTGCTGACCCCCGTCTCCCTGCCCCCGCTGGATATCAGCGTGCTGACCATGGCGGAACCGGCGCGGGAGACCATCGCCGCCCGGCTGGAGGCCCCGGCGGCCCCCGCCGCCGGTCCGGCGTCTCAGACCTTCGGCCCCGTCTCCGGGGCGGAGGAGCCCGCCGTTTCCGCCGCGAAGCCTGTCGGATCACCGGCCGGGGTCCCGGCGAAGGGCACCGGCGCGGCCCCTGCAAAGGCATGGACCTTGACAGAGATCCTGGGCTCGGTCTGGCTGGCCGGGGCGGCGGGGATGGGCCTGTGGCTGGTGTGGTCCAACCTGGCCTTCGCCGCGAGGCTGCGCAAGTACCGGATGGGCATGGAAATCCCCAGCTGTAAGTACCCGGTGTATATGATGGAGTCCGAGCTGGACTCCCCCTGCCTGTTTGGCATCCTGCGCCCCGCCGTCTACCTGACTCCCGCCGCCATTCGGAGCGAGGAGAGCCTGCGCCACGTGCTGGCCCATGAGGAGACCCACGCCCGGCATCTGGACCCCCTGTGGTCCCTGCTCAGGAGCGTGTGCCTGGCGGTCTACTGGTTCGATCCCCTGGTGTGGATCGCCGTGTCGGCCTCCAGAACGGACTGCGAGCTGGCCTGCGACGAGGGGGCCGTCCGGACGCTGGGGGAGGAGGAGCGGCTGGCCTACGGCAAGACCCTCCTGAGCCTGATCCCCGTCCGGCGGATGCCGGTGAATCCCCTGCTGTCCGTTACCCCCATGTGCTCGGACAAAAAGCGGCTCCGGGAGCGGATCGCCCGTATCGCGGAGGACCGGAAGACCAAAAAGCTGGCCCTGTGCGCCATGTCCCTGCTGACGGCGGCGGTCTGCGTGTTCACCTTCGCCGGGTGCGTGGAGCAGGCCGGGAGAGCCGCGGTTCCCCCGAGCGTTCCGGATGCCGCGCCCGCTGCCCCGAGCGAGCTGGATGCCCCGTCCGCCGTCAACGAGACGGAGGAGGGCCTTCTGGCCGCGATCCCCCTGGCGGACCGGGAGTGTGTCAAACCCTATAAGTTGAATAATACCATCTACCGGGGCGACCGCAAGGAAATACTCTCCGGCCCCGGCATGAGCGCGATGGTGGGAGACCGCTCTGTGGTGTGCTACCGCTCCCAATATGGAAGCGACTATGTCGGAGAGGTCGTGGAAGACAGCGAAGATACCTGGAGAGCGAAGCGTATCGGCTCTGCGATAGATGATGATTCATTCTATATTGAGAGCTTTGAAGATGTCCTTGGCTGGGATGGGATCATCGAGCACTATTCCGGGGTCCTTAATGAGCCGGGCCTGACATACTACAGCGTTGATGAATATGGCAGCTGGCACACGACTGAATGTGCTGATGATTCGTACCGGTCATACTACGGAGTTGATGAAAACGGCGATTGGTACAGCCTCATCCATATTCCGGGCCGCGGCATGGACTGCCAGAGCATCGACCTGGACGGTGACGGCGTGACCGAGCTGCTGTGTACGGACAACGCATCCAGGGCGGTCATCGTCTTCCAGCGGAACGGGATGATCTATTCTGAGAACATCACCGCGCTGCTGAAGGAGGCCCTGCCGGAAGAAGAACTCCTTGCGTATACCGGCATCGACCCCTACGACCGCTGCCTGATCGCCCTGACCGCCCAGGGGCAGGGCGGCGAGACCGTTGAGGCCGCGCGGAGCATCTGCTTCGATGGCGAGAATCTGCTGGTCTACAAGCGGGACCAGGCCGTGAGCACCGGCGTATATCCGGCGGAGAAGCCCGTGCAGACGATCCCTCTGGAGGACCAGGAGAGCTCCAGGCCCTATCGGTATCAGCTGAAAAACATCCACACCCGCGACTGCGCGGAGCTGTTTACAGGCCCCGGTCAAAGCGTGGAGCTGGACGGACGCCGCATCCAGGGGTATCGATCCATAGACGGGTACGCCTATGTGGCGGAGGTCCTGAGCAGCGATCCGGACCCATGGAAGGCCGAGGTCATCGACACTGTGTGGGATGAGGACTTTACCATCGTCCCCTTCGATCAGCTCTTTGGCTGGAGCGGATTTTCCGTCCATGAGGCGGAGTACCAGACATACTATGGCTTTGATGATGAGGACGGCGTCGTGAACCGTCTGATCACTGTCCCGGGTCCCGGTGTGGAGGCGCAGATCGTCGATCTGAACGGCGATGGTATCAACGAGCTGGTGTGTACCAACGAACATAAGGCGGCGTATATTTACTTCCAGCGGAACGGGAGCATTCTGTCCGAGGACGTTGCCCTGCTGATGAAGGGAGCTGTGCCGGATAAGAGCGAGTACGATTTCCAGTTTGCCGGCTTCGACCCTGATACCCGCTGTTTGACCATGGAAGCTGTACCGCCGGAGGACGGCGGCAGTCCCGTCTCCGCCTGGGAAGTCTACTTTGGTAAGGAGAACCTGTTTGTTTACAAGCTGAGCGCCGCCGCAGATTGAGCCGCGATCCCCAACAGCCGCGCGGATCGATCCGCGCCGGGGGCCCGTCTACCGGATGTTTTCCGGTGGACGGGCCCCTTTCTTCTATCGGTTTTCATTACATACGGCATCGCGCGGCTTTGGATTGGCTTTGCCGTCTCCTTCGGGCGGTTGTCCCCGGCGAAGCGGGGCCGGGGCGGCCCGTCCGGTGGAAATTGTTTTGCGGAATGGACTCTTTTTGCTTGACAGAACGGGGTAGAGCGAGTATTATTGAATAGGATTTTTGTCGGCGGATAAAAAGGGGTATCCGCCGATTATTTCCAGGTCCGGCGCCTCGCGCCGGGCAAGTAAAAACCCCCATTCCATAGAGCAAAAAGTTAAAAACAGGAGGAAAAATATCCCATGCCACAATTTAGTATTGGCCTCATGGGGGCCATTCTCTTTGTTGTGGTCGCGATCCTGGCATGTATCGGCTGCTTTATCGCCGGGCAGATCCACCGCAGGAAGTTTGCGGAGCGGGAGATCTCCGGCGCGGAGGAGGAAGCCCGCCGCATCATCAACGAGGCCATCAAGGCCTCCGAGGGCAAGAAGCGGGAGGCCCTGCTGGAGGCGAAGGAGGAGATCCTGCGCAGCCGCACCGAGTACGAGAAGGAAGAGAAGAGCCGCCGGGCCGATCTGCAGAAGCAGGAGCGCCGGTTACAGCAGAAGGAAGAGAATCTGGATCGCAAGACCGAGAACATCGAGAAGAAAGAGGAGGCCCTGACCGCCAAGCACGCCGCCGCGGACAAGGCCCAGGAGGAGATCGACCTTATCAAGCGCAGCCAGACCGAGATGCTGGAGCGCATCTCCGGCTTCACCGTGGAGGAGGCCAAGCAGTACCTCATCTCCCAGGTGGAGGGGGAGGTCACCCATGAGACGGCGCTGAAGATCAAGGAGATCGAAGCCCGGGCCAAGGAAGAGGCCGACCAGCGCGCCAAGGAGATCGTCGCCACCGCCATCCAGCGGTGCGCCGCCGACCACGCGTCCGAGATTACCGTCAGTGTGGTTCCCCTGCCCAATGACGAGATGAAGGGCCGCATCATCGGCCGGGAGGGCCGGAACATCCGGACCATCGAGACCCTTACCGGCGTAGACCTCATTATCGACGACACGCCGGAGGCCATCACCGTCTCCTGCTTTGAGCCCGTGCGCCGGGAGGTGGCCCGCGTGGCCCTGGAGAAGCTGATCGCAGACGGGCGCATCCATCCCACCCACATCGAGGAGATGGTGGAGAAGGCCAAGCGGGAGGTGGACGCCGTCATCAAGAGCGAGGGCGAGCGCGCCGCCTTTGAGACCGGCGTCCGGGGCCTGCACCCGGAGGTCCAGAAGATGCTGGGCCGCCTCCACTACCGCACCAGCTACGGGCAGAACGTCCTCCAGCACTCCATCGAGGTCAGCCACATCGCGGGGCTCATGGCCTCGGAGCTGGGACTGGACGTCCACGCCGCCAAGCGGGCGGGACTGCTCCACGACATCGGCAAGGCCCTGGACCACGAGTACGAGGGCACCCATGTGAACCTGGGCGTGGAGTTCTGCCGGAAGTTTAAGGAAAAAGAGGAC
>Ga0137309_101373_pt1 | contig 16676 bp, 15 predicted proteins | sample NAcewiD2O_June_FD_97179 | JGI IMG/M metagenome (GOLD analysis project Ga0137309, IMG submission 97179) | Mouse cecal microbial communities from Vienna, Austria - N-Acetylneuraminic amended D2O_June | ecosystem: Host-associated > Mammals > Digestive system > Large intestine > Cecum | place... | reverse complement strand
GTTGACCTCTGATGCTGTCACAGGCAAAATTGATGTCCGTGGCATTGAAATTCCAGAATTTGAATATATGGAGGAAACTTACTTAATAGGTAAAAGCGACGAACAAGACTGTGAAGATTCTACAAAGGAGGAAAAATAATGTCGTTTTTAGTTGCTGTTTATGTAAATGAAGGAATTGTGCTCGCTAGTGACAGGAGGAGCACATACACGCAAACAGAAAATATTAATGGTATGCCTGTTCAAAAAATAGGTATCCATGTCACCAATTCAACCGACAAAACATTTGTATGTCCAAACGGTGCAGGTATTTCAACCTGTGGTGACGCATCCATTATGGGAAAACCCATAACTGGTTTTATTCAGGACATGATACATTCCAAGATAAAGGAAGAAACCTCAGTTAAAGAAATTCCACAAATTATAATAGACTACTTTAGTAGCTTTGCTGTGATGCCGAATGTAAACTTTCTTGTTGCAGGGTATGCTGCTGATGAGGACAGTACACAGAATCAAAAGCTTTACAAAGTTGTATTGAATTCTGGAAGAAAAGCGATTGAGGAAATCAACACTGTCAATCAAGGGGCTGTATGGGACGGAGAAACCACAACATTTTCCCGTATAACACAGGATGTTGCGATTTTGCAAAATGGAAGTTATGTTAATCTGCCTCATGAGGAAATCTTATTTGGCTACTTTACATTACAAGATGCAGTCGATTTTGCAAGATTTGCAGTAGAAACAACAATTAATACTATGCGTTTCAAAAATGTTGTTGAAACTGTCGGTGGAACTGTTGATATTCTGGTGATAACTCCAAAGGAAACAAAGTGGTTGCAAAAAGCTGAACTTCATTAACAATTTTGGGATATACAGAGTGATTACTATACCATTTTCCCCGCCAAGGAGGGCTAATAAAATGCCTAACCGCAATCTAACTCCCTATGAGGATATCTATTCTGAAATAAAAGAAACTCTCCTGCTGTCGCGCAATCAGGCATACAGCGCAGTCAATTTTGCAATGGTACAAGCCTACTGGCAGATTGGGCGCATCATCGTAGAGCATGAGCAAAACGGCAATGCGCGGGCTGATTATGGAAAATCTGTCTTGCAGGAGTTGTCCAGCCGTTTGACCAAGGACTTTGGCAAGGGCTTTTCTGTGCGGACATTGCAGCAAATGAAGAAGTTTTATGTGATGTTTCCAAATACGAACGCACTGCGTTCGCAATTGACCTGGACGCACTACCGCCTCCTGCTTTCGGTGGAAAATGAGCAGGCAAGAAAATGGTATATGGACGAGGCAATCGCCTCCGCATGGTCGAGCCGCCAGCTGGAAAGGCAGATTTCTACCCTATACTATGAGCGGCTTCTTGCAAGCAGAGACCAGGTACCTGTAAGGGCCGAGGCTGTTGAACTAACAGCACCTTTATCTGCGGAAAATTTTATCAAAGACCCGTATGTATTGGAGTTCCTCGACCTGAAAGATTACCCGTCCCTACGGGAGTCTGATTTGGAACAGGCATTGATTGATAAATTGCAGGAATTTCTGTTGGAGTTGGGACGTGGTTTCTGTTTTGTAGCCAGACAGAAGCTGATGCGCTATGAAGATGAAGATTTTTACCTTGACCTTGTTTTTTACCACAGTATCCTGAAATGCCATGTGCTGATCGACTTGAAAATCGGGAAATTGACGCATGGTGATATTGGGCAGATGGACAGCTACATCCGAATGTTTGATGCGCTATATAAAAACGAAGATGATAACCCTACTATCGGCATCATCTTGTGTTCCCAAAAGAATGAGGCAATCGTCAAATACTCTGTTCTGAATGATGCTCAACAAGTTTTTGCTTCACGTTATCGTTTTGCTCTACCCACTGCTGAGGAATTGCAGCGTGAAATTGAAATTGAGCGTAAGCGGATTGAAGAACAGGAGGGATAACTATGCCCGAATTTACAAACACAAAAGAAAGCGGTTTAGAGGCCCTCATTGTAAAATGGCTGGTTGAGCAGAACGGTTATGAAGAAGGGACTAACGCCGATTATAATAAAGAATATGCAATCGATGAGACCCGCCTTTTTCGATTTTTGCAGGATACCCAACCCTCACAGATGGGTAAGCTGGGTGTGTTTCAGTCCAAGCAGAAAAAGCGTCAGTTTCTGAACCGCCTCCAGGGTGAGTTGGTCAAACGCGGTATTGTAGATGTTCTGCGCAATGGCATTAAAGTGTACCCGGTTGACCTCATTATGTTCTATCTCACCCCGACTGAAAACAACGAAAAAGCGAGGGAGATGTTCCAGAAAAATATTTTCAGCGTGACGCGCCAGCTCCGCTATTCTCAGGACGCAGGCAAGCTGGCCCTTGACCTGTGCTTATTTATCAATGGATTGCCTGTCATCACCTTTGAACTGAAAAACCAGCTTACAAAGCAAAATGTGGATGATGCTGTCCAGCAGTACAAGGATGATCGTGATCCGCGAGAGATGTTGTTCCAGTTCAAACGCTGCATGGTGCATTTGGCTGTGGATGACGCCCGCATCAAATTCTGTACTCGTCTTGCGGGCAAAGACAGTTGGTTTCTGCCTTTCGATAAGGGATACAACGATGGAGCGGGAAATCCACCGAATCCCATTGGCTTGATGACCGATTATCTGTGGAAAGATATTCTTACAAAAGAAAAACTAACGTTGATTATTGAGAACTATGCTCAGGTTGTTATCGAGGTGGATGAGGAAACCAAAAAGAAAAAAGAGAAGCAAATTTTTCCACGATATCATCAGTTGGATGTGGTCACAAAGCTTCTTAGCGATGTACGAAAAAATGGTGTCGGGCGTAAATACCTGATCCAGCACAGTGCGGGAAGCGGCAAATCCAACTCCATTGCATGGCTTGCCCATCAGTTGGTCGGGCTTGAGCAAAACGGGCGACCGATGCTGGACTCTGTTATCGTAGTTACTGATCGCCGTATCCTCGACAAGCAGATCAGGGACACCATCAAACAATTCATGCAGGTGAGCAATACCGTGGCCTGGGCAGAACACTCCGGCGACCTTACCAAAGCCATCACAGACGGCAAGCGCATCATCGTTACCACGATTGAGAAATTCCCATACATTGTTCCGCAGATTGGAGCCGCTCACAAAGAGAATCGTTTCGCTATTATCATTGATGAGGCGCATTCCGGGCAGAGCGGGCGCAACTCCGCACAGATGAATCTCGCCCTCTCCGGGCTCGCTTCGGATGACGAGATGGACAACGAGGACAAGATCAACGCTATGATGGAAGGGCGTAAGCTGCTGAATAATGCCAGCTATTTTGCCTTCACAGCTACACCAAAGAACAAGACGCTGGAGACCTTCGGTATACTTGTTGTGGATGAATACGGAACTCCTATATTGAATGATAAAGGCGAATTGCAGCATAAGCCATTCCATGTTTACACAATGAAGCAAGCTATCCAGGAGGGATTCATCTTGGATGTATTGCGGAATTACACAACTATCGACAGTTTCTACAGACTGATGAAGACTGTCGAGGACGATCCGATGTTTGATAAAAAGCGCGCCCAGAAGAAACTCCGTAATTTTGTGGAGAGCGACAGCTATACCATAGCGAAGAAGGCCGCTATGATGGTTGACCACTTCCATGAACAGGTTATCGCTAAGGGGAAAGTTGGCGGGCAGGCCCGCGCTATGGTTGTGACTGCCAGTATTCCGCGATGCATTGAATATTATTATGCTATTAACAAGTGTCTTTCTGAAAGACACAGTCCCTATAAAAGCATTATTGCTTTCTCTGGCGAGTGTAAGTACAACGGTCAGGAACCGCCGCTGACCTCGGCAGGCATGAATGGATTCCCGGACGCTAAGATACCAAAGACCTTTAAGGCGGACCCGTATCGCATCCTGATTGTTGCGGATATGTTTCAGACCGGCTTTGATGAACCCCTGCTTCACACGATGTATGTGGATAAGATGCTCTATGACATCAAAGCGGTACAGACCCTTTCAAGGCTGAACCGTTGTCATCCAAAGAAGTACGACACCTTCGTTTTGGATTTCGCTAATAAACCGGAAATTATTGAAGAGTCCTTCTCCCGCTACTATCGCACCACGATTTTGTCTGGCGAGACTGACCCCAACAAACTCTATGATCTTGTGGCAACGATGGACGGGTATCAGGTATATTCTGGCGATGATGTAGAACACCTGGTTAACTTGTATTTGAATGGCGCAGACCGTGATAAACTTGATCCTACCCTGGATGCCTGTACAGCCCTTTATAAGCAGTTGGAAACAGATGACCAGATTAAGTTCAAAAGTGCGGCGAAAGCTTTTTGCCGTACATATGGATTCCTCGGTGCGATCCTTCCTTATGGCAATGCGGATTGGGAGCGGCTCTCTATTTTCCTCAATCTTCTGATACCCAAATTGCCTTCTCCCCGTGAGGACGATCTGTCACAGGGTATCCTTGAGGCAATTGATTTGGAAAGCTATCGCAACGAGGCGCGTGAGTCAATATCCATCAAGTTGGAGGATTCTGATTCCGAGGTTGCGCCGGTTCCATCCGGCAAGGTCGGTCATATTATCGAGCCAGAGATGGATTTGCTTTCCGTTATTCTGTCTGATTTTAACGATATGTTTGGCAATATCAACTGGAATGACGCGGATAATGTACGCAGACAGATTCTTGAAATACCCGCTATGGTTTCCAAGGATGAGAAATACCAAAATGCTATGAAGAACTCTGATGAACAGAGTGCAAGACTTGAAAGTGAGCGGGCTTTGCAGCAGGTCATCTTCGCTATCATGGCTGATAATATGGAACTGTTCAAACAGTTTCAGGATAATCCCTCATTCAAGAAATGGCTTTCCGATCTTGTATTTAATCTTACCTACAACAAAGAAGGAAAGCCTTATGAAGCACCACCACAGAAACATAAGTCTATCGTTTATAACTTCGAGCCACAACAGGAAATTCAGATGGTAGCAGAGGAGCAAACGCCTTACGGAGAAAAAAGCGAATAGTCCAAAGTTCATATAGGCGGTTGTGCGCTACTTCGCAAGCAGTGTCTTTGTTCCCACAAAGACTCGAAACTGCAGTTCCCGGCGATGCCGGAAACCGCAATTTCTGCTTGTTAGGACAGCGTCCCAAACCCTTTGAACAGCCCCGTAGCCGGGGCTGGCTGTGCGTTCGGTTCCCGAACGCTGTTGTCCCTGCTCCGCAGGGACAGGCGGGACTTGCGTCCCGCCTGGAACCGGAAACGACCGCCTCGGTGTTTCCGGGAAAAAGAAAAAGACGGAACTGGTCTGCACTCCTGCCTGCTATCGGATTGCGGCAAGACTGGCAAGGGTCTGTCTGGACAATTCCCATATCTCGTCCAGGCGGTTCTGCAAATCCTCAATGCCCGCCGCATAGATGCTCCCGGTTTCGTTCGCCCGCTTTGCGTATTGGTTCAGATTATCGGAGCATCGCCGGAGCATGACAGTAAGCTGGCGCACATCCTTCAAGTCCAGCTTGATGCAGATTCCGTCCAGCGCCATCTTGCTGACATAGGCGCTCATGTTCAGAACACCGGCGTCCTCCATTTTGAGTTTTATCCGCTCCTTGTCCTCTGAGGAAATGCGGATTTTCAGTTCTTCGGTTCGTTTGCTCATTGCTTTTTGGTTCCTCCCCTCGCAAATAAAATCAAGCCGTTTTTGATTTCCGACATCGTGCTGCAAATCAGATTTTCAAAAAATGGCCGGACACAGGAGGCAGATTCCCATGTCCGGCACATATTCCGTGTTTCTGTTACGGTTAGTGGTGGTGACATATTTTGACACCACCAACAGCCGTAACATTCTATATCTTTTCGTTACAAATAATCAAGTGCTACTTTTGGACACTTGCTTTACCTGTAATAGTTTTCCCGCATTGCGTTACGGTTGAGGTAAAGGGTCAATTTGACCACATACCTTATCCGTAACGCTTTGGCGGTAAGCCCGCTGGCGGCAGTAAACCGCATTTGACAGCTTGGGCGTGAAGGTTTTCCCACAGTCCTTGTAGATTCGATTTTGCCGTTTTTCCAGCCGCCGCTGCTTCAAATCTTTCTGGTATCCACGGTTCCCGCACAGATGGTAATAGCAATATTTCTTGGTACTGATCTGCGTGTAGAAGACCCGACCACAGCCCTTGCAGATGATTTTCCGCACAGCCGAGTATGGCCTTATCCCGGCGAGCTTTTCTTCATAATTGCTTCAGCGTTTCCTGATTTTCATATTCCCAATCGCAGTTCCACATGGAATATTCCCTTCTTTCCATAGGTCAGGGCGGGCCAAGTATACCTGACCCGCCCATTCCGTTTTTATACGGTTTCTGCTTCCTGCTTCTGCCGATACCGCATTTTGCTGTGCGCTTTCCGCTGGCAAGCCTCACAGCAGTATTTCACATCGTTTCTGGTGGTGGTAAATGCTTTCCCGCAGTTTCCACAGACACATTCACGGCTTCGACTCGCCGCTGCTTCCTGCCGGTAGAATTTCGCCCGGCAGTTCGGGCCGCAGAACAGCGTGTTCGACCGCCCGGATTCAAATTATTCCCCACAGCATTTGCAAACCAGCTTGAACGGCTGACCGACAGCGTGTTCACCGGCCTTGATCATCTGATAGCGTTCGCGGCTTTTGACCCGATGCCTATGGAGGGAAGCCTGCCGCTTTTCCTCCTCCGGCGTCAGCTCCGGGGCCGGGAGGTCAAAGCGTCCGATAAACTTAAGATAGATGTCCACCTCCTGCGTCCGGTCGCCGTCTACCTTTTCCGGGGCGTGGACGATGATCTTCTCGATGAACTCGTTTATCATGTGCGTAGTCAGTTCCGAAAAGTCCGTGTACTTTTTCGTCAGAGCAAGAAACCGCTCCACATTGGCGGTGTCCTGCTCGAAACTGTCCAGCGCCGATTCCGCCTCCATGACGGACTGCCGGAGTGTCGTCTGCTCCTGCTCATACCCGGCAAGGAGGGTGTCAAAGCGTTCCTCGCCGATGCGCCCAACCGCGTAGGATTCGTACAGCTTCTTGATGATGGTGTCCAGTTCCTCACAGCGCCGCTTATCCTTGTTCAGCTTGCGCTTCAGGTCTTTCGCCGCCTGCGCCTGCCGAACCTCGGATGCTGCCCGGACCTTCTGGATAAACTCCGCCTCGTTGGAGATGGCATAGGCGCTTGCAGAGCGAATGGTTTCCAGGATGAGCGTCCGCAGAGCCTTGGTGGAGATGTGATGATTGCTGCAGGCATTATCGTGATATTGCCGGGCCAGCGTGTAGGTGGAACAATCGAACCAGTCCGATGGATAGGGCTTGGCGGCAGAATAAACGCATGAATGAACATGTAGGGATATTACAGAAAAAATTATGCATATTTACGAAGGTATATTTTTCCAATACTCTTTATCTGACATCGAAAATCGTGTATACTATGCCTGAAATGAACCAGATTATAGTTTAGAAAGGCAAATAAAAGAGATGTCAAAGAAAGATACCAGGCTTCAGAGTTTATCAGAAACCATCCATATCCGAGTAGAAGAATTGAGGGGACTGGGGATAAAAGATTTAGACAAAATATTTATGGAAGAGTATTTAATACAGGCAGATCAGCTTACTGACAGCCGGCAACAGGCGAAGGTATGGCATTCCGTGAAAGATATTGTCGGGATTGTTTTCTTTGGCGTCCTTGCAGGAAACGATGAATGGACAGATATTGCCGACTTTGCGGTAGACGAAAGGGAGACTTTGGAACAATATCTGGAACTGCCTCACGGGATCCCTTCCCATGATACGATCCAGAGAGTCTTCTTCATCCTACGTTCGGACGAACTACAGAGTATGTTGGTAAATATCTTGATACGGATTGTCACAGTGGCTGGTAAAAAGCTGGATGAATATCTTTATAAAAATGATGAACTGGGCTGTTACATCAGAGATGTGATTGCGGCGGATGGAAAAGGAACTCACAATACCGGCAAAAAAAACAGCGAAGATCCCACAGAAAGACGCAACCTCAATGAGTTTAATGTGATGTCAACGGAATGGGGAATCAACCTTTCTTCCACACGAATTGACGAAAAAAGCAATGAGATTCCGGAAATGCGGAAGGTCATGAAACAACTCGACTGCAGAGGCTGTGTGGTGACTGCGGATGCGATGAATACACAGAAAACAACAGCAAAAGCCATCATAGAAGAGGCACATGGGGATTACTGCCTTGCCTTGAAGGAAAACCAGAAAACCGCATACCTTGAGGTAAAAGAATATTTTGCCTGTGAAGAACTCCTGAAAGAAGTTCAGGCAAAGGAGGGGCAGTATTTCAAGGACACCGAAGAAACGACCTACGATATCATCACAAGAGAATACATGATTACAGACGAAATCAAGTGGTTTGAAGGCAGGAAAGACTGGGAAAAAATGACATCCATAGGGTATGAAAGAAAAACGATTTCCAAAAAGGAGACTGGAGAAGAATCCATAGAGGAACGGTATTATCTGTGCAGTATCAAGCCGATCGCAGAACTGTTCGTAATTGTTGCGCGTCGGCATTGGCATATCGAAAATGGGCTGCATTGGGTGCTCGATATCGTATTCAAAGAAGATAAACTGCGTTCCAAAGAGAAAAACGGGATACACAATCTTGGCTTGGTCAGAAGGTTTGTCATGTTCATTATAAAGTTGTTGAAAGTTTACTATCATAGGAGCATGAAGCGAATCCGTAACAAAATAGGCAGAAACCTGGAAACGGAGATTCCTGTGATTCTTGTTGTCCTGAAAGTATTATACGATAATGATATGTTGGATGCAATTGACGAACTGGCCAAATAAATGGGCAAATAAGTCCGCCTTACTGTTCGTGCGTTTATTCTGCGTACCGATCAGCCGGAATTGACAGCCTCTTTTTCATAAAAACTGCGCTTGCCCTCATCAGAGATCGTCAAAAGCTCGCAGTAATGGGACCAGGCCAATTTGCCAGACGGTGTCTGGCATTTTTCATACCAGATAGATCGCCCTCATATTTTGAAGATTGGAGCGCGAAAAGCCTTTTCCAAACTCCCTTGTCAGTTCTTTGGAAAGTTATTTTAAGGTCTGCTTTCCATACTCTGCGCGAAGCTGGCTTTGCTGCTCATACTCCACAATAATCCGGCCAATGTTCCAGTAGGTTGTAAGCAGCTCGGTGTTGACCTGTTGAGCGATATTGTTTCTTGCATTTTCCAGTAATTTTCTGATTTCCAAAATCATCGGATTGTTCGGTGATAATTGATAATTCTCCATACTCAGCTTGCTCCCTCCTTGCCTATGGACGATTATACCACGAAGCCGCAAAAAAATAAATGTCCGAAACAAAAGCCAGGTCTGTCAGTAAAAAAGAAAAAGTCGGAGAGAGAAGCGGCGAAGAACGCCGTTCCTCCCTCCGCAGATGGGGCAGATTGTCCGGTCAGGAGAGCTTGGAAAGCTGGGCCAGTATCTTCTGCACACCGTCCCAAAGCAGTTCCTGCCGCTGGGATATATCCTCCAGGTCAGCGTCATAAACCCGCCCGCACTGGTGAAAAAGATAGGCCGAACCACCTACATCGTGCGGATTCATTTCAGCGAGACCAGCACTGAGACCATGAGCGACAAGATCAAGCGTATGCTGAAAAATGAGATACGGCAGATGGGATAAAGCCATCATAAATGAGAAACCGGCAATCTGAAAACAGACCGCCGGTTTCTCCACTGTTAAAAGGTGTAAGGCTTATTCCACCATACCCTCACTTTCTAAAAACTGTGCAACAGTCATACATCTGGGATGTTCCATTTCAAGGCTTAGAAAGTCTTTGTCGCCAGTAAGTATAATATCCACATCAGACACAATGGCAGCATTCAGGATTGGCTGGTCCTTTGCGTCACGTATCAGTTATTCTGCATGGTTTACCGCCGGGATCAGCTCATAAGACATTTCCGCCAGCAGGACTTCCGCATCCGGAAGGAACTTAGGCGCTTTCCGCCCCAGAATATCCCGCAGCTCCGTGATATTGCGGTCACACAGGACCATCTCATGGTTATCGGCCACATGGAGCAGAGCCTGTGCCGGTCTCGACCGTGGGAAAACCAATGCGGAGAAAAGAATGTTTGTATCGACCAATATCCGCATTTTACCGTTCCTTTCCGTAACGAACTTCGTCTACAAGAGCCTGCACATCCTCTTCACTGGAAATACCCATAGCTTCAGCCGCGCCCGAAAAAGCAGACTGCGCTTTACGGATTGCCTGTGCAGAGGCATTGCTTAAGACCACCTCTCCGTCCTGCTTTTGGTAAAACAGAATCTTGTCGCCGGATTTCAGGCCGAGCAGACGGCGGATTTCCACCGGCACAGTAATCTGCCCATTCGCAGAGATTTTTGCTAAATTCATAAAAGCCGCCCTTTCTATTCTTGAAATCTAAAGAAAAATTGAAGTCCACTTTTATTATACCCATTCAAAGCGAAAAGTAAAGCCGTTCACATGGTAAAACATTAGTCAAATGTGAATTTTTTGTTACTATTCACAGTCAGATAAAAACTGTCAATCAGCTTCTTACAAGCTTCGCTTGACGAATCTGACTGCCATTTTTTATCCGACTGTGAATAGTAACAATTTTTTGTGAAATTGATTAAAAAGTCCTTGACGATTTGTCTCCGATCTTGGCGATATAGTTGTATTCATCCTTTACACGGTCGGCGCCGACACTTTTTGGTATTTATCAGAAATCGCTTCGGAAATCTTATTGCCGGATATGGTCACGGAGGAATTTCCCACCACTCCTTCTCCTTACACACAAGCGGAAACCCTCCCCACCTCATGTACTCCGCCAGGAGCTGGTCATAATCCTCTCTCCATGAAACTGACAAAACTCCTTAAAATTAAAGGGCAGGATCCGAAACGAGACTGTCCGTCCGCTCAAATGCGTCGCCAGTTCTCCGGAAAGCAGGCGGGAATTGGAGCCTGTGATAAAGATGCTGACATCATGGGTCGCCCGGAATGAGTTGACCACCAGCTCAAATTCATTTACATTTTGAATCTCATCAAAAAACAGGTAATGCTTTTCCTGCCGGATCAGCTTCGACTCATAAAATGGCCTGATCTCTTTCAAATACAGTTCCCTTTTTACCATTTTCACCGCCTCCTCGTGTTATTGTCAATCCGTACCCGAAGGCATACCCAAGGGCATCCCGTTATAGCCATAATGGGATGCCCTTGGGTATACCTTATAAAATGAAAACCCTTACTCCAATACTTCGAGCACCGGATCCACAACCTCCTGTGTCAGCACATTGATGAATCCCACATCCGTGATCGCGTACACCGGAATCGCCGCAAGACAGATAAAGGAAAGGAACATAAACGGAATCGTGATCGGACAGCCCAGCTCGTGGATGATGCCGTTCAGCTTCCGTTTTTCCTCCGCCAGCTCTTCCCCGGACAGGTCGGAGAGCAGGCCGCAGACCGGATATTCCACCGCGCCCAGGATTTCCCCGTCCTTCACGACTGCCTGGCCGCCGCCGATCTCAATCAGATAATTCACGGCCTTTGCCATATCCTCAAAGTTGGTTCCCATAACGATCACATTGTGGTTGTCATGCCCCACGGAGGACGCAATGGCCCCAGCCTGGAGATGGAACCCTCCCATAAATGCTTTTCCTATATTTCCGTTGATCCCATACCGCTCCACCTGCGCAATGTAGAGCACATCCTGGGAAACGTCGCATTTTACTACGCCGTCTTCCACATCCAGCACTGCCTCCCGGCCCTGGGTGATAGGGATCCACGGAAGCGTATCCATCACCTGCGCCTTCACCTTTTTCGCCCCTTCCGGCGCATAGATCTTGAAGCTGTCCGGCGTGACGGGATTTTTCAAATGGGTCGTATTCAGCAGGCATGGCTTGTGTTCTGCCTTCGGGTAAGAAACCAGACACGTTCCATTGTCCACGATCTGTTTCCCTCCGGAAATGACGCTCAGCACTTCAAACGCCTCTGCTCCGGTGGTGATATTGATATCCGCCCGTTTTCCCGGCGCCAGTCCGCCCACCTCGTCGTCCAGGTGGAATGCGCGGGCCGCGTTTAAGGAAACCATCTGGATCGCCGTCGCAAAATCGACTCCATTTTTCAGGGCCGCGCGCACCGCGTCATCCAGATGTCCCCGTTCTACCGCGTCTACGGTGTGAAGGTCATCTGTCACGATGCTGACCCGGGAGGTATCCAGCTTCTGCTCCAGGATCGGTTTCAGACAGTCCGCCATATTGCGGGCCGCAGAGCCTTCCCGGATCATCAAATGACAGCCGTTTCGAAGCCGCGCAAGGGCATCCTCCCCGGATAAGGACTCATGGTCCGTGGTCACGCCTGCCGCCAGACAGGTGTTCAGCGCCGGTCCTTCCATATCCGGCAGATGGCCCTGGCATGTTTTTCCCGGCATCTGGTTCACATGGCCCATGGTCTCCATCAGATCCGGAAACCCATTCAGGATATAGGGGCCTACCACCTCCGAAATGCCGACCGCATCCTTCCTCTCCAGAGCCATTTTGATGATCTCCGGATCAAAATGCCCGCCGCTGGTCTCCAGGTTCGGCGCAAAGGGCACATGGGACGGAACCACAAAATAAATCTTCAGGTCCGTCGCTTCCGCTTCCTCCAGGACCGCCTCAATCCCTTCCAGGCCTGCCACCACCCCGATCTCGTGGAGGTCCGTCATGACCGCGGTGGTACCGTGCTTCAATACCAGCTCCGCAAAGGAGCGGATTGACAGGCTGGTGCTCTCCGGGTGAATATGTCCGTCTATAAATCCGGGTGTGATATAATTGCCGCCCGCGTCGATCACCTTCGTGCCCTCGCCGATGGCATAATCCACGTCGCCGACCGCCGCGATCCGGTCTCCGCTGATGGCTACGCCGCCTTCATAAATTTCCTTCGTATATACATTGACCAGTTTCCCGTTTTTGACTACAATATCCGCCGGAGCCTGTCCGCCTGCTGTTGCCAATAATTTTTTATCCATTGTTTTTATTCTCCTTTTACCTGAATGCTTCCTTCTATGAAATATATTTATGTCCGATGAAATATACTCACATCCGATGAAATATACTCACGTCCGATGAAATATACTCACGTCCGATGAAATCTGCCGCCAGACGCGGCCGCGAAGCGGCATAACTTCTCAACGGCTGTGCCGTCGTATGATACGGAGCAGCAGCTTTGTCTGCCGCTCCGTATCATTTTCGTTCCACGTTTTTCATTTGGCAACTGGATCATTTACCACAGTTCAGATCCGTCACCGGGAAGCGCTCCGGCAGCACGATGCCTGCCCTCTTGTAAATCGCTTTGCTCCGCTCCTGTGCTTCTTTCAGGATTGCCTCCTCATCCAGTGTCTGAATCTTCCGCTCCTTCATCAGCCATTTTCCATCGCACATCGTACTCTCAATATTGGAGGAATGCATGGCCGTCACAAGCGCGGCGATGCGGTCATTGACCGGCATCATGGACGGGCCGTGGGGATTGATCACGATCAGATCCGCCTTCTTACCCGGCTCCAGGCTTCCGTAGACCTCCTCATCCAGCAGCGCCCGGGCTCCGTTTTTCGTCGCCATGCACAAAATGTCCTCTGAGGGCACCACGGTAGAATCCAGCCGCCATCCCTTATGGATCAGCGATGTGAGCCACATTTCATCCACCATGTCCATCCGGTTGCTGGAAGACGCGCCATCCGTGCCGATGGACACGCACACCTTCTTTCTCAGCATCTGCGGGATCTTCGCGAATCCCAGGACGCGCATGGCCGATGCCGGATTATGGGAAACTTTCACATCATATTTCTTGAACAGGTCGATCTCCTCGTTGGTCAGCCAGACTGTGTGGACTGCCAGCAGGTTTTTGTCCAGCACGCCCAGCTTATGAAGATGCGTCACCGTCGGCTCGCCGTATACCGCCTGGGTATACTCAATCTCGGACTTGGCCTCCGCCACATGCATATGCACGCCCACGCCGTACTTGTCCGCCAGCTCCTTCGTCTTTACGATCAGGGCATCCGTATTGTTGAATATGGTGCGCAGGCCAAACCACACCTGCACCCTTCCGTCCGCAGTATTATGGTATTTGTTCAGGTCGTCGATCTGCTGGTCCAGCTCCTCCTCCATGGTCCTCTGCCAGATCTCGGGGAGCCCTTCCCCACAGTCCATCACAGATTTTGCCAGCTTCGCGCGGAGCCCGGCCTCTGTCACCGCCTTTGCCATACCGCTGACGAACTGCCCGCCCGGCTCCGCGAAGCTGGTCACTCCGGCCCGGATCTGCTCCAGGCAGCACATCAGCGTGGATACATAGGAATCCTCCTCGGTCATATTGCTCTCGAAGGGCCACATCCGCTTGTGCAGCCAGGTCATAAAATCCACATCATCCCCGACGCCCCGGCTGATCTGCTGGGACGTATGTACATGCGTGTTCACAAACCCCGGAAGCAGGTACTTTCCGCACAGGTCGATGATCTCCGCGTCCCCGCGGACCTGCTGCTCATCCACGGTTCCTACGGCGCAGATCTGATCTCCTTCCACCAGCAGGCTCCCATGGGCATACACCTGGTTCGACGCATTCATCGTGAGAATATATCCATTCTTAAAGTAAATTTGTCTGGAATCTTCCAATGATGCCACCTCCTTTTCTCATAATTCTATTGTTCATTGTAACGAACATTGTTCGATTTGTCAATCCATGTTACTGGTCGCTTCGAGACCAAAATATACCTTGCTCCGTTTCAAATATTGAATAAATTTCATTTTTCACTTCCAATTTTCCTCAAACCTTGGTATACTTGAGGTTAATTTGCGATAACTGTTCCATACGAAAATGTGCGTTTACCGCGCTGGTCTATATTCCGTTACAATCCAGGCTAAACATATGTCACTGCCGCGCAGTGCCGTATGAAAGCGCAACCATTATGCAGCAATCTGCCGCCGACACAATGATACCCGCCAATCCCATCCACACAGAATTTATCAGGAGGCCCCATACATGGATTTAAACAAAATCGGAAAAACCCTCAAGGAGCATCGTCTGGGACAGAATTTGTCAATCCGCGATCTGTCCAACGTGTCAAATGTGGCGGCGAGTACCATCAGCCAGATTGAAACCGGCAAAACCTCCCCCAACCTGCTCACCTTAAAGTCCATATGCGACGCCCTCAACCTCCCGGTCTTTTCGCTGTTTCTGGAAGAGGATGACGAGCAGGTCCAGCTGGTGCGTCATACGGACCAGAAGTCATTTGTCCGCAATACGAGCAATGGAAAATCCCTGATCGAATCCCTGATCATCCAGGGAAAAAATGAGATGTACGCAGCAACCGTCACTGTGCCCTCCCATGCAGATTCCGGAGAGTACGCCCACCATGGCGGGGAAGAGTTCGTGTATGTGCTGTATGGGAGTGTGATATTTGATATGGAAAATAGAGGAACCTATGAGCTGAACGAACACGATACGCTGTATTACCCCAACTATATCGGCCACCGCTGGAGCAATATAACAGACGAGGAGGCGAAGATCCTGATGGTCTCCACCTCCCCGTATACATTCTAACCTGGTTGAAGCTGACGACATTAGATATGATTGTCAGCTTTGTTCTAAATAAAGGGTTATACATTTTGCAAATATTACCGGCTTATCCAAAACACCCATTAGCCCCTTCATCTTTCACAGCCCGGCCGTCTCACAAGCTCCCTTTTTCACGCTCCGGCAAAAGCGCCGCCTTGGCCGCGTCAGCCGTGGCTTCCCTGACCATATCCTCATCCATCTGCGCAAGCGCTTCGCTCAGCAGCTCCCGCTCTCCTGTCAGCGTAAACCGGATTCCCTTCCCGGAGCCCGGCAGGCCGCCGTTTGGCGGTTTTTCCGAGTCCTCCTGATCTCATTTCTGTTCCGGCACCGCAGCCCTGATCGGGGATTTACACACTATGGAACCCTTTCCCAATGATCTCACTTGTATTGGAAATCAATATGAACGCAGAAGGATCTTCTTTTTTAATAAAATTCCTCAGCAGCACGGCCTGATGCCGGTTCAGCGCGGTAAAGATGATATACTTCTGAGATCCGGTAAAGGCCCCCTGCCCATCACAGATCGTGGCGCTGCGGTTCAGCTCATGTACGATAAAATCACAGATTGGCTCCGGCCTGCTGCAGAATACGTTAAAATACTTGGACAGGTTCAGGCTTTCGATAAAGTTGTCCACCAGCACGGAGCGGAACGCCAGTCCCAGGCAGGAGTACAGTCCCACCTCCACGTCAAACACAAAAAATCCGGCTACCGTGATCGCCACGTCGGACAGCATCAGCGCCCGTCCGATGTCGATGCTGGAATACTTTTTCAGGATCATGGCTACGATATCCGTGCCGCCGCTGGAAGCACCAATATTGAACAGCACCGCGGATCCAAAAGCAGGAAGCACGATCGCGAAAATCACCTCCAGCAAAGGCTCGTTCGTAAAAGGCTGATGCATGGGCCAGATCCTTTCAAACAAAGACAGCAGGACCGAAAGCAGTACGCTGCAGTAAGCGGTCTTCGCCACGAACTTTCGCCCCAGGATCAAGGCTCCCAGCACCAGCAGGATCATGTTTGCCGCAAAAGAAAAATCCGACGCGGAGATCAGCCCGGATTTTGCAACAAGGACAGCG
>Ga0137309_101363_pt1 | contig 16729 bp, 13 predicted proteins | sample NAcewiD2O_June_FD_97179 | JGI IMG/M metagenome (GOLD analysis project Ga0137309, IMG submission 97179) | Mouse cecal microbial communities from Vienna, Austria - N-Acetylneuraminic amended D2O_June | ecosystem: Host-associated > Mammals > Digestive system > Large intestine > Cecum | place... | reverse complement strand
TGACCTTCATGCCGGAGCTTCGCAAAAGCTTTGACAAGGCTTTGCATTTAAAGGGAACCTGCCCTGACAATTCCCTGTATTATGTGGCTCTGGGGGCTGCTCTGTGCGCAAGGAATTCCGTGGATCTGGATCAGGTGATTGTCAGGCTCTCAGCCTACGAGTCGGTCAATGATTTCGACATCCTGCCTCCGCTGTTTGCGGATGAGGCGGATTACCAGGAATTCCGTGCCCGCCATGCCCGGGCGGATGTTACATATGGAAAGCTGGAGGGCTATATGGGTAAAGCCTGGCTGGGGATCGATGCCGGTTCCACCACGGTGAAGGCTGTGGTCATCGGAGAGGACAAGGAGATTCTGGACAGCACCTATCTCTCCAACAGCGGCAATCCGGTGCCCATTGTGCGGGATTATCTGACCCGCATGTACGAGAAGAATCCCCAGGTTCATCTCCTGGGCGCCTGTGTGACCGGCTACGGGGAGGATATTATCCGCAATGCCTTTTCCATGGACTATGGGCTGGTGGAAACCATGGCTCATTTAAAGGCGGCCCAGGAATTCATGCCGGATGTGGAGTTTATTATCGATATCGGCGGTCAGGATATGAAATGCTTCAAGATCCATAATTCTGCCATTGATAATATTTACCTTAATGAGGCCTGCTCCTCCGGCTGTGGTTCCTTCCTCCAGACCTTCGCGGGGGCCTTGAACTACTCGGCGGAGGAGTTCTCCAGACAGGGGCTTTTTTCAAAAAATGCCGTGGATCTGGGGTCACGGTGCACGGTGTTTATGAATTCATCTGTGAAACAGGCGCAAAAGGATGGGGTCAGCACAGAGGATATCTCCGCGGGCCTTTCCATCAGCGTGGTGAAGAATGCTATCTACAAGGTGATCCGTCCTGCCAGCGTGGACGAGCTGGGCAGACGGATCGTGGTTCAGGGGGGAACCTTTTTAAATGATGCCGTTTTGCGGGCCTTCGAACGGGAGCTGGGACTCTTTGTGGTGCGGCCGGTGATCGCCGGACTCATGGGCGCTTACGGCTGTGCCCTCCATGCCATGGAGCACAAGAAAGAGAAGAGTAAAATCGTGACCTATGAGGAGCTGCAGAGCTTTGTCCATGAGGTGAAGAATACTAACTGCGGTCTCTGCAGCAACCATTGTCTCTTAAGCATCAACACCTTCTCCGGCGGACGCAAATACATCGCCGGCAATAAATGTGAGCGTCCGGTGACGAAACGCACCTCCGACGCAGAGCATAATATCTACAAATACAAGCAGGAGCTGCTGGCTGCCTACGCACCGGTGGACGGGAAACGCAAGGAGACCATCGGCATTCCCATGGGATTAAACATGTATGAGCTGGTGCCTTTCTGGCATAAGTTTTTCTCGGAGCTGGGGTTCGGGGTGGTGGTGTCGCCGTTTTCCACCAGGGAGCTGTACCTGGAGGGGCAGTATTCTATTCCCAGTGACACGGTGTGCTTTCCGGCCAAGATGCTCCATGGCCATGTGGAATACCTGAAGGAGAAGCAGGTGGACGCGGTATTCTACCCCTGCATGAGTTTTAACTTCGACGAGGGCCTGGGAGACAACAATTACAACTGTCCCGTGGTAGCCTACTATCCGGAGGTCATTGCCGCAAACATGAAATTCCCAGGCAGAACCCGGCTGATCAGTGACTATGTGGGACCTCACAAGAGAAAATTCTTCCCGGAAAAGATGACAGAGCTTCTGGGCAGGTACTTTGACGGAGTAGAACTAAAGGCGGTAAAGCGGGCCAGTGATCTGGCCTTTAAAGAACGGGATCTGTTCCTTGGCCGGGTGCGCAAAAAGGCAGAGGAGATTGTGGCTCTGGCCAGGAAGGAAGGAAGGCGGATCATCGTGCTGGCCGGAAGACCCTACCATGTGGACCCGGAGATCAACCATGGGATAGACATGCTGATCAATGGATTTGGCGTCAGCGTCATTTCTGAGGATTCGGTGAGCCATAAGGTATCCCGGTTCCCGGTGAAGGTCTTGAACCAGTGGATGTACCATTCCCGTCTGTATGCGGCGGCCCGGTATGTGTGCACCCAGGCGGACATGGACATCGTGCAGCTGGTCAGCTTCGGCTGCGGGCTGGATGCCATTACCACTGATGAGGTGCGCCGGATCGTGGAGGACGCCGGGAAGATCTACACCCAGATCAAGATCGATGAGATCACCAATCTGGGGGCCGTGCGGGTGAGGCTGCGAAGTCTTCTGGCTGCACTGGAGCAGCAGGAGGCAAGGAAGGCAGAATAGATGTTACAGTTCACGGGGCGGGGAAAACTGGACGAAAACAGACGCGGGGCTCGCTTGTAAGACTGTTTTCGTCCAGTTTTCCACATCAGGCGGACGCCCGATGCTTCTTGTCCGGCGGAGCCGGACCCGTGAATAGTAAAGAATAGATAATAAACTGGAAGGGGAAGAAGGGCGGGGCAGGAAGAGTGTACGGACTGTCAGCGGTAACATTCCCTCAACAGAATGTGTCTGAGAAAGGCGAAAAAATGGAGACGAATACGAGAAAATTCAAGCGGGCAAGGAACGGGCGGATCATTTTTACCAAAGAAATGAAAAAAGATTATACGATTCTGGTCCCGGATATGCTTCCGATTCATTTTGAGATACTGAAATATGTGTTTGTAAACGAGGGCTACAAAATGGAGCTTCTGCGGACCGCGAAGCCGGAGATCAAGCAGTTGGGACTGCGCTACGTCCACAACGATACCTGCTATCCGGCGCTGCTGGTCATCGGACAGTTCCTGGATGCCCTGGAGAGCGGTAAATACGATGTAGACAAGACTGCCCTGATGATCATGCAGTCTGGCGGCGGATGCCGTGCGTCCAACTATATCCATCTGCTGCGGCGTGCCCTGGAGAAGGCGGGCTATTCCCAGGTACCGGTGATTTCCTTCAATCTCTCCGGAATGGAGTACAACGGCGGCTTTGTGATGACAATCCCCATTATACGCCGGTGCGCGGCGGGGGTTATCTATGGGGACCTTCTGATGCTTCTCAGCAACCAGACAAGGGCTTACGAGATCAATAAAGGGGATACCGCGGCACAGATCAGCCGCTGGGTTCATGAGATCACGGACCAGTTCCAGGCAGGGAAGGGATTTAGCTTTAAGGAAATGACAGAGAATTTCGACAGGATCCTGGCGTCCTTTGCCTCTATTCCCATGAACAAGGTGGCCAAGGTCAAGGTGGGGATTGTGGGTGAGATCTACGTCAAGTATGCAAGCTTTGCCAATAATAATCTGGAGGAATTCCTGGCGGAGCAGGGCTGTGAGGTCATGGTTCCGGGACTTCTGGGCTTTCTTATGTTCAAGGTGGATGCCAGAATCCAGGATGTGAAGATCTACGGCGGCAGCAAGGTGAAGAAGTTTGTCGCCACCACACTGCTGAATTATTTCAAGAAGGTAGAGAAGGCTTTCATGGAGTGTGTCGACCGGTACCCGGTATTTACCCAGCTCTCTGCCTATGAGGACACCAAGCCCCTGGTGGAGGGACTGATCAGTGTGGGAAACCGTATGGGGGAGGGATGGTTCCTGCCTGCTGAGATGATCGAGCTGGTGAAGCACGGCTATTCCAATATCGTGTGTACCCAGCCCTTTGGCTGTCTGCCCACCCACGTCTGCGGAAAGGGCATGGTGCATAAGATTAAAGAGATGTACCCCAAGGCCAATATCGTTCCTATTGACTACGACCCCGGAGCCACCCGGGTCAACCAGGAGAACCGGATCAAGCTGATGCTTTCTGTGGCCAGGGAGGCCATGGAGGGAGTGTAAGGGTTGTGGGGCATTATTGAAAGAGCAGGAGAGGGCATATGGAAAGAAGACAGCAGATAGAAAAAGAGGTGCGTGAGCGCCTCTTTGCCATGCAGGATCTGGAGTACCGGGATTTTCAAAGCCGTCTGATGCCCACCATTGATAAGGAACGGGTAATCGGAGTGCGGACTCCCCAGCTGCGGGGGTACGCCAAAGAGTTTGGGAGGACACCAGATGCGGAGATATTTCTGGAAGATCTCCCTCACCACTATTATGAGGAGAACAATCTGCATGGGTTTCTGATCAGTGCCATGAAGGAGCATGGGCAGTGCCTGGAGGCGCTGGAGAAGTTTCTTCCCTTCGTGGACAACTGGGCCACCTGCGATCTTATGTCTCCCAAGGTGTTTAAGAAGCATCTGCCAGAGCTTCTGGAGGCGGTCCGCCGCTGGATCCGGTCGGAACATCCTTATACGGTCCGGTTTGCCATAGGGATGCTGATGTCCTTCTGTCTGGATGAGGCCTTTGAGGAGGAATATCCCCGGATGGTGGCGGCAGTGCGCTCAGAGGAATATTATGTAAAAATGATGGTGGCCTGGTATTTCGCCACGGCTCTGGCAAAGCAGTATGAGACGGTGCTTCCATATATAGAAGAGCGGCGTCTGGAACGGTGGTGCCACAACAAGGCCATCCAGAAGGCGGTGGAGAGCTACCGGATCACAAAGGAACAGAAGGAATATCTCAGGTCATTGCGGTGGAAGGAACGTTGAGCAGGCAGTCAGGGTATTATGAACTGTGGGAGATTTAAATCCGTATAGAAGGGAAGGCATGGAGTATGGGAATTATTGATGCTCACCTGCATTTTGTAGAAGAGGATTTATATTTTAACCAGATTTCCGTCAGGGCAGGACATATTAACAGTCTGAAGCATCTGCGGTCTGAATATGACCGTCTGGGAATCGTCGGCGGTGTGGTTATGGGAAACCGGGGCCTGGAGCCGGAGCGGCATCAGTATCCCCGGTGGCTGAGATACTGTATCGGTCTGGACCGTTCTTATCTGAGCAGCCACGATATTCAGGGTTCTCTAAAGCTTCTGGAGTATCATCTGAAGCAGGAACAGTGTGCCGGGATCAAGCTGTATCCGGGTTACAATCCGGTCTATGTATCCGACCAGATCTATGATCCGGTCTATGAGCTGGCGGCTCACTATGACAAGCCGGTGGCTATCCATATGGGGGAGACAGCAGGCCCTGACGCGTATCTGAAATACGCCCATCCCCTGACTCTGGATGAGGCGGCCGTGAAGCATCCCCGTGTCCGGTTCGTCATGTGCCATTTCGGAAACCCCTGGCTGAATGACGCGGCGGCAGTCATCAGCAAGAATCCCAATGTATGGGCGGATCTGTCAGGACTTTTGGAGGGACAGATCCATGTGGAGACATTTGTGGAGGAGAAGCGGGGATATGTGGAGGCCCTTAAGACATGGCTTGGCTATCTGGATTACAGCCGGATCATGTTCGGGACTGACTGGCCTCTGGTGAATCTGGAGCAGTACATTGACTTCATCTCCCACGTGGTGCCGGAGAAATACCGGGAAGCAGTCTTTTACGGAAATGCGGCAAAACTATATGGCTTTTTGTAGTATAGCTTACGGGAACATGGTTTCGCGCCGCCCGACTGAACTGTCACGGTTTTCATGGTACAGCCTGCCGGAGCATGGTTTTGTTCCGGCAGCAGAAAGAGGAGCAGACAGATATGATAACGATAAACAGGAATGATCCCTGCTGGTGCGGCAGCGGTCAGAAATATAAAAAATGTCATTATGAATTTGACAGGAAGCTGGCCGCATACCGGCTCCGCGGATGCAAGATCCCGTCCAGGAATCTGATCAAGACTCCATACCAGATGGAGAAGATCCGTGAAAGCGCGAAAATCAATGTGGCGGTGCTGGATTATGTGGCGGAGCATATCAAAGCAGGTGTGCCCACAGAAGAGATTGACCGGTGGGTCTATGAGGAGACCACCAGGCGGCATGGGATTCCGGCCCCCCTGAATTTTGAAGGATTTCCGAAAAGTGTCTGCACCTCTGTTAATGATCAGGTGTGCCATGGAATCCCTTCCCCGGATATTGTTCTTCAGGAGGGGGATATTATCAATGTGGATGTGTCCACGATCTTGGACGGCTACTATTCTGATTCCTCCCGGATGTTTATTATCGGCACCACGACCCCGGAAAAGCAGAAGCTGGTGGAGGTCACAAAGGAGTGCATGGAGCTGGGCCTTAAGCAGGTAAAGCCCTGGGGATTTCTGGGGGATGTGGGTCAGGCGGTCAATGACCATGCCAGGACCCATGGCTATCAGGTAGTGCAGAATATCGGCGGTCACGGGGTGGGGCTGGCTTTTCATGAGGATCCTTTTGTCAGCTATGTGGCCCGGAAAGGCACCGGGATGATCATGGCACCAGGGCTGTGCTTTACCATCGAACCTATGGTCAACATGGGTACCTGTGAGAACTGGGTGGATGGGCAGAATGGCTGGACGGTGCGGACAAGGGACGGACTCCCCTCTGCCCAGTGGGAGATCCAGGTGCTGGTGACGGATACGGGGTATGAGGTGATCGCGTGGTGACGGGCCGGGGGCAATTCTGAGGGTATGCCAGAGCAGTGGAGGAAATGAATTTTCAGACACGCTCTGGAGCATGATGGTGGGCTAAAAAGGATCGTGACCGTAATTCCGGTACAGAGTAGAAAGGGATGCATATGGAACGTTGGGATATCTATGATAAGAATAAAGAGAGGACCGGGCGCACCATGGCGCGGAATGACTGGTGTCTGGCGGATGATGAGTATCATCTGACGGTACTGGGGGTGGTGGCCCGCCCGGATGGGAGATTCCTGATCACGAAGCGGGTCATGACCAAGCACTGGGCGCCAGGCTGGTGGGAGGTGTCCGGGGGCGCGGTGCTGGCCGGGGAGGATTCAAAGGACGCAGTGATCCGGGAAGTCCGGGAGGAGACCGGGATCGATGTGTCCGGGGCAGATGGAGGGTATCTCTTCACCTACCACCGGGAGAATCCGGGAACCGGAGACAATTACTTTGTGGATGTCTATAGGTTCATCCTTGACTTTGACGAAGCCGATGTCCGTCCCCAGGAGGCGGAGACTGACGGTTTTATGCTGGCTACTTTGGAGGAGATCCAAAAGCTGGCGGGACAGGGGATATTTCTGCATTATGACAGTATACGGGAGGCGTTTGAGCTGCCGTAAGGGTTGGAGCGTGTTTGAAAATTGCTTTCTGGTGTCCCTTGTGGAGATGCCAGAAATGAATTTTCAGACACGCTTTAGTAATATATTTTTGCATTGTATTGGAATAGCGGTTCCTGCAAATACTAACCACAGTGGGCAGTTGGCAGAAAGATTTTTCAGATTTGCCCCGGAAAAAGTATAAATCATGTACGGATCAGCCCCTTTCGCGGGCATCGGTACATGGGAAGGGACGGCTATGGATTATTTAGAAATTGAAAAGGTAATTGGGCGGGAAATTATTGATTCCAGAGGGAATCCTACGGTGGAGGCAGAGGTAGCTCTGGCGGATGGCACAGTAGCGCGGGGAGCGGCGCCCAGTGGGGCATCTACCGGAGAGTTCGAGGCTCTGGAGCTGCGGGACGGGGACAAGGACCGGTTTGGCGGAAAGGGTGTGCTGCGGGCGGTGGAAAATATCAATACTACCATCCGCAATGCCGTTACCGGGCTGGATGCATCGGATCTGTATGGTGTGGACCGGGCTATGATCTGGGCGGACAAGACGCCGGACAAGTCATGTCTGGGAGCGAATGCGATCCTGGCCGTGTCCATCGCCTGCGCCAGGGCAGCGGCAGCTGCCCTGGGGATTCCCTTGTACCGCTTCCTGGGCGGTGTCAATGCAAACCGTATGCCGGTTCCCATGATGAACATTTTAAATGGCGGCGCCCATGCGGCAAACAATGTAGATGTCCAGGAGTTCATGATCATGCCGGTGGGGGCAGAAAGCTTCCGGGAAGGGCTGCGCTGGTGCACGGAGGTATTCCACTCACTTGCGGGGATTTTGAAGGAGCGGGGACTGGCTACGGCGGTGGGAGATGAAGGCGGTTTCGCACCGGATCTGTCCGGGGACGAGGAGGCCATCATCTGCATCCTGGAAGCGGTGGAGCGGGCCGGATATGAGCCCGGAAGGGACTTTGTCCTGGCTATGGACGCGGCTTCCAGCGAATGGAAAAGCGGGAAAAAGGGAGAGTATGTGCTGCCCAAATGCGGGAAGCATTACACCTCCGCGGAGCTGGTTGCCCACTGGAAGGATCTGTGTGACCGGTATCCGGTCCGCTCTATTGAGGATGGCCTGGATGAGGAGGACTGGGAAGGCTGGCAGCTGATGACCAGGGAGCTGGGCGGAAAGATCCAGCTGGTGGGGGATGATCTGTTCGTGACCAATACAGAACGTCTGAACAAGGGTATCTCCCGGCACTGCGGTAATTCCATCCTGATCAAGCTGAATCAGATCGGCTCTGTATCGGAGACCCTGGAGGCCATCAAGCTGGCCCACCGGGCCGGGTATACAGCTGTAGTTTCCCACCGTTCCGGGGAGACAGAGGATACCACCATTGCAGATCTGGCTGTAGCACTCAATGCCGGACAGATCAAGACAGGAGCCCCCAGCCGGAGCGAGCGTGTCGCAAAATATAATCAGCTTCTCAGGATTGAGGAGGATCTGGGTGCAGGAGCCATGTACCCAGGGATGGAGGCATTTCACAGATGACATCATAGATGAGGAGAAAAGGTGTGCGGCAGATTCGTACGCCTTTTTCTAACTATGCAGAACATGCGCCGATAAGAGCTTTCGGCGCGTATTTCAGGCCACACCGTCAGGGCGCCTAGAAAGTCAGTTGCTGTTCATGGGGGCATCTTCTTGTCCGGCTACGCCAGACAAGAAGGATTAGGCGTCCGCCCGATGTGGAAAACCGGATAAAAACAGTCTTACAAGCGAGCCTGACGTCTGTTTTTGTCCGGTTTTCCCCGCCCTGTGAACTGTAACCTTGTCATAAAAAGTAATGTATATTTAAGAAAAATAGGTTGCAATACCCCAAAAATCAGTGCATAATAGGGCTTATTGGAATCATGCTTTTGATTCCAATAAAAGGCGCATGCTCCTGCGCCGTCCATCAGACGATTGGAAGCAGTATTTGCGTCCAATCGTAGGGCTTATTGGAATCATGCTTTTGATTCCAATAAAAGGCGCATATATCTAAGAGAGAGAAGGAATCAGATATGGGAATGCTATCCGTGCTGTCCAGGGCAGCCTGCTTTATCGCGATCATTTTTCTGGGATATTTTTTGAGAAGAGTTGGTTTTTTTAAGGCGGAGGATTTTCAGGTATTATCGAAGATCGTTCTGAAGATCACTCTTCCAGCAGCCATTGTGTTCAGCTTTGCTGACAAGGAGATCGATCCCTCCATGCTGGTCATAAGTCTTCTGGGGCTGGCGGCAGGGGTGGTATATATTGGTGTGGCATTTCTGATGGGGATCAGGAGGCCGAAGGAGCAGAATGCTTTTGGAATCCTGAATACGTCGGGATATAACATAGGAAATTTTACTTTGCCCTTTGTGCAGAGTTTTCTGGGGCCAGCGGGTGTCGTGGTCTCAAGCCTTTTCGATTCCGGGAATGCGATCATCTGTCTTGGCGGTGCTTACAGTGTTGCGACGATCGTCAAAGGAGAGGGGAAAGGGATACCGGTGGCTCAGATCCTCCGTACTCTTTTAAAATCAGTTCCGTTTGATGCCTATCTGGTTATGACCGTGCTTTGTCTTCTGGGAATGCGGCTGCCGCAGCCAGTGGTCACATTTTCCGAGATCATCGCCGGGGGCAATGCATTTATGGCTATGCTGATGATCGGGGTAGGTTTTAAACTGTCGGGGGACAGGGCGCAGATTGGAACCATCGGGAGGATCCTGGCAGTGCGGTATGGTATCGCTGTTGTCTTTTCGATGGTAATGTATTTCCTGCTCCCCATGCCGCTGGAATACCGCCAGACCCTGGCAATCCTGGCCTTCGCGCCCATATCCTCAGCAGCGCCGGCATTTACAGCGGATCTAAAGAGTGACACCGGACTGGCCAGCGCAGTGAATTCCGTATCAATCATAATCAGCATTTGCTGTATTGTCGGAGTGGTATCATTGGTGCTATAATGTACATAAAGCGTACAAAGTAGATGGAGCGCGGCGGAATCGGGCTGCACTGTAAGGCAACCAGGGAACAAAAGGAGTCAGTTATGATCGATCTTCATGGAGATATCTCCATTCCTTTTTTGAAAAAAAGCCGTTTTACCGGGAGTTACCAGGGAATGCGCTACCTGCTTCAGAAGCAGGAGAGGGTGATCCGGGAGGCCCAGGGGGAGGAACCGGAAGAGACAGAGACCGTACTTCGTGCCATTATCTGGCCGGAGCCTCTGGCCTATGACCATACGCCCGAGGAGAAGAAGCACAGCATGGATTTTCCATTTAAAACCGAGGGAATCTGGCAGGCTGTCCAGTGGCTGAATGAGGAACATCAGGCAGGACATTATTAGTTGTGAACCGACAGGAGGATAAATGTGATGAACATGAAGCAGGTGACAGGTATTTATTTCAGTCCGACAGGACATTCTAAGAAGGTAGTGAGAGTGATCGTATCCCGTCTGGGAGGAAATACGGAGTATCTGGATCTTACAGATGCGGGAAAACGTCCCGACTATCATTTTCACGAAAATGAGGTGGTTGTGGTGGGCGCGCCGGTCTATGGAGGGAGGCTGCCCCAGACCGCGGTAGAGCGTTTCAGAAAGCTTCATGGGAACCAGACTCCGGCAGTTCTGGTGGTTACATACGGCAACCGTGATTATGATGATGCATTGCTGGAACTGAAAGATGTCCTGGTGGAGCAGGGATTCCGTCCTTTAACTGCGGCTGCTGTGGTGGCAGAGCACAATGTGATCCCGTCCTTTGCCAGTGCCCGTCCGGACGGAGCGGATGTCAAGCGGCTTCAGCATTTTGCGGACAAGACTGCCAGGAAGATGAAACTGGTTTCCTGCAATTATGCCCTGAAGGATCTGGCGGTGAATGGTAAACGCCCCTACAAGGAATACCACGGCGTGCCTCTGAAAATCAAGGTGAGCAGCTCCTGCGACAACTGTGGAACCTGCATCCGCAAATGCCCGGTCCAGGCTATTTCCCGGACGGATTCCAGGGTGATGGATGAGGAGCGCTGTATCAGCTGTATGCGCTGTATCCATGTCTGTCCGGTTCATGGGCGGAGTATCAGCCGCCTGCTGCTGCTGGTGGTGAAGCAGAAGCTTAAGAAGGATTGCAGTGGGAGGAAAGAGCCGGATTTTTTTTACAAGTAGGGTGTCAAGATGCCATAGATGTATCTTCGGATAAGAATCTGGACCGGGCAAGCCGTGAGGATGGAGGTATCCAGCTGGCCCGGATGCAGGACACCCTGGAAACAGAGAATTCCATACAAGAGTCATGGGCAGAGAGGGAAGCTATGGTAGTTCGAAAGCATTTTTATTTCTCCGGCAGAGTCCAGGGGGTTGGGTTCCGTTTTCAGGCATGTATGCTGGCACGTTCCCTGGGACTTACCGGGTATGTGCAGAATCTGTGGGATGGGCGGGTGGAGATGGAAGCCCAGGGCGAAGAGAAGCTGGTATGGGATCTGATCAGCGCCCTTCACAAGCAGCCCTACATTGTCATCGAAGATATGGACGTGAAGGATATGGAACTGAAAAAAGACCGGGGGTTTCAGATGGCGAATTAGCACTACAGCGAACTTTGACTGGCCATCCTTTCCTTTTTCTGGTATAATCAAAGAAAAGGGGGCAATTGTATGATAAATCCAAGTATGTTCGACCCAATTGCATTGGAAGCCTGGTACTCGGATGAGGAAAGCAGTCTTCTGTTCCAGACGGAACTTGAAAAATATTTCCAGAATTATTTTCCGTGCTTCAGTACAGAGCCACAGAGGAAGCTGTTCCGCACATTTGTCCAGGGCCTCTTAAGTCCGCTGGAGCGTAAATCCATAGAACCGATCGCCCTCCATTTTTCCGGGGAGAAGTATGTCAGGCCCCTCCAGCAGTTCTTTTCCCGTTCTCCTTTTGAGGAACAGCCGCTCCTTGATATTTACCAGGAACAGCTGTCCGGCCAGGTCGGGGAAGGAAACGGAATGCTCTCCGTGGATGATACCGGGTTTGTAAAAAAGGGAAAGCATTCTGCCGGTGTGAAACGCCAGTACTGCGGCCGTCTGGGCAGGACAGAAAACTGCCAGTCCGGGGTATTCCTTGCCTATGCCGGAGATAACGGGTATGGTCTCGTGGACTGTGAGCTTTATATTCCCAGGGAATGGTTTTCGGAAGAGTTTGCGCAGTTATATAAGGAATGCCGGATTCCGGAAGACAGGGAATTTTCCACAAAAAATGAGATTGCGCAGCGGATGCTCAACCGTGCCATGCGCAGCGGCCTGTTCCAGGCCCGGTGGATCGGCTGTGATGCCGCATATGGGAATGACCATGATTTTCTGGACGGTCTCGAACTGCCGGAAGGGGTATGGTATTTTGCGGCAACGAATGCAAAAGAACAGGTATTCCGTGAATATCCGGAAATGCATTACCCGGAAACAGGAAGGGGCCGTCCCCGGAAGCACCCGGTACTGTCAGGGAAACCGGTATCCGTGCAGGAAATCGCAGAAGACCCGTCCGTCCCATGGGAAACAGTTGTACTGGCAGAAGGTGCAAAGGGACCAGTCGTGGCGGAGAGGAAATTTATCCGCTGTTTTGCCTGCCGCAAAGATGGAAACCGGAATTATGTGAAACCGGGACCGGAAATATGGCTTTACCTGAGGAAATATGCGGACGGGGAGATAAAATACTTCGTTTCCAATGCACCGGGAGAACTCCCGGCCCATGAACTGGACAGGGCGGCCACACTGAGGTGGCCCATTGAGCAGTGCTTTGAAGAATGTAAAAGCAGTCTGGGAATGGGCCACTACGAGTGCCGGAGTTACCGGGGATGGAAACGTCATATGCTGTTTGTCATGATCGCGCACCTTTTTACTATCAGTATGCGGGAAATCTTTAAAAAAAAGCAATTCCCCTGACCGTGCCGATGGTGGTAAAACTGATGCATGGGATTTTATCCTATACCGTTACAAACATGAAAGTTATTGTATGTTACCATATACGCAGGAACCATCAGGCGTATCTCTCCCATAGGAAGACTACGCTCGCAAAAAGTTCGCTGTAGTGTTAGAGCGTGTCTGAAAATTCATTCCCGGCATCTCCACAAGGGACGCCTTCGGTGTGCACGTCCCACTTCGCGGCATATTTGGGCCAAATTCAGGTTACATAGCCCACTATGCGCCCTTCATTTGGCCCAAATCTCCCACAAACTGTGACGCACATCTGCCAGAAAGCAATTTTCAGACACACTCTAGGAATGGAATATGAATCAGTAACGGGTCAGGCCCCGGAGTCATATGATAGAAAATAGAGGCGGAGTGCAGTAGTTCTCATATCTGAAGCTGCTGCGTCTGGGTGTCTCTGTATGCAAAGGAGAGTGACAAAATCGTTGAGTGAGGAGCTGATTCATATTATTGCAGGGGTCCTGATACCGTTCGCGGGGACCACCCTGGGGGCGGCATGTGTTTTCTTTGTAAAACATGCGATAAGACCAGGAGTACAGAAGGCTTTGCTGGGGTTTGCTTCGGGCGTGATGGTAGCGGCATCGGTCTGGTCGCTGCTGATCCCAGCCATGGAGATGTCGGAGCATCTGGGGCGGCTGGCCTTTATCCCGGCAGCTGCCGGACTGGCAATGGGTGTGGCATTTCTGCTTCTGCTGGATAAGATCATCCCGCATCTGCATATAGGCAGTGATAAGCCGGAGGGTATGAAGATCCGGCTTACCCGCACTGCCATGCTGGTGCTTGCGGTAACCCTTCACAATTTCCCCGAGGGCATGGCGGTGGGGGTGGTATTCGCCGGAATCCTTATGGGAGAGCCTACTGTGTCCGTGGCTGGCGCATTTGCCCTGGCTATCGGGATTGCCATCCAGAATATCCCGGAGGGAGCTATCATCTCCCTTCCGCTGCGAAGTGAGGGAGACACCAGGGGGCACGCCTTTCTTATGGGGACGCTGTCTGGTGTCGTAGAGCCGATCGGAGCTGTGATGACCATCCTGCTTGCGCGGATCGTCACGCCGATCCTTCCCTACATGCTGGCCTTTGCAGCCGGCGCCATGCTCTTCGTGGTCGTGGAGGAGCTGATCCCGGAGTCCGCCGAAGGCGAACACTCTGATCTGGGAACCATCGGATTTACCGTCGGGTTCATTATCATGATGTGTCTGGATGTGGCGTTGGGGTAGTGGTCAATTACCAGAGGTATTTTGTGTCTCAGTGTGCAGAAAACGTGCTTCTGACACGTTTTCTGCATGGGCAAATAGAGCTGTCTGAACGGTCTAAAGCCTGAATAATCCATCTCATCCTCTTGTCTTTATAGGCCGCACAGATTCATGGGAAATCTCCTGGTTAGGGATAAATACCTCTGCTTCCATAAAACCGAAAGTATCCTGGTCATATATGCCGGTTCTACATATTCTGCATTAAAAAAACCCCCTGAGAAAATTCCGATAAGCCTTCTGGACTGTCTGGCGTTCTTTTGCAAAAAATCAGGCACCTATTTTTCGTGGATATCTGCAATACACATTCTCTGATTGGAATTATTATTTTAGCAATTGAACGGGGAATCCAATTCCACCAGCAACCAAAATGGGATTGGTCAAGGATAATTTCACCGTAGCGAACAAATTTTCATACACGATATTACGGACCTGCTACAATATGGGTCGGCATATGAACACTGATAAAATGTAAGCAAAAATTTACTGCGAACGAACTGAATTATGTAAATGGGCAGAGGGCAGCATCTACAAAGTGCTGTTCTCTGATAATACCTGGGCATTCTTGATTCCTATCCTTTCTGTTACCTGGTTATGGTTGAAATTCGTTACTATTCACGGGGGCATCTTCTTGTCCGGCTATGCCGGACAAGAAGCATCGGGCGTCCGCCCGATGTGGAAAACTGGACAAAAACAGTCTTACAAGCCAGCTTGACGTCTATTTTCGTCCAGTTTTCCCCACCCCGTGAACTGTAACTGAAATTCTTGGAACTTTAGGGAAAAAGAAATTGTTTTCCGGAGTTGGGTGGTATATAATTTAATCTGTATAGGTATAGCTTCCAGAGCGTACCTATGCCCAAACATGAGTTGAGCTAAAAATGGACAAAGAATAACGATTGGGAAAGGACAGCTTGTGATGAAGATATTTGACAATATCACAGATATCGTCCGGGATCTGCCTTACCCCTTAAAATAGATGGCTTGAATACCGATAAAGTATATGAAAACTTTGTCCGGCAGATCGCCGGGAAAATGCTGACTTCTGGAGCGAGTGAAACGCTGAAAGAGTCGGTAGAGCGGGACAAGCCCAGGCAGGAGTTGGAAAAGCAGATTGCGGCCTTGCAGGCGAAAGTGCGCCGGGAGAGGCAGTTGAATAAACAAGTACAGCTAAATAGGCAACTAAAACAGTTGAAGAAAGAATTGGAGGACTTATAATGCCTAATTTAACAGATAGCCAAAAGCACTTACTTATCGAAGCTCTGAAACAATTAGCCAACCCATCAGAATTGGAAAAGGATATTCTCGATACAATAGAGGAACTATCCAAACAGTTTCTCAACATGAATGATGCGCAAGAAAGAATCATTTTGAACTATGGGAATCACGATGGATTGTTCCAAAAGGTAAATGCTTTGCCCACAACTGTCCAGAAAAGGAAAGACCAGATTGGCGAAATGGATTTTCGTTATATTTTGCAAATGCAATTGGATTTCTTACTCGAAAAAGAGTGGGAGGAAACGCACCATGGATAAAATGCACATGGAAACTCCTGACTTAACTCAGGCTAACATTGAAAAACTCGCCGCCTTGTTCCCCGCTTGTGTGACCGAGACCCGGGGCGAGGGCGGCAAGCTGAAAAAGGCGGTCAACTTTGAACTTCTGCGGCAGATGCTGTCCGACGTGGTGTTGGAGGGCGATGAGGCTTACGAGTTTACCTGGGTGGGCAAAAAGGCCGCTATCGTGGAAGCTCATAAACCCATCCGTGAGACCCTGCGGCCGGTAATGGAGGATGAAACTGTTCCTATAGGTAAAGACAGTACAAAAAAGCCGTATTGTAGTAGTGGAAGCGTCAATTGGGAGACCACCGAAAATCTCTACATCGAGGGCGACAACCTGGAAGTGCTCAAGCTCTTGCAGGAGAGCTATCTGGGCAAGGTGAAGATGATCTACATCGACCCGCCCTATAATACCGGAAACGACTTTATCTACCGGGACGATTTTGCAATGAGCGGCGAGGAGTACAGCGAGGAATCCGGGCAGATAGACGAGGAAACTGGTGACCGGCTGTTCCGAAATACCGACAGCAACGGGCGTTTCCACTCTGATTGGTGCAGCATGATTTATTCCCGGCTGATGCTGGCAAGGAGTTTTCTCAATGAAGATGGAGCTATTTTTATTTCAATTGATGATAATGAAGTAGATAACCTCAAGAAAATCTGTGAGGATATATTTGGAGCAAGCAACTATATCGCTACTTTTCCGTGGAGGAAAAGGACAGCAAAATCTGATGTCCCGTTTGGTGTATCCCAAGACTATGAGTGGATAGTTTGCTATGCAAAATCGGATAAATTTATAGCAAGAGTAACGGGAACAGAGCGGCAATATTTTGAAACACCTGATTACCCAGGGAAACCATGGCGTATACATGATTTAACAACTCAAAGGACAGCTGCAGAACGTCCAAATAGTAATTTCACTATGATTAACCCGAAAACTG
>Ga0137309_101359_pt1 | contig 16773 bp, 16 predicted proteins | sample NAcewiD2O_June_FD_97179 | JGI IMG/M metagenome (GOLD analysis project Ga0137309, IMG submission 97179) | Mouse cecal microbial communities from Vienna, Austria - N-Acetylneuraminic amended D2O_June | ecosystem: Host-associated > Mammals > Digestive system > Large intestine > Cecum | place... | reverse complement strand
CATAGATGCCTTTTTCCTCCAAGGCATGCAGAAGCACTTCGCTTCGGATTCCCGCAAAACCTACGCTGATAATGTGGGGTGCGCTGGTCTCATCATAAAGCCCGTGTATGACGGTATCTTCAATCTGGCTGACACCCTTGATGAACCGCTGTTTCAGCCTGCGCATCCGCGCCACCTTCACATCCAAATCCTGATAAATCATCTTCGCCGCTAAGGAAATACCCGCAATGCCCGGAACATTTTCCGTACCGGAACGGATATTCTTCTGCTGTTCTCCGCCGAATACGATAGGCTTAATCTTCACATTTTCCCCAATATATAAGATTCCCGTACCCTTAGGCCCATGAATCTTATGCCCACTGATCGAACACAGATCTACCTTCAGTTTTTTCGGGTAAATCCGATATTTCCCGAAGCCCTGTACCGCATCCACATGGAACAGGATGTTCTGGTTATATGCCTTTACGATACCCGCTGCCTCCTGAATCGGCTGGACAGAGCCTACCTCGTTATTCACATACATAATGGATACAAGGATAGTATCTTTACACAATGCCTCCTTCAGCGCATCTAACTTCACCCTTCCGTAGCGGTCCACCGGAAGATAGGTCACTCGGAACCCTTCCTCCTCTAAATGGCGCATGGTATTGATGATTGCCGGGTGTTCAATGGCAGTGGTAATCAGATGTTTCCCGGCACGCTGGTTCGCCATGGCAACGCCCCTAAGCGCAAGATTATCGCTCTCCGTCCCGCCGGACGTGAACACGATTTCCTTAGGCTGCACCTTGAGAAGCTTGGCAAATGTCTCTTTTGCTTCTTTTATATATTGCTCTGCCGCAACGCCTTTGGCATGCATGGAAGATGGGTTGCCATAGTCTTCGCACATTACCTTCTTTACCAGTTCCCCTACGCAGTCATATGCCCGGGTAGTCGCGGAGTTGTCTAAATATATTTCTCCCATTCATTTCACTTCCTGATTTTTCTATTTTCTTATTAACAGAATATGTTCTTTCCATGTGATAGGTCACAATCAAATCGATTCTTCCAACCGGAACATCAAAACAGACAGCATGGCAAGCCCCGCCGTCTCCGTCCTTAAAATCCGTCTTCCCAGAGTGACCGCCTTTGCTCCCCACTCCAGGGCAAGCTCCACTTCCTCCTTCTCGAAGCCGCCCTCCGGTCCGATAAAAATTCCCACCGACTGCCCCGGCACAATGGATTCTATGATTTCTTTCGTCTCCTTCATGCCTTCTGCAAGCTCATAAGGAATCAATACCACATCCAGCTTCTTAGCATAGGACAGAGCCTCCGGGTAAGACATCACATCCGCCACCTGGGGAATATACCCTCTGCCCGCCTGCTTTGCGGCGCTTAGGGCGATCTGCTGCCACCGCTCCACCTTTTTCAAAGCCTTCTTCTCATCCAGCTTCACCACCGAACGCCTGGTGCTTACCGGGATTACCTGATACGCCCCCAATTCCACGGCTTTCTGTACAATCAGCTCCATCTTATCCTGCTTTGGAAGCCCCTGGAACAGATAGAGCTTAGAAGACAACTCCGTATCTGTCTGCATTTCTTCCAGAATACGAAGAACAGCGCCGCCCTCCCCATATTCCTCTACCGCGCACAGATACTTTAAATTATTGCCGTCGCTCACCATCAGTTCCTCGCCCGGACGCATCCTGAGTACGTTCTTCATATGGTTCACATCGGAACCTTCCACAAAAATTTTCCCGTCCTTCACCTGAGAAGGCGTCACAAAAAAATGCTGCATCAATTCTTCCTCGCCGTCACAGATACCCACTCGCCCTGATGATTCACCTCCAGGACCTCAAGGCCGGACGCTTTCACAGCATCCACCACCACAGTTTCCTTATCGTCGATAATCCCGCTGGTGATATAGATTCCTCCCGGTTTCATCTGACGTACAATCACAGGCGTAAGAGGAACCAGCACATCCGCAAGGATGTTCGCCGCCACAATATCATACCTCTCATATCCCACCGCATCCTGCACAGACACATCGTCAATGATATTCCCGATCATGACCTCATACTGCTCTTTGGAAATGCCGTTGGCTTCCATATTCTCATGGGTCGCTTCAATGGCGCAGGGGTCCAAATCTGTCCCCACCGAGTACTCTGCGCCGAACTTTAGCGCAAGCATCCCCAAAATTCCGCTTCCGCACCCAACATCCAGAATACGCGCGCCCTTTTCCACATACTTTTTCAACTGGCGGATACATAACTGGGTCGTCTCGTGAGTGCCCGTCCCGAACGCCGTCCCCGGGTCGATGTGGATGATCAGCCTGTCCTCGTCCTTTTCCTCCACCTTCTCCCAAGACGGAATGACAAGGATATCGTCAATGTAAAACTGGTGGAAATACTGTTTCCAGTTATTCACCCAGTCCACATCCTCTGTCTGGGATTCTTCGATGGTACATTCGCCCACATCCAGATAAGAGCGCATCTCTTCCAGTTCCTTTCGTACATTCATCAAGATACTTCCCTTATCCTCCTCTTCCCCAAGATAAAAAGTCAGGTATGCCTTGCCGTCATCCTCCGGCAAATCCGGCAGGATATCCACAAACATCTGCTCCTTATCCTCCTTTGTCAGAGGCACCTTGTCCTCAATCTGGACGCCCTCAATCCCTAAGTCCATCAACATACTGCTTACGATGTCCTCAGCCTGCGTCGTCGTCGTCAGCCGGAACTGATTCCACTTCATATTTTTCTCCTCTCTTACATCCGAATACAATCCTCTATCCCCCGCGAAATTCAAGACAATAGATGCTCAATCAAAATCTTTGCTCCCATTAAGATCAGGATGATTCCTCCCAAAAGCTCCGCCTTCGCCTGATACTTCGTCCCAAATATATTGCCTATTTTAACACCTGCCACCGATAATGTAAACGTTATCACGCCAATAAAACAGACCGCCGGCACAATATCTACCTTGAGAAATGCAAATGTCACTCCTACCGCAAGGGCATCGATGCTGGTCGCCACCGCAAGCCCCAGCATCGTCCGTATATCCAGCGCCTCATCCGCCTCCTGGCAGCACGCCTCTGGCCTAAGCGCCTCCCGGACCATATTTCCTCCTATAAATCCAAGCAGGACAAATGCAATCCAGTGGTCAATTGACGTAATCACATCCCGGAACTGGACGCCTAAGACATATCCCACAAGGGGCATACCTGCCTGAAATATCCCAAAATACGCCCCCACAAGCGACGCCTTCCTCCACGTACATTTCTTCATGGAAAGCCCTTTACAGATTGATACGGCAAATGCATCCATCGAAAGCCCCACAGCAATCAAAAACAGCTCTATAATCCCCATGGCAAATGAACCCCTTTCTTTTGTAAAATCTACTTATATGTGGGCACACTAATCCCATTCCTTATCTGCCCACTGGGCAATCCTCTTGAAATCCAGCACTAATTCCCCGCCAAAAATATTGACCGGAATCTGGGCGTCGATTGGATAAATGGTGACTTCGCCTTCCCCTTCCAGGAAATACACCAGCACCTTCTTTGTATAGGGGTCTACAATCCAGTATTCCCGAACCTTTGCCTGTTCATATTTCGCAAGCTTGACAATATAATCCCGCCGCTTGGTTCCCGGCGACACCACTTCCAGCACAAAATCCGGCGCGCCTATAATATTGCGCCTGACAATCTTTTCCGGGTCGCAGACAATCACCACATCCGGCTGAATCATGGTCTTCTCGTCGCTGTCCAACTGGACGTCCACAGGGGAGATGAAAGGCGTACACGCCACGTCACGGTCTAAGATATGGTTCGCAATCTGCCGATGGACTTCCGCAGCCATCAACTGATGGAAGGTCGTAGGAGCCGCCATGTCGTAGAAATATCCGTCAATCAATTCCACCCGCAGATCGTCCGGCAAATCCCAGTAATCCTCAATCGTATAAGAACCCGGCTTTCGCTTCACCTCGTATGCAGCCGACGCTTCCTTGACCACCATCTTCTCCCGGAATGCATTTTCCAGATCGCTCCATGTCCTATAATCTATATTTTCCGCATTTCCCTCAAATATCTTCTTTACCGTCTCTATGGGGACTCCGGATAATTCTGCAATCTGAAAATATGTATAGCCCCATTCCTGTTTCCTGCGTTTCATTTCCTGAATCGTCATGACATTTCCCTCCTTGCCTGTTCCTTTGTAAGGAACAATTCCTGCAAAATCTACGTACTACCTTACGATATCCCAAACGCCGCCCATTCGGCATTCTCAAGCAGCTTTCCTGCCTCCTCTTTTGTAAGTCCGTATTCTTGTGAAAGTAATGCGAATTCTTTCCCGACCCAGGTATCCGATACCGTCATGTTATCGCTGTTCACCGTCACCTTTATCCCATGCTCAAGATACTTCCGGAGTGGATATTCCGAAAGGCTCCCGACCGCCTTTGTCTGTAAATTACTGGACGGGCACATCTCCAATGCGCATCCTTGCCTTTTAAGCTCCTCCATCAGTTCTTCATCCTCGATTGCACGTACCCCATGCCCGATCCGCGCGGCGCCGAATTCTAACGCCTTCCAGATACTTTTTGCTCCGTCCGCCTCTCCCGCATGGATGGTAAAGGGGATACCAAGGCTTCTGGCATACCGGAATTCCTCCTCATAATCATCGGTGGGGTACAAGGCTTCGGCTCCCGCCAAATCCACTGCCACTACGCCTTTTCCCAGATAACGGGACGCAACCCGCACGGTTTCCAGATTCTCTGCACGAAGCCCGTCTCCCCGCATACAGCATAAAATCGCCCGCAGGCAAATTCCCTGCCCTGCTTTGCATACAGCCTTCTTTGCCTCATGTGCAGCCCTTTCAAGCCCCGTAAGAACCGCCTGCACTGCCTTCTCCTGAGTAAGCCCTTTCTGCCTGTGGAGCTGGGGTGCGAACCGGATTTCCCCATAGCGAAGCCCTCTCTTTGCAAGCCCCAGTCCAAGGTCATAAGCCGCCACCCTCAGGTTCTCTGCCGTCTGTAAGACAGCCAGTGGGATGTCAAAGCATTTCAGATATTCATTCAGGCTCCCACAATCGTTTTTTGCCGTAAGATAGGGTCGAAGTCCTTCCGGGGTATCCGCCGGAAGCTCCACATGTCCTTTTTGCGCCAGCTTCAAAACCGTCTCCGCCGACAGCGAACCGTCCAGATGGAGATGGAGATCAATCTTGCCAAACTTCTCCATCATCCGGTCATCCCTTCTCATATCAGTTTCTCCCACTCCTTTCCTTATCGGCTTCTCCTACTCCTCATACCAGTTTCTCCCACTCCTTCTCACGGAATCCCGTCACCACAGCCGTATCCGTCACCAGAATCGGCCGTTTCACCAGCATACCGTCCGTCGAGAGCAGTTCATACTGCTCTTCCTCCGTCATATCCGGCAACTTGTCCTTCAACTGCATTTCCCGGTAAATCATTCCGCTGGTATTGAAAAATTTCTTCAAAGGCATCCCGCTCTTCTCATGCCACGCCTTCACTTCTTCTTTCGTGGGATTCTCATCCTTAATATTCCTCTCTTCAAACTCCACGCCCTTCTCATTAAGCCACTTCTTTGCCTTCTGGCATGTACTGCACTTTGGGTAATGTACCAACAACATCTTCTCTTCCTCCTTCTGCAAGACCTTTCATTTGATTGCAGTATTCAACTCCTGTTCCACCTCGTCAAGCTCTTTTAAAATCTCCTCCTGCTGTTCCCCGAACAACAGCTTTTTATTATAACGGTAATACCTCTCACATTCATTGTCCTTCAAGAACTGCACGCTATAAACATTCGTATTCAGCTCCGTCACAAATGCGACCATCTCCTGGCTGTCTCCGAAAGCTTCCTCCATGAAGTCAAAAGCATGCTCAAGCGCATCCAATGTCTCCTCTATTTTCTCCTCCCGCGCTTTCGTCTCCTGCCCGAACATTTCTTTGATACGGTCAAATGCATCCTCCCCCGACAGATGTTCCTTCTTCGCCTCCTGCCCATACCGCTCAAGAGCGCCAAGCGCTTTTTGCCAGATTCCATCCTCCATCCTGGTCAGATGCTCTGCTTTCCGTAGTTTCCCATATTTCTCTGACGCTTCCCAAATTACCGTGTTAAGCTCCAAGCACTCTTTGTAACGAAGCAGATATTCATAAAGCAAAGTGATATACCGGTCTTCCTCAAATCTGTCCCGGAACATTCCGCCAAGTTTTCCAATCAGCATACTTACCACACTAAGCCGCTCGTCGAAAGGCGCATACTGAATCTGCTCCACCGTCTCCCGTCCATAATTGCCTTCCACAATCCGCAAAAGACCGTAATCCCGCTTATATTTCTCGTATAACTCCAGATAATTTGCAAAATCCTTCGCAATCTTCCAATGCTGGATATATTGATGCACCACATCCCTGTCCGCCCGTTTTCCCAAAATCTCACAGGCCTTCAGGAATTCTGATAAATCCTCCCATCCCCGCGCCGTCGCGAACGCCTTGCCGTCCACCGTGGTCTCAATCCGATAGAAATAATCCCGCCGGATTTCCAGATACGCCATGATTGCCGGGTGTATCTCCGCTCGATAGGCGTATTCCTTCCATGCCTCATAATTCTCTTCCACGTCAATCTTCCGAATCCTGTCAAGGGTCACGATATCAAAATCCCGCACAGATTTGTTATACTCCGGCGGATTGCCGGCCGCAACGATAATCCACCCCTGAGGGACTGCCTGATTGCCAAAGGTCTTACATTGAAGGAACTCAAGCATCGTAGGCGCAAGCGTCTCGGAGACACAGTTGATCTCATCGATGAACAGAATCCCCTCTTTGATTCCTGTCGTCTCCATCTTCTCATATATGGATGCGATGATTTCACTCATCGTATACTCCGTGGCAGAATATTCTCTGCCGCCATACATTTTCTCACGGATAAACGGCAATCCCACCGCACTCTGCCTCGTGTGATGAGTAATCGTGTAAGCCACCAGCCCAATCTTACATTCCTTCGCAATCTGCTCCATAATCTGAGTCTTTCCAATCCCCGGAGGACCCATCAACAGAATGGGTCTTTGGCGGATGGACGGTATCTTGTAGCCGCCGTCCCCGTCTTTCAGCAGATAAGCCTCTATCGAATCCTTGATTTCCTGTTTTGCCCGCTTAATATCCATGGCAACCTCCTCTATTCAGTTCATCCTCAGAAAGCACCAGCTTTATCGCCCAAGGCGGAACATCCATATCTTCATAATCTTCCTCCAAAAACACGAACGCCGTCTCAAAGGGCGGCATCTTCCCCGGATAAATTCCTTTTCCGTCCGTAAAATAGATCAACCCTTTCAACTGCCCGAACACATGCCGGCGCATCAGCTCCTCGACATATACGAACGCGGGCCTGAAATCCGTCCCTCCCTCTCCCCGCAGTTCCAGATTCTCCATATACTCCCTGAGTTCTTCCCCACTGGTAATCTTCCGGTCTGTCTGCACCCTGTCGTCACACTGGATGACATGGATATTCACCTTGCAAAAAAAGCTGTTGTTCTCACTGAGTACATCATAAGTTTCTTCCAGAAATTTTTTCACCAGTTCGCCGGAACAGGACATGGACGTATCAATCACCACCGCAAACTCTTCCACCTTCTGTGTCTCCTTCCACTCCAGCGGTTCCACAAGGGGCAGATTGCCGTACAGGGACAGCCCATAGGTATAGAATACATAGTCGAAAGAATCCTCATCCACCGCCGTCTCTTCCCGCAGAACCGAAAATTTCCTGAGGAACTGGCGGTAATCGAAACGTTCCCGGTTCTCCACCCTAAGCTGCCCGATGAAATCCCCCGCTCCCGATGACATTTCCTCTGAAAATGTTTCCATCTCTGTCTCCATCTGCTCACTCACATCCTGCCATCGGTTCTCAATCTCTTCCTGCTTCTTCTTTTCCTCTTCCTTTGGCCAGTAACTGTGGTCGTCTATCCGGAATTCTGCCTCAAGTCTGAGGGTTTCTTCCTCGGAAAGCCCCAGGCCGTAAAGGACTCGATAGACCTTATCCGCTGATAAGACCTTGAGTTCCTTGTGAAGCCTTCCATAGGTTTCCCGCCGGAGCAAAGAGCGACCCGCAAGGACGCACCGGTACTGCATTCCGTCTATGATGGATTCCGCGGCAATATCACAGGCAAGGCTGTAGAGACGTTCCTTGCGCCCCTTCCTTCTGGTGATGTGATGGAAAATACCATGAAGTACCAGATGCAGATAGAGCCGGTTCACCCTGATCCGGTCTTCCCGGTAAATCCCGCCCAGATATTGGGGATGATAGTATAGGAATAATCCGTCTGTCCCAAGTCCGTCTGCACCAACGTCCATCACAAATGCCAGGCTTGAAAGCGCCACATCCAGAAAACGCATTTTCAGATACAGCTCATTGCGGGAGACGGTAAGAATCTTCCTGCCGACCATTTCCAGTTTTTCGCCTGTATCCATGCCCTTCTCCATAACTCACCTTTCACTTCCCAATATTCTCATACCTCACAGCTCAAACTTCTTCTTTCTCGCCGGATACCTCCTGTGTTTCTCATCCATAAGGACGCTCAGGATCTCCGTTTCCTTCCTCTTTGACGCCGCATCCACTGCATAACCCAAAGCCGACTCCGTCCAGTATCCTTTGGATGAAAGAAACCGAATCCCTTCCACATCCTCATGCCCAATCAGAAAATCCGCCGCATCTTCCAAATGCTCCCTCACATAAGTTCCATATGCCTCCTGCGCTCCTTCTGCCAGCCGGAACGGACAACGCAGGCGGTCAAGCGCCAGCTCCGCCGCAATCTCTGGTTTCTCCTGGGCCACCGTATGAAAGAACAGTTCGTCATATTTCTTGAAATCCAGTTTCCGATCATAAAAGCACTGCCGGTAATAACCGCCCGCACCATGATGCTGGGTAAACAATATCCTTGCGGGGGTATTCTCTACGGCTTCCTCATAATGCTCCGGGAAGAGAAGACGCGCCTCCTGCTCCTTTACCGCGCTTCCGCTTGAAGAATAGCGAAGTTTCACCCGAACCTCAAAGCGAATCTCATCCAGAATGGATTTCAGGCAGCTTTGCTCCCCTTCCTGAAAATGAATCTCCACCTCCGACAGGCGACATCCGGTAAACGCACCGCCGCCAATCTCAAGCAGGCTGTCCGTCAGCGTCAGCTTCTTTAGGTTCTTACATCGGTAAAAAGCATACCTGCCAATCTCCGTCACCCGGGCCGGAAGATGAACCTCCTCTACCATGCCGCCGCCAATCCTGCCCTTTATACTTCCCGTAAATGGGCTATGACATACACCATGCCGCGTATCTGTGTACACCAACGCTTCCCCTTCTTCCCCGCGGTCTTTAGCAAACGCATAGTCTCCGATCCCCTTCACTTCCATCCCGTCAATCTCATCCGGAAGAATCACTTTCCCTTCCGTCCCATAACATCCCGTAATCACGACGCCGTCTTTGGCTTTACGGTAATGAATCTCCGGGCATATCTGTCTTCGTTCTTTTTCTCTCATTGCCATCCTCGCGGCCTGCCTGTCCAAAAATACTGTCAATAATAACCTCTCCACATATTCAGATACATCTGCACATTTGTACGCACATGGAGCCATAATATTTCCAAAAACTTCTGCTTCTTAGGATTCTTGGCCGCCGCCATCACATAACGCACCCCTTTTGACCTGGTATAATGGTCCGCTTTGCGCAGATGCCATCCGCTCGTCACCACGACGCAATCCTGAAAATTACAGTTCTGCATCATCCGGCAGGAATACAGCAGGTTGTGGTAGGTGCTGACCGCCTGCTTCTCTTCTAAAATATACTCGCCGGGTACGCCAAGCTCCATGGCATACCGCTTCATCGCCTCTGCCTCCACGTAATCGCTGTGAACCGCCGCCCCTGACATGATAAGATACTTCACCTTCTTCTCCTTCCAGAGTTCCACGCCTTTCTCGACCCTTGCTTTCAGCGTGTCGGACGGGACGCCGTCCGCCTTCACCCTGCACCCGCAGACAATGGCACAGTCATAACTGTCCTGCTCCCACCGCTTCTTTGGCGCGCGGAATATCACACAAAATAAAAATATATGGGCTGCCAGAAAGCCAGCCGTCATCCACTTCATCTTTTCCTTTGTTGTCATTGCCACCTTACCTCGCTTTTGCTTTTTCAGTCTCATGTAATTTTACACTCTTTTCTCATACATTGCAAGGGAATGCATATACATACTATAACTAACTCAAATGGAGTATCTATGTCATATCTCAAACCACTGGGAATCACCCTGTTCTTTGTCTTATCCTATTTCGCCGGATGCCTGGCTGCCGCCCGGTTCCCACCAAAGACTTCGGCGCCGTCCGCCTCCGATGCAGTTTCATCTGCAATCGTTCCGGCCGCGGAAAACTGGGGGCTAAGTTTTCAGGAAGAAGGGAAGCCTCCTGTCGCAAACGCCACGTTTGATGAACTTAGAAAGTATGACGCTTATTATGCGGAAGACACGGACGAGAAACGGATTTACCTGACTTTCGACTGCGGATATGAGAACGGAAATACGGAAGCCCTTCTGGACGCCCTGAAAAAGCATAAGGCAAGCGCGACCTTCTTTGTGGTCGGGAATTTTATTTCCACAAGCCCGGAACTGGTGAAACTCATGCACAAGGACGGACATACGGTGGGCAACCATACTTATCATCATCCGGATATGTCACAGATATCCACAAAGGAAGCATTTGAAAAGGAACTGAAAGATGTAGAAGACCTGTACAAAGAGATTACTGGGGAAGAGATGGTAAAATTCTACCGCCCGCCCCAGGGGAAATTCTGTGAGAGCAACCTGAAAATGGCCCAAGAGCTGGGGTACCGCACCATTTTCTGGAGCCTGGCCTATGTGGACTGGTATGAAAACGACCAGCCCACCCCTCAGCAGGCCTATGACAAGCTCCTGCCCCGGGTTCATCCAGGTGCCGTGGTGCTGCTCCACAGTACCTCCAAAACCAATGGGGATATTTTAGACGAGCTCCTCACCAAGTGGGAGGAGCTGGGCTATCGTTTTGGTGATTTGGCGAAAGACTTGCAATAGGGCAGAAGCTGGGGTATAATAGGAAGAGCGGGCTGGGAAAAGGCTCCCTTTCTGCCAAATCTACACATAAAGGATGGAAAAAATGGAACACCTTGTGGAAATGCTCGTCCAGTTCTTCAGCCAGACTATCCCGGCGGAGCTCACAGTCTTCGTCCTCTCCCTGATGCCCATTATCGAGCTGCGGGGCGGCATTTTGGCCGCAAAGCTGCTGAATCTGCAGATGCTGCCCGCTTTTTTTATCTGCCTGGTGGGCACGCTTCTGCCCACGCCCTTTATCCTGCTGTTTATCAATAAGATTTTTGATTGGATGCGCAATACCCGGTTCGTCAAGCTGGTGGATAAGATGGAGGCCAAAGGCCGAAGCAAGTTTGATAAGATTAACCGGTATAAGACCATTGGGCTGATGATATTTGTGGCTATTCCTCTGCCCGGCACTGGGGCCTGGACCGGCTCCCTGGCCGCGGCGCTGATGAAGATGGACTTCAAATCCGCCATGCTCTCTGTGGCCCTGGGCACTTTGATTGCGGACATCATTATGTGTATTCTCTCCTACGGGCTTTTGGGCCTGGTGCTCTGATGGGCCCATATGGCGCGGCCATTGTAGGGGCCGGGGCCTCCGGCCTGGCAGCAGCCATCACAGCCGCCCGCTCCGGCGTCCGGGTGCTCCTATTGGAGGCGGCGGAAAAGCCTGGCCGCAGGCTTTTGGCCACGGGGAACGGCCGCTGCAATCTGAGCAATCTGCACATCAGTATCCAGAACTATCATGGAGACAGCTCGCTGGCCGCCCCTCTTTTGGAGGCCTGGCCCGGCCAGCGGATACGGGACTGGTTCCAAGAGCTGGGGCTGCTCACCCGGGCAGACGGACAGGGACGGCTCTATCCCTGCAGCCTCCAGGCGGCGGCTGTGTTGCGGGCTCTTCTCAGTGCCTGCCAACATTTTGGGGTTGATATTCTCTGCGGCTTTTCCGTTGCGGAAATCCGCCGCGCAGCGGACGGTTTTCAGCTCACCGCCCAAGACGGCAGGCAGGTTCAGGCGGAGCGCTGCCTGCTGGCCGGGGGAGGCGCGGCCTCGCCCAAGCTCTCTGCTGGCTCTGGGTATGGGTTGGCGCAGAGCCTGGGCCACACGCTCACCAGGCTCAGTCCGTCCCTAGTGGGGCTGCGTACTCCAGGCCGGATTACCCGCTCACTGAAGGGCCTGCGCTGCCGGGCCAGGGCGGCCCTCTGCCAGGGGAGCCGGGAGCTTGCCGCTGAGAGCGGTGAGGTGATTTTCGGCGACGGCTCTGTCTCTGGCATCTGCGTGATGAACCTTTCCGCCCGGCTGCGGGGCCTGCCGGGGGGACATATCAGTCTGCGGCTGGATTTAGCGGAAGAGATGACCTCAGCCCAGCTGAAAGCCTATTTGGAGGATGTCCGGGAACATTTTCCTGCCCGCCCGGCCTGGGAGCTGTTCGATGGCCTGCTGAACCTGCGGGAGGGTCAGGAGCTGGCAAAGTCCTTGGGCTGGCCCCATGAACGCGGCATGGGCGCCCTGTCTTCCTCTGAGCTGGCCCAGGCGGTAAAACTGCTCAAGGGCTTTTCTCTGCCAGTGGAGGGCCCGTTGGGCTGGGAGAACGCCCAGTGTACTGCTGGTGGTATCCCGTTAAACCAGGTGGAGATTCCTGCCCTCCAGTCCCGCCGGACTCCGGGCCTGTACCTGTCCGGAGAGCTGTTGGATTTGGACGGGGACTGCGGCGGATTCAACCTCCACTGGGCCTGGGCCACCGGCATTACGGCAGGCGGGGCCTTGGCTGGCGGAAAATCATAATGGAATGGAGGTGCCTCCCGTGCTTCGTGTGAATGGACTTCGTCTGCCCCTGGACTTCACCCAGGAAGACTTGCTCCGGGCAGCGGCAAAAAAACTCCGGCTCTCCCCAAAAGATTTGACAGGCCTGCGGCTGGCAAAGCGCTCCGTGGACGCCAGGAAGAAGGAGGACGTGCATTTTGTCTGCTCTGTGGAGGGGGCGGTTCCCGGCAGTGAGGACAGGCTTCTGGCCCGGCTGCGGGGCAATGCCGTCCAGAAAGTGAAGCCCTATCAGTACGAGCTCCCCACCGCCCCGGCCCCGGAACTCCCCCCAGTGGTGGTGGGCTTTGGACCTGCGGGGATTTTTGCCGGGCTGATTTTGGCTCAGTGCGGCCAGCGGCCCATTATTATAGAGCGGGGCCTGCCGGTAGAGGAGCGCCGCCGCTCTATTGAGACTTTCTGGGCTGGGGGAGGGCTGGATTCGGAGTCTAACCTTCAATTTGGCGAGGGGGGAGCCGGGGCCTTTTCTGACGGCAAGCTCACCACTGGTACTGGGGATGGACGTATTCGCAAGGTGCTGGAGGAGCTGGCTGCCGCTGGCGCGCCTCAGGAAATTCTCACCGACGCCAAGCCCCATATTGGTACTGACAGGCTTCCCGGCGTGGTGCAGGCGCTCCGTAAGAAGATTATTGCTCTGGGCGGTCAGGTGCGCTTCTCCACCCGCTTAACTGGCCTGGAAGTCAGCGTGGGAGAGCTGATTGGTATCCGGGCCGCCGCGCCTGCCGGAGAGGAGCGCATTCCCTGCCGCAGGCTGATTCTGGCCGTGGGTCACAGCGCCCGGGACATCTTCACTCTGCTGGATTGGCAGGGGATTCCTTTGGAGGCCAAGCCCTTTTCTGTGGGTGTGCGCATCGAGCACCCAGCTTCATTGATTGATTGGGCACAATACGGCCGGTTTGCGGGGCATCCAGCTCTGGGCGCGGCAGATTATAAGCTGAACTGCCGCCTGCCCAATGGCCGGGGCGTGTACACCTTCTGCATGTGCCCCGGCGGCACGGTAACAGGTGCTGCCTCTGAGCCTGGGGGCGTGGTGACCAATGGGATGAGCGCCTGGGCCCGGGATGGCCAAAACAGCAACTCCGCCCTGCTGGTGGGGGTGGGCCCGGAGGATTATGGAAGCGCCTCGCCCTTAGCTGGGGTGGAGTTCCAGCGAGCCATAGAGCAGGCCGCCTTTCGCCTGGGCGGAGGCAGCTATCTGGCTCCTGTCCAGCGGGTCTCCGATTTTTTAGAGGGCCGTCCTACCACTGGCTTTGGAGAAGTTCTGCCCACCTATCAGCCTGGGGTGGCCATGGGGGAGATAGCCCCCTGCTTCCCGGGGTTTGTGGCGGAATCCCTGCGCCAGGCGCTGCCCCGGCTGGGAGGTCAGCTGAAGGGCTTTGACCAGGGCGATGCCTTACTCACTGCCCCTGAAACCAGAAGTTCCTCCCCAGTGCGGGTGCTTCGGGCAGAGAATTTCCAGTCCCCGGCCCTGCGGGGGCTCTATCCCTGCGGAGAGGGTGCGGGCTATGCCGGGGGGATTGTCTCTGCCGCGGTGGATGGGATTAAGGTGGCCGAGGCGGTTATAAATTGCAGATAAAAGAAGAGGAGCAGCCGTGACTGCTCCTCTTCTTTTATTGGCTGGCTAAATCCTCTCTGAGCCGCTCCATCACTGCAATCTCCCGCTGGAGCCAGGGCTGTGTATCATCTACCAGGTTTTTATTGGCATGAAGTGCTTTGTCAAGCTCGAGCCAAACCGGCGTAAAATGCTCCGCGGCCTCATAATCGTCCAGCCGCAGCGGGATTTGGGTGTCCCCCACCTGACACAGAAAATAGTAGGAGTCCATCTCTAAAATATCAGTGGTCCTGCCCCTGCGCCGCTCATGGGCCACACCCCATAGGCAGCTGATTCCAGTGAGCTCATAGCCGGCTTCTTCCAGCATTTCCCGCCCAAGGGTCTGCTCCAGACTTTCCCCAGGCTCCACCCCGCCGCCGGGGAACTTATAATCCCCCTTGTCTGTGTGGATGACCAGAAGTTTCCCATCCCGAAAGGCAATGCCTCGGGCAGCAGAGCGCTTGTACACGCTTCCCTTATCCGGCAGTCCAGCAATTTCCAGATTTATCTCAATCATGAGAGCCTCCGCTCAGCTTCTCATGAATCGCTTTTGCGGCAGTTTTTCCCGCGCCCATGGCCAGAATAACAGTGGCCGCGCCAGTGACCGCGTCCCCGCCGGCATATACATTCTCCCGGCTGGTAAGGCCGGTCTCCTCGTTGACAATGATGCCGCCCCACTTCTGGGTCTCCAGGCCTGCTGTAGTGGACTTAATCAACGGGTTCGGGCTGGTGCCGATGGACATGATTACGCAGTCTACATCCAGCACAAATTCTGAGCCAGGCTTCTCCACCGGCCTTCTGCGGCCAGAGGCGTCCGGTTCGCCCAGCTCCATCTCCAGGCACTCCATGCCGCAGACAGAACCGCTCTCGTCCCCCAGAATCTGAGTGGGATTGTTCAGCAGCTTGAAGATAATCCCCTCCTCCTTGGCGTGCTCCACTTCCTCGGCACGGGCAGGCAGCTCCTTCTCAGAACGGCGGTATACAATGTATACCTTGTCAGCCCCCAGGCGCTTGGCGCACCGGGCGGCGTCCATGGCCACGTTGCCGCCGCCCACAACAGCAACCCTCTTGGCGTGCTGAATGGGTGTGTCAGAATCGGGGAGATAGGCTTTCATCAGGTTCACCCGGGTCAAGAACTCATTGGCCGAGTAAACTCCCTTGAGGTTTTCACCGGGAATGTTCATAAATCTTGGCAGGCCCGCGCCGGAGCCGATGAACACTGCCTCAAAGCCGTCCTCCAAAAGCTCATCTACTGAAAGTGCCCGGCCAATCACCATGTTGGTCTCGATTTTGACGCCCATGGCCTTGAGGCCGTCAATTTCCTTCTGCACGATAGCCTTAGGCAGGCGGAACTCCGGGATGCCATACACCAGCACGCCGCCCGCTGTATGCAGGGCCTCGAACACCGTCACCTCATATCCCAGCCTTGCCAAATCGCCTGCGCAGGTTAAGCCCGAGGGGCCAGAGCCCACCACAGCTACTTTATGCCCATTGGGGATAGGCTTTTTAGAGGCCTGGGCGGAGCGGGCATTGTGCCAGTCAGCTGCAAATCGCTCTAACCGGCCAATGGCGACAGGCTCACCCTTTATACCCCGGACACAGTGTTTTTCGCATTGGCTTTCCTGAGGGCAGACCCGGCCGCAGACCGCGGGCAGGGCGCTGCTCTGGGCAATGATTTGATAGGCCTCCTCAAACTCCCCTTTGGCCATGTGCTGGATAAAGTCAGGGATGGAGATGTTCACTGGGCAGCCCCCCACACAGGGACGGTTTTTGCAGTTCAGGCAGCGCTGGGCCTCATCAATAGCCTGCTCCTCTGTGTAGCCCAGGGCAACCTCTTGGAAGTTTTTGCTGCGTACATCTGGTTTCTGGGAGGGCATCTCATTCTTTTTCAGGGACATATTTGCCATTGCCAGTCACCTCCTTGTGAAACAGATTACAGGTCTCTTCATGGGCATGGCGCTCGAACTCCTTATACATAGCGCCCCGGGCCATGGCCTCGTCAAAATCCACCTCAAAACCGTTAAAGTCCGGGCCGTCCACACAGGCGAACTTGGTCACCCGCTTGCCGTCCTGAATCAGGCTCAGGCGGCAGCCGCCGCACATGCCCGTGCCATCTATCATAATAGGGTTCATGCTGACAGTGGTGGGAATGTTAAACTCCTTGGTCAGCTTGCAGACAAATTTCATCATAACCAGCGGCCCGATGGCTATCACCCGGTCATACTGCTCACCGCTTTCAATCAACTGGCGCAGAGCGTCAGCAACCAGGCCCTTCCT
>Ga0137309_101356_pt1 | contig 16814 bp, 16 predicted proteins | sample NAcewiD2O_June_FD_97179 | JGI IMG/M metagenome (GOLD analysis project Ga0137309, IMG submission 97179) | Mouse cecal microbial communities from Vienna, Austria - N-Acetylneuraminic amended D2O_June | ecosystem: Host-associated > Mammals > Digestive system > Large intestine > Cecum | place... | reverse complement strand
TGGAAGCCGTCCTTCCAAGAGTTCTGTAAAAGCCGGATACATCTCATAACTATGATCCAAATATTCTACAAGGCTAAGTCTAAGCTGGCTGTTCAGCTCTATCGTCCCCAGGTCAATCGCCGCGCCAATATAGGAAAAACGGGAATCAGATTTTATTGCGGCAAGCTGTTCTTCTGTGAGCTGCACAAAGGAACCGTACTTTTCCCCTGCAAGGGCAATTGCCTGTTGTTCCTTCATTGCATTTAAAATGCCGATGGACTGCCCGATTACAGTTGTTATGATCGTAGAGAGAATCACAGCAATCAGGATTAATATGGAAGTAACTTTCTGGGCAAGCAGTTCTTTCCACGCCAAAACACGATATAATTTCATGCTGCCACCTCCGAGAGAATACCATCTACGATTACAAACTGCCTGTCAGCCATCTTTGCAATCCGGTTATCATGGGTAATGACCACCAGTGTCTTATCCATCTTTCTTTGGACGTTCTTAAGGAGTTCCATGACCTCGCTCCCGCTTTTGCTGTCAAGATTCCCTGTCGGCTCGTCTGCAAAAATGATGTCGGGCTGCGCCGCCAGGGCACGGGCAATGGCAACACGCTGCTGCTGCCCTCCGGAAAGCTCATGGGGAAGATGGGCCAGGCGTTCCTGAATTCCAAGCAGTCCCGTAAGCTGGTCCAGATAGGTCTCTTCCGGCTGCTTCTTATCCAGAAGAATCGGCATGATCATATTTTCCCTTGCCGTCAGGACCGGCAGGAGATTAAACTGCTGAAAAATAAACTTCCCCGGGGCAAGCCCTCAAATGTCCACTGGACATTTGACTCCTGCAATTCTTGCAGGAGCGGGGTATTAGCGCCAGCTTCGCCCTTCGTTACGCAGCAAGCTGCGGGGTATTAGACCCGAAGGGAATAAAACCAATCCGTCTGCGTCGGAACGCAGAAAGTTCCTTATCATGAAAGCTATAAATATCCTTTCCATCATAAGTCAGGCTTCCAGACGTAGGCCGATCCAATCCTGACAGCAAATGTAACAATGTACTCTTCCCACTGCCGGAAGGCCCTATTATTGAAATAAAATCTCCCTGACCAATCTTAAGTCCTGCCTTATCAAGCGCTACTACACGGTTCTCGCCACTGCCATAAATCTTCGATAGTTCTTTTGCTTCAATAACCATAAAAACACTCTCCTTATCAATGATAAGATGAGTATAATGGACAATTCTCAAGAAACGCTCAAGATTATGAAATGAATAAAGTCAATTTATCCGAAATATTGCCGTTGCAGATGCCCCGCCGCCTGCAGGATTCTTTAATTCCAGTGAGCCTCTATGTTTCAGGCATAGTATCCGGGCGCTGTATAATCCCATCCCAAAATGCTCCGTCTCCTCACTCATCTTGCCAAAAGGCCTGGGGCCATCCCGAAGCAGCTTTTCCGGATAGCCAGGTCCATCATCTGCTACCGTCAGAAGAAGGCAGCCTTCCCGAGCCTCCAGATAAACAGACAGGTTATTCTGGGCAAACCGGGCCCCATTTCTGATCAGGTTCTCAGCAACATTTAAAAATATTCCATGATCCAGCTTCACGTGCCCTGTCTCCGGTACAATTACCGATGTTTCCATTGCAGGCGCCAAAAATTTCACCGTATCCAATAATTCTGCATGAAGCTGGGAATATGCACATTCCTTTTCTTGGAACGGAAGCTGCTCCAATTTCTGGATTCCACTCATTGCCTCCACATAGTTCTCAATGCGAAGCACATAATCCTCCAATCTTTCAAAAGCTTGTCCGTCCTCTTTGCCTTGCCGTATAAGCTTAATGGTTCCCTTTAATACGGTAACCGGATTGCGCAGGTCATGGGAAAATGCCGCATTCAACCGCTTCCTCTCCTCTGCCTGCTCCCATAACTCCTGATTTGCCTTAAGAAGCTCTGCACGCATAGTCTCAAAACCTCTGCAGATCTGTCCCAGTTCATCTTTTGAAACCTCCAGAACTGAAAAATCCAGATCATGGTTCAGAATACGTTCCGTCCCCTTTTGTAAAACAGCGATCGGCATCTTCAGCTTTATGTGGTAAAACAAAACCCCCGCCGCTCCCAATCCTCCGACCGGGAGCAGGATACAGGCCAATAACTGAAGCACATCTATTATCTCTAAAATCCTTTGCTGGTCTTTTGTCGGCCCCTCCAGTATTATCGTTGTTCCATCCGACCGGATCTCGATTCCTCCGGCAGGATAACTGTCACGGATATTTCCACAGAATACGAGGAGCAGCAAGAGAATCAACAGAGAAACCATGATACAACAGACCGACAACACAAAAAATGCTTTTTTTAAATCCATATTTTTCAGGCGTTCCATTTATATCCACACCCCCAAACAGTTTCAATATAACTGTGAAATGTATATCCGGCCAGCTTTGCCCGGATCTTTCGGATGTGCTCCATCACCGTGCCACTGTTTCCGTCACCGTCAATTCCCCATATTGCTTCATAGATCCGTTCCCGGTCAAAAACCTGCCCCGCATTCATAGAAAGAAGTTCCAAAATGTCAAACTCTCTTTTTGTCAGCAAAACTGGCTGTCCACTTACTGATACGGCTCGGTTTCCATAGTCAATGGCCAGCTCACCAAAAACTCGGACGGTCCGATTCTCCATCGAACGCTGTTCTCTCCGCAGGTGCGCCGCAACCCGTGCCCCAAGCTCATCTAAGTCAAAAGGCTTTACAATATAATCATCTGCCCCTGCCCGAAAACCTATGATCTTATCAACTGATTCAACGCGTGCCGTAAGAAACAGAATCGGACTCGAAACAAACTGCCGAATCTTCTTGCAGACCTCCAGACCATCCATCTCCGGCATGTTGATATCCAAAAGAATCAAGTCCGGCTTCCCTGCCAGCTTTTGGAGCGCTTCCCTGCCACTATAAGCTGTAAGCACATCATATTCTGACGCAAAATAGCTTTTTATCATATCAGTAATTCCAGGTTCGTCATCCACAATCAAAAGAGTACACCGCCGCATCCATCTATCCTCCACACATTTAATAAACCCATTATAACCAGCAAATTCCAAGAAATGCTCAAGAAGTGACATACAGCTGTTATTTTTGTGGATAATATCTGCCGCAAGGCATTTTCTATACACTTTATACATTCTCATATTTGACGGGCTGCCGCCCTCACGGAATCCGAATCTCCACCTCTGTCCCCTCCCCCGGCGTGCTGCTGTATTTCAGACCATATTCCATACCGTACATGAGCTGCAGACGCCGATGGGTATTGTACACCGCAATATTGGTCCCGGAGCTTCCCTCCGCAATCTTTTTCTCAGCCAGAATGTTCTCCAGTATATCCGGCTGGATCCCCACCCCATCGTCCGAGATCAGGATCACGATCCCATGCTCTTCCTCCCAACCGGTAAGCACGATGGTCCCCTCCTTCTCCTCCTTTTCCATGATGCCGTGGAGGATGGAGTTCTCCACCACCGGCTGGAAGGTCAGCTTCGGGATCGGTCGTTCCATCAGGCTGTCCGGCATATCCACAATAAAATCAATGTTATCCGCAAACCGCATGTTCAAGAGCTCCACATAGATCGACACATGCTCCAGCTCATCCTGGATGGTGCTCAGGGACTGCTTCCGGCTCAGCGTCAGCTTGTAGAACCGGGACAGCTTCTGCACGGCCATGGTCACCTCCTGGGAACGTCCCTGCTGTGACAGCCAGTTGATCATATCCATCGTATTATACAGGAAATGCGGATTCATCTGTGCCTGCAGGGAATTGAACTCCGCGATCCGCAGGTCCTCCGCCGCCTTTGCCTGCTCCTCCACCAGGTCATGGATGATATGGGTCATATAGTTGTAGGAATCCACCAGCGCTCCAATCTCGTCCTGGGCATCCGAATCCGGCAGAGCCGCCGGTAGTCCCAGACGGCACTTCGACATCTGGTCGATCACTGCCGACAGGCGATTCGTCAAAGACCTGGACAAAAGCGTGGCGATCATAAAGGACGCCAGGATGCACCCCAGATAGACCAGCCCGAACAGTCCGATAAAGATCCGGCTCTTTTGGATCAGCGGTTCCGATGGGACCGCCACCACCATAAACCAGTCCGTATTGCGGATCCGGTTAAACCCGGCATACACATCCTCACCCAGAATGTTTTTGGAGATGAAATTGTTCGAGGACATGACCGATTCCTGCACCACATCGTAGCTGAAATGGTACGTCCCTGACAGTGCGATATCCGTCGTGGCAACCATGCTGTCCCGATTATTGATGATATAGGCCACACTGCTGTTGGAGCTCATATTATTTTTCAAAAGCTCGTCCAAGTGCTCCTGTGAAAAATAAACGGCAAGATAAAACGTGATCCATCTTCCTTCGTAGACTGTCCGGCCTCTGGTAATATAGGCAATATCCCCGTATACACCCTTCTCATAGGTACCCAGATAAAAGGACGGGCAGAACAGCCTGCTGGTGGAAGGCTCTCCCGCAAAGATCCCGTACCAGTAAGTCCTGCGCACCCGGTCCATGGATTCCGCCAGAGGACCCAGGGCGCTTTCCGAAAAAAACTCTCCGCCGTCAGGGATATCCACATAAAGGCGGATATCTCTGATCAGCCCCCCCTCTGCCAGGCCCTCCGCTTCCTTTCTGAACGCTTCTGCTTCTTTCGAATCTACAAAGGACTCCAGATCTTCCGTTCGTGCCGGATTGACCAGTTTATTGTAAAATTCATGCTCTGTAAGCTGTCCATTGGCAGCTAGGATATCCGCCACTGTCTCCTCGATCAAAGGCGCGGTCTGAATGGCTGCCTCCTGCTCCTTCCGCACGGTATCGGCAACGATCATGTCATAGAGCTGTGTAAAAAACAGCACCGGTATTGCCACCATCGGTATCGTAACAATGACAAGATGCGTGATCGTCAGCTTGGTCTGAAGCCGTAGATTCCTGTAAAAACGCGTGATTTTATGAAAAAGAATTCCCATTGTCCGGCCTCCCGATGCCCGTATCCATTTGTGATAATCACCCCAACATCTTTTCCCTGTATTTCGAAGGCGTCAGCCCTGTAAACTTTTTAAAGCTCTTGCTGAAATAATTTCCGTTGCTGTATCCCACCTTGGCGGAAATGTCCGCGATCTGGTTCCTGGCGTCCTCCAGCAGGCGCATCGCCTTTTCCATACGGTATTCGGTCAGATACTGGTTCAGCGTCTGCCCGGTCTGGTTCTTAAAATATGTACAGACATAGGATGCGGACAAATGCACATAATCGCTGATCTCCTTGATGGATAGCAGATCGCTGCCGTAATGCTTTGCGATATATTCTTTGATCAGAAAGATCACATTATCCTCCGGAACAGAAAGCTCCAGCCGCTGGAACATCAGCCTGGTCCGCTCCTCCAGAGTATGATGCAGTTCCTCGTAGGTAAAGCAATTTTCCAGATATTCGATGATGCTTTCGCTGGAATCCGTCCCTGCGGAATCCGCGGAAAGCTTCCACTTCTGCCGGCAGTCATTTAAAGCGTTGAACAGCCGGTAATATGCGTCCTTGATCTGATTCGGCAGCATTCCGTAGTTCTTATAGTATTTCTGATGCAGACCGTCCAGGAAGCTCTGGCATCGGTTCTGATCCTTTGCCTCCAGCGCCTCGGCAAAGCTTCCCGTATCATTTTCCAGCCCCGCCGGACCTTCCGCCGCAAATGTATATCCCCCTCCTGTATCCTCAGATGTCAGCAGTGTGCCTGCGTGAAAGAAAAAGCTGTTCTGGATGGCGACCACCGCCGAAGCATAGGAATGATATGCCCTTGCGATTCCATTCACCGTGTCTCCCCGGCTCATGACAAACAGTCCAAAGGGTCTGAACTGCTCTTTGAAGAAAAAGTCAATAGAAGACAGTACGGCCGCGGACGGCACTCCGCCCTCTCCAAACACATGGAACACATGATGCACCGCATGCATCCGGATATAAACCGAATTCATGTGGAAATTTTTCAGGAAACCCTTCAGATTCTCCCGGATTCCCTTGATCAGCACCGAGATAGGTTCCTCGGTCCGCAGCTTCACGATATACGTCACAAAGCCGCTTTCCGGCGACAGACGAAGGGAGAGTTCCCGCAAAAGAGCTTCGATCTCTCCGCAGTGATCCCTATAAGGCTTCGTCAGCAGAAGCGCGAGATTGGATTCCGTTTCCATGGACAGCAGATCCTCATTCTGCCTGGACCGCAGCACCTGCTGACGGCGGCGGATGGCCTCCGCCACCGTTTTTTGAACCTCCTCCGGGTTCAGCGGCTTTTCTACATAATCAATGGCTTTCAGCTTGATCGCGGCTTTCAGATATTCCTTATCTGAATAGCCGCTCATAAAAATAATGCTGGTGTCAGGCAGCAGCTCCGTCAGCTTTTCCACCAGCTCGATCCCGTTCATCCGCGGCATACGGATATCGGATAAAATGATATCCGGCTCCTGCAGCTTTGCGATATGTAAGGCACGCAGGCCGTCATCCGCCTGAAAGATCTGATAGATCCCCATGCTTTCCCAGTCGATTGAGGACGCCAGCCCCTCTCTTGTCAACAGTTCATCATCCGCAATTAACAGCTTCATTCTATTCCCGTCCCCTTTGCACACAAAAGCCCTTCCGGGCATTCCGCCAGCCAGTTCATTTTTTCATTTTAGCAAATCCTCCGGAAAATTGCCACAAAAAAAATTTACCCTTAATCGAAGAAAATTGCTGTTTTATGTCAATCCGCCTGCTGATAGAATAGACTCATACGGAAAGCCTGCCTCAATCAGTCTTTCCGCATATGTGAAGGCATACGGGAAATCTGCCGCCGGCAGCTTTTCCGCATCCTATGGGATCAAAAAGAAGGAGGGTAAAGCAGGTGTCGGATTATGTTTTGGAATTAAAAGGAATTACGAAAATATTTCCCGGCGTAAAGGCATTGAACAACGTGCAGTTCCAGTTAAAAAAGGGCGAAGTTCATGCGCTGATGGGTGAGAACGGTGCCGGAAAATCTACATTTATAAAAGTCATCACCGGCGTTCACAAAGCCGAAGAGGGCGAGATGTTCTTAGACGGCCGGAAAATAGATTTCAAAGGGCCCAGGGACGCGCAGGCCGCGGGAATCGCGGCCGTATACCAGCATCCCACATCCTATCCGGATCTGAGCGTCGCGGAGAATATATTCATGGGTCATGAGATCATCAAAAACGGCATGATCCAGTGGAAAAAAATGAACGAAGAAGCCGCCGCGCTTCTGGACCAGTTAAACGCGGATTTCAAATCCACGGATGAGATGGGGGCACTCAGCGTCGCTCAGCAGCAGATGGTAGAGATCGCCAAAGCGCTCTCCACCAATGCGAGGATCATCATCCTGGATGAGCCTACGGCCGCGCTGACCAAGAATGAATCGGAGGAGCTGTACCGGATCGTGGATAAGCTGCGAGACGACGGCGTGTCTATCATCTTCATCTCCCACCGTTTTGAAGATATGTACCGCCTGGCCACCAGAGTCACCGTATTCCGGGATTCCCAGTATATCGGAACCTATGACGTAGACGGGATCACCAACGCAGATCTGATCAAGGCCATGGTGGGCCGGGAGATCAAGGACCTGTTCCCGAAGCCGGAAGTCAAAATCGGCGCGGAGGTTTTGAAGGTCGAAGGTCTTTCCAGAATGGGTTATTATAAGAATGTCTCTTTCAGCGTCCATGCGGGCGAAATCATCGGGCTCACCGGACTGGTCGGAGCCGGACGTACAGAAGTGGTGGAGAGTGTATGCGGGATTACGAAACCGGACGAAGGAAAGGTGTATCTGGAAGGGAAGCCGATCCAGATCAAGCAGCCCTCCGACGCCATGAAGCAGGGCATCATCCTGCTTCCTGAGGACCGGCAGAAGGAAGGACTGATCATGAGCTGGGGGCTGGGAAGAAATGTAGTCCTCCCCACCATGGGCAAATATGCGAAGAACGGTTTCAACGATGAAAAAAAGGAACGCGAGATTTCCAAGCAGCTTCTGGAGGACGTAGATACCAAGGCTGTGACCATCTTTGACCCGGCCTCCTCCCTGTCCGGCGGGAACCAGCAGAAGGTAGCGGTCGCCAAGGCGCTGGGGCAGGAAATGAAAGTGGTCATCATGGACGAACCTACCAAGGGCGTCGATGTCGGCGCAAAGGCTGAGATCTACCAGATCATGGGCGACCTGGCGAAAAAAGGATATGCCATCATCCTGATCTCCTCCGAAATGCCGGAGATCTTAGGCATGAGCGACCGGATCATCGTCATGTGCAACGGAAGGGTAACCGGGGAATTGAGCAGAGGCGAGGCAACCCAGGAGGGCATCCTGGAGCTTGCCATGGAAAAATCAAAGTAAGGGGGAAACAGGGAAGATGAAAGAGAATAAATCAGTCTTAAAGAAGATTACCGATTCCCGTGAAGCGAGCCTGCTGATCGTACTGATCGTCCTTTGTATCGTGATCTCGCTGCGGAGTCCTTCTTTCATGACATTAAAATCCATTTCAGATATGTTGAAAAATAATGCGGTCATCATGATCATGACCCTGGGAATGCTGGGAGTACTGCTGATCGGCGGAATTGATATCTCCATCGCTTCCACGCTTGCATTTTCCGGTATGTCGGTGGGTATGCTGATGAAATACGGCATGGTGCAGAATACATTCGTATTATTCCTCATCGCCATCGGGATCGGCGCACTGTGCGGGCTGCTGATCGGGCTGATCATTTCCAGAGGAAAGGTACTGCCGATCATTGCCACAATGGGCTTTATGTATATATACCGGGGGCTTGCCTACATCATCGCCAACAGCCAGTGGGCCAGCGCGGAAAATCTGGGAACCTTTAAGGACTTTGCACTGGGAAGCGTACTCGGAGTGAACAACGTCATCATCGTTATGGTGATCTGCTATATCATTTTCTTCATTGTCATGAAGTGGACCAAGATCGGAAGAATGGTCTATGCGGTGGGAAGCAACCGGGAAGCGGCCCAGATCTCCGGTATCAATACGGCAAATGTGGAGCTGCTGGTCTATACGGTGATGGGTACGCTCTCCGGACTGTGCGGCGCGCTGGCGGTTTCCATTTACTCCTCTGCGCAGCCAAATATGCTGTACGGCAGAGAGATGGATGTCATCGCGGCCTGCGTCATCGGCGGCGTCAGCATGACCGGCGGCCGGGGAAGCGTAGCCGGAGCACTCTTAGGCTCCCTGATCCTGGCGATCATCGCAAAGGCGCTTCCGCTTGTAGGAATCGAAGCGATCGCGCAGAACACGGTAAAGGGCGTCATCATCTTGGTCGTGATCGTGCTCAATGTCATCACGCAGCGCATGATGGATAAGAACAATCTGAAAGGGAGGGAGATGTAACTATGGCTGGAAAATCCGGAAGAACGATTACCAATGTCCCGGAGAAATCTCTGAAAAAGACATTATTCTGCTGGGAAGGCATGTTAGTCGTATTGTTTATCCTGATCAATATTTTTTGCGCAGGTATCTCCCAAAGCTATCAGTTCAGCAACGTTTTGAGAGAAATGCCGAAGTACCTGACAGAGATGTTCCTGCTGTTTCCGATGGCATTCATCCTGGTACTCGGTGAGATTGATATCTCCGTAGGCGCTACGGTCTGCCTGTCCGCTACGATGACCTGCATGGCCTCCAACAAGGGACTTCCCTTCGGGATGGTAATCCTGGTCGCGTTACTGGTAGGTACGGTGTGCGGCCTGGTGAACGGGCTGATCCTGACCAACTTTCAGGAGCTGCCGCCCATGATCGTAACGCTGGGAACCCAGATCGTATTCCGCGGGATCGCGGAGATCGCGCTGGGAAGTGGCGGATCCATTTCCCTGACCAATGCGGACGGCTTCCGCATGATCGCCGGGAAAGTCGGGATCATTCCCTACATTTTCTTTGTCGTGATCATCATGGCCGTATTGTTCAGCGTGGTCCTGGCAAAGACTACCTTCGGCCGGAGCGTATATGCCATCGGTTCCAATCGGCTGGCGGCATACTATTCCGGAATCCATGTGCAGACCATCCGGCTCATCATCTATACCGTGATGGGATTCATGGCCGGGCTGGCAGCACTGTTTTTGACTTCCGTCCTTTATGGGGCGAACACCACCACCGGAAACGGATTTGAGATGGATGCCATCGCGATGGCAGTATTCGGCGGGATCTCCACTTCCGGCGGAAAAGGAAGGCTGCTGGGCGGAATCATTTCCGGCTTTACCATCATCTGCCTGCGGATCGGCCTGGGACAGATCAACATGAACCCACAGCTGATCCTGATCATACTGGGAATTCTGCTGATCCTGGCGGTACTGCTGCCGAACATCTCAGCAAAACTAAATGTAAAGAAGAAAGCATAAAGATCATCTGTTGTATTATTTGTTATATTGAAACCTTTTTATACCAGTTATTTCATGATACCAGGTATCCGGGCCTGATTCGGCGGATGAACTGCTTATATTCAGAAGTCCTTGCCAGAATACCCACAGGGAATCCTTTCATGCATACCCTGTGTGGCGGGCGGGCTTCATTCGATAAGGCAGATCTGCCGGACAGGGGATACTTTGTATAAAAAATCATATTCCAGGGAGGAAAGAAGCATGAAGAAAAAATTATTAAGCGCTTTATTGTGCACAGCTATGGTCGCTACAATGGCAGTTGGATGCGGCGGCGGAAACAGCGACAGTGGGAATGCTGACAGCGGCAGCAGCAGCGAAGCTACTAACGATGCAGGCGACGACGCGGAAGAAGTCGGTGACGACGGCGGAGAAAGCGGCAGCGGTACATATGCGATCGTTACAAAATCCGCGGGAAACCCGTTCAACGAGAAGACAGCCGACGGTTTCCAGGAAGTCATCGAAGCAGCAGGCGGCACGGCAATCGTAAAGCATCCGGAAGCACCGACAGCGGACGCGCAGGTTTCCGTAATCCAGTCCCTGATCTCCCAGGGTGTTGACTCCATCTGTATCGCGGCAAACGATGAGAACGCGCTGCAGGCAGCTTTGGAAGAAGCAATGGACGCAGGCATCAAGGTATGCTGTGAAGATTCCAAGACCAATCCGGACAGCCGCCAGGTATTTGTAAACCAGGCAGGTGTACAGGAGATCGGACAGGCTCTGATGGATGCCGTACTTGATATCTCCGGCGGAGAAGGACAGTGGGCAGTTCTGTCTGCTACATCACAGGCGGCAAACCAGAACGCATGGATCGACGCAATGAAGGAAGTTATGGAAAGCGATGACAAGTATTCCGGACTGGAGCTGGTAGAGGTTGCTTACGGCGATGACGAGCCGCAGAAATCCACCGACCAGACACAGGCTCTGCTTGCAAAATATCCGGATCTGAAAGTGATCTGTGCTCCGACTACCGTTGGTATCAACGCGGCAGCTAAGGTTCTTCAGGATGAAAAGTCTTCCGTGAAGCTGACCGGCCTCGGACTTCCGTCTGAAATGGCTGAGTACATCGGCGACGATGACGACCACTCCTGCCCGTATATGTATCTGTGGAATCCCATCGACCTTGGACGTCTTGGAGCTTATACTTCCATGGCACTGGTTGACGGAACCATCACAGGCGCAGAAGGCGACAAGTTCACCGCAGGCGACATGGGCGATTATGAGATTGTTGCGGCAGATGACGGCGGTACAGAAATGATCTTGGGCGCACCGTTCAAGTTCGACGCTGACAATATTGACGAGTGGAAAGACGTATATTAAAAAGCAGAGGTTTCAGGAACATTTCTGAGATATGAAACAGAACGAAGAACGCAGCGGTCATGCCTGCGTTCTTCGTTTTAATACCTTGTGAAACGTTCCCCGCCAATATGCCGATTACTGCCGTACATCCACAAGGCCGGTTTCTATCATATTCTCGTCAAATTCCACCATTCCGCCGGTTACACATACATTCAGATACATATCTTCCAGATCCGGCTCATTTACGATCCAGGCATGCCGGGTCTGAACAGATTCTCCCGGTTTTAATGCGGAAATATAATTACCGCCGTTCCCATAATCCGCATGGGGCGACCAATATATCTGACTCCAGGCAGCTCCGCTCTGCACGATATCGTCGTATGCCTGGCCGGATTCCCCCCAGGTACCGCCTCCGGCAATGTCACAGAGCCCTTCCGTATCATAATAGGTATAGATGCTGTATTCACTGCCCTGCTCTTTCAGGAGCAGGAGGTTCCCCTGATAAAGTACGTTGTGCAGCTCCTGATCGCCGTTGTTGGTATACGTTGTTGTCACAAGCACCAGCTTCTGGCTGACCTCTTCGGTCCCCACAACTTCGTCCAGCGTATTCACCCCATCCCCCTTCTTGATATAGGATAACTGGTTTTTCATCAACTTTCCGTTCTCTCCGACTGCATCTTTCCATTCGTCCGGGATATATTCCGCTTCCAGAAGGGACAGGTCGTCCAGAACTTCTACAGAATCCACTTTAGCCGTGATCTCCATCCCCAGCTCCGAAGCCCATACGTGATTTCCATTTAGATCCTCGCCTGCCATATCCAGCGGAAAGGCGTTTCCAACCTTATGAAGCTTTAGATCTTTTTTCAAAACGGCAGTCATAATCTCGTCGGAATCTCCGACCGGGTTCTGCTGGCTGATATATTCGCTCCAGCTCCACACTTCGGATGTATCCAGCATTTCCCCTGTCTCCTGCAGCGTGATGCCGGAAGCCACCTTATATGCGTCTTCCCTGGATACTTCTTCGCTTATATAAAGGATCAGGATTCTGTACAGCTCCGGATAAAGCAGATAGATCCTTTGTGAAAAACCGGAGTCCATATTATAGCGCATATAAATTCCTTCATGTTCTCCAAATTCCTGCTTTTCCTTCTCCACAACATTCGTATCCGTGATGTTCAGCCCGTCGCTTTCTTCATCAAGCAGAAGTGTGCTAAATGTAATTCCGCCTGATCCCGGGCTTTCCTCAAAGTCCAGGTGGCTTTCGTCCCTCCAGCACATCCCCTTTGGAATGTAGTCCGCCTCAAGCCTGACATCCGCAATCTTTTCCGGCAGAGAAATGCTTTTCTCCTCGTCCACGTCATGGGTCACACGGGTTTCAACACTGTATTTCCCTTTCTCTTCGATTTTCAGATGATACATACTCACCGCCGCAAACGCAGCCGTGCCGATGATCATACAGGCCGCCAGCACAGCGGCTACTGTCCGTCTGATCGTCCATGGGTGTTTTCTCTTTCTCCTGATTCCTGCTGTTTGTCCATGGTTTTCCGTATTACTTTTGATCTGTTTTTCTACCTCATTCAGGATCATCTGATGGATAAATTCCGGCGGCTCCGGATACTGCTGTTTTAAATCTTCCAATCTCACCATTCCACCTCCATATAATTGAGTGTATTTCTAAGCTTTGCCCTTGCACGTGCCAGACGTTTCTGGACAGCGCCCTCTGATATTTCTAAAATTGCCGAAATTTCCCGGATACTAAATTCCTCCACATAATACAATGTGGTTACGATCCTCAGTTCCTCCTTCAAGCGTCTGAGCGCTTCGTACAGCGGGCCGTAATCCTTCCTCTCCGGCACCTCCATGGCTGCCACTTCCGGGCAAGCCTCCAGAGACACCTGTCTGCTACCTTTGCGGAGAATAGTGTAGCATTCATTCATCAAGATCCTCATCAGCCATGTTCTGGCATACTTTTCCTGTTTCAAGCCATCCACCTTTCCAAAAGCCTTGACAATTGCCTCCTGTATCGCGTCTGCGCAGTCTGCATCTTGTTTCAGGATGGACTTTGCCGTAGCGTACATTTGTTTTTCAGAAGCAAGGATCAAGGTTCCCAATTGTTCTTTCGTCACGCATTTACATCTCCCTTCCGCCGGCCGGCTTCTCATTTGTATTACATCTATTAGACGTTTCAGTGACAAAAATATCCCCACTTAAATAAAAAAAGAGACCACTGTATTCAGCAGTCTCCGCTTTTCTTTTTTTATCTTTTTCAGGCAAGTCTGTCATTCTGTGGCCAACGGCACAGCATCCCATTCATTCAGCCCCAATGCCTGCCTGTCTTTCGCCTGCTGCAGTGTAAGGACGGGAAGATCCTCCGACAGATACTCCATCAACTCGTCAATCCCCTCTCTGGTCACGTTATTGATCAGAAAGATCCGTTCACATCCCGCATTGACCAGCCATTGCCTGACCATCGGAATATTGGCATAGGGCGAATCCACCTTCGTAATAATCCCTATGAGCGGACGCAGGATAAACGAACGGCCTCCAGGCCCAAACAGATTGTATGGCTCGTCTGCCGCCTGAACCATCGCCACCACATCGGCCTCAAAGGAAAAGCAGGCAAGTCCTACACTAAAGCACTTCGACTCCGCATATTCCCCCGGAGAGTCGATCGTGTCCTCGCTGGTATTCGTATATTGTGTTTTTACATAATGAAGCTCTTCGCCCTTCAGCGCCTGTGTCAGAGAAGTTTTCCCTGCTTCGCTCCTGCCCATCAAAAATAGTTTTTTCATATTGACGTCCTGTTCCTGTCATCTTAATTTTTATGGACTTCGCAGGTCCGAAAGCCCAGTTCTTCACCGAAAAATCTGACCACCTCTTCCACCGCGGTCTGAACCTGTGACAAACCTCCGGTGAGGATCAGAGAACCGCAGAAGCGATCCATAAATCCAACCTGCACATCCGCGCTTTTTACCGCTATATCCGCTGCCGCCACCACCACTTCCCATGGAGTGAAACGAATCAGGCCGATGGATTCACCGGTATGGTCTTCCCCTTCATGGACGCCGATATGCAGGGCCAGATTCTGATAGATACATGTCTCGGACGGGCTGAGCACATGTGCCAGACAAACCTCCTTGCCCGGAACACGCACACGCGTCATGCGCAGCCGCTTTCCCTTTAGATGTTCATAGTCGTTATGGAACAGCTTTTCCAGCAGTTCCTCCTTTGTAATTTGAGCCATCGCGTCACTTCCTGTCCCGTAGCTGCCTTGTAGTTCACAGATACGCCCTTGATCCTGTTCTCAGTCATCAGAGACTTTTTTGGCCTCTGCCTTATCTCTTCGTAATGCCGCAGACTACATACCCCAGGGAATCCCGGAAATAGTCCACGATCTCCGTCATTGCGGAAAACACCTCCGAGATATCGCCTGTAATGATCAGCGTCCCGGTAAAACGGTCTGCGAAGCCGAGATAGACATTCCCGCTTTTCACCGCAATATCCGACGCAATGACTGCGGATTCCGGCGGTGTCATGTTCATAATCCCAATCGCAGATGAGCGGTAGTCCACCTGCGGATTTAATCCCAGTTTCTGATATATGATCGGAGCCGGACTTCCCATCACATGGGCAAAGGTGATTTCCTTGCCGGCCACGGTTTCCTGCACGATCCTGATCTGTTCCTCATGAGTACTTGCCATTGATTTGTTCCTCGCTTTCAGAAATGAACTTTTTCTGTCGTATCCGTTGATTTTTCAGATACTTATCCTATTAAAAATGATACTCTCAGAGCAAAAATATGTCAAGCATAAGAGCAGGAAATCCAGGATAAACTTATAACCAACCGCATGATAAATACCTTCCCAGCATCTGTTTTACCTTCTCCAAAATCTCCTGCGCAGCGGCTTCACAGTACCTTTTCCCCAGCCCAGCCGCTGTTCCCACTGCCAGGATTTCTCTGATTCCCGGAGAAGCCCCTTCTCCGTCCACGGTTGTGGTATGCTCACCATAATATGTCGTACTGTAAGTCAGATCGTATGCCGGACTCAGCCGCCAGCAATCTTTCTCTTCATCATAAAGAAACGAAAAATTTTTCGAATGGTCATCCCGGTTGTGGGCAAACACATTGAAACACATCCTGCGGAACATATTCTGCATATCTTCCTGGTTATTTCTTGTTAAAATTTTTGTCAGCTTCATCAGGCTGTGATAATCCAGACTCGGCTGCTCAAAATCCAGTTCCAGCAATGCGGCCGCTGTCAGCATATGAATTTTTTTCGTTTCACCCGCACCGTCCGCCCTCACCCTGTCAAATCGCTTTGTTCCAAAGTATCCTCTGCACTTCTGAGAAGGGAATAATTTTGTCTCGGGCATCTGGATTTTGCACGCAGCCGCACACTTTGCGTACTCGTATTCCATAAATCCGCTCTCTTCCCCATCTATATGTCGAGCCGGAAATTTAATAATCCAATCCTCTTCCCCTATTTTTGTCATGATCTTGGGCCTTGCGCCGCCGCTGGTACCTCCCAGGTGATAAAGCCGGTCCAGTTCCTCCGTGTATTCTGTCTCCAAAATGCTCTGGCATTGCTCTGACAGATAATCCAGATCCAGGCCGCTCCCCTCCTCTGCCACCTGTATTTCCGGCTGATAGGTCAATGCCCCCATTCCGGAACTCCCGACGATTGCCAGCCGGTCCAGTATATCCATCTGATCCGCATTGATCCCCTTTTTCTTTAAAAGCCTGTTCAATAGAATATTTCCCCACGCATCCGGCAGGCTGTCCGCAAATACGCCGAACAGGCCGTGAAAATAGTCTTTTTGAGGGATGAATACCTGTTTTTTCAGAGGAAGGGAAAACGGGCTGATGGAAAAACCGTCCTTCAGCCATTCGTCTGCATACTCGAATGCCGCCTTTTTCTCCGGCGTAAGGGCCAGTGTACCTGCCAGCCTGCCTTGATACAGCACCTTAAGATATCTATCTGCCTTCACGAATAACCTCCTCTATATTCCGATATGGAATCTGTGTAAACATATTTCGGATCTCGTCCCCGCAGTCGAGCGCAACCGCAAGCTTTGTCAGGGAAAGCAGGGAAATCTTTCCTGTC
>Ga0137309_101347_pt1 | contig 16867 bp, 25 predicted proteins | sample NAcewiD2O_June_FD_97179 | JGI IMG/M metagenome (GOLD analysis project Ga0137309, IMG submission 97179) | Mouse cecal microbial communities from Vienna, Austria - N-Acetylneuraminic amended D2O_June | ecosystem: Host-associated > Mammals > Digestive system > Large intestine > Cecum | place... | reverse complement strand
TTCGCGTGGCGCTCATAGAAAGAAGAATTGATATTTTTTTGATCTGTTCCGGAAGTCTGCTTCTTCTCTTCGGGCTTCGTTCCCAAACTTTACACATTTACAAGGCTTTTTAATGCTGATCCGTGAAATCAGCTTTTTTCGGCTTTGTCCGCTTTCGCTTCGGCGGCTCTAATACATATTTGAAATACTGATACCCGTATTTCGTGCTTTTTGCTTCCACGAATATGTATCCCTTCGGCGGGCGCGGCGGCTTCGCTTCCGAATAATTGCGTTTAACCTCTGTCGGCTTTTCCGCGTCCGGCTTCTTCGCGTTGCGCGTCTGCTTCCATCTGTGTCCGCCCTGTTCCGGTGTCCAATGGTCGAAAAGGTAATTTGCAAGCCCTGTGTAATCCTGCCCGTGGTCGATCCCGTTGTAATAATTGTGTTCCCGTAAATGCTCAATCCGAAGGACGCTGCCGAATTCCCACTTCTTTTCGATGAAATCTTCCGGTATGCCGTCCGATACCATGTGAATGTGAAATCGGTGTGTACTCTTGCCGCGCCCTACATATATAAAGATCACCGCGTCCGGATAGGCGTATTTCAAACGCCGGACGAATAGATCGCGTATCCTCTTTACGTCCCTGTATTCGTGGCATTCGTGTTCAACGTCGAACGTCAGCGTACTATATAAGGATCGCGGGCTGAAATTTTCGTTGAAATAACGGGCGTGTTTTTTCCTTGAAATGTTGATCCGGTGCTGCTCCCTCTCTTCCGGTGTCTTGAACCGTTGTCGCGGCTCTGCCTTGCGTATATCCTGTACGCGATCGGAAATTGTGAAAACTTCCTGTTCACACACAACGCCCGAAAACGTCCTTTTTTTAACTCTCCGCATAATCGCGCCGTCCTTCCTTGACTTGAAGCCGCTTTTATGCTAAAATAACTATGTTGAATAGCTCCTTTGCGGCAACGTAAAGGGGAGAAGCGTCCGGCTCGAAGCGCCGGACGCTTCTTTTTTCATTTATCCATTGTTCTGCGTCAAGCTCTGCATGAAGTTTTCGCATTTCGCTTCTTCGCAAGGCTTGAAGCGCATACCGTCCCCGCAACCGATACAGGGGAACGGGCGTATCCCGTCCGGCTCTGCGCCTTCGCGGGATTGTGTGCATTCCTCCAGCCGCGCGCATTGATCGCACCAGCATTTCCTGCAATCGGAAATTTCGGTTTTCTGTCGGTGTTCCTTTTTCCGCATTTCTGCGATCGCGTCGTTTTCCTCTTGAATTTCCCGCGCTGCGCTCTCGACTTCGTAATCCTCCACGCCTTGCAGAAGCCCCCGAAAGAACGGCGCGAAGGCGTACCCGATCCCAAGTCCGGCGCGCAAAAGCAATTCTTCGTCAATTCTGATTTCTGCCATTTCTCTTTCCTTTCCCGCGTTCTTTTATAATGCCGTTCACAACGGAAAACACGATCAGCACCGCCAGCGCGATACACACAACGCCGCAAAGCATATAGAAGGCGTTTGCCATGAATTCAAACATTGTCATTCCCTGCACCGTCCTTCCCGAAAACCTCTTCCGGCTTCACGTTCCAAGCCGCTGCAATGTGCTTCATCATATCGACGGCTTCGGCGCGCTGCTTTGCTCCGCCGTCAATATAAGATTTCAAGATTTCAGATTGAAGAACACAAAGCGGGCGAACGCCGTAGTACCCGTAGCAAGCGACGTTGTTGCCCAACGTGCCGCCCGTGTGGACGTAGCGGACGAAATGATTTATCGGGCTGTCCGGTGTAGCCGTCCACCACCAGCTATCCGGAAGCGGCGGGATATTCTCGCGTAAGGCACGGTATTCGTCGCACGTGATAAGCCCGATCCGTGCGCTGTCCGTCCCGTACTGCTTCAAGCCATCGTCGGCGGCCAGATCGGAAACAAATTCTTTGAACATTGCTTCCGGCGCGCCTGCGTCGATCAGCCTTTGCAGAAATTCCCCGTTCAGATAGGCGCGAAGAGAAGAAGCGGCGAAGTCGTTTTTGTTGCCTTCGTCGAAGGCGCGTTCCTCGACGCACTCCGAAGCAATGCACTTCACCCAGCTTTCGCCCGTCTGAATAACCGTCCAAGCGATCCCGCCCATCGTGAATTCTGTTTTCGGTGTGATCCCGTGTTTGTTCTCTGTCATGTTGAAAAGCTCCTTTCTGTTATTCCAGTATGAAACGGCTTCTTCCACCGTTTCAAATTCCCGTGTCGTAAGCCCGCATTCGCGGCACAAGATCAGCGGACGCTGGGCAAAGTCGAAGTATGTAAACCGCTTCTTTACGATTTCGGCTTTCCCGCCGCAATATCGGCAAGGCTGCAATTCCGGTATTTTCGGCTTGTCCCGCTCGACGTGCTTTGTTTCTCCCCGTCCTGCTTCCATCGTCAACACTTCTTCCCGCCGTGCCTGTAAGGACGGCTTTTATTGTATTCGTGCTTCTGCCGGATCGCGGCTTCAATGTCGATCCCCGCATACCCGCAATAATCAAGAATGCGGATAATCACGTCTGCAAGCTCGATCGGGATACCTTCGGGCTTCCCGCCGCTTCCCGCGTAAACCTCCGCCGCGCCGCGCCCGTTTCTGTATTCCTCCAGCGCTTTGGATACCTCCGAATGGATCAGCGCTAAAACTTCGGGGAAGCCGCGCTTTTCGTCCCACCAGCCGTGTTCAACGGCGTTTTCGTGAATTTCCTTTGCAAGCTCGTTAATTCCGATCATTGCTTTTCGCCCTCTCTTTCGTTTTTGGTTCAGCGTTTCCGCTGCTATCTGCTGCCGCTTCGCAATCGCACTTTTCTCCGAAGTCTAAATGCGCGCCGCAATGCGGGCATACCCTGTAACGATCCGCCATCGCTGCTTCCTCCTTGATAATCAGCCGCCGCAAGCCGTCCGCGCATAGCGTCAAGCCGTGCTTGCGTCTGTAATTCCTGCGGCGTTCGGCTTCTGCTGCTTCCCAGCCGCAAGACGGGCATTCGGACGGATTGCATTTCGCCGCCTTTTCTGGATCATAGCCCAGCGTACATACATATTTCATGCTTTCACCCGCTCCGCGTTATAGATAACAACCATCGAAGGGAAGGGCGCGGGATCGGCGGCGTTGCCTTCTTCGTCCGTGAAGCGAAGCCGCCCGCGAACGAAGCGGATTTCCGCTTTTCCGTATATGTGATCGTGGAAATAGCTTGTATCCGTCCGCGCGGGGATAAGTAGTACAATGGGATACCCCCCCGCGATTGCTTCTTCGTGCGCCTTTTGAACCCACTTTCCGATTTCGCGTCCGTAAGGTGGATTGCAGAAAACCGCGCCGCCGCGATCCCAGCTTTGCGAAAGCCCGTCCGTTTCCGGCGTGTAGTATAAGCCGCATTTTGCCGTTTTGTCGGTCGCCGCCGCGTCAAGTACGAAGGCGAATTCCGCGTTCAGCTTGTCGAAGAAGTCTTGCGGCGTACACCAGCACATATTTTTTGAAGATAGAAGCGCCGCGTTCATTTTTCCGCCCCCTCTCCGTCGCCGACGACTTCGCCCGTTTCCGGATCGACGTTCAAAGAATATTGTTCCGGCTCTTCCGCTGCTGCCCACTCCGCTTCCTGCTGCCGCAAGGAAAGGGAAACGGCGCATTGCTCCGTCAACCTCTGCAAGCTCTCCACAAACTGCTGATTGATAACGTCGAACGGCATTATCACCGCTTGCAGAAGCAAGCCCGCTTTCGCGACGATGTACGGCGTTCCGCCTGTCGTGATCCGTTCGTAAAGCTCCAGCACTTCGAGAACGTCCGAAACGGGCGAAAGATAGCGGCTTTCGATGAATACCAGCCCGCGCCGCGTCTGCAACGGCTTCAAAATCTTTCCGGAATACACGATTGAAAGCGCTGCGCCCTCGATCGGCTTTTCGTCTGCGTCGGTATCCTCGAAATTTATTCCTTCCGGAATGCCCATCGTTCGCACGATATATTTGTCGCGGTCTTTTTCCGGAACGTCGAAGATCGTTAAAACGCTTTCAGTATCCAGCGGCGGAAGCCCTGCGACGGGATAAGCTGCGCCGCCGTCGCCTATGTACTGAATAACCGTGTCGCCGCTTTCGCTGTGCTTCTCGAATAGGACGATCGCTTTATTCTTCTTGCAGATCGCCGCAATGTTCTTTATCTTCATCTTCCGCCACCTCGCTTTCCTCTTCGCCGTCCCGCTCGATCAAGTCCGGAACGGTCACGCGGGGAACACGAACCGCCAGCGGGATTTGACAACCGCAACGTGGGCAATCCGTCGCCGAAAAGCGCGTCGGTGGCGTTGTCAGCGCTTCGACGAATGCGCGCGGCTCTTCCGCCGTGTAAACCTCTTCTTTTGTCGGCGTGAAGCGGTATCCGCACACGCTGCAAACCTTCTTTTTTCTGAACATTGTTGAACAGCCCCTTTCCGTGGTTAATATTTGCCGTAAACGCGAACCGTCGTTTTCCCGTCCCGCGTGATAGCCTGTACGATCGCCGAAGGCATAAAGGAAACGCGCAAGAAATCCCGCGCGGCGCGCTTTGCCAGCCGCCATGTAATCATGTTCCCGTCCGGCTCTGCCGCTGCTTCCGCTTCGATCGGATATTCGCAAATTAGAACCGTTCGCCCGAACGGGCGGCGGGCGCGGCGTTCCTTCATAAATTCTTTGTTGCCCTCTCTGCACTTGATAATTTCAAGCGGCTTCGGAAATTGCCAGCCGTTGCTCTGCTTCATCGTGTCCCGCTCCCTTCAATCGTCATAAGGGCTTGAAAGCGTCCAGCCCCATGTTTCCGCGCCTTGCCATTCCGCCGTGAAATAGTTTCGTTCGCCGTCGCCCGTGAAGAAGCAGTATTCAGCCGGAAGGACGCGCCCGACGTTTTCCCCGCCGCTTTTCTCTTCGTGATACCGTGTCAGCACGTCCGCCGCGATCCGCTCTAATTCCGGAAGAACCGGATAATCCGCCGAATATCCGGCGAACTGATACGGCGCGGCGACAACCTCCAGCACGGTATCGGGGAAGCGCGGATCGTCAACGCGGTTCAGTACGCACCACACGCAAGCCGCCTTTTCGGTGTCCGACACAACGCCCCGCGCTTCGCCGTAAAGCATTTTCGCAAGGGCTTCAACCTCTGCCGCGTCCGGTATGTATGCGGGCTTGTCCTCTTCAATCAGCACAAGCGCCGGAACGCGCGAAGCTGGCGGCGCGTCTGCTTGCCCTGCTGCCGAAGGCGGCTTTTCCTCTGTCCCGCTCCACGGCATAAGGAAGGAAAGCAAAGCCGCTATTGTCAGAACCGCTATAACGGCGGATACGGTCAGCCGCCGAACCGCTTTCCGGTGGAGCGGGCGGCGGCTTGTCCCTGTCATAATTTCGCGCCCGCCGCTTTAAGCGAAAGCCACCATTCCGGATTGCTGCGGAATGCTTCGTTCGGGCAAACGTCGCAATTATCGGCGGCGCACTCTGCGCAATACTGTTTATGAAAAGCGTCGTCCCACGGCGCTTCGAGAACCGGAAGGGAACGAAGGAAGCCCGCCAGCGTTGGCTTGTCCTTCGTGATTGCTTCAAAGACGGTCGCTTCCTGCCGCTCCCGCTCTTTGATTGTTGCTTCGTCGATTATGCACCCGTTCGCGACTTTCTCTTTAAGAAGCTGAATGAACGGAATTGCTGCCGTTACGTCGCAACCGTCGAAGCGCCGTTCCGCCGCGTTGCGGTCTGTGAAAACTTCCGTATTGACTGAATAGCATTCGTTTTCGTTGTCCCAATTCCAAAAGCGAATTTTGTACCGTATTTCTGCCATGTTGAATAGCTCCTTTCATTCCATAAGATCGAAAATGGTTATTTGTGCGTCGTCTGCTCTGAATTCTTCATCAATTTCCGCAAACGTCCTTTTTCTGTCGAACCTTTCTGTAACCTTATTCGGCAAGGCTTGAAGCTCCAGCATTTTCTGCCATAAGTCTTTGTGATGGTCGAATAAGTGCCGCAATTCTCTTTTCCTTGCATTCGGACAAAACCAGCAGCCACCGCGATCTGTGAATTCATATATCGGCGACAAAAGCCCGTATTCGCGGCATATATCGAAAGTTTCGCTTTCTTCAATCCCGTATTTTTCAAGCAACGAAATTTTCTGTTTCCCCTCCAGCCGTAAAAGGCGTTCTTGTTCGTCCTTCGCTATCCCTAAATATTGAATAACGTCGTCGCCAAGCTCTCGCTTGCACCTTTCAATCGGCGGCAATTTGCAGTCGCGTTGAATTGTGCATCGTCCACAAAGAGGAAACGCCCGAATTTTTCCCGCCTGTTTGCCTTTCTTTATTACGTGCATAAAGTTTGATATGTACGTTTTTTCGGAACGAAGTATCGTAACTTTGATCCCCCAGCTTTCAAATAGCGGTTTTGCTACTTCGTATATAAATTGCCTATGCTCTGGCACTTCGCCGCTTATTTCTTCATCGAACATTACTTCACAATAGATCACTTCGTCCAGCGGCTCGTTATGCTCCCGCGCAAGAATTACCGTCGCGATACTGTCTTTTCCGAAGGAACAAGCCGCCACGTGCTTCATGTTGAATAGCTCCCTTCCTGCGGATTATTTCGCGGCGGCGGCTCGACGGTTTCCGCGCTTCGCGATATTGTCTTGAAAAACCGTCTGCGCGCGGTCGGCGCTGTAAATCTTCCGCTTGTTTGCGTTCCGCTCTCCCGTGTACCCGCGCTTCAACTCTTCATAGACAGCCGCGACGCTGCGCCCGATCTGCGCGGCGATCTCTTCCACTCGAACGTCCGCGTTATGCAGCTTTTCGATCTCGCGGCGCTGATCGAACGTCAAATACGTGTATTTGTCCATCTTTTACCCTCCTTCCGCCGTCCTTCGAGATAAAAAAATAAGCAGTAGAAAACACTCTTGTTTTCTCTGCTTTTAATGTTACTCTCTTCAGACTGGCCAAAACACTCATTTCTTCCTTGACAAATTCCCCGCGGGGTAGTAAAATGAAAAAGCCAACAAATCCATGCGTCTGTAACTCAGCTGGATAGAGTGCGTCCCTCCTAAGGACGAAGCCGGGGGTTCAAATCCCTTCAGGCGCACCAGTTCCCGGAAAGTGGAAGCCGTCCGCACTGCGGGCGGCTTCTCTTCGGTTATTGCTTTATGGGGAATTCCGGCGAAAACCGGGGCTCTGGGCATAACCGGCTGCACAGAGGCAGCGGATTTTTGGCAGTCAGTCGCAACTTCCTGACTTTAAACTATACTACGAAAGGACAAATGAATCATGAAACAAAGCAAGGTCTACCAAATGGCCCTGGCCGCTATGATTGCCGCCATGTACGCGGCAGTGAGCCTGGCCCTGGCCCCCATCTCCTTTGGAACAGTGCAGCTGCGCATCGCGGAGGCCCTTACCCTTTTGCCGGTCTTCGACCCGGTAATGATCGTCGGGGTGTCCCTGGGGTGCCTTATCACCAACACTGTGGGTTTTTTTACCGGCGCGGATATCCTGGGATGGCTGGACATCCCCTTCGGCACATTGGCAACCGCCATTGCGGCGGTTCTGTCCTATTGGCTCAGGAATGTGCGGGTGAAGGGAATTCCAGTGCTCTCCGCCCTGCCCCCGGTGCTGCTCAACGCGGCGATTGTCGGCGGCGAGCTGACCTTTTTGATTGCGGGCAGCTTTCAGTGGAAGATTTTCGCCGTTCAGGCCCTCAGCGTGGGGGCTGGAGAGCTGATTGCCTGCGCCGCCCTGGGACTACCGCTGGTCTGGATGCTGGAAAAAACCGGCGTGACCAAAAGGCTGTTTCCCTGCCGCGGGACCCATGAGGCCTCCCTTTAACACCCGCCGCAGATGGCTTTACGCAGCCTTGTGCGACTGAGGGCAGCAAGCCATTAAAGCGGAAAAGCAATGCGGATGAGAAGCCGTTCCGCTGCGGCTCATCGTAAAAAAGCATCAGAGGAAAAGGACACGGATATGGCGCCGCGGCAAACGCGCAATTTGTGCTCTTTTCCTCTTTTTTGGCCTTAGCCGCCAGTATTCACAAATTAGTAGTAATTATGCTTTAATTTCGATACTTTGTCGCGCTATAATGAAAAAAAGACTGTAATTTTGGGCACAGTCGGTTTGGGGACAGGAATGTCATTGGGAAAATGAGGTGTTTTCATGGGAAGAAGGCTCAAAGGGCTCCGGATTTTTGACATGAAAAAAGCGGCGGCGATAGGGCTGTGCTGCGCTTTGGTCATGGCGGGGTGCCGCCTCCCCGTTCAGGAGGAGTCCGCCTCCCAGCCAGTTTCCTCCGCCTCTCAGCCGTCCTCCTCCCAGAGCGTCCCGCCGCCCTCCTCCAGCTCTTCAAAATCCTCATCCTCTTCTGCGCCCTCATCCTCCTCCATGTCCCCGTCGTCCTCGGAGGAACCCCAGCGTCCGGAATCCGATGTTTCCCAGCCGGCGTCTTCCAGCTCCGCTTCCTCCGATCCAGGCGGCGGAACCGATGTGCCCGTCCAGCCGGAATCCCAGGAGCCGTCCCTGTGGCAGCTGGCAGATGTCACCATTGAGAAGTGGGTCTACGGCGCGGAAACCTCCCGCATCTATTTCCGCCTGACCAATAACAGCGGCGAGGCCATGTACATCATGCGGGACTATGAGCTGGAAAAGCTGGAGGGCGGGAAGTGGGTTCCCCTGGGAACCCACCGGCTGGACAGCCAGACCATCCGGTACGCCGTTGAACCGGGTCAAAAGCGCCTGGTGGGGGTTCCGCTGGACTGGCTGAAGGAGCCCAGCGAGCGGTACGGAGACGACCGCATCCCAGAGGGCTATTACCGCCTGCGCGTCTACATCAACCAGCATTTCTGGAGAACCGTTCCCTTTGAGATACAGGCGGACCCCCTTGAGGAGGACACCACCTTTTACGAAATACACACCATAAAAAGCGCCTATCTCACCGCCAGCCCCAACGTGGATTACGAGGTTGTCAATAAAACGGACCAGGAGCTCTCCTTTTCCTACCGCTGCTTTCTGGAGCGGTGGGACGGGGAGGTGTGGAGGCGGTGTGAGAGCAGCGGCGGTCCGGACTTTACCATCATTGTAGCGCCCCGCAGCGTTATGCGGGAATCCTTTCCCCTGGAGATCTTCCACCCCCTGGAACCGGGGCATTACCGCCTGGTAAAGACCCTGGCCAGAAACAATTACTACGCCCCCTTCACTTTGGTGGAGAACCTGGAGGAGCTAGAGAATCCCGATTCCCCCAAAGAGGACGAAAAGGCGAAGTCCAAGGACGGGACCGGGTCATCCTCCGAGGGAGAAGAGACGCAGGAGAACATCCCCCAGGGAGAGCCTCAGGCAGGCGAGGGGGAGTCTGAATCTGAAAGCGTAAGCAAAGCACCAGAAGGGGAGAATACAGAGAGCGAGACTTCCCAGCCGCAGGAGACACCCGATTCAAATGCATCTTAATGAAATGACAGGGGCGGTATTTTTGCCGTCCCTTTACTTTTTGAATGCGCTTGATACCTGCCCGCTCCCTTGCCCCCAAATCAATGCCTTTTTGGGGCAAGCAAGAAATCAATCAAAAAAATACAAATTTTTTTGAAAAACTCCAAACAAACGTTTGCTATTTCTCGGAAAACTTGGTATGATAGAAGAGAGAAACGCAGGCAGAGGCCGCCCAGTCCGGGAACCGGCCGGCCTCTGCATCATCATCTGTGACAATAAAGGAGTTACCATTATGGGCAAACAGGAAATTATGGAGCAAAAGATACTCAGCTACATCAATGAGCGAATCTCGGAAGGGGTGCCGCCCTCCATCCGCGAGATATGCGCCGCACTTTCCATTAAGTCCACCTCAACGGTACACCGCTACCTGAAGTCCCTGGAGGACAAGGGGCTGCTGACGCGGGGACAGAACCTGAACCGGTCCATTCGCCTGGCCTCCTCCGGCTCGGAGCGCGACAGGACCCTGAACGTCCCCCTGATAGGCACCGTCACCGCTGGTCAGCCTATCCTGGCTGTGGAGGAGATTGAGGGCTATGTTCCCTTCCGGACAGACCGTTACCGCTCCGACGAGCTTTTCGCCCTCCATGTCCGGGGGGAGAGTATGATCAACGCCGGTATTCTGGACGACGATATCATCATCGCCCGGAAAACTCCCGTGGCCCGCAACGGGGAGATTGTCGTGGCCCTCATAGAGGATGAGGCCACCGTAAAAACCTTCTATAAGGAGAAGGGGCACTACCGCCTCCAGCCGGAAAACGACACCATGGACCCCATCATTGTGGACAGTGTCGCGATTTTGGGGAAGGTCGTTTCACTTCTGCGGTTCTTTGAGTAATATAGGGCGTTGACTCTCTTTTCCACAGCCCCCAAACACTTTTTCAGAATGGGAGGGAACAGGCTTGTTCTGCCGTATCAAAAGCATGGGCGTTTCAGGGATTGAGGCATTCGCCGTATATGTGGAGGTGGACACCTCCAGGGGAATGCCCTCCTTTGAGCTGGTGGGCCTTCCGGATGCCGCCGTCCGGGAATCCCGCGACCGGGTCCGCTCCGCTGTCAACAACAGCGGCTTTACCTTCCCTGTCTCCCGGATTTTAATCAACCTTGCCCCGGCGGACGTCCGAAAAACCGGCCCCTATTACGATCTCCCCATTCTGATGGGCATTCTGTATGCCACCGGGCAGGTTCAGTTCCCGGTGGAGGAGTTTTGCTTTATCGGGGAACTGTCCCTTTCCGGTGTCTGCGAAAGCATCAGCGGCGTCCTTTCTATGGCGATAGAGGCCAAAAAACAGGGCTGCCGCTACATATGCGTCCCGGCGGAAAACGCCGCCGAGGCCGCCGCCGTAGAGGGCATTCAGGTGGTTCCGGTGCACTCCGTTTCCCAGCTGGTCAGGGAGCTGTGCGGCGAGCTTCCCCTGGGCTGTCAGCCGTCAAAGCCCTTTACCCCCTCCATGTCGGAGTACCAGGTGGATTTTGCCGACGTCAAGGGGCAGCGGTTTGCCAAACGGGCCATGGAGATTGCGGCGGCGGGGAGCCATCACATCCTGCTGATAGGGCCGCCGGGCTCCGGCAAGAGTATGCTGGCCAAGCGCCTGCCCACCATTCTGCCGGAAATGACCTTTGACGAGGCCATTGAAACCACTAAAATTCACTCTGTGGCCGGAATCCTCCCCCAGGGGGTGTCCCTGATTCAGGAGCGTCCCTTCCGCGCCCCCCATCATTCGGTGTCGGCGGCAGGACTTTCCGGAGGGGGGAGCATTCCCAAGCCGGGGGAAATCTCCCTGGCCCACAACGGCGTTTTGTTTCTGGATGAGTTCCCGGAATTCAACCGCGCTGCCCTGGAGACCCTCCGCCAGCCCATGGAGGATGGGACCATCACCATCTCCCGTGCCCAGGGGCGGCTGACTTATCCCTGCTCGGTTATGCTGGCCGCCGCCATGAACCCCTGCCCCTGCGGCTATTTCGGCCATCCCACCAGGAAATGCACCTGCGGTGGGGCCACGGTTTCCAAGTATCTGGCCCGAATCAGCGGGCCGATGCTGGACCGGATGGACCTCCATGTGGAGGTGATGCCGGTGGAATTTGAACAGCTTTCCTCCTCGGACAGGGCGGAGTCCTCCGCCGCCATACGGGAAAGGGTCAACCGGGCCAGAAGGATACAGCTGGACCGAATGGAGCTGACCCATTCCACCTGCAACGCCAAGCTGTCCTCCGCCGCCATGGAAAAGGTGTGCGTGCTGACAGCCGCGGCAAAAAAGATATTGCAAAACGCCTTTGAGCGGATGGGGATGTCCGCTAGGGCCTATGACCGGATTTTGAAGGTTGCGCGGACCATCGCGGACCTGGACGGCTGTGAGACCATCGACACCAGCCACATCGCCCAGGCCATACAGTACCGGAGCCTGGACAGAAAATACTGGGAGAGATAAAGGCGCAGCGCCCTGCCCGCACCCCTGCGTACATATAATGTGGACGAAATAAAAGGACGGTGTCACTATGAAAACCCTGGTGGAACTGTTTGACCTGGACAACACCATCGACAACATTCTGGCCGGCCATATCTTTAAACCGGAGCGGGTGATCTATCTCACCGATGAACGGCAGGAGTGTATTTCCCGCATATGGGAGATAGAGCGGGCCATGACCCGCAAATACCCCAATATGAAATTTGTTATCCAGCCCCTGAACACCAGCCGCAACGTGGCGGAGGTCTGCGGGCGGCTGCTTGCCACCTATCCCGACCCGGTCTTTGACCTGACCGGGGGGAGCGACGCCATCAGCTTTGCCATCATGGAGCTGTGCCACAGAAGGCTCCGCCCCTGCTTCTGCATTGACTGGCGGGAGGGAATCATCCTCTGCTCGGAGGCCGCGGAGGATTACAAAAAGGAGTTCCATATGCCATCCCTGCTGCTGGAGGACTTTTTGGAGGCCAACGGCGCCATGATCCTGCGGAAGATGCACTCCACCCCGCCGGAGGCAAGGCACGACGCAATTCTGGAGTTTTTCCACGAAACCCTGGAGCGTCCCAAGGAATGGCTGCTGTTTTGCCGGTTCCTTCAGCAGGCGGCGGCAAACGCCAGCCGGCAGCGCCATCCCACTGTGATACGCTGCAAGCACTCCATCTCCGACCCCAACGGAAGGGTAACACAATTCCGGATGGATTTTGCCCAGACTGCCTACCGCCTGGGTTTTCTCAAAAACCTGGAGGTCAATCCCTACCAGATATATATGAGGTTTGCGGATGATACCGCTCTGCGGTATCTGACCTCTCAGGGCACCTGGCTGGAGCTGTACTGCTATATTATGGCCAAGCGGACAGGGTGGTTCCACGAATGCCAGATGAGCGTGGTAATCGACTGGGACGGCATTCCCCAGCGAAAGGACAATGTGGTCAACGAGATTGACGTGATGCTGGTGCGGGGAATCACCCCCATTTTCATCTCCTGCAAAACCTCGGTCCCCACCACCGAGAGTCTTAACGAGATAGAGCTGTATGCCAAAAAGCTGGGCGGAGCCGGGGCCAAGTCCATGCTGGTGACCACCGCCAACCTGGACAGTGCCCCCACCGTCCGGGTGCGGGCAAAGGAGCTGGACCTGCTGCTGGTGGAGCGAAACGATCTGCTGAAAAAGGACGGCATCCTCCCGTTCCTGAGAAGGGCGGGCAATGTGCCGTAAGCAGCACTGCAAAAAGGAGAAATCGCCTTATGGGACATTTTGGCTTTTCATACGCCGGGCTGCTGTTTCTGATACTCCTGATGGTCCCTAATCTGCTGTGGACCAAAAATCAGCCGGAGGGCTACACCGGCGAGGGGGAGAATAGAGTCCTCGTCCTGCTGGAGCGGATGGGGGAGGCGTGCGCCTGCTGTTCCCTGCTGGTCTTTTCCGACCTGAACCCCCGCCGGGAAGCGGGGCTCTGGAACCTGTGGCTGGCCGCCGCCGCGGTCCTGATGGGACTGTATGAATACTGGTGGGCGCGGTATTTCCGCAGCGAAAGGAAGCTGTCGGACTTTTACAGCTCCCTCTGGGGAATTCCGGTGGCGGGGGCCACTCTGCCGGTTGCCGCCCTGGCACTGATGGGAATCTACGGAAGGGTGATATGGGTGCTTCTGTCGGCGGCGGTTCTGGGGGTAGGACACATCGGAATCCATCTCCGGCACAGAAGGGAAATCGCGCAGAAGCCGTAAACAAGCGCTCAATGCCTCATTTTCCGAAAGGAGAAGCCATTTTTATGGAATATATCCCCGCAAAAACCATTGTCACCCGCACCAAGTCCACCCAGTGGTTTGGCGCAAGCTACAATATGAATATCTACCGGGGGTGCTGTCACGGCTGCATCTACTGTGATAGCCGCAGCGAATGCTACGGGATACAGGAATTTGACCGGGTGTGCGCCAAGGAAAACGCTCTGAACATCATCCGAAACGATCTGAGGCGGAAGGTAAAGCCGGGGATTGTCTCCACCGGCGCCATGAGCGACCCATACAATCCCTTTGAACGGGAGCTGGAGCTGACCCGCCATGCCCTGGAGCTGCTTTCGGCCTATGGCTTTGGCGCGGCAATCGCCACCAAAAGCGAGCTGATTCTGCGGGATATTGACGTTTTACAGGAAATCGCTCAACAGAAGCCCGCAGTCTGTAAAATCACCATCACCACCTGCGACGACGCCCTCTCCCAGAGGATAGAACCAGGCGCCCCGGTTTCCTCCCGGCGGTTCCAGGTGGTGGAGGAGCTTGCCCATGCGGGGCTGTTCGCGGGCATCCTATTGATGCCCGTCCTCCCCTTCCTGGAGGATACCCAGGAAAACATCCTGGGTATTGTGGAGAGGGCGGCAGAGGCGGGGGCAAAATTCATCTATCCCGCCTTCGGCATGACCCTGCGGCAAAACCAGCGGGAATACTACCTGCAAAAGCTGGAGGAGCTGTTCCCCGGCCAAGGCCTGGCGGCGCGGTATCAAAGGCGGTATGGAACATCCTATGAATGTGCCAGCCCCCAGGCGGGGAAGCTGTGGAAGGTTTTCTCACAGGCGTGCGATAAGGCGGGGATTCTCTATCAGATGTTCGATATTGTCAAGGCGATTCATTTGGGATATGAGGAGGAGCAGCTGGCGTTTTTTTAAAAAGATGATCTGCCCAAATTGCAGTCCGCGGCCTGCAATTTGGGCTTTTTCAAATTTTTCCGAACCTTTTCCTTTCCGGCGACAATATATAGCAGAAAGCGAGGTGAGGACGTTGGACGCACAGCAGCTGGAACAGCTGGTAGACCAATACGGTCCCCAGGTATACCGCTTCTGCCTTCGGCTGACCTTGTATACGCCGGATGCGGAGGACCTTTACCAGCAGGTCTTTCTGACCGTTTTGGAACGGGATATGAAGATACATAAGGACGGCAACCCCCGCTCCTTCCTCTTCTTGGTGGCCTGCGGAATATGGCGCAACGAGCAGCGCAAGCGGGTGCGCCGCAGCACAGAAGCCTCCGACACGCTGGACCTGGAAGCCGCCCGCGACAACACGGAGGAGGAGGTCCTGGCCCGGATGGAGGCGGAAGAGGTCAAACGGATTGTCAGCCGTCTGCCGTCCAAGTACCGGGTCCCGCTGATTCTGCAATACACCTTCCAGATGTCGCTGAAGGAAATCAGCGCGGTGGAACATATTCCTGTGGGGACGGTGAAAAGCCGCCTGTATCAGGCAAAGGCGATTGTGAAAAAGGAAATGGAGGAAACGGGATATGGAAAGACCTACTGATCCCAGGCTGGAGGCCCAGCTTCAAAAGGCCCTTGGCACAGAGCCCGGCAGCCCTGAACTCCCTGACCCCCTCCTGAACGCCCGCCTCAAGGCCCGGCTGTATCAGGTTCAGGAGGCAAAGGAGGCTGAAAAACAGTCTGTCCGGAAAATCCCCTTGTGGTACCTGCCCGCGCTACTTAGCATTGTGGGAAACCTGGCGTTCTGCCTGGCCGCCGGTTTGCTGACCTCCGGTATTCTACAGCATATCATACTGGCTATGGCGCTTTATACCTCTATTGGGAGCATTGTGCTGACCATTGCCGGAATTCATCGTGCGTCCTGGAGGGAAACGCTGATCCTTGTCCTGCGGCGGCGGGACAAAAACAAAAAGGGGGTCTCTTTATCATGACAACCACTATCCTTTGCATTTCTGTTGCCGTTATCGGCATCCTTCTGATGGTTCTGTGTATTGTGTTTATGTGCGTCTGGATTCACCGGGACGCCAAAAGCCGGGGACAGAGCGGATTGGTGTGGATATTGATCGCCGTTTTGTCCTCCCCCATCCTCGGCTTGCTGGCCTATCTGCTGGCTGGACGGAGGGAAGCCCGCGTCCCCTGCCAAAGCTGCGGCTGGATGATATCCGGGAACGCCCGCTTCTGTGAAAGCTGCGGGATGGAACAGACGCCCATGCCGGCAAAACCGGAGGAGAAAAAACGCGGCCCGGCCAAATTTATGATTGCCTCCCTCGCCTGCTTTGTGTCGGGGATTCTGTGCGTGCTGGGAATGGTAGCCTGGATGGTGTGGCTGGATGTAAACGGAAGGCTTGGCCCCGAAATGACAGGCTCTGAGATGGCATCCTTGGGATACCCCTCTCCCATCGTCAGCGTAATGAGCACCAACATCATGTTTGACGGGGAATGGAAGGTCAACTGCTACTATTGCAGCGACGGCTATCTGAAACGGAATTTCACCCTGGACGATCCCCGGCAGGTCCTTTACACCAACACCACCTGTGAGGAGGGGGAAATCATCCTCCATGTCCAGCAGGGAGATGTGAAGACGCAGATAAATATCACGGAGGTGCAGGGAGAGTTTAGCCTCCCTCTGGACAAATTCCAGTCCGGCAGAATACGGGTGATGATAGAGGTCCGGGACATCAAGGAGCTGAAATCGACCATTAGGCTGGAGTAAAGGGGGAACGGAATTTGGAGCTTTGGCTGTGGCTTTTGATAGGATTTTGGGTGGTATTTGGAATCGGGATGTATCTGCTGTACCGCAATGGCTTTGCTGTGACGGAGGTTATCGCCGCCGTTGTGCTGCTGTTCTGGCCGGGGAAAGGTCGTGACCGGGTCAGAACCGTTTCCTGCACCGGCTGGCTCCGGCATCGGGGCAGGTTCCGGGAAAGCGGCAGGTACCGCTTCTCCCTTGACAACCGGCTGACAAAGGGGGAGGCGGAGGTGCTGCTGCTGGACCGGGACAAGCGGGAGCTGCTGCGGCTCAACCGCGGCCTGTCCGCCGGAGAGGCGGAGCTGAACGGCAAAGATAAGTACTATCTGCGTTGGGAGTTCCGGAGCGCCACGGGGAGCTGTGAGCTGCGCTGGTAGACTGGAAGCCCGGTAAACACAAACGCTAATTGCCTCCCTCTGAAATACTTATATAATAATATATCAAGGAAGGCCGCCGAAATCTTGGCGACCTTCCTCTGCATTGTGTCATC
>Ga0137309_101331_pt1 | contig 17007 bp, 10 predicted proteins | sample NAcewiD2O_June_FD_97179 | JGI IMG/M metagenome (GOLD analysis project Ga0137309, IMG submission 97179) | Mouse cecal microbial communities from Vienna, Austria - N-Acetylneuraminic amended D2O_June | ecosystem: Host-associated > Mammals > Digestive system > Large intestine > Cecum | place... | reverse complement strand
ACGTGCACAGTTTGTGAGGTTGATTGCATCTGTAATACTCCGGCCGGGCTGTCTGCTCCCAAATCAGGCCGAATCCGCCTTTTGAATATTCAATCAGCAGTTCCGTGGTATTTTTCCAGCCCTCAAAATGAACATTTGGGTTTTTTCCCTTAAATTCATCGTATCCAAACAGACGCAACGGAATCTCATAGTTCCAGGAAGAAATAGCCTGAAAACGTTGCAGCGAACCGGAAAAAAATATCCGTCTCTGAAATTCCGGCACCCGCAGCTCTCCCGAAAATGGCAAATCCCACATAGGTTGAATAAGAACCTTCCCGACCGCCAGCCCCTTTTCCTTCAAGAACTCCAACATAGGTTCCGACGGGACAATCAGAAGGTCGGCCATATTATAAATTTCAATAAGACTGGGATAAATTTCTTCCGGCGCCCCTCCAAACATCATGGTAATCACATCGTGAATAAAGATTGCAAGTTTAACCCGATGAGCACGAATAACCTCCAGTAAAGCTTTGTCATAGGATAAAGCATTCCACGAGGGCGATTGAAAAATCACAAGATCGCCATTACCGACCGCCGAGGTAATTCCATCCAGACGCTTCCTCAATTCCCCACCGGTGTCACTATCTACCGGATAAAAGTACAGCCCCATTTCCGTAAAGCCAAGCTCTCTGGCAACCTTTGCAACATTCTGTTGTGCAAGAACATGTGTACCCCAGGCTCCATATAAATTTGTTATATGCATTGTCATAAACAATTTCTCCTTAAAAGCATCGATCTTTGCCTACCCCAGCATCAGATAATTGACCGCATCGACCAACAATTTTTTGGTAAAAAACCCGCCCCGTATCAAGGTACTGATATTTTTTATATTGTTAAGCATCTGGGCATATTCCTTTTCCGAAACAGCCTTTACCTTATCTGCCGCTTCCTCCAGTGTACCTACGGCAAACCCCAGCCCATAGTCCAGGATCGTCTCTTCGTGGGGCAGTCCCTTTTTAATAATCACCGGAATACCGGCGGCAAGATAGGCTGCCAGTTCATGAGACTGACTGCATCTGTCATAATCCGGCCGCAGGTCCTGCTCCCAGACCAGACCAAATCCGCCCTTTGTGTATTCTGTCAGCAGCTCCGTGGTGTTTTTCCACCCCTCCGGGGAAACATTCTTTCCTTTTAGCGAAACGCTGCCGGCGTCAAACAGCCTCAAGGGGATCTCATAGTTCCAGGATGACAGAAATGCAAACCGATTTGGCGAGCCGGAAAAAACAATCTGCCGCTGAAATTTCGGGGTCTCCAAATCACCTGAAAAAGGCAGATCCCACATGGGCTGAATCAGCACCTTTTTTACCGTAAGCCCTCTTTTCCGGAGAAAATCCAGCATGGATTCCGTAGGAACAATCAATAGATCAGCCAGGTTATAGCTCCTGATGATCTGCCGGTATTCCTTTTCCGTCCCGCCAAACATCATGGGCATCATCTCTTGAATAAAGATCACAAGCCTCACATTCCTATGACGCCGGATCTCACTAAGCAGTTCTTCGTCATACGCAGCCGCATTCCAGGAAGGAGACTGGAACACCACAATATCATTATCCCTGATGACCGAAGTGATCGAAACAATCTGTTTTCTCAATTCCCCCCTGTCATCCCCGCTCATTAAATAGCGGAAAACGGGCATTTCCAAAAACCCCAGCCCTCTGGCAATTTGGGCCACGTTTTGCTGGGCAATAATCTGTGTCTTTGCGGAATCCATACCATAAGGATTTGTAATATGCATGGCCGCAAGGGGATTTTCCGCTGTCCGCTTTCTCTTTCTCTCCCAAAACTGCAGATATTCCTCCCCGGACTCCGCTAACGCCGCTTTCTGCTGGCGGTGCACCCATTTATCCATCTCGTTTCCGTCTGCCAGAACCGTTCTGATATCTGAAATCAACCGCTTTGCCGCATCGAGAGGATAAATGCATTCCCGGGCCACATAGTCGCTGTTGTGCATGGTTTCCCCGAATGCGAAGATAAGATGATTATGCAGAAAGGCCCGGTATACGGCCGATACAATCTCCGCTCCTTTGTTGATATCCAGGTAGTAATCGCATGTCTTAAAAAGCTCGTCCAGAACGGACGACTTTACTCCCGGATAAAGGCTTACGTTCTCATAAGACTCCATGCCCATCAGCTTCGGCGACATTTCCGTGAGGGCCGCAATATGGAAATGCATCTCCGGAACAGCCTCCACAATCTGCCGCAGATGCTCAATCTGATCCGAATTCGTACAGATCAGGGCATTCCTTCCATGCATGTTTTCCTTTTCAAAAGGATAGATAAAGCCAAGGCTGTGGACGATTTCCGGAGACGCTCCCAGCTTAAGCAGTCTGTCATAGGCATGTTTTTTCTGCACCATGATTTTGCCGGTACGGCTGGCCTCTCCCTTTAAGATACGCTGCATGTTCCCGGGTATATCTCCCTTTATCGGTTCCTGCCAGAACAGTACATCCCTCTTATACACAGAATGCAGGCTCTGGGATACGAAGAAGGGCGTGGACAGGGAGTTGTAAAAAATCCGGTTCTTCTCAAAACCGGCCTTTTTCAACAGATAGAGCACGAAATCCACTTTGCCCCGGAAAAATCTTACCTGGCCGCCCTCATTCAAAATGATATCGCCCGTCACATAATTTTCCACAATTATCTCTCTGCCCGAGGCCGCAAACCAGGATTTATTGACCCGTTTCCCCTTCGCATTGAACGCCGTTCTCGCATACAACGCTCCATAACGGTTGTAGTGGTCGCTGGAACGCACCACACCGTTTTCGTCATACCAGTCCACCACCTTCACCAGCCGCTTGTGGGAAGGCTCCGCATAAAAGATCCGTCCCCGTTCCCGAATCAGATCGCAGATCGATCCCACGGAATTGTTCCCGCTGATCTCCCAGTAATCCGGCACCACAATCTGGTTAAAATATTTCGGCCTGCCCGGAACGCCCTTCTCACCCGCAAAATTCCCAAGGAAAAATCCGTACACGGACAAAACGTCATCCGGCAGAAAACCGTCATCCTCAACTACCACCGTAGGGCAGCGGTAGCCGGCTTTCTCAAACGAAATACGCAGATTCCTGCTCTCCAAAGAATAATGGTCCAAAAGCAGCACTATATCATCCGGCTTAATAAATTGATCCATTTCTTTTCCACCTCCCCTGTAAGATAAGCCCCGGCTCTCCGGTAAGAATGCTGGTGAAATCCGTCCAGATCCGCCTCCGTAAACAGCCTGATTATACATTCTGTCAGCTTCCGGACTCTCTCCTTCTTATCCATCTTATCATTTATCGGTATCTTGTAACCGTTCTTCCCCTCGTCGATAAAATTCTGATTTCCATAGGGCACGTCAAACCCCACAATCGGAAGGCCGGAGCCGATGGCCTCCATAAGGGTCAGGCCAAATCCCTCGCTGGTGGAAGCAGAAACATAGGCTTCGTAGTTCTTATATACCTCATCCATCTTGTACTGCCCCTTCAGATGTACGTATTCTTCACATTTCCCTCTGGCAATCAGCTCCCGGAGCCGCCCCTCCTCCCCTCCTTTTCCGTAGATATCCAGCGAGATGTCTCCTATGGTCTTCCTGGCCTCCACAACAGCCTCAACCAGCCAGTCCACATGCTTCTCCCCCGCAAGCCGCGAGGCCGTGAGCAGGGAATGTCTCTTCCTGCCGCTTTCCGGATATTTCAGTTCATCCAGGCTTCCCACCGGAATTGTGACGATCTGCGGGCAGATGCCTATATATTTCTGAAACTGCTCCCGCAAAAGCTTGTTCTGCGCATCCGTGGACACAATATAAAAACTCACATGCTTATGCTGGGAAAAGGCGTACTCGTAAAAATTATTCCAGAGGATATTGTTCTCATCCGTGTTTCCATCATTGAAATGATCCGCATGGACCGCAATTCCAACGCGGGCAGGCAGAGCGTTCTTCATGATAATCTGTCCGAAATCACTGGCCCGGTCGATGATAACCACATCCTTCTCCGTAAGGTTTAACCGGGATACCAGATACCCCACCAGTTCCTTCTTTGAGCAGAGTAACCGGTCCGGAAACTGATACATCACCGCATCACCGTCCAGGATCTCCTCATAGGCAACAGAACCATCCTCGTTAAAGAATCTGCGCAGATACAAATGCGCCTGGTTATCCAGCGGTGCATAATACTCAGAATAGATCCGGCAGTAAGTGAAGTAGTCCTTTCGGATCAGACATCCTCCCGAAACCATCTCCACCCGGTGTACGCGGTCGCCGGTCTCATCCACCATATACGCCATATAATACAGATTAGCGCCCTCAAATTCATACTTTACTCTGGCGCCTTCCCTTGAGCGGGAAAATCTTCTGTTCCCGAAAGTGGCTTCCAGCTTTTTCAAAGTATAAGTCACCGGGGCAATCCGACCGTCCGTAAAAAAAGTGTACAGCCAGATGATCTCGGAATCCAGAAAGCCTATGTTTGCTGTCATGTGCTCGATATTGTCCCTTGGAAACATATCTGTGAAAATAAATTTTGCTTTCTGGCCGATCTGCCGCAATACCCCTGCCCGATAAGCCTGCGCATATTCCACTCCGCTGCTGGCCCAGCCAATGCCTAAATTAAAATTGTAGATCATACGTCCCCCTTTTATGGAAACAGGATACGAAGCTGCTTTTTCGCATCCAAATATACGTTGCTCAGGAGAATATTCCGCATAATATTCTCCAAAATGATAAGTTCCATTTTTTGAAAGGCTTCCAGCCCCTCTTTCTGAAATTCAAACAAAAGGTTTCTCTGGGCAGAAGCCCTTCCCCTGATAGCGCCCTGTATTTGCTGCAGGTAATCCACCTGTTCCACCCAGGCCTCATCAATGGCATTCAGGGCAGCCACCCTCATAAAGCGTTTCATCTGTGACTTGCTCCCTGTTTTTCTCTCCTGTTCTTGCAGTCCCTGCCTCACCCTCCTCATCAGATATTTTTCCACCTGGTCCGGATCATCCAAAACGAGACTGTGCGTCTCCCCATCCAGCCGGTAAGAGATGTGATCCAGAAGATAACGGTTAACGGATTGTGCGGTCAGAGACTTCCGGCCCCGGATAAAACGTCTGATATTCCTTTGCGCAATCTCCAACAGCCTTTTTTCATCGATATCTCCGCCCTCTAACAGCCTGTCCCTGGTGAGATACATCAATTCTCTCTGAACCCGCAGTATCTGATCGTAATTTACAGCCTGTCTCCTTGAGAGAACCGCAAGCTCCTCCCCCATTGACTGCGCCATATTTATAATCCGTTTCAGCCGTCTCTCACCGATCCTCCTTCTGCCCTCCACATACTTTTTAATTTTATTCGGATCGCTGCTTTCTACCACTCCATCCTGGAGCGACACAAAGAACTGACTGCTTCCGGGATCTCCCTGCCTGCCGGCCCTGCCCCTGGCCTGGCGCTCCTGCCGGATATTCGCCATACGCCCGATGCCGATCACCGCAAGTCCGCCCAATTCATTTACTCCTTCTCCCAGCTTGATATCGGTTCCCCGGCCGGCCATGCCGGTTGCGACCGTCACGGCGCCTTTCTGTCCCGCTTCCTTTATAATTTCCGCCTCCCAGAAAGCATTATTGGCATTGAGCACACTGTGAGGAACCCTGGCCTGAACAAGAAAGTTCGATACCCTCTCCGTCTCAGGGATTGTGGTGACCACAATCAAAACCGGCCTTCCCTTTTCGTGAAGGGAGACCGCCTCAGACATGGCCGCCGAAAACTGCTCCTCCAGATTTCGGTAAAACCTGTCTTCCAGATCTCTGCGCTTCACCGGACGTTTCGGAGGAATTACCACCACCTCTTTGTTGTATACATCAAACAGCTCCGCCTGCGCATCAGCGATTGTGCCGCTCATGCCGGACATTTTGGGAAAAAGCCTGAAAAAATTCTGAAAGGTAATGGACGCCATGGAACGGCTATCCTGCGAAATTTTTACTTTCTCTTTTGCCTCAAGGGCCTGATGCTGGCCTCCCCTCAGCTTTACTCCCGACAGCATCCGCCCTGACCCGGAATCCAGAAGCTGAACCTCCCCGCTCTCTGAGACCATATAATCCTTCTTTGCCTGAAACAATACACGGGCCCTGAGCGCCAGAGTTACATGGCGGTTCACCTCAAAGTATTCGTCCCCATAGAAATTAGAGATCCGGAAAAAATGTTCCGCATAGCTTACCCCCTCCCGCGTCAGCCAGACGCTATTCTCCTCCCTCTCATAATCCCTGCCCTCCACAAGCGTCGTGACAAAAAAGTCGGCCAGCTCATACAAATTGGACTGCACCCTCGGAGAACCGGAGATCACCAAAGGCGTCTGGGCGCTGTCCAGAAGAACCGAATCCGCCTCGTCAATGATCACATAGCAGAACTCCCGCAAAAACCGGTCTGACGCCGTTGTCACCAGGTTATTCAACAGATAATCAAAGCCAAGCCCGCTATGTGTGGTATACACGATGTCCGCCGCATAAACCGCTTTCTTCTCCTCGTTGGTAAAAGCCTTTCCGCGTCTTACGCCGGCAGACACGGAAAGTCCCATAAAGCGGTACACCTGCCCCATTTCCCGGGCATCCCGCAGCGCCAGGTAATCATTGGTGGTAAGCAGGATTGCGCTCTCTCCCGACAGGGCGTTGAGATACAAGGGCATGGTGGCCGCCAGGGTCTTTCCCTCCCCCGTGTTCATCTCCGCAAGCATCCCTCTGTGAAGGGCAATCCCGCCCAGAATCTGTACATCATAGGGAAATTTGCCCAAAATCCGGTAATCCGCCTCACATATGGCCGCATAAGCTTCCGGCAGGAGATCATCCAGACTCTCTCCCTGGCTTAAACGCTTTTTAAATAATACGGTAAGGCGGGAGAGCTCCCCGTCAGACAAACGCCTCATCTGCGTTTTAAAACTGCTGACCTGAAGCAGAACCTCCTTAAATTGTTTCAAGTATTTCTTCTGTCTCATGAATGATTTCCTGTATCACGACGGAATGAAAATGAAATCCGCCTGTTCCGCCGTTTATCAGCTGCATACGGTAGCTGTAAGTCTTAAGCGGGCATTTAAAATTACTGATTCTGTCTCTTAGCGTAACGTTTCCGACTTCCACCTCATACCGGTCATAAAACACCAGCTTTATCAGACAGTCCTCTCCGGGCGGACTGTCAATATTGGCAATGAGCCTGTAATCACTTTCCCCGTCAATCATAGGCAATGCGGGCTCAATTCGCTGCGCCTGATAGTTGGTCTTAGAGTACCACTGCTTGATTACCGTCCCGGGAGGCATCATTGGGTTTTTAAATTCCACGTCATCTTTCGCATGGTAGGTTACCTCAGACCCGTATAGATAAGTGTCCGCAGAATACTCATTCCAATATATGATCCATTTTTCCCCTGTCATCTATCCCTCCGCCTTTCTCTGAAAGTCCTCGCTTAGTATCTGTCTCATCTGTCCGGAAAACCAGTTTACAATCCCCGCCGTGTTATCGTTATGCCTGCCATGGAAACCTTTCCCATAGAGCTGCACACCGTCCGAGTGGAGATGTGAGATCAGTTTTTCATAAGCAGAACCATCATAATCATCCTCTATCATATAGGAAACAATAATTTTTGACCGGCCCCAGTCTGTCCGGTCAAATTTATCCCACAACCGCCGATTCAACCGTTTCACGGCATCCTCATCCATGCTGCCGCACAAATATTGCAAAACGTCAAGTGATGTGGGAAAACCACCCGGTCTGCGAAGCCTTTCATTGGCGGCCACATCCCCGATACTTGCCAGAGGCTTTCCCAAAATCATGGCATGGGGCATAATGTCACATCCGTAATACAACGCCCCGAAGCTTCCCATGGAGATGCCTGAGAATATGACCTGATCCCGGGTAAATCCCAGTTCCTTCATAGATTTCAAAATCAAGTTCACGATCACGGTCTCGTATTCTTGGGTTCCCACATAAAAGCCTCCTCCCTCCAGCCTCGCCTCCGCTATCAGAAGAAAAGGACAGCCCATGTTCCTCATCAGATAATATCCCTCAAACCCCTCCTGCGTCTTATAACCGGAAAAATAGACATTCAGCGGAGGCTTCATATCTCCCGGATCAAAATAGCTGAATACCTCTTCCCGGTTCGATGTCACATGCTGTTCTCCTCCCGGAATAAACAGTCCATATCCTCCCCTGGAGAGACGGTCATGAAGCGCAATAATTCGAAGTTCCCCCTGTCCTGCGGCCATAAGAGTTACAAACAAAAAACCATCTGACATCTCATTGTCAATCCGGACTTCCCTCTCTAAATCTTTTTCCGAAAATTCCCACTTTTTCAGTACCGCAAAGTCACTGGTCCATGGGAACAGCGTTACCATAAGGACAATGGATACCCTTTCACTTTTTTGATACTCCATCCAAAGATCAAGACACTGTCCATGGGATATGGGAATATTATATTTCCAGAAAACGATCTGGTTAAACTCTGTCCCAAAATCTCCCTCCAAGCAGACGCTACAGTTCCCATTCCATCTCACACTGCCGGAAAATCCCCGGCCAATGGCCAGATCCCTTAAGCGGGTTTTATTGGCATATGAATCCGGGAAAAATTTTTTTGCCTCACTACGCAAAAAATCGGGGATATCCGCACTGGCTATCCTTCTTCCTCTCTTACTCCGGTAGAGCCACTCCAGCCTGCCTGTCAGTTCCACCTGTTCCGTCACAAACAATGTATATGCCCTCGTCGCCTGCTGAAGAGGAACAATCTCACAGTCAAGAGGCATTCTGTCCAAAAAGACCAAATCATACAGCCTTTTGGACGGTTTTGTTAAAGTTTCCACATAAGAGAGTTCCACGGTGTCCGGCAAGGAATATGTCTTTTCCCAGCTCTCATATCCTAACTGCAATACCTGAATCTTATCCAACGAAATCAATGACCTCTTTCCATTTACTGATCAGCCCGTTTGAAGCGTATTTTTTACTTAACTCAAAGGAATACACCATGGCGTCATTCCAGTTTGACAGGCCGTCCAAATAGTATTCCAAAGCCTTTTCCAGCTGAGCAATATCCCGCAGGATCAACCCATTCCTGCCGTCATTTATAAACTGCGTCTTCTGGCATACGATCTGGGGAATCCCCATACTGATGGCCAGGATCTGCAAATACAGCGCCGGAACCGGCCGCATGTCGACCAGAATTCTCTGTTCCCGCATGCATTTACTCACGGAAAGCTCATCCACGCACTGCTCCACCAAAAAGCGGGCTTCCATATCTCCCATATTGTCCAAAGCGTTTTCAGAAATTCCCCGACTTTGTATCTCTCCCCATTTCTCAGACAGACCAGAAGATTTCAGACATAGCCTCACCTGCTCCAGAATCCTGGCTTCTTTGTCATAATCCGCCTCCCTGGTAAAAAGATGAATCCGGACATAATCATTTTTCTCAATATATTTCCCCAGAATATCGATCAGTGCTCTGAATGTTTCATCCTCCAGACCGTCCACCGGAACAAGAATCTTCTGGACATCCAGCTGCTGACTGATACCAAAATCCACCCGCGTGTCAAAAGGCGATATATCCGTGATTTTTCGGAGACAATCTCCCACACTCTTCTTGATCCGCTCCGTATTTTCCTGTGAATCCGTGACCACACAGCCGGCCATGGCCGCCATAGCCGCAGCCTGTGGATGGCTCTCACAGTCATAGCGGTTGCCGAAAAAGGACAGGATAACCTTTTTGTCTCTCAGAACATCCCCCAGCAGATCTGCATGGCGCTCGTCCATAGCCGCACAGAACATGTCTTTATCCTCCGTCAAACCCAGATAAGAGAGCAGCACCTCGCGAAGCACCTGTTCCATACTGTCGTAGCGGAGCGCCAAAAAGGCCTGGGATTGTTCCCTGTCCCTATATATAAGGCGGTAATTGGAATGATTGGGGTTCACTTCCACATGCCCGTCATCCTGGAAGCAGCGCAGCTTCCAGATCCCGTTTTCCATCAGGTAATCCTGATAGACGGGCTGCCCATCCCTGTAAACAACTGTGCAGGAGACAAATCCCCGGTCATCATAGATATTTCGGCGGCAGAGGGTCTCTTCCCGGTAAATATCAATCTCAATGGGGTTGCCGTCCTCCCCGAACTCAACCTGCGCATACTTTTCCCCTTTGAGCAAAGCGGTTACCACAAAGGGAGTATAGACAAACTCCACATGAGGCGGCCACTTCATGTTATGGAAGGAGAGCAGTACGGCTTTCTTTCTCTTCACTTCCTGAATGGCATCAAAGCAGGACCAGTAAGGCGCATGGTAGACACCCTGCCGATGCAGGAAATGGCGGAAATTGGGAGAAAAACTTAGAAGAAGAATCTGATATGGGTATACCTTATTGCGATGGAAAAGCTGTATCTGCTTTACCGTATCGTCAAATTCCGTATGCATCCTCCTCACATACCATTTCTGTTCATTTTCATGCCATGTGTTCTGCTGATACCATGCCGGTATAAAATGTAACATCGCTTCCTCCTAAATAAACGGTCTGTATGCCTCATAGCTTCTAATCGTCTCAAACTCCTGATAAAGGTTGTACCACAGACTGGTCAGCATCATAATTGAAGCCGGAAACATTACCAGCTCCCTGTTTATTCCGCCTTTCAGCTGTAACAACATGGGAATCCCCAGACAGATACTCATCGCGGTCGCACTGAAAAAGCCGCTGGTACATACCTCCCTGATCAGATATCTTTTGGTGTCTCTCCCCGCATGAAGGTTTAAAATACTGTCCCCGCCTTTCATCATCTGTTCGGCGAGATCGCACGGACTAATGGTTATCATGGCAAAACCTATGGTAAGAAGATACAGGACCACAATGTATACTCCTATCCCCAAGGGGCTGGTCAGCACCAAATTTTCCTGCCACCAGAGCAGGGTGCCATTATTCGGAAACAGCCAGCACAGCCCGGAAACAGCCAGCTGCGGCAATGTAAAAAAAGCAGAGGCGAACATCACGGGCATAATACCCACGGGATTTAGTTTAATAGCCAGATAATTTTTGTCCGCATATATATTATGTATGGAAATACGCTGCATAGGAATTCGCTTTTCTCCGCCCTCCATCACAAGGGTAACGATTATCAGCATCGCAGACAATACAAGAGGTATAAATAATTCTCTGGCACTATGTCCAATCAAAATCGACATGGTCCCATCAATAATATTGATATAAATCAATATTGTGCGTCCTCCTATTCCATACTTTTCATTTCTGCTGCCCAGCCACAAAATCATGATAACTCCGGTTATCATTTCCACTATCACGATTATTTTTATCAGTGGCTCCGTAGAGGCATTTATTCTGAAGTTCAGCTCCCGTACACGAATAATGGCCTGAACCAAGGTAAAGCACATGGTCAAAGTAAGTTGGATTCTGCTTATTCTGCTTGGCAACATCTGAATTCTGGTTGCCGCCCTGCGACAGGCTACCATAATCTGTGTCAGGATTGAAGAAATCATATAGGGCGATATTCCCAGAGCAAACAGAGAATAACGGTTAGCATCCCCTCCAATAGCCTGCATCAGCAATGTTTCCGCATTACCGGCTGTCACGGTATAAGCGGAAACGTCAACCCCATATAATGGTATATTTCTTCCCAATAAGTATATCGCTACAATGATTGATGTATAAGCAAGTTTGTACTTAATCAAATATTCCTTTGTCCCCGTTTGCTCCATACATCTCTCCTCAAATAAAGTGCATTATGTCAGCGGCTATCCTTCCTCAGGACGAACAGCCGCTGACATGATTCATTTCTTTCTGCCCCTCAATTCATTTACTATGAAAGCCTCTGGCTTTCATAGCATGGATGGCCATGCGGCCTGCAAACGGCAGGCAATGCATGATGGAAGTTTACTATGAAAGCCCCAGACAGCGGCCATGGGGATGGGCGTGTTTACACGCACAGCCACATGGACATTGGGCGGGCAAGCCGGTATGAGTATGCAGGGCGATAGCCCGGAATACGAATACCGCGGCGATTGCAGGAGCACGAAGTGCGGAGCAATCGGCTTTCATGCGTGGTGGTGCGCCGCACCAGCGGCGCATGTAAGTTTAATTCTCATCCTTTTTTCGGTTTTTCATAAGCCCTACCGCTCCGAGGAATGACATTGCCATCACACCTAATAAACCTTTACCAGACAAAGCGGAATCTCCTGTCTTCGGCATTGCGGCCAGCGGAACTTCCTCATCAAATATGTCAACATATCCACCCCTTATCGGAGTTCTGGACAAAGGTACATCTTCCTCCTCAATTACGGTAAGAGGCACCTCCTCATCCACAATAACCGGGGCCGGAGGAGATACAAAGGATTCTGAAACAGGTCCCGGATACTCAGGTTCTGATGGATCCTCCTCTTCCACTCTTCCCGTTGATTCACTTCTGCTGGTCGTTCGGCTTTCAGTTTCAGACGGGTGTTGGCTCTCACTGCTGCTGGTACTGTCAGAATCACTTCCATTGGATTCTGACTCGCTTTCTGATTGTGATGCACTTTCTGATTCCGTCTCGCTCTCGCTTGTACTCGTACTTTCGCTCTCACTCTCGCTTATGCTTTCGCTGGAGCTTTCGCTTGCACTCAGACTTTCACTCGAACTCAGGCTTTCGCTTGCGCTCAGGCTTTCGCTGGAGCTTACGCTTGCACTCAGGCTCTCACTCGAGCTGACGCTTGTGCTCAGGCTCTCACTCGAGCTGACGCTTGTGCTTAAACTTTCACTGGAACTTATGCTCGCACTGAGGCTTTCACTCGAGCTGACACTTGTACTCAGACTTTCACTCGAACTGACGCTCGCACTGAAACTTTCGCTGGAGCTGACACTTGCACTCAGGCTCTCACTCGAGCTCACGCTTGCGCTCAGGCTTTCACTGGAGCTCACGCTTGCACTGAGACTTTCACTCGAGCTGACACTTGCGCTCAGACTTTCACTTGAGCTGACGCTTGCGCTTGTGCTTAAACTTTCACTGGAGCTCACGCTTGCGCTCAGGCTCTCACTCGAGCTGACACTTGCACTCAGGCTTTCGCTGGAGCTCATGCTTGCACTGAGACTTTCGCTGGAGCTTACGCTTGCGCTCAGGCTTTCACTGGAGCTGACGCTTGCGCTTAAGCTTTCACTGGAACTGACGCTTGCGCTTAAGCTTTCACTCGAGCTCATACTCGCACTGAGGCTTTCGCTGGAGCTGACGCTTGCACTGAGACTTTCGCTGGAGCTGACACTTGCGCTCAGGCTTTCACTCGAACTTATGCTCGCACTGAGACTTTCGCTGGAGCTGACGCTTACACTCAGGCTTTCACTCGAACTGACGCTTGCGCTTAAGCTTTCACTCGAGCTGACGCTTACACTGAGACTTTCGCTGGAGCTTACGCTTGCACTAAGGCTCTCACTCGAACTTACACTTAGACTTTCACTCGAACTGACGCTTGCGCTTAAGCTTTCACTCGAACTGGCGCTTGCACTCAGGCTCTCACTCGAGCTGACGCTTGCGCTCAGGCTTTCACTGGAGCTCACGCTTGCACTCAGGCTCTCACTCGAGCTCACACTTGCACTCAGGCTTTCGCTGGAGCTCATGCTTGCACTGAGACTTTCACTCGAGCTGACACTTGCACTCAGGCTTTCGCTGGAGCTTATACTTGTACTGAGGCTTTCGCTGGAGCTTACGCTTGCACTGAGACTTTCACTCGAGCTGACACTTGCACTTAGGCTTTCGCTGGAGCTTACGCTTGCGCTTAAGCTTTCACTGGAACTTATGCTGGCACTCAGGCTTTCGCTGGAGCTCACGCTTGCGCTCAGGCTCTCACTGGAGCTCACGCTTGCACTCAGACTTTCACTGGAACTCACGCTTGCGCTCAGGCTTTCACTGGAGCTCACGCTTGCACTGAGACTTTCACTCGAGCTGACACTTGCACTGAGACTTTCACTCGAGCTTTCGCTTGCACTCAGGCTTTCACTCGAACTTACGCTTGCACTGAGACTTTCACTTGAGCTGACACTTGCACTCAGACTTTCACTGGAACTGGCGCTTGCACTTTGGCTTTCGCTGGAACTTATGCTTGCGCTCAGGCTTTCACTCGAGCTCACACTTGCGCTCAGGCTTTCACTCGAACTTATGCTCGCACTAAGGCTCTCACTCGAGCTCATACTTGCACTGAGACTTTCACTCGAGCTGACGCTTACACTCAGGCTTTCACTCGAACTGACGCTTGCGCTTAAACTTTCACTGGAACTTATGCTGGCACTCAGGCTTTCACTGGAACTCACGCTTGCGCTCAGGCTTTCACTGGAGCTCACGCTTGTACTGAGACTTTCACTCGAGCTGACACTTGCACTGAGACTTTCACTCGAGCTGACGCTTACACTCAGGCTTTCACTCGAACTGACGCTTGCGCTTAAGCTTTCACTCGAACTTACGCTTGCACTGAGACTTTCACTCGAACTGACGCTTGCGCTTAAACTTTCACTGGAACTTATGCTGGCACTCAGGCTTTCACTGGAACTCACGCTTGCGCTCAGGCTTTCACTGGAGCTCACGCTTGTACTGAGACTTTCACTCGAGCTGACACTTGCACTGAGACTTTCACTCGAGCTGACACTTTCACTCGAACTTACACTTGCACTCAGGCTCTCACTCGAACTGACGCTTGCACTGAGGCTTTCGCTGGAGCTTACGCTTGCACTCAGGCTTTCACTCGAACTGACGCTTGCGCTCTGGCTTTCGCTGGAGCTTACGCTTGCACTCAGACTTTCACTGGAACTTATGCTCACACTCTGGCTCTCGCTTTGGCTTATCGACATGCTTGCACTCTGACTCTCGCTTTGACTTACGGATACACTCGTGCTTTGGCTTATCGACACGCTTGCGCTTTGGCTCTCACTATGGCTTACGGAAACACTCGCACTCTGGCTTTCGCTTTGGCTTATGGACACGCTTGCGCTCTGACTCTCACTTTGGCTTATGGACACGCTTGCGCTCTGACTCTCACTTTGGCTTGTGGAAACACTCGTGCTCTGGCTTTCGCTTTGGCTCTCACTCTGGCTTGCGGATACATTCGTACTCTGGCTTTCGCTTTGGCTTTTCGATACGCTTGCGCTCTCGCTCTCACTTATACTTTCGCTTCCACTATCGCTTACGCTCGTGCTTCCACTTATACTTCCACTATCGCTATTACTTCCACTTCCGCTATCGCTCTCACTTGCACTGTCGCTTCCACTCATGCTGCTATGCGGGTTATTACTATTCCCCCAACCATGAGCATTACCATTGCCGTGACCATCACCGTTACCTTTATTTTCTAAAGGCCCTGCACTTGCATCCGTAACCGCCTCCGGATCGCCCTGTATATTATCATCCTCATCTAAATCAAGCTTTTCGCTGTCTTCCGCAGGCTCCACATTGCTTTCATCCGGTCCAGGTTCCCCGCCCTCTTCTGCGGGTTCCTCGTTGCTTTCATCCGGTCCAGGTTCCTCACCATCTTCCGCAGGTTCTACGCCGCCTTCCGCAGGTTCTACGCCGCCTTCGCCCGGCCCAGGTTCCTCACCGTCTTCCGCAGGTTCTATGTCGCCTTCGCCCGGCCCAGGTTCCTCACCGTCTTCCGCAGGTTCCACACCACCTTCACCCGGTCCAGGTTCCCCGCCCTCTTCCGTAGATTCCACGTTGCTTTCAACAGGCCCAGCTTCCGAACTCGTATCATCCTGTTGAACCACATCGGCTTCTCCATCGAGATTCTCCGCCGGAAGAACGGCATCAACGTCGTCGATTTTGTCCTCATTTTCTAACAGCTCATCCTGTGCAGCGGCATATACCACATCCAAATCGGAAATCATGGCCGAACCGCCAAAAACAGTGCCGACCGTAAGGGCTCCTTTAAAAATATGATTCATCTTACTCTTCTTCATTTCTTATCTCCCTAAACTTACCTAAAAACCTTCCATAAAACTCTGCCCTGTATAACTCGGCTTACTTCCCGCTCGTTTTACTCCGTCCATCCCACACTCATCTGCTCATCCTCCACTATCCTTTGATATGCCTGATCAATTAGTATGGAAATGCTTTCCTTTATACGCATATACGTGCTCTGATACATTTTCCACAGACACCTGGGAGTTGCCTTGCTCTCATCCACCCTTGCGTCACGGCATACCGAATTGATTTGATAGTTAATACTGGAGCGAGCCATAGCCTCTCCATCCGGAGATTGGAACACGGCCCCCTCAAGAATCCCCTCCCTTCTTGTGTAATTCAATAATTCCTTCTGTAATCCTTCGGGAATGTGGAGCCTTCTTTTCTGTCTGGAATTATGATATTCCAACTCCACCACGCCTTTTTCCACGGCTTCCACTGTGAGCTGCGGTATCTCCTGAATCCGCATTCCCGCCCCTCCCAGGGTTTTAATCAGCAGATATGCCTTTTCCTTTCCAAGATGCTTTGCCGCCGAGAGAAGCCTTAGATACTCGGTGCGGGATAATTCCGGCTGGATATTCCCCTTTTCCCGACAAAAATCCTCCATCTGCCATTCCCGGTGCCCCAGGTATTGCATAAAGCTGTTCCAGGCAGACATCCGGTTATCAACCGTGGCGGCGGAAAACCCCTGGTTTTTCAGATAAGCCTTCCACTCCGGTCCTGTTTTATTTCCTATAGACTTCTCTTCCGGCAGATACTCATAAAGTCCCAGTAAAATTCTGCGGTAACTTTCCAGGGAGGAACGACTGCGTCCCTTTCCAGACAAATAGGAGAGATAACCCTCTATCCTCTCTTGTGTCAGCTGTTCTTTCCCTTCCGCCAACCTGCCTTCTTTCCCATTTGTTTCCATTCCCTTGGTATCCTCCATTTTCAAACAATACCGCAACAGGATGACGGAACCTCAGAAACGATGTCAGCTCCGAAAAGGGGCGGATTTCGCATTCCGTCCCTGGCTGATTCGTCCGTTTGTCATAATTCTGCTTATATTTTGATGAAAATAGGTGAGATCAGAAA
>Ga0137309_101325_pt1 | contig 17058 bp, 17 predicted proteins | sample NAcewiD2O_June_FD_97179 | JGI IMG/M metagenome (GOLD analysis project Ga0137309, IMG submission 97179) | Mouse cecal microbial communities from Vienna, Austria - N-Acetylneuraminic amended D2O_June | ecosystem: Host-associated > Mammals > Digestive system > Large intestine > Cecum | place... | reverse complement strand
AAGCTGCTGGCCTCAACCAAGATCCAAATTGACACGGCCAAAAGCGGCGCGGAATGCCTGAAGCTGACCCAGAACCACCATTACGACTGCATTCTTATGGACCACATGATGCCGGAGATGGACGGCATTCAATGCCTGCACGCCCTGCGCGCCCAGCCTGTTGGCATGTGCCAGAATGTTCCTGTCATAGCCCTGACCGCCAATGCGGGCAGCGACAATCAGCTGCTGTACCGGAAGGAGGGCTTCAGCGGCTACCTGGCCAAGCCGGTCAGCGGCGCGCTGCTGGAGGCTGCCGTATTAAGCCTTCTTCCCAAAGAGCTGGTCCATCTCAATGAGGAGGCCAGCCAGTCGGACGTTGAAAAGGATATTCTCATTTTCGAGCAGGTAAAAAGGCGTTCTATCCTAGTGACAACGGACAGTGTGTGCGACCTGCCACGCTCGCTCCGCAAGAAGTTGGACATTGCCACATGCCCTTATTATGTCTGCACCGAAGAAGGGCGCTTTTTAGACCAGGAGGAGCTGAAGGCGGATGAGCTGCTTATCCACATTGCCGAAGGCCGCAAAGGGTATTCTCAGGCGCCCGATGTAGAGGACTACGAACGGTTCTTTGCCGAGAAGCTGATGGAGGCTCAGAACATAGTCCACATCACCATGGCAAAGCATGTCAGCATGGGATATCAGAATGCCTGCGAGGCGGCAAAGTCCTTTGAGAACGTCACGGTGATTGACTCTGGACATCTTTCCAGCAGCATGGGAATGATCGTGCTGTGCGCGGCCTATATGGCGGAGCACCATGCCCCCAAGGAAGATATTGTGGAATCGGTAGAGCGGATGCAGCGCTTTATCTCTTCCGCCTTTGTCATAAACGATACCCACATGCTGTGCCAGGCCGGACGAATCCCCAAGCACATACAGATCCTCTGCGATTCTCTGCTGCTACGTCCGGTTCTTGTATTGAGAAAGTCTAAGATGGTGGTAGGCGGCATGAAAATGGGCGGCTTTAACCGGGTGGCAAAAAGCTATGTCCGGCAGCTGCTTTTGGACACCAGAAACATTGACCGGCGGATTTTGTTTATCACCTATTCCGGCATGGACGAGAAAAAGCTTCAGTACATTCAAGCCTTGGTGGAGCAGTACTGTCCTTTTGAACGGGTTTACCTGCAAAAGGCATCCTCCGCTGTGGCCAGCAACTGCGGCCCAGGCGCTTTTGGCCCGCTGTTCATGAGAAGAGACGATGACGCCATCTCCTTTTTCCAGGTACCAAGGCAGGATGACGTATACTAACGCCGGCAGAAATGGCAACCAAGCGGTACATTCCAGAAGGATGTGCCGCTTCTTCTTTTTGGGGAGCCAGTCTTTTTCCCAGGCTGGCATAGGACTGGCATTCTTCTAATAAAACTTCCGCTGCAAAGGGCTGGCTGGAGTAAGAGCGAATTTCCAATTCTTGTCAATCCCTCCCCTCTATGGTATACTCTATAAAAACATCTCCGGAGGTACTGTTATGAAAGAAAACAAATACGATGACCCCACGTTCTTCCAAAAATATGCCGGGATGGCCCGCTCCCAGCAAGGCTTGGCCGGGGCCGGGGAATGGCAGGCTTTCCGCGCCCTGCTCCCCGATTTCCAGGGAAAATCCGTTCTGGACCTGGGCTGCGGCTATGGCTGGCACTGCAAATACGCCCAAGAAAAGGGCGCGGCCCAGGTGCTGGGCGTGGACCTTTCTCAGAAAATGCTGGACCGGGCGCAAGAAATCAATGCCGCCCCTGGCATCGCCTACCGCCGCGCCCCTATGGAGGACCTGGAGTTTCCCGCCGCAAGCTTTCAAGCGGTTATCAGCTCCCTGGCTTTTCATTATATAGAGGATTTCCCCTCTTTGGTCCGGAACATCCGCCGCTGGCTGGCTCCTGGCGGGGACTTTGTTTTCTCGGTAGAACACCCGGTCTTTACTGCCCAGGGCCCCCAAGACTGGGTCTATGGGCCTGAGGGAGAGATCCTCCATTTCCCTGTGGACCATTATTTTTCTTCTGGAAAGCGGGAGGCGGTCTTTTTGGGGGAGAACGTGATCAAATACCACCGCACCGTCACCCAATATGTGGAGGCCCTGCTGCAAAACGGCTTCCGCCTGCGGGCCCTGGTGGAGCCTCAGCCGCCCCAGGACATGCTGGACCTGCCCGGCATGAAGGACGAGCTGCGCCGCCCCATGATGCTCCTTCTGGCGGCTCAGAAGGAAGCGGAAGCGTAAAAGGTCTGGCTGGAAAGCCTTTATTTTTCCCAGAATTTTGCCGATATAGTAAATAGACTGCCGGTGTTAAGCGGCTGGAAAAAACTTTTTTATATTTTTTTCAAATTGGTGAATGGATTCCCCCGGCTCAATCGTATTGTTTATGAAGCCGGTAAGGCAGAGAACTTGATCCAACAGCGGGATGCGCCTTAAAAGAGGCGGTCCGGCGCAGATTCCCTCAGCCCTGCGCTTGATAGTCCCCATGACAGGCCCTCTCCCCTGGAGCTTCAGGTTCAAACACATTATCTGGAGGAATGAGTCATGAAAAAAGTATTTGCGTGGGTTATGGCGGCGGTTATGCTGCTGTCGATGGGAACCATCAGCGCTTCGGCGTCCCGGCAGCACCATGGGCGGGTGGTGAGCCAAATCACCACCGGACTGCGCTCCGCCTGCGTGAAGGTGGAACACCGCTACCGCTCCTGCGGCAGCTGCGGCGTGGGCCACTGCGGCGCGGGCCGGTATGTGGACGCGGACGGCAACGGCCTGTGCGACCGCTGCGGCTATGAGCACTGTGGCATCCACCAAGGCAACGGCGGCTGCGGCAGCTGCGGCGTAGGCCACTGCTGGGGCGGCTATGCCGATGCGGATGGCGATGGTCTGTGCGACAACTGCGGGTATGAGCACTGCGGCGCAGAGGGCGCCCATGCCTGCGGGAGCTGCGGCGTGAGCCACTGCTGGGGCGGCTTTGTAGACGCGGACGGAGACAGCCTGTGCGATAACTGCGGCTACATCCACTGCGGCGCGGGCTTTGTGGACGAAGACGGAGACGGAGCCTGCGATAATTGGAGCAACGGAAACTGCGGCAACGGTTCCGGTAATGGCTGGGGCAATGGAAACGGCTGCGGTAACGGTTGGGGCAACGGAGGCGGCCACCACGGCGGCGGCCATCATCGCTGGTAAGACTTCATGCGGGGTGAGCAGGAGGCCAACCAGGCGATGGAGCGATATGCCGATACGGTTTGGCGGCTCTGCCTCATCCACCTGAAAAACCGTGCGGATGCTGAGGATGTCTTTCAAACCGTGTTTTTGAAATATGTCCTCAGCACTGCTGCGTTTGAAAGCGATGAGCATGAGAAAGCCTGGTTCATCCGCGTCACCGTTAACGCCTGCCGGGACCTGCTGCGGAGCTTTTTTCGCTCCCGCACTGTGCCCCTGGACGAGCTGGCCGACCTGCCCGCAAACGTGCCCGAAGACCATCGAGAGGTACTGGACGCGGTGCTGGCTCTGCCCGCCAAGTATCGAGATGTGGTGTACTTACATTATTATGAAGGCTATACTGCGCCGGAGATTGGGTATATGCTGGGGAAAAACGTGAACTCAGTCTATACCCTGCTGGCCCGGGCAAAAAAGCAGTTGGCGGAAATGCTGGGAGGCGACAGGGATGGATGAACGTCTTAGGCAGTCTTTTGACCATATTCAGGCCGGAGAGGGCCTAAAGCGCCGCACCAGCGCCTATCTGGTCCAGCAGGCCTTTTACCGCCAGCGGGTCCGGAGCCTCCGGCGCTGGGCCCTGGCGGCCGCCTGCGCCTTGCTACTGACTGTGGGAAGCCTGGGCGGCTGGCTCTTCTTCACACCGGTGTCCACCATCAGCGTGGACATCAACCCCTCCCTAGAGCTGAACATCAACCGCTTTGACCGGGTGGTCTCTGTGGATGGCTTTAATGAGGCGGGGCAGGCTTTGGCACAAAATTTGGACCTGCGCTTCGTCAATTACACCGAGGCCTTGAAGCGGCTGCTGGCGGACGCGGAGGTGCAGGCCTACCTGGACCAGGGCGAGGGGCTCTCCCTGCTGGTGGTGTGCGATGACCAAGAGCGCAGCGGCCAGATGCTTGCCCAAGTGGAAGGCTGCACCAGCGGCCAACAAAACGTCCACTGCCACGCGGGCGGCTCGGAAAACTCCGCCGAAGCCCACGCCGTTGGGCTCTCCTGCGGCAAGTACCGGGCCTATTTACAGCTGCGGGAGCTGGATCCCACGGTGGCCCCGGAAGACGTGGAGGGCCTAAGCATGCGGGAGATCCGCCAATGGATTCAAGAGGCGGCTGACCAGGAAGAGGCTCCCGCCGAAACGCCGGAGCCCTCCTGCGATAATAAGGAAACCTCGTCAGAAGAAGCGGCTTCCTCTTCGGAAGCGCCGGAAAGTTCCTGCGAGAGCAAAGCGGAGGCTGGATCTCACAACGGTGGCTCGGCCCAGCACGGACAAGGCCACGGCCAGCACGACGGCGGTGGAAAACACCAAGGGAAAAAGCACGGATAAGAAAAAGGCTCGCGCCAAGGCGCGGGCCTTTTTCTTGTATCTTTGTCTATGTTTTCATGCGGTAAAGCGGGTTCTACTCCTGCTCTTCCGGGCCCGCGCTGACAATAACCGTTACCGCTGTGCCGTATTCCAAGGCGTCCCCGGCCTCATGATCCTTATAGCCGATTACATAGCCCAGCTCCACCTCATCGCTGAACTGCTCTTCCTTCACCGGCGAAAAGCCATTCTGGACCAATGTGCCTTGCAGCTCCGCAAAGCTGGTTCCGGTAAAGTCCGGCAGAGTCCGGGTGGTGGCGCCTTTACTCACCGTAATGGTAACGGTCTCCCCCGGCAGAATGTCCGTCCCCGCATCCGGCTGCTGGGTGATGATGTTTCCTTCATCCACCGTGTCGTTAAAGTCCTGACTGGCAACCCGCAGCTTGAAGTTGAACTCGCCGCTTTCCACCCGATTTTTCCAGCGCTCATAGCTTTGACCCAGCATGTTGGGCACCGAAATGGGTTCCTCCTGGGACTGGCCGCTTTCAAAGATCCAGGTCAGGTCAGAAAAGGACATGCCCTGGCTGTTCAGCCAGCGGGAGGCAATGATGAGCAGAATCACCAGCGTAATGGCACAGGAGCCGATCAGCCACACAAACGGCGGCAGGCTCCGACGGTGCCGGGGCAGCCCCATGGATTCCTCCGGCAGGCTGCGGATCGCGTCAGTCTCCTCGACCTCGTCTACCAAAGCGGGGGCGGACGTCAGCTCCGTGCGGAAAGCCTCAAAGCTTCCGGTGCGCTCCGCCTGCTTAATCTGCAAAGAATTGGCCAAAGCTGTCACCGCAAAAGGCGGCAGGGCTTTGAGCACATCCCGGGAGATCATCAGCCGCTGGTCCCGCAGGCGGATTGAGGCCTCGGCGGGCAGCTGCCCGGTTAGGGCATAGAGCATGCAGGCCCCCAGGGCGTATACATCGCTGACCTCACCGCAGGCGGCTTTGGCGCTGTACTGCTCAATGGCCGCGCAGCCTGGGTGCAGGTCCAGGTCCAAAAGGCCCCCGGCCCGGTGCACCGCGTTGATGCGAAAATCGGTAATCACCATACTGCCATCCCGGGTAACCCGCAGAGTATCCGGGGAAAGCCCCAGGTGGGAAACGCCCAGGGCGTTCATCAGGCTCAGGGCGGTGATCACCGGGGTGAACAGCCGGCTCGTCTCGTTCCAGCTGAGCCGCCCGCCATTGTCCGCCACATAGCGCTTCAAAGAAACCGCGCCGTTGTCCACATAGACGGTGTAAGCCGTGCCGTTCTCTTGAAAGCTGTCCAGCACGGACTCCACCACCGTTACCTCCCGAAGGCGGCTGACTCCCCGGGACAGCTCGATGAAATTGTCCAAATACTGCTGAAACACCCGAATGTGCTCCTGGCTGGGGACCACCAGTCCCCCCTCGTCCCGGCGGGCCATGGCCCCGGGGAAAAACTCCCGCAGCTTGACCGGCTTCTGGGTGGCAATTTCCAGGGCGCTGTAGGTAAAGCCCTCCCCATCCATCGCCTTAACGCGGCCAACTAAATACCGGGAAACCAGCTCTGTCTCAAGCTTCAGCGCACCCGGCGGCTGGGACCTGGTATTGTCCCAGCCGCACACCGGGCACACGCCGCCATCCGCCGTCCGGTAGCTGGAAAAACAATTCATGCAGAGTCTGCTCGCCATTCTCCTGTCCCGCCGCGCCGGAAGCCGGGAACCCGGCGCGTTTTGCTCCTTTTTCTCAAAATCTGCCGGACCTTCCTTCCCCAAAAACCGGCAGGTCCCTTGTCCGGCAGTTTATCCTTTACAGTATATCATATAGTGTAAAAAAACACAAGAACAGGTTTCGCGAATTTGGCGGGTTTTGGATGAAAAAGAGGCCGCCTGGGCGAAAGGCGGCCCCTTTTCTCACTTTTTCTTGGCGCTGTGGCACAGCCCGCTGTTGGGACATCCCGAACAGCCGCAGCCACAGCCGGTTTCGCCCCGCCTGTGTTTCACAATGCCGCGAATCACAATGGCCAAAAATAAGGCCGCGACGATTCCAGCGATCACCATGGTGGGCAGGTTGACGGTAATGGAAAGCGGCATAATACTGCCTCCTTATTTCCCCGCAGCCGCCACAGAGCGGACTGCGGGGCGAGTTGCGTCATATGGATTCGGACGGACCATCAGGTAAACCACGCCGGCCAAAACCAGCACAGCCAGCACCGTACCTGCCCCAAAACTGCCGAAAGCGGCCATGCCCAGCTGGTATGTTACAAAGGCCGACAGGTACGCGAAGGCGCACATATAGCCAATGGCTCCCAGGGTCCACGTTCTGCTGTTCATCTCCCGCTTAATCGCGCCCATAGCGGCAAAGCAGGGAGCGCAAAGCAGGTTGAAGATCATAAAGCTGTAGGCCGCTATGGGCGTGTAGGCCAGGGCTACCTCTGTACTTAAGCTGCCGGGGTACAGCACTCCCAGGGTGGAGACCACCTCTTCCTTGGCAATTAGCCCGGTAATGGTGGCCACCGCGGCCTGCCAGGTGCCAAAGCCTAGAGGGGCGAAAACCACCGCTACAACAGAGCCCGCCATAGCCAGCAGGGAGGCGTTGTTGTCCTCAACCATGCCGAAGGAACCATTCTCAAAGCCAAAGCCCTGGAGGAACCATAATACCACACTGGAGGCCAGAATTACCGTGCCCGCCCGCTTGATGAAGGACCAGCCCCGCTCCCAAGCGGTCCGGAGCACATTGCCCACAGAGGGAACATGGTAGGCGGGAAGCTCCATAACAAAGGGGGCCGGATCGCCCGCAAACCATCTGGTCTTCTTTAGGATAATGCCGGAAATTACGATGGCGGCTACCCCTATAAAGTATGCGGAAACGGTCACTAATGTTTTCGACCAGGCGCTGCCAGCAAACAGCGCCCCGGCAAACAGGGCGATAATAGGCATCTTCGCGCCGCAGGGCACAAAGCAGGTGGTCATAATGGTCATACGCCGGTCCCGCTCGTTCTCAATGGTGCGGGAGGCCATGACCCCAGGCACACCGCAGCCCGCGCCCACCAGCATGGGGATGAAGCTTTTGCCGGAAAGGCCGAACTTGCGGAAGAGCCGGTCCATGATGAAGGCAACGCGGGCCATGTAGCCTATGTCCTCCAAAATGGACAGCAGCAGAAACAGCACCAGCATTTGGGGCACAAAACCCAGCACAGCCCCTACGCCTCCTATTATACCATCCGAAATCAATCCGTTCAACCAGCCGTCACAGCCAATTTCCTCCAGCCAGCCGCTGGCCGCGCCAAAGCCGGGAATCCATGTGCCATAGTCCTTGGGATCGGGGCCCTCCCCGCCAAAGTGGGCCAGCGTCTCCTCCGCCCCGGCTACCGCCTCAGCGTTTACCTCAACAGCCGTGGTCTCGCCGGAGTCACCGTCATAAAAGTAGACCACGCTCTCGCCAGCCACGCTGGCCTCCCAGATTGCGGAGGCCTCTTCAAAGGCGCGGGAGTCCTCCTCATAGCCATCCACATCTGAGACAAAGGGAACCAGCCAGCCATCGCCGAACAGCCCGTCATTGGCCCAATCCGTGGCCGCCGTGCCGATGGACGCGGCTCCGCCGCCCATGGACAGGGCGTAGACCAAGAGCATCACCGCCGCAAAGATGGGAAGGGCCAGCACCCGGTGGGTTACCACCCGGTCAATTTTGTCTGAGAGGGATAAACTGTGCCCCTCAGCTTTTTTCTTCACCGCTTTATCCACAATCTGGCTGATGTACTGGTAGCGCTGATTGGTGATGATGCTCTCCGCGTCGTCATCCATCTCCTTCTCGCATTCAGCGGTATGTTCCTCCAAATGAGCCTGTAAGGCTGGGTCCAGCCCCAGCTCCTTCACCACCTGTTCGTCCCGCTCAAAAAGCTTGATGGCGTACCAACGCAGATAGTTTTGACTAACCAAGGTGGAAACCGACTCCTCAATATGGGCGATGGCGTGCTCCACACTGCCAGTGAACACATGGGGCAGCTCCCGCGCCTCCTTGTTTTGGGCCGATTCCAGGGCTTTTTGGGCGGCTTCCATCCCGCCCTCGCCTTTTAGGGCGCTCATTTCCACCACAGGACAGCCCAGAGCCTCCCCCAGCTTGGCCAAATGGATCTGGCTCCCATTTTTGCGCACCAAATCCATCATATTCACCGCCACCACAACGGGAATCCCCAGCTCAATCAGCTGCGTGGTCAGGTACAAGTTGCGCTCTATGTTGGTGCCATCCACAATATTTAGAATGACATCTGGCTTCTCCCGCACCAGATAGCCCCGGGCGACCACCTCTTCCAGCGTATAAGGTGAAAGCGAATAAATGCCCGGCAGGTCCTGGATGACCACATCTTTATGCCCCTTGAGCCTGCCCTCCTTTTTCTCCACCGTAACGCCGGGCCAGTTGCCCACATACTGGTTAGAGCCGGTCAGGGCGTTGAACAGCGTGGTTTTGCCGCAGTTCGGGTTGCCCGCCAGCGCAATCTTAATTTCCATCCTCTTACCTCCTGGTTTCTTTGATTAGTACTCACTAACCCACACGGCCGCCTTTGCGCCGCAGGGAGGCCGCTTAAACAATCTCAATCATTTCCGCGTCCGCCCGGCGCAGAGAGAGCTCGTAGCCCCTGACATTCAGTTCCATGGGGTCCCCCAGAGGGGCTACCTTGCGAATCAAAACCTCTACGCCCCGGGTAATGCCCATGTCCATAATGCGCCGCTTTACCGCGCCTGCGCCATGCAGCCGCACCACCTGGACGGTCTCTCCCACCTTAGCCTCTTTTAATGTCTTCATAGCTGCCATCCTTTCTAAATTAAAATTCGGTTGGCCATGGTTTTGTCTAAAGCTACCCGGCTGTCTTTCACCTGCAAAATCAGGTTCCCACCCAGCTGGCTGATTACCGTGACCTTCCCCTCCACCACAAAGCCCAGCTCCGCCAGGTGCTGCCGGAGGGAATCCTTGCCGGTAATTTTTCGGATGGTCACCGTGTCGCCCACCGCCGCCATTGTCAAGGGCATTATACTGCCTCCTTTCTCTGCCGTGTCTCTGCATGCAGCATCGATTAGCTTACGCTAATTAGTTTACTCTAACCTCATGGAATTGTCAAGGGGGAAAAGAAAAAATTTTTTCAACCCAACGGCTGGCCCCGGAAGCCCGCCCCTTTTTTCACGGCCAGGAAAGGCTCCCGCAAGAAAGTCCTTGCATATTTCCGCCATTTGCGCTAAAATAGAGAGAAATTGAATGCTAGGAGGAACCCTCTTGAAACGAATCATTTCTATGCTGCTCATCACCGCTCTGCTCTTGACCCTTGCCGCCTGCGGCGGCTCTGCCGCGGATACCAAAGCCGCCCATGTTCTGGACAACCAGGACCCTCTGGTCCCCATGGACCAGCTCTCCCCCGTCAAAAACAGTCAAAAGCTGGGCTATCAGCTGGAAGAGCCCGCCAAGGGCGAGGAGATCGCTGTTATGACCATGAAAACCGGCGAAGTGATTAAAATCCGCTTCTTCCCCGATGAAGCCCCCAAGGCTGTGTATAATTTTAAGCTTCACGCCATCCAGGGCTATTACGATGGTTTGACCTTCCACCGGGTAATGGAAAACTTCATGATCCAGGGCGGCAGCCCGGACGGTACCGGCACGGATGGGGTCAGCGTATGGGATCAGGATTTTGAGGACGAGTTTGCCAGCAACCTGGTGAACATCGACGGCTCTCTCTCTATGGCCAACCGGGGCCCCACCACCAACGGCAGCCAGTTCTTCATCAATTGCACCAATACGCCGGTTCAGTCCAGCCTGTGGAGCCAGTACGAGCAGGCCTTCGAGGAATTTCAGGAGGTCTACAAGGAGAATAAGGAGTACATCGACTCCAACCCCAGCCTGAAGACTTTGGATATGGACAAGGTCAACGACGACTACAAAAAGCTCTATGAGGCCCAGGGCGGCAACGTGCACCTGGACGGGGCCTACTCCACCAACGGCACCGGGCATACGGTGTTTGGCCAAGTCTTTGAGGGGATGGACAGCGTGTACGCGCTCTCTCAAGCCGAAACCGACCCCAACAATGACAAGCCCCTGGAAGACATGGTGATTGAGAAAGTAGAGATCGTGGTTTATTAAGAGCCCGGCTTCTGCCTCCGCGAACGGGATAGGCGGAAAAATCTCATAACCAAAAACGAACCCCTGCTATAAAACCGGAAAAACCAGGTTTTATAGCAGGGGTTTCTCTATGAGGCCCATAACGGCTCCAGCGGAATGCTCCGGAGGCAAAGGCGCGTCCCGCCTTAGCCCTTGATGGCTCCCACCATGACGCCTTTGATGAAATACCGCTGTAAAAAGGGATAAACACACAGAATGGGCAGCGTGGCAATGACCACCACAGCGTACTTCACCAGGACCTGGTACATGTCGTTGGTGTAAGTGCCCACAGTGTTCATGTTGGTCATGGAGGACATGTCGTTGGCAATTAGAATCTCCCGCATGATCAGCTGCAGGGGGTACTTGGCCCGGTCCCGCAGAAAGATCATGTGGTTGAACCAGCTGTTCCAGTTGCCCACGCCATAGAACAGCGTCATGGTGGCCAGCATCGGCTTGGAAAGGGGCAGGTAGATGCTGGTGAAGGTCCGCAAGGGGGTGGCCCCGTCTATCTTGGCGGATTCTTCCAGAGAATCGGGAATGCCAAGGTAGGAGGTCCGCATGACGATTAGGTTCCAGGTGTTCACCAGCCCCACCAGAATTATGGCTGTTCGGGTGTTGTAAAGCCCCAGATTGTTGACCAAAAGATACAGGGGGATCAGTCCGCCGGAAAAGTACATGGTGAAAATAATCCCCAGCATAATGGGCTTGGCCAGCAGGGCGTCCCGCCGGGAGGTGACAAAGGCCCCCGCCGCTGTGACAGCCAGACTGCACACGGTGCCCACCACCACATAGAAAATGGTATTCATATAACCAGTCAAAATATTGGGATTGCGAAAGGCCAGGGTGTAGCCCTCTAAGGTGAAGCCCAGAGGAGCTGCCAGCAGCCCGGAGTGCTTCATAATCTGGGCCGGCTCACTGAGAGAGGCAAAGACAATGTAGAGCATGGGATACAGGCAGAGCCCCCCCACCAGACACAGGATGATCCCGTTAAGCAGCGGGAAAATGGACTTGGGTCGTTTACGCAGTTTCATTGGGTTCCCTCCTTACCACATGCCAACCTCAAACAGGCGCTTCGAAACCCGGTTGGCAATGACCAAAAGAACCAGGTTAATGACGGAATTGAGCAGGCCCACCGCGGAGCTGTAGCTGAAGTTCATCTGCATCAGGCCCATGCGGTAAACATAAGACGAGATGACGTCGGCGGTCTCGTAGGTCATGCCGTTGTAAAGCAGAATAATCTTTTCAAAGCCCACGCTCATCATCTGCCCCACCTTCATGATGTAGACAATGGCAATGGTCTCCCGGATGCCGGGCAGGGTGATGTGCCACATCTTCCGCCAGCGGCCCGCGCCATCAATGGTGGCGGCCTCATACAAGCCCTGGTCGATGTTGGTGATGGCGGCGATGTAGATGATGCTGCCCCAGCCCAGGCCCTGCCAGACGTCCGTGATGGTGTAGATGGGCCGGAACCAGCCGGGGTCCAGCATAAAGGAGGTGCGCCTGCCCCCAAACAGGGCGATCAGGTCGTTGACCACGCCGTCCTGGCGGGTAAACTCCAAAATCATGCCGCACACCACCACCAGAGAGATGAAGTAGGGCATGTAGGAGACGGTTTGCACGGTGCGTTTAAAAAGAGGGCTGCGGACCTCGTTGAGCAGCAGGGCAAAAATAATGGGCGCGGGCAGACCGAAGGCCAGGGCGTACAGATTAATCATAAAGGTGTTGCGTATCAGCGCCCAACAGGTCCGGCTTTGAAAGAAGGCCTCAAAGTGCTTGAACCCTACCCAGGGGCTGTCCAGTATGCCCAGCCCGGGAGAAAAATCCTTAAAGGCGATGATCTGCCCATAAATGGGCCCATAGCAAAAGATTAAATAGAACAAAATCATAGGGACCGCCAGCAGATACAGGGGCCAGTTCCGGCGCATATCCCGCCCAAGCCGCGACAAAAGAGTGGTTTTCATGGTTTCATCTCCTCCAGCGTCAAGATTAATGGAAAAGCCGCCGCACAGCGTTGTACGGCGGCTTTTCACGCGTTATCGGTCTATAGGAACAGGCGAATGCTTAATGGCTGTTGTAGGTATCCAGACCAGCCTGCTGGTACTCAATGGCCTTTTCGATGCCCAGCTTCTTCAGCTCCTCCACAAAGGCGTCGAAGTTATCCAGGGGCTCCATACCCATGATAAAGCTGAGAATCATCTGATCCTGGTAGGTGTTCACCTCGGTCATAATGCCGCTATACTCCTTGGCGTTTTCCACCGGCACCGAGCTGGGAGGCATCTGGTCTGCCCGGTCGTTGTTGGAGATCCAGGTGCTGATGGAGGCCCAGCTTGCCTCGATCTGAGGATCGGGCATGGCAAAGGCATTGTAGATGTAGGGCCCACAGAACAGCTTATACTTCCAAGAGGACACGGCATAGTCCAGTCCATCCGGGTTGTTGGCGATCAGGTCGGTGTACACCGGGCGTCCGTCTTCCACGTTGTAGCTGCGGCCCTCAATGCCGTAGTTGAACAGCATGGTGGACTCTTCCGTATACCAGTTGTCCCGCCAGCGGCATACGGCCTCCAGCCGGTCGTCGGAAACAGCGGTGGTCAAGTAGTCCCTGCGGCCGTTGCCGGTCTCCACAATGGGAGACAGTGAGCCCAAGTGCAGCTGCTCGCCCTTGTTCTTCACCGGGTAGGGCACTGCCGCCACCTTGCCTTCCCCCCCCTTCAAACAGGGAGTTGTACAGGGGCACGATGTCCTGGTAGGTCTCGGTGATGGAGCCGGCCTTGCCCGTGGTCAGGTACTCGGCGTAGAAGTTGGAATCGGAAGCCGTGGCGGCAAAGTCCGGGTCCAGCAGGCCCTCGCTGTACCACTGGTTCATCAGGGCCAGGTAGTCCTTAAAGCCGGGCTCCATGGGGCCGAACTTCACCTTGCCGTCCTCCTGGTAGAAGCCGGCGCCCACGCCGAAGGCGCTGACGAAGATGGACTGGCCGGACCGGCCGGACTTGGGCAGGATCAGGGGGGCGGTAGCGCCCTTCTGGTCCCGGAAGGCCACCAGCATCGTGTGCCAGTCGTCGATGGTCTCCGGCGCATCCAGCTTCAGCTCCTCCAGCCAGTCGGCGCGCACTGCCGGACCCGCCCAGGGAGAGATGGAATACTGGCCCTTGTCGCCCTGGTTCTCCGGCAGGTTGAACTGGCCCCAGCCCCAGATGTGGCCGTTGGTGGTGGTCATCTGCTTGCGGATCTCCGGGTTGCTGTCAATGATGGCCTGCATGTTGGGCGAATACTCCATCAAATCGTCCAGGGGCCGGTAGATGTTCTCGTCAATGGCGCTGTCCGCGCCGCTGGGATAGTCATAGCTGATGATATCCGGCAGGTCTTGGGAGGCCACCATCAGGTTATACTGCTCCAGCTCCTGGACCACCGGGGGGTGGATGAAGGTGACATGAACGCCGGTCTGGCGCTCCAGCTCTTGGAAGCACTCGTTGTCGTTCCAATCGGTGAGCACCTAGGCTGCGTTGGAGTGCAGGGGAACCCAGTAAGAAATGGTCTCCCCGGCGGCAGCGGGCTGGTCCCCCTGAGAAGAGCTCTCCTCCGCCTGGGAAACGGCGGAGCTGGAAGAAGCGCTGGATGAGGAAGGCGCGCTGCTCTGGGAAGAGGGTGTGGAGCAGGCGCCCAGCAGTAGGCTGGCGGCGCATGCCAGGCAGGTAATCAGAACGATGGACTTTCTTTTGGAATTCCGTTTACTCATCTGAGAAACACCTCTTTAAAAAGTGAGTTTATTCGTGGAAGCCATTGGATGTTGAAAGGGCGAATCCTGTTTATGATACCACCCTCTCCCTTTTCTCACGCACGCCTTTGGCGCGTATGCCCGGCGGCTACCGTTCGTTCTCCCGCAGGGCACCCAGCGTTCCGCCTGGGTGCCACCGGACGTACTGGGCCGGGTCCAGGCGGCGGTAGGCCTGCAGCAGCAGGCTGAGCCGCTGAATGACCACGTTCTCCACCAAAATGGAGATGCGCGGGGCCCGGTTCAAGGGGCCGCCCTCTTCCGGCACGCCGGCATAGAGAAACACTTCCGCCTGAGACGCCAGCCAGGAGGCACCATTCCCGCTGACCGCGATGATGGAGCAGCCGTTGTTCCGAATGGCGTTTACCGTGGCTTTCAGCTCTGCCGTTTCGCCGCTGTTGGAGATGGCGATGACCACATCGCCGGGCACCAGCTGCCCGCAGGAGCCGTGGACCGCCTCGGTTCCATGGAGGAAATAGGCGGGGGTCCCTGTGGAGGACAGCAGCGAGGCCCCATAGGCGGACACATGGCCCGGCTTGCCGATGCCGGTAATGTGCACCCGGTTTCCGGCCCTTTGAGCCTGTAGAATCAGCTCCGCCGCTTGAATGTAGGCCTGGTTGTCCACGCTGCTGAGAAAGTGGTCCATCTCCTGGGCGGCGGTTTGGTCAAATTGTTTGAGCGCGTTTAAATCCCATTGTTCCATTTTTTACCCTCCCCGCTTAGCCGCACCGGGTAAGCTTTTCCGGCAGAAACAGCAGCTCTGTTTCGCCCCGCTCCTGGATCAGCCGGTTAATTTGTTCCAGCGAGGGCAGCGAGGTCTGGGCCCCCAGCACGGAAACCGTAAGCGAGCCCACATAGTTGGCCATGCGGACTGCGGCGCGGTGGTCCGCCCCGGCGGAGACAAAGGTGGAAAAAGCGCCGATGAAGGAGTCGCCCGCGCCGGTGGGGTCCACCGAGACCACGCCGTCTACAGCGGGAATGAGGAAAAACTCCCGCCGGTTGCCAAAGGCCGCCCCGGCTCCGCCTAACGTGATCAGAACATTCTCCACGCCCATGTCCAAAAACCGCTCCACTGCGGTCCGGACGCTGTCCGGGTCCGCGGCGCCATTGCGAAAGCGGATGGGCGCTCCGGTCAGCTCCCCGGCCTCGGACTCGTTGGAGGCCACATAGGCCAGGCCGGGAATCAGCTCCCTGCTTTTTTCATCGGCGGGGGCCGTGTTCAGCATCACCGGCACCCCGCTGCGGCGGGCGTACTCCATCACCCGGCGGTTCACCTCCAGAGGGATCTCCAGCTGGAGCAGCACCATGTCGTACCGGGCGATCTCCCGCTCCAAGAAGGCGACCTCCTCCAGGGTGATGCCCATGTTGGCTCCCGGAACCACGATGATCCGGTTCTGGGTGGTCCCGTTTTCGTCCACCTGCAGCTGCACGTTGCCCACCGAGGAGGGGTTCTGGCGGTCGGTCATCACATGGCTGCAATCGATGCCATCCGCGAGGCAGGCGTCGATCAGCTCTTTTCCGAAACCGTCGTCGCCCACCTTGCCTACCATCGTGACCCCCGCCCCCAGCCGGGCGGCCTGGATGGCCTGGTTGGCCCCCTTGCCACCCGTGGCCATTTGAAAGCCGCACCCCAAAACCGTCTCGCCCTGGCCGGGGAATTTGCGGGTGGAAACGATCAGGTCCTTGACAAAGCTGCCCACCACCAGAATCCTTGGTTTACCCTTATCCGTTGGAATCTCCTCCCTTCATGGCGCTCAAACCACTTCCAGCTCGTCCTTGCCCTTGAGCGCCGGGAAGCCGACCGTTGGCAGCGTCTGATACCAGAACGCCACCGAGGCGATGTCGTCCCGCAGGGGCAGGTAGCGCCCGCCCTCCCGCCAGCCCAGGGCCTGGATGGTCACCCGCAGGCTGGACTCGAAGCGGATGGGGTCGGCAATGTGGAAGCGGTAGAGGCCAAAGCGGTTCTGGCTCTGGTAGAGCTTATCCTGCCCCACCTTGTACATGCCGCCGTAGGGTGTGGTGAACTCCGCGTAATTTTTGTGGGTATGCGGGTCCTCGAAATTGTAGGAGCCGCAGAAATAGTCCTCGGTCCCCGTGCCGCAGATGGTGGGATACTCTCCATCGCCATCCAGGTAGAACTTGATCTCCCCTTCTCCCCACCAGTTGTTGCTGTTTACGCCCCAGGCCATATAGGTTCCCACATAGTGGCCCTTGCCGCTGACGCCATCCAAAATGGTATAGGCCTCTTTATAGGGCAGGGGATTCACCCGGCGGAACTGAGCGTGGAAGTAAGCGGCCTCCTCTGGCACCGGGCCCAGGGTGTAATCCACCTGATAATAGTAGACCACCTCTTCTTCCGCCCGGTTTTCCAAGGTAATGCGGCAGCGCTTGCGGAAAGGCATGGTCCAGTAGCAATTAAAGGCGCTTCCCGGGTTAACGCAAACGGCCAAAGTGGAGATTTGGAAATACTCCTGCCAGCCGCTGCAGAAGAAATCGTCCACCGGGCACTCCACCGAGGGGGTCTCCTGCCCATCCCAGTAAAAACGCAGAACGGTGTTCCGCCACTTTCCCGTGGGGGTCATCCAAATGTGCTGGATGGCTCCGGGGCCTTCAATGTCAG
>Ga0137309_101321_pt1 | contig 17086 bp, 12 predicted proteins | sample NAcewiD2O_June_FD_97179 | JGI IMG/M metagenome (GOLD analysis project Ga0137309, IMG submission 97179) | Mouse cecal microbial communities from Vienna, Austria - N-Acetylneuraminic amended D2O_June | ecosystem: Host-associated > Mammals > Digestive system > Large intestine > Cecum | place... | reverse complement strand
CAGCTGTGCCGGCCCTCGTGTTATTTTTTTCTTGGCAGTTTGGTACCGCGCAGGGCGATCAATTTTGAGAAAGTAACGCCGCATTTGTAGGGCGCGACGACCCGGCGCGCCGCTACTGGCAGATCATGCCAACGGCGCGCCGCTGCGGGGCAGATTTTCCAACGGCGCGCCGGGGTCGTCGCGCCCTACGGACGCAGGATCGATCACCCTGTTTGTCCGGCCAGCCCCCTTGACATCCCGGCTCCCATCTGCTACTATTATGCTATACGATATAACGCGAGACATAATAGCAAAGGAGGCGATCCCGGTGGCGGAGCAGCACCCGATGACGGAAGCCATGTACTACATCCTCCTGGCCCTGCTGAAGCCGGGCCACGGCTACGGCATGATGCAGCGCATCCGGGAGCTCTCCGGCGGACGGCTGGAGATGGGCCCCGGGACCCTCTACGGGGTCCTCAGCCGGATGAACCGGGAGGGCTGGATCGTCCTCACCGGCGAGGAGGGGCGGCGAAAGACCTACGCCATCACCGAGGCGGGGAAAAACGCCCTCCTGGCGGAGTACGGCAGGATCAAGCGCCTGGCGGAGGACGGAAAAATCTTGGAGGAGGTCGGGAAATGAACCGGAAATACAAATTCCACCCCGGCATGTATGAGCTGGGGGAAAACGAAAAGTTCTACAGCGATATGGAAGCCAGGGGCTGGCGGCTCAAAAAGCGGGGCGGGAGCTTGAGCCGCTTCGAGCGGGCGGAGCCCAGCCGGGCCCGCTACCGTATCGAGGTCTATTCGCCCCCTTTCCTGGAGCACTCGGTGCTGCCGGAGGAGAAGATCGCGGTATTTGCCGACTGCGGCTGGGAGTACGTGACGGACTGCGGAAACCTGCACATCTTCCGGGCCCCGGAGGGCAGCAGCGCCCCGGAATTCTATGACGATCCCGCCCAGCAGGCGGAGACCCTGAAGAAGCTGAAGCGGGACGCGGTGTGGGGATGGGTCCCTACCGTGGCGGTCTGGGCGGTCTGGTTGTTCATCTACCTGACGCTCAACGGCGCGGGGAAGTTCGCCGCCCAGTTCCAGACGTCGTTGGTGGAGCTGCCGCCCCTGTTCCTGCTGGCGGGGGTCCTGCTGCTCCAAGCGCTCTACCTCCGCGTCCGCAGCGCGTGGATCATCACCCGCACCTACCGCCGGATGAAAAAAGGGATACCCCTGGACCACAGTCCCAGCAGGAGGCGGCGGGTCCACAGGGCGGTGAGCGGGTCGCTGCGGGCAATGGCGATCCTCTGCGGCGCGCTGCTGGTTCTCCAACTCATCGTCACCCGGTCCACGGACCTGCCGGAGGAGACGGCGGACCCCTATCTGCTGCTGGCGGATCTGGGGGCTGCGGGGGAGCGGACCTCCTTCATTGGCCGGGACAGCAGCGTGACGTACAGCCCCGGCCTCCTGGCGGACTACTGGGATATGCGGGAGTATCTGGACGATCCCAGCGGCATGGGGCCCGCCCTGTATCAGGATGTCTACCGCCTGCGCTGCCCGGCCATGGCGGACTGGCTGGCGGAGGCCCTGATGAATACTGCCTCCCTCAGCCGCCAGGAGAATTTCCAACCCATGGAGGCACCCGGTCTGGACGCCGTCTGGGTCAGCCACCGCCATGATCTGGTGGCGGTGAAGGGAAATATGGTGGCCCGCGTCACCTATTTGCCCTCTGACAACTTTGATCCCCAGCTCATCTGCGCCGCACTGGCGGAGTGCTGGACGGCGGGATGAAGATACCTGGATTTTCCCCTTGCCAACCGGCGGTAAAAAATGTATAATAGGGCGAATAATACAGGACGCGGGGCGGAGGACGCCCCGCCCTTTTGACGGAGAGGTTGCCCATGAAGATCAAAAACCCGGCCCTGCGGCTGTTGTACGAGTACGGCGTCATCACGGTGGGCTGCGCCATCTACGCCCTGAGCTTCAACTGGTTCTTCCAGCCCAACAATATCTCCATGGGCGGCTTTACCGGCATCGCCCAGATCATCAACTACTATTTTCCCGCCCTGCCCGTCGGCATCATGTCCATCGTGCTGAACATCCCCCTCTTTTACATCTGTGTGCGTATGCAGGGGCTCAAGTCGCTGCTGGCCTCCCTGTACGCCATGAGCATTGGCTCCCTTATGCTGGACGCCATAGGGGCGGTCCACGTCTTCTCCCCCATGGACGAGCCGCTGCTGGCGTGCATCTTTGGCGGCGTGCTGCTGGGGGCCTCCATGGGGATCATGCTGACGGTGGGCGCTACCACCGGCGGCACGGAGCTGGCCGCCCGCCTGCTGAAATACAAGCTGCGCAACCTCTCCATCGGGCGGCTGTGCCTGAGCATCGACGTAACTGTGATCTGTCTCTACGCCCTTACCTTCCGCAGCGTCAGCAACGCGCTCTACGGCATCGTGGCCATGTATATCTCCAGCCTGACCATGGACACGGTGGTCTACGGCTCCATCAACGCCAAGATCGCCTACATCATCAGCGGGCACAGCGGCGAGGTGGCCAAGCGGCTGCTGGGTCTGGACCTGGGCATCACCCTGCTGGACGGGCGGGGCGGATACAGCGGCGACCGGAAGCAGGTGCTGCTGTGCGCTTTCAAGCGAAGCCAGTTCGCGGCGGTCAAGGCCACCGTCACTGCCATCGACCCCAACGCCTTCATCATCGTCTGCGAGGCCCACGAGGTGCTGGGCGAGGGCTTCGGGGCGTACACGCCGGACAGCTTGTAGGACGGCAGGGCGGTCCTTGCCTGGCTCGCCGGGCATACCGGGCAAAACATATAATAAAGCAACGCGTTCCTGCCGCCTTTCGGGCCGGAACGCGCTGCTTTATTTATGGCTTTACGGTGAAGCTGTCGAACCGGCTCCCCTGCCGGATCAGTTCTTCCAGTTTATCCTCCGGAGCGGCCTCTCCGCCGCCCATGGCAAAGCGCACGCGGACAGGACGGCCCAGCTTCTCGCCGGTGACCGCGCCGATCACGCCGGACACCTCCGGGCAGTTGAGGCTCTCCAGGGTCAGCTCGTCCCCGCAGCGGACCACCATCTCGTCTCCCTCCAAGGTCCCCCGGGCGTCGTCCAGCATGAACCAGTACATGGGGGTCAGGCGGTTCTTGTACTGCTCCACCAGCTCGATCCACAAGACGCTCTCTCCCGCCGCGGGCGGCGGGGCGGCAATGGGCGCGGGATCGGCGGGGATGCCCACCTTCCGCCGGGGCGGCTGCTCCCGGGGCGGCGGCGGAGCCGCCGGCTCGCCGTAAGGCGGCGGGGCGTCAAGGCCGGAGGCCGGGGGGGCGCTCTCCTCCTCCCAGGGCGGCGCGTCCGGCAGGGGGGGGCGATCCTCCTCTTCCCAGGGGGGCGGATCGTCCGCCGGAGGCTGGGCGGGAGCAGGCTTGGGCCGGGGCTTGGGGGCCGTCCGGGCGGGCGGCGGGGCGGCGGCGGCGGCCGGGCCACCCTCCTCCAGCCGGGCCAGACGGGCGGACAGGGCCGTCACGTCGCCGCACAGGCTCTCGTCGCACAGCCGCAGCAGGCACAGCTCCGCGTCCGTGCGGCGGTTGGCGCTGAGGGGCAGTCCGGCGGACACGCTTTGCAGCTGGGAGGCCATGAAGATCAGCCGGGTGGGGCTGACGCCCTGGGAGAGGCCGTCCATGGCGGCGTTGTCATACCCGCCGGACAGCAGCGCCGCGCCGCCCTCGGGGGCGGTCATGCGGATGAGCAGGTCCCGGGTCAGGGTGGACAGCTCCCCCAGCAGCGCGCCCACGTCCTTGCCGCCGCTGTAGAGCCGGTCCAGCAGCAGCAGGGCGGACTGGGCGTCCCGGCGCAGCAGGCAGTCCATCAGCTCCGCCGTCTGCACGTTCCCCGCGAGGCCCAGCACGTCCAGGACCCGCTCGCCGTCGATCCGGCCTCCCGCCGCGCCGCACTGGTCCAGCAGGCTCAGGGCGTCCCGCATGGCCCCGTCGGAAAGGCGGCTGAGGAGCCCGGCGGCGTCCTCCGTCAGGTCCATGTCCTCCTGCCGGGCCACATAGAGCAGCCGGGCGGCGATGTCCCGGGGCTGGAGGCGCTTGAAGGCGAAGCGCTGGCACCGGGAGAGGATGGTGGCGGGGACCTTGTGCAGCTCCGTGGTGGCCAGGATGAAGATCAGATGGGCCGGGGGCTCCTCCAGGATCTTCAGCAGGGCGTTGAAGGCGGAGATGGACAGCATGTGGACCTCGTCGATGATATACACCCGGTACTTCACGCTGGCGGGGGAATAGACCGCCTCGTCCCGGAGGGCCCGGACCTGGTCCACGCCGTTGTTGGAGGCCGCGTCCAGCTCCAGCACGTCCAGAAGGCTGCCGTTGTCGATGCCCAGGCAGGCGGGGCACTGGTTGCAGGGGTCCCCGTCCACGGGATGCTGGCAGTTCACCGCCTTGGCCAGGATCTTGGCGCAGGTGGTCTTGCCGGTGCCCCGGGTGCCGGTGAAGAGATAGGCGTGGCTGAGCCGCCCCTGGGCCGCCTGACGGCGGAGAGTCTCGGTGATATGCGCCTGTCCCACCACGTCGGTGAAGGACTTGGGCCGCCATTTGCGATACAGCGCCTGATACATAGAGCCGCCTCCCGTCTACAAAAAACAGGGGCCTGAAAAGGCCCCCATCGTAGGATAAAATACCCTCCGCAAGCATCCGCTCCGAACCGGAGCCCTCGCGGCACATTTCGTCCCGCTTAATGCTGCTCGGTTCCCCGCCTGACATGGTTCACAGGCTTCCATTGCGCGAGACCGGAACCTCAACACGAATGCCTGCGGAGGATATTCTATCAAGCAAACGTATTATACACGATTCCGCTCCAGAATGCAAGAGGAAAATTTTGATGTCCACGGAAATCAATTTTGAGCATATAGCGCCGCATTTGTAGGGCGCGACGACCCGGCGCGCCGCTGATAGCAGATTTTCCAACGGCGCGCCGGGGTCGTCGCGCCCTACAGACGCAAAATTGATTGCCGTGTTTTGATGCTTTTTCAGCGCCCGCCGGAGGCCCTCATCCCTCCGGCGGGCGGGCGGCGTAGAGGGCGGCGGCCCGCCGGTCGATCTCCCGGAGGAAGGGGGCAATATCCGCCTGCCCGTGGCCCTCTTTGCACAGGGCCGCGATCTCCCGGTGGAGGGGATCGGTCTCGTCGTAGGGCGGGATATACAGGCGGCGGAGCACGTGGGCAGAGATGCTGGTGGGGTTCATGTAGCTCTCCACGCACCGGGCGGCGGGGGTGGAGCTGAGCATCCCGCAGAGGTAGTAGGCCTCCTCCTCGCGGTCCGTGGACACGTACATGACCTTCTCATTGGGCAGCAGCAGCTTCTCCCCAAGGAGCGGGTCGTTCACCGTGCCGGTCACCGCGCAGACGAACCGGGAGGCAATGTACTTCCAGACCACCTTGTAGGGCGCGAAGGTATAGGCCCCCACCCGCAGGACCGTGTGGAACGCCTGCCGCTGCAGCTCCCGCTCCCATCCGGCGAAGCCCCTGCGGCCGTCCAGGAGCTCCCGGAAGCGCTCCAGATAGGCCCAGGTCCTGGGGGCGGTACGCTCCAGCTCCTCTTGGGGAACGGGCCGGATCCTGGTCCCGGCGGTATGGGGGCAGAGGATGCAGGCATCGTAGGACACCCGCCACTGCCGGATGCCGCCGCCCTTCAGCATGGGGAAAATGTAGGTCTTCTCCAGCTGCGCCGTCACCTGCTCCGTCTTCCGCTTGGCCCGGTCCGTGATGTTGCTGACGGTGACCAGAGGGCCGTCCGCGCCGGTGGGCCGCACCCAGTACACGGCGTTGGCCCCGCCGGTGAACACGCCGGTCCGGGCCCGGTAGGGGTTGGTCCCCAGGGCCCGGCGGATGACCGCCAGCTCCTCCCCGGGCGCGGTGATCCAGGGGGCCGAGGGATCGTCCTCCGAGGCGGGCCGGGCCTGCTGCTCCTCGCAGAGAAGGCCCGCCCGGACCTCCGGCAGGGGGGCGTAGGGGTCGAAGGGCAGCGTCTTATGGCCGTCCCGCCGCCTCCAGCGGAAGTAGGGCACGGGGTAGGCGGTCTCCCGCCCCTTCCGGGCGAAGAAGAGGGCCGCCCCGGCGGCGGCGTTCTCGAACACCCGGACCCCCGACAGATCGTCCACCCGGAGGACCTGGACGGGCGTGCCGTCCTCCCCCACCCGGAAGCGGCGGAAGCCGGCCCCGTTCTGGGCGGACTTAAACAGCCCCTGCCGGAGGACGAACCCCAGGACGCCGCCCTCCTTCAGCAGGCGGTCCATGGCGGCGTAGGTGATGAGGACGGAGACGTCCTCCTTGGAGAAGCTCAGGTCCAGCCCCTTGGCGGAGAGCAGGCCGTACCCGGTCCAGGATTCGCCGCCGCCCTTGCGGCGGGAGTCGGGCAGATACTCCCAGTTGATCCAGGGCGGATTGCCCACGATCACGTCCGCCCTCCCCAGCCTCCCGGCGGCGGGGGACAGGGCGTCCCCGGTATAGATGGGGACGGCGGTCTCCCTCCCTCTGTCCAGAAGGTCCAGCACGGACAGCAGATAGTTGGTCTTGGCGGTCAGCACCGCCAGGGGATTCAGGTCCAGCCCCCGGACCGCGGAGAGGATGGCCTCCAGAGGGAGGCCCGCCCGCCGCTTCATGGCGATGGCCCGGCACAGGAAGGTGCCGGAGCCGCAGGTGGGGTCGATGACGGACGCGCCGGGGTCCGCCGCCGCCTGCCGGATGGTCCACTCCGCCAGCCAGTCCGGGGTATAGTACTCCCCCAGTGCGTGGCGCAGCTCCTTGGGGATCATGGACTCGTAGATCTGCTTGATGAGGTCGCAGCTGTCCTCCGGGCGGAGCGCGCCGGAGGAGGGCGCGCCCTCGTAGCGGCCCGCGGCGGCCCGGAGGCCGTCCAGCACCGGGGCGAAGCCCCTCTCCAGCTCGAAGGCCGGCCAGCAGTACCAATCCTCTCCGCCGTAGTTGGTCACGCCGTATCTCCCGGCGAAGCTCCCCGAGATCAGCTCCCGCCGGGAAGGCTCCCCGCCCCCCAGGGCTCCCCGGAGGGCGGAGGCCAAGATGATCTTGATCAGGAGGCTGTAGCAGGTCTGGATGGAGAAGAACCGCAATTGCAGCGCCCCCGTCCCGCCGCAGTCCGCCGCCAGGCGGGCCAAGCGGCTGTTGCCGGACAGTCCGGCGGCGGGGTCTCCGTATATTTTTCGGAAGTCCTCCAGCCACCCGGCGGTCAGCGCCGCCGTCTTTTCCGAGGGCCGGCGGAGAAGGGCGAGGGCCGCCTCCGCCCCGCCGTCCATTTCCTTTCGCAGGGGGGACCGGGCATCTTTCAGGTCCCCGCAGAGCGCGCGCAGGTCCAGCACAGGCCGTCCTCCTCTCCTTGAGATATGCCCATTGTACCGGAAGACGGTTCATATTGCAATCAAATCCCGAAAAAATCCCCGATTCGGCGGGCAAAGGGGGGGAAGTTTCAAAACCTCGCTTGTCATCGCTCCCCGGCTGTGTTATAATCAGTCACATCATCGATCAAGAGCAGCCCTCCGGCGGCCGGAGGGAGGAGGGGGAAAGTCTGTCGTGCACAAAAAGCTGTCCAGGCTCATTGAGCCGAATCTGCAGCCCTATCTGTTATGCCTGGCCCTGTTCGCCGCCCTGACGGCGCCCATCCAGCCCCTGCTGGCCCTGGCGGAGGCGGCGGCACTGGCGGGACTCTATGTCTATCACCGCCGCCAGAGCCTGCGCCGGAGGCGGAGCGTGATGCAGTATATCGAGTCCATCACCGGCGGGACCGACTCCATCAGCAAGAACAGTATGCTCAATACGCCCCTGCCCGTGGTGGTGTTCCGGGGGGACAACGGGGAGGTGGTCTGGGCCAACCAGGGCTTCTCCGCCCTGTCGGAGGCCCCCGACGACGTGTTCAGTATGCGCATTGAGGACCTGGCCCCGGATTTCGACTACCGCTGGCTCCTGGACGGGAACACCGGGGAGGAGCTGGAGGAGCTGACCGAGATCGGCGGGCGGACCTACCGGGTCTACGGGAACGCCAGCCGGGCGTCCGGCCGGGCCTCCAGCCAGGATCAGATCGTCACCGCCTACTTCGTGGACGTCACCGAGAGCCGGCACATCCAGGCCCTGTACGAGTCCAGCCGCCCGGTGACCTGCCTGCTGGTGGTGGACAACTACGAGGAGCTTTTAAAGGCGGGAGGCGAGGCGGCCAAGAGCGCCGTCCTGGCCCAGATCGACGAGCGGCTGAACGCCTGGACAACCGGCTCCGGCGGTATGCTCCGGAAGTTCGACCGGGACCGGTATTTATTCCAGTGCGACGAGCAGTCCTTCCGCCGCCTGCTGGACGACAAGTTCTCCATTCTGGAGTCCATCCACCAGGTGACCAGCGAGGACGGCGTCACCGCCTCCCTGTCCATCGGCGTGGGCAAGGACTGCGAGAGCTACGAGGAGGGCTTCCAGTGGGCGGAGAAGTCCATTGAGATGGCCCTCAGCCGTGGCGGCGACCAGGCGGTGGTGAAGGATAGCCTGGACTTCCAGTTCTACGGCGGCCGGTCCAAGTCCACGGAGAAGCGCACCAAGGTCAAGAGCCGGGTCATGGCCAAGGCTTTGGGGGAGCTGATCGCCGACGCGGGGCAGGTCTACGTCATGGGCCACGAGTACGCGGACATGGACGCGGTGGGCGCGGCGGCGGGCATCTGCTGCGCCGCCCGGAAGAAGGGCAAGAAGGCCCAGATCGTCATCGACATGGAGGGCAACAACGCCCGGCCCCTGGTGCGCAAGCTCCGGGAGCTCCCGGAGTACGAGGACGTGTTCGTCACCGGGCCGGACGCCTTCATCCACGCCCAGCCCGGGGCCCTGCTGGTGGTGGTGGACACCAACCGGCCGGACATGGTGGAGAACCGGCAGCTGCTGGACGCCTGCAACCGGGTGGCGGTCATCGACCACCACCGCCGGGCGGCCACCTACATTGAGAACGCGGCACTGAACTTCCACGAGCCCTACGCCTCCTCCGCCTCGGAGCTGGTGACGGAGCTGCTGCAGTATCTGGTGGAGCCCAGCGACATGCTCCGGGGCGAGGCGGAGGCCCTGCTGGCGGGCATCGTGCTGGACACCAAGAACTTCGTCATGCGGGCGGGGAGCCGGACCTTCGAGGCGGCGGCCTTCCTGCGCCGGGCGGGGGCGGACACCTATGAGGTCCGCCGGTACTTCCAGAGCGATCTGGGCAGCATGATCCAGCGCTATGAGATCATCCGGGAGGCCCAGATGGTCCACGGGGACATCGCCCTGGCGGTGGCCCGCAACGAGGTGGACCGGGTGACGGCGGCCAAGACCGCCGACGACCTGCTGAACCTTCAAGGGGTCCAGGCGTCCATCGTCCTCTACCGCCAGGGGAACGGCGTGTCCATGTCGGGCCGCTCCCTGGGAGAGGTCAACGTGCAGGTGATCCTGGAACAGCTGGGAGGCGGGGGAAACGGCACCTCCGCCGGAGGCCATGTGCCGGACAGCGATCTGGACGAGGTCCGGCAGCGGGTGCTGGTAGCCATCGGCAACTATTATATTACGTGATGGAAAATATGGAAAAGATACCGGAGGGGGCGAGGATCGTTCCCTGGCCGGAGAAGCGCGGGGCAGTTGTCTCCCGCTGACGGTATGAGGGGGAGTATGCCTTTTACGATCCGCCGGAGCCCTTCCGCCTGTAGGTGGCCGCGCTTAACGCGCGGGCCGTCAAGGTCTGCCGGCAGGCAGGATTTTCAATCGAATGTGAAGTAACCAACTCGGTTTTTCGCAATACATTTTACATTATGACCGGCGCACGCGCCGGCGCGTAAGGACAGTCAGGAGGACAAACGCCATGAAAGTGATTTTACAGCAGGACGTGCGGGGCCAGGGGAAGAAGGGCCAGATGATCGAGGTAGCGGAAGGCTACGCCCGGAACTTCCTGCTGCCCAGGAAGCTGGCGGTGCCCGCCACCGCCGACGCGGTGAACACCATGAAGCTGAAGGAGAAGGCCAAGAAGGCGGAGGACGCCCGCCTCAAGGCCGAGGCGGAGGCCATTGCGGAGAAGCTGAAAAATTCTCCCGTCAAGGTGACGGCCCGGGCCGGGGCCAACGGGAAGCTCTTTGGGGCCGTGACCAGCAAGGAGGTCTCGGACACCCTCCAGGCACAGCATGGCATTGAGCTTGCCAAGCAGAAGATCGTGTTGGATGAGCCTATCAAGGCGTATGGGAGTTATGAATTGAAGGCGAAGCTGGGATATGAGGTTTCGGGGACCGTCTATGTGATGGTGGTGGAAGAGAAGTGATCTTCGCGCCCTTCGGGCGCGGATGGAGGTTGCTTCTCCACGCACCCCGGGGGCTCCGCGCCCCCGGACCCTGCGCCTACTTTTGCCCCGCGGCAAAAGTAGGCAAAAACGCGCCAGAACCAATGGTTCTGGACTCCTTTCTCGGGGCCGCCCTTGGGCGGCCACCTCGGCGGGGGAGGAAAGGACTGTGCGGCAGGGTTTCTGGTTAGGCGAAGCCTCCGAATTGGCAGTTCTCCTTCTGCCGCTCTGGTACTTGTAGGACTCCGCCTGCCGGCCTTTCAAAGGGGTACTGCGGTGCAGTGGGCACACGGTCTAACGGTACATTTTTCTGATTCGCACCCTCTTTGCCAGACCTTCGTGCCGAGTGCCGCGAGGCAACCAGGCAGCCGCAGGCTGCCGGGACGGTCGTTGCCGCGGAGCGGCAATGACGTCCCCCACACAGACGATAGACCGGAAATCCAAAGGTCGTAGCGTAACCAAATACCCCCGTAATTCAGGAAGGTTCTTAGGAAACGTAGTTTCCTAAGCGATCTGAGATTGTGCAATGACCGCATCGAGCGGTCATGCACAATCAATTCTGCGCGGCCACTCGATGTGGCCGTCGCAGAATCTTTGGTACTTTTCCCTCGCGGGAAAAGCACGCCCCGTCCCCGCCCCCGTGAAGCGCCGCAAGCGGCGCTTTTAGCGATAAGCCCGCCGCAGGCGGGCCCACGGGAAGGGGCGAATCTAATCGACAGCTTAGAGCTAGGGCCGCCGCGCCAGCGGCGGCAAAAAGGAGGTGCCCCGATGGCCTTTGAGGACGAAATACTATCAAGACAAATGCCCCACTCTCTGGAGGCGGAACAATCCGCCCTGGGCGCCATGCTCATTGACGCCGACTGCATCAAGGACGTGATGGACAAGCTCCAGCCGGACGACTTCTACATCAAGCAGAACCGGGACATCTTCGAGACCATCTATACCATGTTCAGCTACTCCAAGCCCATCGACGGCGTGACGGTGGCGGAGGAGATGCAGAAAAACGGCACCTATGACGACCAGGTCACAAGAAACTACCTGGTGCAGCTGATGGAGATCACCCCCACCGCCGCCAACGTCATGGAGTACGTGAAGATCATCCTGGACAAAGCCCTCCTCCGCTCCCTGGCCAAGGCCGCCGGGGAGATCACCGCCATGGTCCAGGAGGGCCTGGGAGAAGCCCGGGATATCCTGGAGGCCTCCGAGCAGAAGGTCTACGCCATCCGCCGGGGCCGGGGGAGCCAGGAGCTGACCCCCGTAGCCCAGCTCATCAAGCCCTTCCTGGACCGGCTCAACGATCTGGCCTCCGGGAAGATGGAAATGCTGGGCCAGCCCAGCGGCTTCTCCGCCGTGGATCAGAAGATCCACGGGCTGAACAAATCCGACCTGATCCTCTTGGCCGCCCGCCCCGGCGTGGGCAAGAGCTCCTTCGCCATGAATATGGCCATGAACGTGGCCCGTCAGTCCCAGAAGACGGTGGCCGTCTTTTCCCTGGAAATGAGCAAGGAGCAGCTGCTGGAGCGCCTGCTGGCCTCCGAGGGCCTGGTGGAGCTCAGCAGGCTGAAGACCGGGCGGCTCAGCGCCTCCGACTGGGGGAAGCTCACCCAGGCCGCCCGGACCCTCCGGCAGACCGACATCCGCATCGACGACAACCCCATGCTCACAGCCGCCGACATGAACGCCAAGTGCAGGCGGCTGGAAAACCTGGGCCTGGTGGTGGTAGACTACCTCCAGCTCATGAGCTCCTCCGGCGGCAAGAGCTACGCCGGGGAGAACCGCCAGCAGGCGGTCAGCGACATCTCCCGTATGCTGAAGATCATGGCCAAGGAGCTGAACGTCCCCGTCATCTGCCTCAGCCAGCTCAGCCGTGCCAACGAAAAGCGGGAGGACAAGCGCCCCATGCTCTCCGACCTCCGCGACTCCGGCGCCATCGAGCAGGACGCGGATATCGTCATGTTCCTCTACCGGGAGGACTACTACAAGGACGACTCCGAAAACCGGAACGTGGCGGAGTGCATCGTGGCCAAGAACCGCCACGGCGAGACCGGAAAGGTGCCCCTCCGCTGGGCTCCGGAGTACGTGACCTTCAGCACCCTGGAAATGCGGTACGATGAAGATGATTGATCCTTTGGCCTGGCGGGTCTGGAGCTACGCCAGAAAATGGAATATGCTGGACGGGCTGGTCCTGTGCGCCGTATCCGGCGGGCGGGACTCCATGGTGATGCTCCACCTTCTCTCCGCCCTGGGGGCGGAGGGGAGCTTTCGCATCGCCGCCGCCCATTTCAACCACCGGCTGCGGCCCGCGGCGGACCGGGACGAGGCCTTTGTCCGGGACTGGTGTCGGGAACAGGGCATTCCCCTGACCTGCGGGGCGGGGGATGCGCGGGGATTTGCCTGCCGCGAGGGCCTGAGCGTTGAGGACGCGGCCCGGAAGCTGCGCTACGCCTTTCTGGAGTCCGCCGCCCGGGATATGGGCGCGGACCATATCGCCACCGCTCACCATCGGGAGGACAACGCCGAGACAGTACTCCTCCATCTTCTGCGGGGAACGGGGCTCCAGGGCCTGGGCGGCATCGCCCCGGTGCGGGGCGCCATCGTCCGGCCCCTCCTGGAGACCAGCCGGGCGGAGATCGACGCATATGCGGCGCGAAACAGCGTCCCCTATGTGGAGGACGAGAGCAACCGGGATACCCGTTTCACCCGCAACCGCCTGCGGCTGGAGGTCCTGCCCCTGCTGGAGGAACTATCTCCCGGCTGCGGAGGACGCATCGCGGCGGCGGCGGAGCTGCTGCGGGAGGAGGACGGCCATCTCCGCCGGGAGGCGGAGGCCCTTGTGCCGAAGGCATCAGACGGCGCGGTGACCCTGCCCGTCCCGGTGCTGGAGCGGCAGGATAAGGCCGTCCAGCGCCGCCTGGTCCGGACCATGGGCCGGAAATTGGGCGTCGAACTGACCAAGGCCCAGACGGAGGCGGTACTGTCCCTCAAAAGCGGCGGCTGTCTGGACCTGCCCCAGGACCTCTGTGCCGTCCGGAAGCCCCATCGCCTGTGCTTAAAGAGGCACGCCCCAGTCCCGCCGCCCCTGGTGCTCCGCGAGGGCCAGCAGGACTGGGGGCGCTGGCGGATCACGCTGGAGCGGCGGACCGGCCCTGTGGAGGGCGGGCCGGACAGGATCGTCCTCCGGGACACCGGCGGCGAGCTGACCGTTGCCGCCTGGGACGGTACGGGCCGTCTGGCGGTGGAGAACGGAAGCCGGACCATCAAGCGGCTGTTCGCCGATGCGGGCGTCCCGATAGAGCGCAGAAGGGAATACCCGGCGGTACTGTTGGATGGAACGCCGGTCGCCGTGCTGAAGGTGGCGGTGGATCGAGCCTGCCGGCCGCAGGAGAACGAGGCGTGTCTGGTGATCACATGGGAGCCGCTCAGAGGGGAGGCACCCAGATGACCGTCAGATATGCCAACGAGGGCGATCTCGCCCTGCTGCGCGGTCATGACCGGCATATCCGCGCGGATGAGCTGCAATGCAGCATCGCGGCAAAACGAGTCCTTCTCATACTGGACGGAGGCCGCGCCGCCGGGTGGCTGCGGTATAATTTGTTTTGGGACAACCTCCCTTTTTTGAATATGCTGTACCTTTTTGAGGAATACAGAGGAAAAGGATACGGCGCTCAGCTGGTGCAGTATTGGGAGGCGGAAATGGCCAGGGCCGGTTACCGGGAGGTCCTGACCTCCACGCTGTCCGATGAGCAAGGGCAGTTTTTCTTCCGCAAAAGAGGCTATAGCGACTGCGGCGCGTTACTGCTGCCCGGCGAACCGCTGGAGATCATCCTGCGAAAAGAGCTGACGGAGCGAACCGTCCTGTCCTGAAAAACGCCCCGAGGCATCCGCCGCGGGCAGCGAAAATGATTTCCCCGCGCCGGAGGCGCGAAGAAGCCGTTATCAGACGATCAAAGAAAAGGAGAACAGAAAAATGGGTATGATGGATCAGGACATTTTGAAGGTACTCTATACCGAAAAGCAGATCGCCGCAAGGATCGAATCCATGGGCATGGAAATGTACGACGCGCTGAAGGAGAAGGACCCGCTGTTCGTCAGCGTCCTGCGGGGGGCCTTCATCTTCATGGCGGACATCGTGCGGGCCTGCCAGGTCCGCTGCGACGTGGAGTTTATCGCGGTATCCTCCTACGGCAACGCGACCTCCTCCTCCGGGGCGGTGAAGATCACCCACGACATCCAGCAGGACATCACCGGAAGGAACATCGTGGTCATCGAGGATATCCTGGACTCCGGCAATACCCTCCACTTCCTCAAGCAGTACTTCATGACCAAGGGCGCGGCCTCCGTGTCCATCTGCACCCTGCTGGACAAGCCCAGCCGCCGGACCAAGGCCATCACCGCCGACTATATCGGCTTCACCGTCCCCGACGAGTTCGTGGTGGGCTACGGCCTGGACTACTGCCAGAAATACCGCAACCTGCCCTACATAGGCGTCCTGAAGCCGGAGGTCTACGGCGGCGGGGAAGAATAGTGTAACGAGAACCGGGCCGGACCGGCAGGTCCGCCCAAAGGAGTGATTTTTTGACCAAGCAGAGAAACCGCCCCGGCGTGGGCGTGTATTTCGCCCTGATCCTGCTGCTGCTGTGCGGCTATTACCTCTTTTTCGATATGACGCGGGTGCCGGGGGTGTCCTACGCCCAGGTGGAGGACCTCTTCCGCCGGGAGCAGGTCCAGAGCTTCTACGTGAAGGACGGCAGCGAGCTGTACCTGTCCCTCCGGGACGGGGCCACCGTCCGCAACGAGCTGGGCAGCACGGACCGGTTCCGGGAGGATCTGGGGGAGCTGATCCGGGAGCAGAAGGCCGCCGGCATCCTGGTGGACTATGACTTCGCCCCCGTGTACCGTCCCCCCTGGTGGAGCGAGATATTGCTGTACGTGCTGCTCATCGGGGGCATCTTCCTGGTCTGGCAGTATATGATGATCCGCGCTCAGAGCGGCGGGGGCGGCATGGACCAGGGCAAGCGCTTCGGCAAGGCACGCATCCGCTTCGGCTCCGACAGCGAGGAGAAGACGAACTTCGAGCAGGTGGCCGGCGCGCGGGAGGAAAAGGAGGAGCTTCAGGAGATCGTGGGCTTCCTCAAGGAACCCAAGAGGTACCTGGACCTGGGGGCCCGGATCCCCAAGGGCGTGCTGCTGGTAGGCCCTCCGGGCACCGGCAAGACCCTGCTGGCCAAGGCCGTGGCCGGGGAGGCCGGGGTCCAGTTCCTGTCCATCTCCGGCTCCGACTTCGTGGAGCTGTATGTGGGTGTGGGCGCCAGCCGGGTGCGGGACCTCTTCGAGGAGGCCAAGAAGGTGGCCCCCTCGGTGGTGTTCATCGACGAGATCGACGCCGTGGGCCGCCGGAGAGGCGCGGGCCTGGGCGGCGGCCATGACGAGCGGGAGCAGACCCTCAACCAGCTGCTGGTGGAGATGGACGGCTTCGGCAGCAACTCCGGCGTGGTGGTCCTGGCGGCCACCAACCGGGCGGACATCCTGGACCCCGCCCTGCTGCGTCCCGGACGGTTCGACCGGCAGGTCTACGTGGGCCGTCCCGACAGCCGGGGCCGGGAGGAAATTTTGGCCGTCCACACCAAAAACAAACCCCTGGCGGAGGACGTGGACCTGAAGGTCCTGGCCCAGTCCACGTCGGGCTTCACCGGGGCGGATCTGGAGAACCTGGTCAACGAGGGTGCCCTGCTGTCCGCGCGGAAGGGACAGAAGTTCATCACTATGGACAACCTCCAGGAGGCGGTCATCAAGGTCATCGCCGGTCCGGAGAAGCGCAGCCGCGTGGTGCCGGAGCATGAGCGTAAGCTCACGGCCTACCATGAGGCGGGCCACGCCGTCATGCACCATTGTCTGCCCAGCGTGGACCCCGTCCACGAGGTGACCATCATCCCCCGGGGACAGGCGGGGGGCATGACCATCTCCCTGCCGGGAGAGGACCGGGGCTACTACTCCAAGCGCTATATGGAGGAGGAGATCGCGGCCCTGCTGGGAGGCCGGGTGGCGGAGAGCCTGTTCCTGGACGATATCTCCACCGGCGCGTCCAACGACATCCAGCGGGCCTCCGAGATCGCCCGGAAGATGGTCACGGCCTACGGCATGAGCGAACGTCTGGGCTCCGTCAGCTTCGACTCGGGCAGCGACGAGGTGTTTATCGGCCGCAGCATGGCCCAGGCCAAGACCTATTCCGAGGAGGTGGCCGCCCAGATCGACCAGGAGGTCAAGGCCATCATCGACGCCGCCTACCGCCGCTGCCAGGAGGTGCTGAGCGCCCACCGGGAGCAGATGGAGGCCGCGGCGGCGTACCTGCTGGAGCATGAGACCATGTCCGGTGAGGATTTTGCCGGTGTGATGGGATTCCCCAAGGCGGTAGCCGAATAAGCGCTCCAAGTACAAAAACAGCCCCGCCTCGCGCCGGAACGGCGTGAGGCGGGGCTTGCCATGTTGTAGTCAGTTCTTGGCCACGGCGTTGTAGAGGAACACCGCAATCTGTCCGCGCTGGCAGATGCTCTCCGGAGCGAAGGTGGTGTCCGTAGCGCCCTTTGTGATGCCGTTGGCCACAGCCCAGGCCACCGCCTGGGCATAGGGATCGCTGGCGGCCACGTCGGTAAACTTGCCGGTGGGCTCCGTCTCGGGACTGTCCGCCGCCTGCCACAGGTAGGTCATAGCCATGGCGCGGGTGCAGGGCTTGTCCACGTCAAAGGTGGTGCCGGATACCATGCCCTTCTCAGAGGC
>Ga0137309_101318_pt1 | contig 17099 bp, 14 predicted proteins | sample NAcewiD2O_June_FD_97179 | JGI IMG/M metagenome (GOLD analysis project Ga0137309, IMG submission 97179) | Mouse cecal microbial communities from Vienna, Austria - N-Acetylneuraminic amended D2O_June | ecosystem: Host-associated > Mammals > Digestive system > Large intestine > Cecum | place... | reverse complement strand
GCTGGTCTCCCAGGTTGCGCAGACCGTTCATATCCACATCGCTGACCTTTGACGCCAGCACCTTGACGCCACTGACTTCACGTACCTGGCTCATGACATCTCCCAGGGACTCGTTGGCCAGACGGCTCTTAAGCTTCTCATTCTCTGAATGAAGGGTCTTCATCTCCTCCATCATGGAAGCGATTCTGGCTGTAAGCTCTGCCGGAGAGGTTTTGGCTGCCCTGGCTGCCTCATGGAGCGTATCCTCCAGATTCCTGTAGTAGAGCATGAGACCGTCGCCGGTCAGTGCCTCAATCCTGCGGACTCCGGCCGCGATACCAGCCTCCGAAAGAATCCGGAATGCATGAATTGTACCAGTATTGCCCACGTGAGTACCGCCGCAAAGCTCCGTAGAGAAGTCGCCCATCTTAACCACACGTACCTTCTCGCCATATTTTTCGCCAAACAGTGCCATGGCACCGGTCTTCTTCGCTTCATCCAGACTCATCTCCTGTGTCACAACATCCAGGCCCTCCTGGATCTCCTTGTTGACCAGATCCTCCACCTGCTTTAACTCCTCTGCTGTCATGGCCGAGAAATGGGTGAAGTCAAAGCGCAGACGCTCCGGGGTCACCAGGGAACCGGCCTGCTCCACATGCTCGCCAAGAACCGTGCGCAGGGCCTTCTGGAGCAGATGGGTGGCGCTGTGGTTCTTCTCTGTGGACCGCCGGCTCTCCGGATCCACCTTCAGGCTCACCTTATCTCCTACAGTGAACATGCCGTTTGTCATACGGCCCACATGGCCGATCTTGCCGCCCTGAAGATGGATGGTATCCTGTACCTCAAAGGTGCCTCCGGCGCTCTCAATCACGCCCTTATCCCCGGTCTGGCCGCCCATGGTGCCGTAGAAGGGAGTCTCATCCACCAGGATGGTTCCTGTCTGTCCGTCAGTCAGGGCCTCCACCAGCTCACTGTCCGTAGTCAGCACCGTGATCCCGGATTCATGGACCAAACGGTCATAGCCTACAAAGGCGCTGGTGATCCCTGCCGGAATCGACTGGTATACGGTCACGTCGGCTCCCATGTAGTTGGTGGTCTTCCGGGCCTTGCGGGCCTTCTCCCGCTGTTCCTTCATGGCCTTCTGGAAGCCCTCCTCATCCACGGTCAGGCTCTTCTCGGCCAGGATCTCCACAGTCAGATCCAGCGGGAATCCATAGGTATCATACAGCTTGAAGGCATTGTCCCCGGAGAGAACCTTATCTCCCCTGGCTGCCATATCCGCTTCCATGTCTGCCAGAATCGCCAGCCCCTGGTCAATGGTGCGGTTGAACTTCTCTTCCTCCTCGGCCAGGACTTTAAGGATCATGGGCTTCTTCTCTTCCAGCTCCGGATATCCGTCCTTAGAAAGCCCGATCACGGTCTTGGAAAGCTCTGCCATGAACCGTCCCTCAATCCCCAGAAGCCTTCCGTGACGGGCTGCCCGGCGCAGCAGGCGGCGCAGCACATAGCCCCGTCCCTCATTGGAGGGCATGATCCCGTCAGAGATCATGAACGTGCAGGATTTGATATGATCTGCAATGATCCGCAGGGAAACATCCTTCCTGGTATCTGCCTGGTACTGGGTATGGGCCATGGCGCAGACCTCATCCAGCAGGGCCTTGTTGGTATCCACGGTGAACAGGGAATCCACGTCCTGAACCACCACGGCCAGACGCTCCAGGCCCATACCGGTATCAATATTCTTCTGGACCAGTTCTGTATAGTTGCCGTGTCCGTCATTCTCAAACTGGGTGAATACGTTGTTCCAGACCTCGATATAGCGGTCACAGTCGCAGCCTACGGTACATCCGGGCCTGCCGCAGCCGTACTTCTCTCCCCGGTCATAGTAGATCTCTGAGCAGGGGCCGCAGGGGCCTGCGCCGTGCTCCCAGAAGTTGTCCTCCTTGCCGAAACGGAAGATCCGCTCCTTAGGGATCCCAATCTGCTGGTTCCAGATATCGAAAGCCTCATCATCCTCCAGATAAACCGACGGATACAGGCGGTCCGGCTCCAGTCCCACCACCTTGGTCAGAAACTCCCAGGACCACTGGATGGCTTCTGTCTTGAAATAATCGCCAAATGAGAAATTCCCCAGCATTTCAAAGAATGTACCGTGACGGGCAGTCTTGCCGATATTCTCGATATCGCCGGTACGGATGCACTTCTGGCAGGTAGTAACCCGCTTCCTTGGCGGAATCTCCTGACCGGTAAAATAGGGCTTTAACGGAGCCATACCGGAGTTGATCAGCAGCAGACTGTTGTCATTATGCGGAACAAGGGAAAAGCTCTTCATTGCCAGATGTCCCTTGCTCTCAAAGAACTCCAGAAACATCCGTCTCAATTCATTTACACCATACTTCTTCACGTCAATGTCTCCTCCGTACTATTATCCTGCAGCTGTTCAGACGACAGCCTCCTGTCCCGGAAAACACCGGGTCAGGAGGCTCTGGGCGTCCGGACTGCCGCTATTACTTTCCGCTCCGGCTGTCCCGGAACTTCTTCCCGCACATGATGCCTGCAAAAGCGATGAACCCAAAAACAATCGTCTTAAAGGTATATCCCAGTAAACTGGTTGCGATCGCTGCCATATCCAAATTCCTCCTTTTGTGCAGATATATTGCTTTATCATCATTTTATATTATCATAGGAAGATGCTTTTATCAAGCGGATTTTGCGGCTGAATGAAATGCCGCGTAACAGTTCAGGGGGGTATCTGAACTGTTACGAACTGCTACAGACGGGTGCCCGGTTCTTGAAAATCTGATTGAACTCTCTGCAAAATAATGGTAAAATGGGACTAAAGAATCCTGAAACCACCGGGGATCCTGCCATGAAGAAAAAGGAGACAGCAAGATATGGCCAATTATTCTTACAGCAAAGAGATCAATCAGAACAACGTTATCTTTCACGAACTGGATATAGAAAAGGTCCGGAAGATGTTCACGAAAATATTCGCAACCTACAGTCTGAAGGTAAAGGATGATATCTTCGACTCCTTCTGCGAGGATTTCTACGATCTGGCAGAGATGATCCGCAACTCCAATGAGCGGATCTGGCGCATGATCATCACAGACATGTTCTTCAGCTATGACGAGAAAGGATATCTGGTGACCACAGCGAGTGACAACAAGATCAAGAGAAAACAGTTTGCCATTATTGCTAATGCCATCACCAGCCGCCTGAGGGCTGAGAACTAAAAATTGCTTTCTAACAGATGTGCCCCGTGAACAGTAATAACAAATCCCCACAGGAATCGGTGCTATCGACAAAAGCCTCTTTTCCTATGGGGATTTTTGCGCAGGAAATCACAGGTTAGTACCTGAAACTTTTGTCCTACTGCTTCTTCCTGAATACCCCCAGCGCCCACTCCAAATACCGCTTCGTCCATGGGATATTTCCCAGAAGCACTGCCATGGTGCAGATACTCAATATGATCGTAACCGGATGCCAGAACATGGATTTCAGGGGATTATCCGCAGCCGATGCCAGGGATACCGCCTGACGAAAGTTGGAATCCATCATCTTGCCCAGAACCATAGCCAGAATCAACGGCGCCACCGGATAATCAAAGCGCCGCATGAGAAATCCGATCAGCCCAAACAGAAACATCAAAGCTACATCGAACAGCCGGTTGTTGCAGGCAAAGGATCCGATGACGCACAGACTTGCCACCACCGGAATCATAATATTCTTTGGGATCGTGATCACCCGGCAGATCCTCGGCGCCACCAGAAGTCCCAGAACCAGCAGGGCAAAGCAGGCGATGAACCCCGCCGCCAGAATAGAATGAAATGCCTCCGGATTCTGGCGGATGAACATGGGCCCCGGCTGCAGTCCATGAACATAAAACACAGAAAGGATAATGGCTGTAACGGCATCCCCCGGCACCGCCAGGGTAAGCATGGGAATCAGCGCGCCGCCAATACAGGCATTGTTGGAGGACTCGCTGGCCATGATCCCTTCCACAGCGCCTTCTCCAAAAGGCACATCCGGATTCTTCACCAGCCGCTTTGCTTCATTATAGGCAATAAAGGATGCCACCGGGCCGCCGGCACCCGGAAGTGCCCCCACCAGCATCCCGATGGTGGATGTATACAGGGAAAGCTTCCAGTGCTTCAGTACCTCCTTCAGGCTGATCCTTGTCCGTTCCATGCCCAGGACATTCTGCTCCTGATTCAGGTTATAGATCACCGAAAGCACCTCCGCGAATCCGAAGAATCCCACCAGTGCCGGTACTGTACTGATCCCTCCTGTCAGATTCTGGACGCCAAAGGTCAGACGCCGTGTCCCCATAAGGGGGTCCAGGCCGATCATACTGATGACCAGGCCTATCATGACACTGATCAGGCCCTTGGCATAGTTCTTCGTGCTGACGGACCCCACAGTCGCCAGACCGAACAGGGCCAGCAGGAAATAATCCATCTTTGTGAATTTCAGGGCTACCCTGGACACCGGCGTGGCCAGAAGTGCCAGAGCCAGCAGCCCGAAGAGACTGCCGGTGAATGAATAGATGGTCGCCGTGTAAAGGGCCTTGTAGGCCTGCCCCTTCCGGGACATGGGATAGCCGTCCAGAGTAGTCACCACCGATGAGGGCGCTCCTGGAATATTGATCAGGATGGCAGACACCGCACCTGAAAACACCCCTACCACATATACCCCCATAATCATAGCCAGAGCATCTGAATGCTCCCAGGTATAGGTGATGGACACCAGAAGCGCCGTTGCCATGGAGACCGACAGTCCCGGGATGGCTCCCACGAAAAGTCCGGCCACAGAACCGGCCAGTACCATCAGGATAAATCCCGGGTCAATAACAGATAACATTTCCAGCATTTTCTTCCTCCCTCCTATGGCAGCAGCACATGGAGCAGTGTCCGGAATGCGATGCTTAAGAATAAAGTAGTCCCCAGGGGCACCAGTACCAGAACCCGCGCCTTGCGCACGCCCATGAACGCCATCATGGATGCCAGAAAGGGTACCGTGACCACTTCAAAGGTGGAGAAGGTATACATAAAGGAGAAAATGCCGATGGTAACATAGGGTATTTTAATCCCTGTCAGGGCCAGATAATAAATCCCGCATAAGACCAGCGCTATGGCGACTCCAAGGATCTGGCTTACGGTTCCGCCGTTCTTTGCTGACTGGGCATTTTCCGTTCCAGCTTCTGTATCCTGGCCATCTGCAGCCTGGATCCTGGCCGCCCTGGTTTTGGCCGTCTGGGGCAGACTGCCCGGGGCTGTCTCCTCTCCGGCTCTTTTCCTCATGGCCTGGATCCCCTCTCCCACAATCCATAGGGAAAGCCCCGTCATGGCCGCTCCCACAATCAGTGGAAAAAGGTAAGGGGACTGTGCCCAGGACTTGTTAAAGGCTCTTCCATAGGATACCATAGAATATGAGAGCAGCCCAAGGCCGCTCCCACAAAACAGTATTCCTTCGACGATCAGCGAATGAATCTTATTTTTCATTGGTTATTCTCCGATTTTTTTGATTCCGAATTCTTCCGGGCTCTTCTCTGCCACACCGTTCTCATACTGCAGCCAGCAGATCACGGACTTCCAGTTGTCATAGAACTCCTGGATGGAAGCATCGTCAGTATATTTCTCAAACACCGGATCGGCAGCATTGGCCTCCACAAACTCGATCCACTCAGGATCCTCGAACACCTTCTGGGTAGCGGCCTTCAGCACGTCCACAACCTCCTGGGGAGTGTCATTGTTCACCACAAAGCTCAGCAGGGTGTAGGGGATGTTTAAATAGGACTCAGACTCCGGCACCACCTCGGTGAAGGCCGGGATATCCGGGTAAGCTTCCATCCGCTCGCTGGAGAACACAGCCAGAGCCTTCACATCACCGCTTTCGATATAACCGCCCAGAGTGGAGATATTGGGGTTGGTAAAATCCACCTGGCCGCCGATCACACCCAGCAGGGCGTCATTGCCTGAATCAAAGCTGGTCATGGCCACCTCGTAGCCCAGCTCCTTCAAGACCAGCCCCTGGTTATGGCCGCTTCCTCCAGGACCGGAATGGGACATGGTGATCTTGCCAGGATTGGCCTTGATATCCTCCAGAAGTTCCTCCAATGTATTGTATTTGGAATCCTTGCCTACCACCAGCACCTTGGGATCGCCCACCAGCGGGGAGATGACGGTGAAATCATCATAACCCAGGTCGCAGATGTTCATGGTCCGGTAGGTACCCATAGTCTCCGCGCAGACCAGAAGGGTATAACCGTCAGAAGGCTGCTCCTTCACAAACTGGCTTCCGATGGAACCGGATGCTCCGCCCTGGTTGGTGGGAGTCACGGACTGGCCCAGATATTTCTCAAGCAGCACTGCCAGCTTCCGGCCCCAGGTATCAGTGGTTCCGCCTGCGCCGTAAGGGATTATCATGGTCAGGGGTCTGGCAGGGAAATCTGCGGCAGCTGCCGCCTCCCCTTCTGTCTCAGTTTCCGCCGCCTGGGATTCCTCCCCGGCAGCATCCCCACTGGTCTCTTCCTTCTTCTCCGCCTCTGTGGCAGCTGCTGTGGTGGTTTCCGGCGTCTTGGAGGACGTGGAGACAGAGCAGGCCGCCAGTGACAGGCACATGGCTGCCACAGTGGTTAATGCAATCATTTTTTTCATAATCTTGCTCTCCTCTTTTTATGGTTTTGCACAGACAACCCCCGCTTTTGCCCAGAAACATCAGGAGCAATAGTAGGAATTCACCGGCAAATTTTCAAAACATTTAGGATTATAGCACAACCCCAACCATTATTCAACAATTTTCTTTGCCGCTTTAAAGCGTTTGTGTGGAAAAAGGTAACAGCTCAATGGGCGTCTGAACTGTTACGGCAAAAGGTTACCGTTCATCCCCACAAAAAAAGGAATGCCCTTTCAGACATTCCCACCTGACTACTGCTTCACCTCTCCCAGAATCTCCGGGTACTCCGCTGCCAGCTCATAGCACCTGGCACGGATCGCCTGGGCCTGGAGAGCGCTGTATTCGGTCTGGGTCAGCTCCCCGGAGGACAGCCTGGAGGCGTTTTTCTCATTCTGCTCCTCGCACTCCAGGGTCCACTCCATCTGACGCTCAAACAGCGCCTGGACTTCTTCCTCGTCAAGCTCCTGCTCCAGCACGTCCAGCTGCCGCTCCAGCTGGTTCTGCCAGGCTTCGGCTTCTCCGCCGGCCCCGGTACCCTGGCCGCGTTCCTGACGGGCCTCCCTGCCGGACTTGTCCTCCAGCAGCCGGTCTACCTTATTCAGTCTGGCAAACTCCTGATTCTCCATGCTTCTGTCATAGACATCTGTAACAGAGGTCGTCACCAGCCTCTTCACGAAGCTGGTAGACAAAAGCCCGATCACCAGGATCAGCCCTATGACGATCCAGATCTTTTCCAATTTCATTCCATCATTCCCATCTTTAATGAAATCAGCCGCGCAAACAAGTGCACAGCCCTCGTCTCTCATTCACTGTAATTACCATATCATAATTTTGAAAGAATGGAAATGCACTGGCAAAAGAAGTAAGTATTTGTAAGATATATTTAAACGTTATGATCTGCCCCAAAGGTGTCCGGAGACAGAATCACACCCCCTCGTCCGTCAGCAGGCCGTTCCCGTCTGCCGCCGAGGTGGCCAGCTTATCGCACCGCTCGTTCTGCGGATGCCCCGCATGGCCTTTGACCCAGATGAATTCCACCTCATGGGGCGCCTTGGCCTTCAGCAGACGTTCCCACAGATCGATATTCTTGACCGGACCGCTCTTTCCACGCTTCCAGTCATTGGCCAGCCAGTTGTCGATCCAGTGCTGGTTAAATGCATCTGTCAGGTACTTGGAATCCGAGTACAGAGCTACCTGACAAGGCCGGTTAAGGGCCTCCAGCCCCACGATGGCAGCCATCAGCTCCATGCGGTTATTCGTGGTCCGTTTATATCCCGCCGACATCACCTTCTCGTGAAGCTGGCCTTTGCTGTCCGTAAACTGGAGAACCGCCCCGTATCCGCCCGGACCGTCCGGATTCCCCCGGGCAGATCCGTCTGTGTAAATCTGTACTCTGGTCATAAATGTATCTTCTCCATTTCTATAAATATTCATGAAACACCAGTACATCATTGCAGCAGTTCAGACAGACCCTCTTCCTGCCGCCTGCCTGAACTGTTACAATATACTACTTGTCCCATTTGTCACACAAGGTATTGATCTGATCTGCAAACCTTGCAAGATCCTTGTTGGCTCCGCCCTCATTCTTTCCGATCACCCGCAGCAGACGCTCTCCGGCAGCAAGCAGACGGGCAAATACGCCCTGGGCACGTTTGGTAGCAGCAGATACATGCTGGATCGGGATACCGGCAGGCTCTTTCACCCACACGCCGGCAGCCAGATCATATTCTGCTCCGCTGAAAGGCGCCCTGGCCGGTACACCGGTACGCCGGGTCACCTCCTCGGCAAATTCGTCACAGACATTGTCTGAACCATGGACAATAAAATACTGGTCCGGCTTTTTGCTGAATGCGTCCGCCCACTCCAGAAGTCCATTCTGGTCAGCATGTCCGCTGATATCATGAAGGGTAGCGATCCGCGCCTCCACATCAATGGTCTCGCCAAAAAGCCGCACACTCTTCCCGCCGTCCACCAGAGTCCTGCCGATGGTGCCCTCTGCCTGGTATCCGGCAAAGATAACCGTACACTCCTTCCGCCACAGATTATGTTTCAGATGGTGGCGGATACGGCCTGCATCACACATGCCCGATGCGGAGATAATGACCTTGGGCCGCGAGTCAAAGTTGATATTCACTGACTCGTCACTGGTGACGGACAGCTTCAGGCCCGGGAAGGCGATGGGATTGATCCCCATCCGCACCAGCTCTCGTGTCTCCTCATCATAGCATCCCAGCTGGTTCTGCTTGAACACATGGGTGGCCTCCACCGCCAGGGGACTGTCCACATACACCTCAAAATCATCATGGCCTTTGATCATCCGTTCTGACTTGATCTGACGGAAATAGTAGAGCAGCTCCTGGGTACGGCCCACAGCAAAGGCGGGAATCACCACATTGCCCCCCTTATCCAGGGTCTCCTGAACGATCTCCACCAGCTCGCTGGCATGATCCCTTCCCTTCTGGTGGAAACGGTTGCCGTAGGTGGATTCCATGACCACATAATCCGCCACGGATGTGTAGGAGGGATCCCGGATCAGAGGCTTGTTCTTATTGCCTATGTCACCGGAGAACACGATCTTCTTCTCCGTATCCCCCTCCTTCATCCAGACCTCAATGGACGCGGAGCCCAGCAGATGCCCCACATCGGTGAACCGGACTGTCACATTGTCCGTCAGCTTCACGATCTCATCATACTCGCAGGGTACGAAATGCTCCAGGACTCCCACGGCATCGTCCATCCCATAGAGAGGAGGCACCTCCGGACGTCCGGCACGTCTGGCCTTCCGGTTCCGCCACTCTGCCTCCATCTCCTGGATATGGGCACTGTCCTTCAGCATAATATTACACAGATCGCAGGTTGCCGCCGTGGCAATGACCCTGCCCTGAAACCCTCTGGCGTAGATAAAAGGAAGCATTCCCGCATGGTCGATATGTGCATGGGTCAGAAGTACATAATCAACGTCACCAAAAGCAACCGGGGGTTCAATATTCTCATAAATATTCCTCCCCTGCTCCATGCCGCAATCTACAAATAATCTGGTATCTCCTACTTCCAGGTAGTGACAGCTCCCTGTCACCTCATGTGCTGCTCCGCTAAATACCAAACGCATATGCTCACCCTCCTTTGTTTTTTCTGCCTTCTCCTTTGCAAGCCAGCTTGCACGCACGCGCCTTGTCAGACTTTTCCTTCCGTCCGCCATGCATCTTCTTGTTTTCCAAAAGCGCCGAAAACAAGAAGCCGGGCGCTTCGCGCCCTATAGCCAGCAGTGGACAAATTCTCCTTTGCAAGCCAGCTTGCACGCACGCGCCTTGTCGGACTTTTCCTTCCGTCCGCCATGCATCTTCTTGTTTTCGAAAAGCGCCGAAAACAAGAAGCCGGGCGCTTCGCGCCCTATAGCCAGCAGTGGACAAATTCTCCTTTGCAAGCCAGCTTGCACGCACGCGCCTTGTCAGACTTTTCCTTCCGTCCGCCATGCATCTTCTTGTTTTCGAAAAGCGCCGAAAACAAGAAGCCGGGCGCTTCGCGCCCTATAGCCAGCAGTGGACAAATTCTCCTTTGCAAGCCAGCTTGCACGGAGAATTTGTCCACTGCTGGCTGCATGGCTAGATGATAATGCATATCATCCCCCCATTACTGTCGTTGATGATCTTCTGCAGCGCATCCTGCAGCTTCAGCTGACAGTCTTCTGTCATCTGGTTTACTTTGGCCTGGATTCCGTCTTCTACGATTTGCTCGATAGACTTTCCAAAGATATTGGTTTCCCAGATTCCCCCTTCCTTATTCCTTGCGTTTTCTTTCATATAAGCGATCAGGTCCTCGGCCTGCTGTTCGCTGCCCACGATCGGTGCGATCTCGGTCTGTATGTGAGCTTTGATCAGGTTCAGGCTTGGGGCCTCGGCTCTCATCTTGACGCCGTACTTGTTTCCATGCCTGATCACCGTGGGTTCATCAAGGACGATCTCGCTGCGGTCCGGTGTCACTACCCCATAGCCCTTCATACGTACCTGCACCAGGGCGTTTAATACCTTCTGGTACTCCTTACGCATAGAAGAGAACTCCTTTAAATGGTGCATAAGCTGGTATTCATCCTGAATGTCCAGTCCGGAGAAATCACTGAGCACCTGATAGTAATATCCGTCCGCAGGGTTCACCTGGACGGTGACGGTTCCGTCTGAAAGATTCATCTTTCCCAGATCAATCCGGTCCAGAACCTCACACTCCTCCTCTCTCCAGGAGGTGGGAATATCCTTCATACGCCTGACATTCCCCATGAAATGGCGGCAGGCATTCACGATCTGCTCTTTCATCCAGTGGCTGGGCGGAAGCATCTCCATCCATCTGGGTATGAAGAAATCCACCTCAGTCACCGGAAATTCTTTAAGCACCAGCTCCAGGATCCGGCTGATATCCTCCTTTTTCAGCTGTTCACAGTTGACCGGAAGGACTGTCACCCCATATGCATCCTGCATATCCCCGGCCAGCCGGCGGGTATCCTCCGAATAAGGACGGCTGGAGTTAAGGAGCACGACAAAGGGCTTACCAATATCTTTCAGCTCCCTGACTGATGTCTCCTCCGCATCTATGTACGCATCCCGTTTCAGTTCCCCGAAGGAACCATCGGTAGTCACCACGATCCCGATGGTGGAATGCTCCTTGATCACCTTCCTGGTTCCGATCTCCGCCGCCTTGGTAAAGGGGATCTCTGTCTGGAACCAGGGCGTCTTCACCATACGTTCCTGTTCGTTCTCTATATGTCCGCTGGCACCCTCCACCATAAATCCCACACAGTCAATCAGACGGATCTCTGCCTCAATCCCGTCTGCCAGCCGGACATGAGCCGCATCCTTGGGAATAAACTTAGGCTCTGTGGTCATGATTGTCTTCCCGGCCGCGCTCTGGGGAAGCTCGTCAGTGGTCCTCTGCTTTGCCGGCTCATCCGTCATATCCGGAAGTACGATCTGTTCCACGAACCGTTTGATAAATGTCGACTTTCCGGTCCGCACCGGCCCTACGACACCCAGATAAATCTCTCCGCCGGTCCGCATCCTAATATCCTGATACACATCATAGCTGTCCATAATATCCATCTCCCTTGTTATACTGCTATAGTATATTCTGTCCGGAGAATAATTATGATGCTATTGTGCAGACCTGCATAAACAGCAATCCGCAACAGTTCCGATGTTCCTCTGAACTGTCACAGCAATCTTTCTACTTTTAAATATACCATGAAAGCCTCACAAAAAAAAGAGGGAAAATCATTTACCACGCCCGATGTGGAAAACTGGTTACTGTTCACGGGGCGCATCTTCTTGTCCGGCTACGCCAGACAAGAAGCATCGGGCGTCCGCCCGATGTGGAAAACTGGACAAAAACAGTCTTACAAGCGAGCTTGACGTCTGTTTTTGTCCAGTTTTCCCCGCCCCGTGAACTGTAACGAAAACTGTAACAGCTACCGCATAGCCTCATCAAAAATCTCTGCCAGCTCTTCCTGCTTCCCATACTCAAACCCAATCCGCCCATCATACGTTATAGAATCACAGGAATCCGCCGCCACAAACATCTGCAATGTCTCCCCATTCTCCCGTTCCAGATCCAGCACGCCCACATAAGGACATCCGCTTATAGCCTCATGTCCCTGGATGGCCCTTCCCAGAAGCTTTGCCAGATGCTCCAGCTTGTCTGCCTCTGTAATGGTCTGCCTGCAGACCTCGCGGGTCCATGTTCCATCCTCTCCTTCTTCCTTTCTGGGAAATACAAGAGAAGCCTTTACCAGCCCTCCGTCAAACCATGTGTCCGTAAAAGCTCCATAATCTTTCCCCACAGCATCTGCAATCCTGTCCAGCACATAAGAATATATCTGCTCCTCACTTTTCAGCCAGCAGACCATATCCCCATTTCTTCCGATCATATATCCTCCGCTATCCCGACTTCCCAGAATTTCGTAAAAACTGCCGTCCAGATTCAAAACCGCTCCCGTGGTGCGGACGGAGGGATTTTCCTTTCTCAGCCACTCTATGGTCTCACTGTGATTAGCAAATTCCTGCTTCTGATCCTGTCCATTTTCCAAAAATGCCCTTATTTTTTCACATTCCTTTTCATCCAGGCTGATGCAGCAGGAATATGGCTCCCAGCAAAACTCCAGCGTATCCTCATCCTGATAATAGAAATCAATGCAGTTCTGCCCTTCCTTATGATAAGAAAGCCCCTGATGCTTTCCTATAAACTCCAGTTTCTTTCTTCCGCTCTCCTGAAATGCACATAAAAATGCCCCGTCCTCCGACATACTTTCAGGAATCAGGCAGAACAGATCCAGCGCTTTCTCCTCTTCCCTGTCCATACAGCCCTCTACAAGAAATCCGGAAATTTCATAAAGCACCGTTTCCTTCCCATTCTCATCATAATACCCGATCTGACACACTTCTTCCATAGAATCGGCATAATACACATAGCCTACAGACAGCCCTTTAAAATCCCCATATACCGGCGCGTCGCTGCGCCGCACGGCCATGTAATACTCCTGCCCGTCATCCCCTTTCCGTCCTGCCACCTCATAATGCCCGGACAAAAGCTTTGCCAGCGTTTCTGCCTGTCCATCTTCTGCGGTCACAAAAGAAGCATTCTCCACATACCCTTCCGACAGAGACGCAAACTCTTCGCATTCCTTCAAAAGCTTTGCATCTACCATTTCCTGCTCTTTAAAATCCAAAACAGCTGTTTCCCGCGCCGTCTCACTGTCCTCTCCTGACCGCCCGGATCCCTTGCCGCTTTCCCCGGCAGCCGTTTCCGGGACTCCCTGACTGACTCCGCTGCTTTCTTCCTGCGCAGTCTTTTGCGGTACTGCTTTTCCTGCTGCGACTGAACACCCTCCGGTATATAGTATCATAGCCACAAGCCCGATCATTACGGCTGCCCTTTGTTTCTTCATATCCCTGATCCTTTCTCCTTGAAAATCGCTGATTTGAATTATATATATAAAGACAGCGGGAAAAGCATTACCTTCCTCGCTGTCTTTTTCCGCAACAGTTCAACGGGTATCTGAACTGTTAAGACTACTCACTTAAATACGCCTTCTTCACCGAATCATCATCCATCAGCGCCTTTGCATCCCCGCTGAGAACGATCTTCCCTGTCTCCAGAACATACGCCCGGTTGGCAATAGACAAGGCCTTCTTCGCATTCTGCTCCACTAAAAGCACCGTGGTCCCGTCCCCATTAATCTTTTGAATGATATCAAAGATCTCATTAACATAGATTGGAGACAGCCCCATAGACGGCTCATCCATGACGATCAGCTTCGGGTGGGACATCAGTGCCCGCCCCATGGCCAGCATCTGCTGCTCGCCGCCGGAGAGAGTTCCAGCCAACTGGTTCTTCCGCTCCTCCAGACGCGGAAAGCGGCCGTATATGACCTTCAGTGTCTCTTCCATCTCATTCTTATCACTTCTGGTATAAGCCCCAAGCTTCAGGTTCTGCAGCACGGTCAGCTGGGCAAACACACGACGGCCCTCAGGCACATGGGCGATTCCCATGGACACCAGCTTATGCCCCGGCATCCTGGTAATGTTCTTACCCTCATATAAAATAGTACCTGCCTTGGACGGGATCAGACCCGTGATCGTCTGGAGCGTAGTGGTCTTGCCGGCGCCATTGGCTCCGATCAGTGCAATGATCTCACCCGGATTCACTTCAAAGGAGATTCCCTTAATGGCCTGGATGACACCGTAGTATACCTCCAGATCTTTAACTTCCAGTATAGCCATAGTCCCCTCCTCCTACTCTCCAAGATACGCTGTGATCACGCGCTTATCATTCAATACCTCCGCCGTATCTCCCCTGGTCAGCACCTGGCCGAAATTCAGCACTGTCAGCTTCTCACAGATCCCGGATACCAGCTTCATATCATGCTCGATCAAAAGAATCGTCATATCAAAATGATCCCGCACGAAACGGATCGTCTCCATCAGCTCCGCCGTCTCATTGGGGTTCATGCCTGCGGCAGGCTCATCCAGCAGAAGCAGCTTAGGCTCCGTGGCCAGGGCGCGGGCGATCTCCAGCTTCCGTTGTTTACCATAGGGCAGATTAGACGCCTTGTAATCATACTCCCCGTCCAGATCAAACACCTTTAAGAGCTCCATTGCACGGGCATTCATCTCCTTCTCCACCTTAAAGTACCTGGGCAGCCGCAGAATCCCCTCCAAAGTGGAATACCGGAAATGATTGTGCAAACCTGCCTTTACATTGTCCAGCACAGTCAGCTCTTTAAAAAGACGGATATTCTGGAAGGTTCTGGCGATCCCCGCCTGGTTGATCTCAATGGTCTTCTTCCCTGTGATGCTGGCGCCGTCCAGATGGATAGAACCATGATCTGGCCTGTAGACACCGGTCAACAGGTTGAATACCGTGGTCTTCCCGGCTCCGTTTGGGCCGATCAGGCCATAGAGCTGTCCCTTCTCAATGGTAATATTAAAATCGTCTACTGCCTTTAAGCCGCCAAAGGAGATGCCCAGATTCTTCACTTCCAACATAGCCATATCACGCAGCCTCCTTTGCAGCATTCTTGTTCTTCTTCACTTTTTCCATAAAGACCGCACGCATCTCAATGGCCTTAGGACTGGAATTGAACAGCATCATCGCAATCAGGACAATGGCATAGATCAGCATACGGTAGTCATTAAGACCGCGCAGAAGCTCAGGCAGCAGGGTCAGCACCACAGCCGCGATCATGGAGCCCCGGATATTGCCAAGTCCGCCAAGGACTACATAAACCAGGATGATAATGGACATATTATAACCAAAATTCTTAGGCGTGGCAGCCAGAGTAGACAGATTGTGGGCATAGAGGACACCCGCAACTCCCGCCAGGGCCGCTGAGATGGAAAATGCCATCAGCTTGTACTTGGTAATATTGATACCGATGGATTCTGCCGCTATCCGGTTGTCACGGATTGCCATAATAGCCCGGCCGGTCCTGGAATTGATCAGATTCAGGACGATCACCAGAGTCAGCAGCAGCAAGATGACGCCGATGCCAAAGGTGGACGCCTTGGGAGTACCAGTGATACCCTGGGCGCCTTTGATGATGACCACACCTGTACTGTCCATCCCCAGAGAAGTAGTATCCTTGGTGGAAAAATGAAACCCTGTACTGTCCAGACCGATGTACATGACATTGATCAGATTCTTGATGATCTCACCAAAGGCCAGGGTCACGATGGCCAGATAGTCACCTTTCAGCCGCAGCACCGGGATACCGATAAGGAAGCCGAAGATTCCCGCCACCACTGCCCCGATGAACAGCGCGATGAAGAAACGGATCTGGACACTGGAAATACTCCCCTCCATACATTTGGTGAAAAATGCTCCCGAAAATGCTCCCAGACACATAAAACCCGCATGTCCCAGACTCAGCTCTCCCAGGATTCCCACCGTCAGATTCAAAGAGACGGCCAGGATCGAATAGATGCACAGAGGAACCAGGATTCCCTTTAAAAGGCTGGTCATATGCCCGGTGGCAGAAAGAATCTGGACCAGTACCCAGCACCCGATGACGATCCCGTATGTGATGCTGCTTTGTAAAAATAATTTGTTATTCTTCTTCATGGCCCTCACCTACACTTTCTCATTAATCTTCCGGCCAAGGATTCCCGTAGGACGCACCAGCAGGACGATGATCAGTACAGAGAATACGATGGCATCAGAAAGCTGGGAGGAAATATAAGCCTTTGAAAGATTCTCAATAATCCCCAGAAGCACACCGCCAATCAAAGCCCCGGGGATCGAGCCGATCCCGCCGAATACTGCTGCCACAAAAGCCTTGATACCCGGCATGGATCCCGTATAGGGAGTCAGGGACGGATAGGTGGAGCACAGAAGCGCTCCCGCAATGGCAGCCAGGGCAGAGCCGATGGCAAAGGTAATGGTAATCGTCCGGTTGACATCAATCCCCATAAGGGTCGCGGCCCCCTTATCCTCCGATACAGCCAGCATGGCCTGACCTACTTTTGTCTTATTTATAAAGGATGTCAGGGCCACCATGATCACGATGCAGGTGACGATGGTGACGATGGTAACACTGGAGATGATCAGCTGGCCGTCTGCCAGTTTCAGGTTGGGTAAGGTCACCACGGAAGTGAACTGACGTGCGTTGGAACCAAATATGAGAAGCGCGACATTCTGCAGCAGGTAGCTGACACCGATAGCTGTGATCAGCACGGCCAGAGACGTGGCCCCCCGCAGGGGTCTGTAAGCAATCCGCTCCACCGTGACACCCAGAACCGTACAGATCACCATAGCCGCCAGCACACTCAGCAGGGGATGCACTCCCATGGTACTCATCAGCGTGAAGATGGCGAAGCCGCCAACCATAATAATATCACCATGGGCAAAATTCAGCATACGTGCAATACCATATACCATCGTATATCCCAGGGCTATAATCG
>Ga0137309_101312_pt1 | contig 17160 bp, 15 predicted proteins | sample NAcewiD2O_June_FD_97179 | JGI IMG/M metagenome (GOLD analysis project Ga0137309, IMG submission 97179) | Mouse cecal microbial communities from Vienna, Austria - N-Acetylneuraminic amended D2O_June | ecosystem: Host-associated > Mammals > Digestive system > Large intestine > Cecum | place... | reverse complement strand
TCCTTTGCATGTATCCACGTTTTAAATTCAACGGTTAAACTCTCACCATGTGAAAGTACCTGTTCAAACTGGGCTGTTGTCAAATATATCACTTCCTGTCATTTCACTTTACCTTTGTATATCATTTGATATACTAAAGCTGCCTGCCCATGAACCCACCGGCAATCCTGATCTCCATGAGAATCCCCCAAAACCACAATCTGGCCATCAGCTCCTGAACCGGATTGATGTACAGATAATGCTTCATATAATACATGACGCTCTCATGGCGCAGCTTCTGGCGTTCCATGGCCTCTCCCAGAGATTTCCCCACAGAAACCCCGTGCCGGTGCACATAGGATTCTGTCAGAAGGAGAGCTGTCCTGTAACCTCCGGTCCTCATCTTCCATCCCAGCACCGCTTCCTCCTGATAGAGGAAAATATTTTCATCATAGCCGCCGCACTCCAGAAACACCGCCGTATCCACCATCAGCATGGAACCGTGGACCACATCCACCCAGGCCGCCTTTTTTCCTTCAAAATACTTCCCGGGGTAGCTTAAAAATCTTCCAAAGATCCTCCTGCTCACAGGCCCCATGGCCAGAAGCTCCCCGGCGAATCCCCTCAGCGGCCATCCATAGCCCATCCCGCCGTACTCCATGTCCTCCATGACAGCCGACACAACCCCGGCATCCGGGTGATGGCTAAAAATCCTGCCCATGGCCAGGATCAGATTTTCGGAAAACTCCACATCCGGGTTGGCGATGACCACATGGGTGGCTTCATTGATCCGGGCCGCGTACCTGACTCCCAGATTGTTGCCGTAGCCATAGCCTCCGTTCTTCTCCCCTCTGATCACCGCCACCTTGTCATCCCTTAACCGCTCCAGCCGCTGCCAGGAATCGTCTGTGGAGGAATTGTCCACCACCACGATCTGGTCAAAACACAGGTATTCATGAACCCGGTCCACCAGATTTATAACCGTGTCCGCGTCGTTGTAATTGACGATCACACAATTTATCTTCATCAATGCCATGAGATCTGTCAGGCTCCTTTCTCAATAACTTTCCCCTGTCCCCGGTCTATGACTGGCCGGCAGGGCGATCCGGCACAGAGCGGCCGGAACCATTCTCCCTTTTCCTGGATTCTACCAGCTTCATGCCAAACCCGCAGCTGATGATCCACCTTACCTCCGGCCACAGCACCGTCACATAGTCCAACCCATGGTAGGCCAGCATGTACAGCTCCCTCCCCCTCTCCTTAGGGGTCCCGGCCCAGGGAGTCTTTGCCAGGTAAATGTCATAGGCCCTCCGGTAATGGTTGAGATTCCCCCGGACCCAGGGCCGCTCATCCCCGGCATAATGGATAATGGCCGGATGCTTTTTTGCTGTCACAAACATTTCCTCTGTCACTGTCCTGTAAGAGGGACAGCGGCGGATCAAATCCCCATAAGAAAAATACCGGTAATTTGTAAAAAAGTTATACTTAGGCGGCAGGGGCTTAATCCGGCCTTTCAAAGCTCCGTTTATCACATCCTGGTCGCTGGCAAACAGCTTCCCGCCTTTTTCTTTCCAGTAATCCAGGAGCTTCTGCTGGACCCCCTCCTCCCGCCACTGCTTTAAGTCCACCAGCAGAACCCCGGAGTTATAGTAGGGGTCCCCATGTCCCAGACCGATGGACTCTTTCACCGCCTCGTAGATGGTCGGTTCCATCACAGCCCCCACAAGCTTTCCCTGAAGATCCGTGTTCCAAAGCCGGTCTAAGGGCTGGGCTATGACGGTGTCACAGTCCAGGTAAAGCGCCCTGTCCACATCCTGGGGAAGCATTTCCCCCATAAACAGCCGGCTCATAATGCTGATGTCGTAGCCTCCGGTGTCCACGGTATAGTCAAACCGGTCCTTTAAATCTCCCAGCTCCAGGATCTCAAGTTTCCGTCCGTACTGATCCCCGATCCGGCGGAGCCTGTCCCCGCTGTTTTCTGAAAGGCCCGCGGACAGCACATACACGTTGATGGAAGGGCACGGTTGGTTTCTGTCAAACAGAGAGCACATGGACACTGCCAGGTGTCTGGCATAGGAATCATTGGATGCATAGATGATGTTCATAGAGTCTGTCTCCTTTTATCGTCAAGGCCTCCTTCTGCCCATGTCCTCTTTCTTTGCCCTGTTCTCCAGGTCTTTCCGGTGTCCTTTCACATCCTTGGGGATGGTAACACACTGGGCTATGGTCTGGAGCCAGGAGGTCTTGTAAAAATAGTGCTGGCCAATGGTCCGCAGCCTTTGGGCCGGTGTCTTTTCAGGCAGGGACAGAAAAGCTTTCAGGACAATCCGCTCATAAGTCTCCATCTGTTTCCAGTGCATTTCCCCAAAAGCCGCCGCCTGCATGAACATGCGGCAATAATTGTCCTCCACCTGCCGCTTCCGGAAGCTTCTCTGCCATAAGTCCCTCACGCTCCCCGTGGCTCTCGCCCCCAGCACATTGTCCTGGTGCTGGCGGTACAGGGACAAAGGTTCCCGGACACAAATCATGTGCCCAAAGCAGGAGGCGCACAGGGCGATCCACCAGTCATGCATAAAACACGCCCTGGGAACCTTCCTTGCCAGTTGAAGCAAAGACCGATTCATCATCAGCGCCCCCCCTGTCACAGCATTCTCCACCAGAATCTTAGGAAACATGTACCGGTCAGGGTCTATATGGCTGTAGGCAAAGAAGCTGGGACTGATTTCTCTCAGCCCGGCATCCACCACCTCCATGTCCGAGTACACAAGAGCCGGAAGCCCTGGCACCTCGAACTCTCTCATCATCCATAAAAGCTTCTCCACTTTCCGGGAATCCCACACATCATCCTGGTCGCTTAAGAGCACATAATCCGCGTCTGTCTGGGACATGAGCCAGAAAAAGTTCATGGCAGGAGCGGGGATAAATGGTTCCCGGTTCTTAAACTCTCCATCCTTATCCCGGTGCCGCAGGACGATCTGCTCCGGATAGTACCTCTGGTGCCTCTCTAAAATCCGGCGGGTCTGGTCAGTGGAACCGACGTCGGAGACAATGATCTGAATGCCTGGAACTGTCTGGGCCAGGATGGAATCTAACTGGGCCTCAATGTAGGCCTCCCCCTGGAAAGACGCCAGGAGGACGGCAATACGGGGGCGGGTGTAAGGTTCTATACTCATAAGAAACCTCCTTATATGGGGTTGATTAAATTTTTTAGCAGCGGTCAACTAATTTTTATTGTGCGGAATTTTGGGGGGAATGTCAAGAAAAATCCGTACAAAATCGTAAACCAGCGCTGATCTCCAAAAGCCTGACAGCGTCCATTTACTCCAGAATCGCCCGGTCCGCGGAGGAGATGGCCGGGCGACTGGAGAGGCAGTGGGGGAGGGGGGGTGTTTGATTGTGTCTGTTGATGTAATATTGACATGAATTGACTTGCTTTTTATGTTTTATGATTGCGCATTATAGTTGACCTAATGATTGTCTTGCAGCTTTGCTTTGTAAGAGCTCCATGCCTCCGGCGGAATGCTCATGGCGGACATGGTCTGATCCGCTGTCCACTGCATGTTGGACATCAGGTTCTTGATGGCCTGCAACAGCATTTGCTCTCCTTTTTGCACTCCCTTCCGTTCCCCTTTCCTCTCTGCCTCCTCAATGTCCTCTCTCACCAGCCATCTCATGGCTTCATTCATAAATGATTCCCTCCTTATCCTGTCATATAGTTCCTGATTTGCCAATGAACTTACCTGTAAAACCGCTTCCGCGTTATTCCGCTGGCCAGGTTCTGTAAACCGGGCCGCTTCTTTGATGAAGGCCCGGATGTCTTCCTCCTGGACACTGGGGGACAGGAGACGCAGGCTCCGGTGAGCCTTCTTATCCAACCGGCTGATGACAATAACCTGAGCATCCAAAAGCACATGTCCTTTAACATAATAGATGCCGGGAAAACGCTCTTCTATAGTCAGACCAATCTTCTTCAATTCTTTGAACAGTTCTCTCGGATACCTGTCCCGAAAAATCGACATGGTCAGTTCTTCCGCTGGTATCTGATTCACGGTCTTTCCCAGGCCTTTGTACAGACAGACGTAAGCCACTGTTTTGTAATAATCGTCTATAGACAGTCCGTCGTCAGGACTTTTATACTCAATGATATTATATTTTTTAAACAGATACCCGATTTCGTTTTTAATCTTTATGTCTGACAGTTTTTTGATGATCAGCAGATCCAGCCTCAGCGGCTTTTTGCTTAAATTGTACTCTCTCTGGAATTCCAAATCATCTCTGTTGGAATCTAACTCCAGTTCAGCGGCTCCGTAAAATCCAGGATGCCATTGGATCTCCGCGGCTTCCATGTGGTCTTCCATCCGTTTTCTCCTGCTCTTATGTTTTTTAGGGTGAATTTAAAAGCAGGATTTCGTTAGAAAGATAAGAACTCTCAAAGACGCAGCCATGCTGCAGAATCGGCCTTTGCGCTCCATGACGGAGCTGGCCGCAGAAATCATTGCTTTGAAGGTATTATATCACGGACCGCGCCCAAACCGCAAGGGGTTAAAAATACTTTTCATTCAACCGCTTTGTTGACGTTACTGTTCACATACGTTCACAGCAACTGGCAAAAATCCATGAAAATCGCCTGCGGCGATGGGATTTTTGCTCTCTGGCCTAGTTTATCACACGGTCAGCGCGGCAAGCGCGCAGACCTGCCTGAACAGTAACTTGTTGACACCATTTTCCTTGTCTGGTATGATACAAGACAGAAAAATTAAAATCACATACAAGGAGGAAGGTTTGTATGCGAATCCTGTTTATCCGGCACGGGGATCCAGACTATGAAAATGACACTTTAACAGAAAAAGGCCGCCGGGAGGCTGCCCTTCTGGCCCAGATGGCCCCTTCTATGAAGATTGACGACTGCTACATGTCCCCCCTTGGCCGGGCCCAGGCCACGGCATCCTGTTCTTTAAAGGCCATGGGGAAGACGGCCGCGGTTCTTGACTGGCTGAAAGAATTTCCCGCGAAAGCGGACTTAAGCTTGTTCGAAGAACTTGCGGATGCCTACGGCCATGGCCCTGAAGAAAACAGCCTCCATGGTATCCGCAACGTGGTCTGGGACATGCTCCCTTCCTACTGGACCCGCCATCCAGAGTACTCAGACGTGGACCGCTGGCAGCAGTCCGCCGCGGCAAAGAGCGGCGACGCCGTCCATGTATATAAACACGTATGCCGGGAATTCGACCGCCTTTTGGAGACCTACGGATATCAGAGGGAAGACCGCCATTACCGGGTGGTCCGGGAAAATACCAAAACCATTGCCTGCTACTGCCACTACGGCATCATATGCGCCCTCCTGTCCCACTTATGGCATGTATCACCCTTTGTCCTGTGGCAGGGCATCGCCCTGGCTCCCACCTCCGTGACAGAGGTGGTGTCCGAGGAACGCCAGCAGGGCACCGCCGTGTTCCGGGCCCTGCGGGTTGGCGATATCTCCCACTTGTACGCCGGGCAGGAACCTCCCTCCTTTTCCGCCAGGTTTTGCGAAGTGTTCAGCGATATGAGCCAGCGGCATTAGATATATTCCTATTTTTCAAACAAAAACTCCTCCGGCAGCGTCACCTTAAAGTCAACTGCCAGGTCCCTGAAATTTTGAGGCGAGATGGTCTGCAGTTTATCCGGCCTCATGGACATGACCTTCACCAGAATCTCGGCGGACTTCTCCACCGTGTGCATCAGTCCGAAGGTCAGGTCAAAATCCTCCCCGGAACAGAAACATCCGTGGTGAGCCCAGATGGCCACATCATACTTTTTCATCAGCTGGCTGGTGGCCACGGCGATCTCTCTTCCTCCCGGCACCATCCAGCCCACGACACCCACCCCATCAGGGAACACCACCGGGCATTCGGTAGCCATCTCCCACAGCTCTCTGGTAAACACCTTATCCTCCAGCGGCAGGACAAATGTGAGAGCGATGAGGTTGGCCGGGTGGGCGTGGTAGATAACCCTGTGCTTTCCTCCTGACGCCTGCTTTTTCACCTCATGGTTCATCAGGTGGGAGGGCAGCTCGCTGGTAGGCCGTCCGCCATTTACCAGTCCCCAGCAGATTCTGTAATTTTCCCCTGCCTGGTCAATCTCCACAAGGCAGATATTTGCCTCAGGATCCAGGGGCACATTCCGAAAATATTTTCCGCTTCCCGTCACCAGGAAATATTCTCCCGCCAGTCCCGGCACGCCAGTCCCGATGGGCTGCCACGGCTTATCCCAGGACAACTCCTCCTTTACACTTTCAATCTCCTCCGCTTTGACGCGGTAGCTCAAATTCCCTCCGTTCCTCTCATGCCAGTTCTGGTTAAATCCGTCTCCGCACATCCGGATAAATCCCTGGACAAATGGAGCTTCCAATACTCTCATAACTGATTTCCTCCTGCTATTTTATTCTTCTCTCCCGCTCTCGCGAATTTTACGTCAGCGCCTCTCTTCTGCCATATGGGGATTCTCACTGCCTTTTGCTCAGCACATCCTTCTCATATTCCAGAACCTTCTCAAACCAGGCCTCTCTCACCGGAACCCCGTTAAGCTCACAGAAATAATCCCAAACATCGCCGAAGGGATAACATTTCAGTTCCTCCATAATCATCATCAGCCTGGTGAAATTTCTCTCCTCCTGAAGCCTGGCCAGCTCCTGATTTGGCTGTAGAAGGGCAAATAACAGGGCTTTCTGCATGTTTCTCATGCCTGTCACCCAGGCGGAGATCCGGTTGATGCTGGCGTCGAAGAAGTCAAGAGCCAGAAGCACCCGGTCTGCCCCGTTTCTCACGATCTCCTTGGCGATCTCCCTGGTCTCGTCGTCAAAGAGCACCACATGGTCGCTGTCCCATCTCACGGACCTGGTCACATGGAGAGCCACCTTGTCGAAAAACAGCAGCATGGAGGAGATCTTGTCGGACACCACCTCAGTGGGATGGTAATGGCCGTTATCCAGCAGGCACAGCAAATTATTTTTCGCGGCGTAATTCATGTAAAACTCATGGGACCCTACCGTGCAGCTCTCCATGCCAATGCCGAAGACTTTGGACTCCACCGCCACGTTGACCTTGCTTTTGTCGTATCCGCTGGCCAGAATCTGATCCAGGGAATCCTTAAGCCTGGCTCTGGGGGCCGTCCGGTCTCCCGGAATATCTTTAAACCCATCCGGAATCCAGATATTCATGGTCACCGGGTTGCCAAGCTCTGACGCGATGTACTGGGAAATTTTCAGGCAGGCCACGCAGTGATCGATCCAGAACTTTCTTATGTCCCAAATCTCGCTGGACAATGTGCCGTTGGCTGCCTTGGGGTGGGAAAAACAGGTTGGATTAAAATCAATTCCCATACCTCTCTCCCTGGCGTATTCCACCCATTTTTTAAAGTGCTCAGGCTCGATCTTGTCCCTGTCAACCTCCTGGCCTTTCTCAAAAATGGCGTAGCTGGCGTGGAGGTTGATCCTGTGCTTTCCGGGAATCAGTTCCAGGGCCTTGTCCATGTCCGCCATCAGTTCCTCTGGTGTCCTGGCTCTTCCCGGGTAATCCCCTGTGGTCTGAATTCCTCCTGACAGAGCCCCTGCCCCGTCAAATCCCACCACGTCGTCTCCCTGCCAGCAGTGCATGGAAACAGGAATCCTCTTCAGGGCCTCCAGGGCCTTGTCCGTATCCACTCCCATGGCCTTGTACATTTCTCTTGCCGCTTCATACCGCTCTTTTACTGTCATCTCTCTTTCTCCTCTCTTTCTTTGTTTTCCCAGACTCCCGAACATCCCTCTCTTGCCCCAAGCCCTCGTTACTATGAAAATTTTATCGCCGCAGGCGATTTAAGTTCAGGTATACCAAACGCGCCCGCCACATACTTTCTCCTGTGGCGGCACCTAAAGCTGGGCATGGGGGTTATTGAAGGTAAAATACTGGCTTCAAATCCACACATACGGGACTGTTGTCCTCATTGGTCTCCATAATATCCGCCATGTAATCCCACCACTTCCGGTTGATAGCCGTATCTGCGGATTTCGCCCACAGCTCTTCATCTTCAACCTCTAAATACCCGTAGAGCACATTGGTCTCCGGATCCAGATAGATTGAATAGTTGTGCCCGCCGTGCTTATGGATCATGTCTTTCATCTCATCCCACAACTCATTATGCCGTTTCTCATACTCCTGGGCCATGCCAGGATACAAAAACATCTTAAATCCTTTCCTTGTCATCTTATCCTCCAAATTCCTCTGTTTTCCGCCTCAGTCCCCTTGTTGGGGGCAGGCTCCCCAAGTCTTTTTCTACACCTGGGGCTCATATTTCTTGATGTCAAAGGAGCGGAAAATGCCCTCCCTGGCCTCTTTTAAATTTCCGTAAACCCCGGCCCCAATCATCTGGACCGCCAGGTTTCCAATAGCCGTGGCCTCTGTGGGGCCCGCGTACACGGGACACCCGGTCTCGTCCGCTGTCAGCTGATTGAGGAAATCCGCGTTGGCTCCGCCGCCTACAATGTGGAGCTTTCTATAGGTCTTTCCTGTCACCTGCTCCAGTTCCTCTTTGGTTTTTCTGTAGCAGACTGCCAGGCCGCGGTAAATCACCGCTGCCAGCTGGGCCGCTGTCCGGGGCTCCTGCTGCCCTGACTCCCTGCAGTATTTTCTCACCGCCTCTGTCATACCGCGGGGAGCCAGAAAACACTCATGGTTACAATCTACCAGGGACTTGATCTCCTCCCCCGCGGCCATTTGGCACAGCTGTCCAAAGGAGTAGTCCTCCCCTTCCTCGGCCAGCTCTTTTTTTACTGACTGGATCATCCACAGCCCCATAATGTTTTTCAAATACCGGAACCGATGCTCATAGCCCCCCTCGTTGGTAAAATTATGTACCCGGCTCTGCCCAGAGCAGTCCGCCTGCCTCCTCTCGGTTCCCATAAGGGACCATGTTCCGGAGCTGATGTAGAGAATATCCTCCTCATTGGAAGGCACCGCCGCTACCGCTGACGCAGTGTCGTGGGTTCCGGGAAGCACCACCTGGCAGGAAAATCCCACTTCCTCTTCCACCGCTTTTGACAGCTCTCCCACCAGGGTTCCCGGCATGGAAAGCTCCCCAAACCACTGCCTGGGATATCCAAGCTTCTCAATCAGCTCATAGTCCCATGTATTGCTTACCGGGCTTACCAGCTGGGTAGTGGTGGCGTTGGTATACTCCTGGCACTTCTTTCCCGTGAGGAGAAAATGAAAATAATCCGGGATCATCACCATGGCCCTGGCCTGTGTCAGGTACTCCGGGTTGTTTTTTTTCACGGCCATAAACTGGTAGATGGTGTTAAAGCTCTGCTTCTGGATTCCGGTACGCCTGTACAGCTCTTTGGGGGAGATTACCTGGCTCACCTCCCTGTCCATCCCTCTGGTCCTTTGGTCCCGGTATCCCACCGTATTTCCCACAATTTTGTCCTGGCTGTCCAGAAGCACATAGTCCACGGCCCAGGTATCCACACCCATGCTTACGGGAATCTTTCCCAGCTCCTTACACTTTTTCATCCCTGCCTTCACATGGCCCCACAACTCCTCCAGATCCCAGCACAGCTGTCCTCTCACAGCTTTCATGCCATTGGGAAACCGGTAGATCTCCTCCAGAGACATCCGGCCCTTTTCCACCCTTCCCAGAATGTGGCGGCCGCTGGAAGCTCCTATGTCCACCGCAAGAAAATACTGTTCCATAACGTCCCCTTTCTTAATCGTCCATGTGCCTATTTTACCCTGAAAACAGCAAAAAAGTAAGGACGCGGTTTTCCTAAAACTACGTCCTTATTTGCAAACACTATTCTTCTGTGATATGATGATGCCAAAGGCAAAAGGGCCGGGAAACATAAAAATCAATCAGACAGGGAGAAGTCCATGAACAGAGAACTTATTGAACGTTTAAGTGTAATCACTGATGAGGAACGGCAGATCCTCTCTGGTCCCGGCCAGATCGACCGGACCCTGTACACCGAACAGTCCCAGCTGATCATTGACAGCAGGAAAATGTTAGACCAAGGGAAACTCATCCAGATCAGACCCCACACCCGCTTTGTCCATTTTCCCCGGCACCGCCACAATTATGTGGAAGTCATCTACATGTGCCAGGGGCAGACCACCCACATTATTGACAACAACCAGGTTCTCCTCAGGGAAGGGGAACTTTTATTCCTCAACCAGAACGCTGTCCAGGAGATCCTTCCCGCGGGCAGGGAAGATATTGCCGTAAACTTTATTATCCTGCCGGAATTTTTCGACACCACCTTCCGGATGATGGGGGAAGATGAAAATATCCTCCGGGATTTTCTGGTGGACTGTTTAAGGCAGGAGAACCGCTATGGCCGTTACCTTCACTTTAAGGTGGCGGACCTGCTTCCCGTGCAGAACCTTGTGGAAAATATGGTCTGGACCCTTATGAACAACCAGCCCTCCAAAAGAAGCATCAACCAGTTCACTATGGGACTTCTTTTGCTCCAGCTGGTACACCACACAGACCGGCTTGACACAGGGGCCGGGGATTTTGACCAGCAGCTGATCTTTAAGGTGCTCCGCTACATTGACGAGCACTACAGGGACGGGCAGCTGACACAGCTGGCAGCTGCCCTTGGCTTCGATGTTTCCTGGCTCAGCCGGGCCGTCAAGCGGCTTCTGGGACGAACCTACAAGGAACTTCTCCAGATAAAGCGCTTAAACCAGGCAGCATTTCTCCTGCAAACCACAAGGCTTCCCATCACCGACGTCTGCGCCGCTGTGGGCTACGACAACACCAGCTATTTTCACAGGATCTTCCGGCAGCACTATGAGATGTCGCCCCGGGAGTACCGAATACGAGGGGCTGTCCCAAAATAAACTGGTTCGTTACCATGAAAGTTCATCGCCGCAGGCGATCTATATGGAGATTCAGCCTTCCCCGCCTTTCTCCTATACCAGGTTCTGGGGCTCTCCATCCAACCATTTTTTGATATTGCCGCACACGATCACTGCCCGCTTCTCAAAGGCCTGTTGGGAAGCAAACGCCACATGAGGGGTGACGATCAAGTTGGGGGCCCCAAACAGCACATGGTCAGCGGGTACAGGCGGTTCCATCTCGAACACATCCACAGCCGCCCCGGCGATAACCCCTTCCTTCAGGGCCTTGGCCAGAGCCTGGCTGTCCACCACCGGTCCCCTGGCTGTGTTGATCAGGACCGCGCTGTTTTTCATCTTTTTCAGCTGCTCCTCCCCGATGAGCCCTCTCGTACTGTCATTTAAAGGCACATGGAGGGATACGATGTCACAGGTCTCCAAAAGCTCATCCAGAGACACAAAGGTTACCCCTTCTATCTCTTTTTTCGTCCTGCTGTATGCGTACACCTGGCATCCAAAGGCCTGGGCTATGCGGATAACACGTCTCCCGACAGCCCCCGCGCCTACAACTCCAAGTTTCTTTCCCTCCAGCTCATAGCCCACAAGCCCGGCCTTGGTGCCTCCTTGTCTCACAACCTTGTCACAGGGGATCACATTCCTTGCCAGGTCGATGATAAAGCCAAACACCAGGTCCGCCACAGCCACAGTGGAGTATCCGGCGCAGTTGCACACCGCGATGCCCCTCTCGCGGCAGTATTCCACATCTACATGGTCAACCCCGGTAAAGGCCACACAGATCATCTTAAGATCAGGACACCGGGAGATCACTTCTCTTCCATATTTAAAATTGGACAGCACCACGCAGTCCGCTCCCTGGCTTCTCTGGATAAGACCTTCCACATCCTCAATCCTGGTGTCATAATATGTAACCTCTGCCCTGCCCCCCATGGCCTCCTCAACCATGGCCTGAAGTTTTTCCCCGGAAATCCCCAGGGGCTCCAAAAATGTTACTTTCACGATCCGTACAGCTCCCTTCTGTAAACGATTTAACACCTAAAATTTAAGGGAACTCATGTTCGAAAACATGGTTCCCATTTTTAGGCACTACTACATTACACAGCATACCACACCTGGGAATTAAAGTCTAGTACTTTTGTATTTTTTTTGCTATCCTTTTACTGTACCGCGATACATGCTCCTTCGGAGCCGGGGCACTTCGTGCCATAAAATGTTTAAAAGGAGGCCAAAATCATGGATGAGCAGAAACATTTTGATGAATGCCTGGATGTGATCCGCCAGAATATTGATTACTATCAAAAGCAGGTGGAAAAGACGCGGCGGGAAACCGAGAGTCTCTACGCTGCCGTGACTTCCGGCAGTGTGGAACTGTACGACCAGCTTGTGGTCAGCCTGGACATCAAAGAACACCAGGAGCGGCAGCTGAAAAAGAACCAGACAGCTTATAAGAAACCCTATTTTGGCCGCGTTGATTACCTTGAAACCGACACAGGCCAGTCCGAACAGCTTTACATTGGAAAGAACGGCATCTCCAGAGACCGGACCCATGTTCTCATCGTAGATTGGAGGGCTCCTGTTTCCACCCTCTACTATGAAAATGAACTGGGCCCTGGATGTTACCAGGTTCCCGGCTCTGACTCCATACCCGTGGATTTAAAACTGAAACGAACCTTTGACATTGAGGACGGCACTTTGACAGGCTATTATGACAATGACACGGCGGCCACAGATGAACTGCTGGTAAAATACTTATCCCAGAACAAAGACGCTGTTCTGGGAGACATTATCTCCACCATACAGAAAGAGCAGGACCAGATCATCCGCCAGACCCCATTTAAAAACATTATCGTCCAGGGGGTGGCCGGAAGCGGCAAGACCACTGTGGCCATGCACCGGATCTCCTATATCCTGTACAACTACGAACAGCGCTTTTCTCCTGACCAGTTCTGTATTATCGGAAACAACGACATGCTGCTGAACTACATCACCAGCGGCCTCCCGGAACTGGATGTGTATCATGTGGGACAAAAACGGATGGATACCTTTTTTCAGGATCTTCTGGGAAAAGATTGGAAAAAATCATACCAGGTCAAGGCTCTTTCTGACTCTGAGTCCTTCAAGTCCACTTTGGATTTCACCACAGAGCTGGACCGTTATCTCGCCTGTATCCGCCATGAGCTGCTGGGGGACAGGGAAATAAAAGACCCTGCCCTGGGGGTGATTCTGTCCGCTGACAGCATCAGCAGAACCCTCCTGGAAAACCAGAACGCCTCCATAGCCAGCCTCTGCGCTCTTTTAAACCAGAGAATCAAGTCGAGAATCCATTTCCTCATGACAGACCAGGATCCCGACAAGGCAAAAGCCAAGATAAAAGAGTACGGAAAATATTTTCAGCTGGAACCGGCCCGTAAAAATCTGGTGAAACTGTATCAGGAATTTGTGGAAAACTATGGAAAATGTCAGGGCATCTCTGTGGAAAACCTTCTGGCCCATGTGAAAAAAGGGGGCTTCGATGTCTGCGACTTGGCGGCCCTTTCCCTGATCCAAAAGCGGATGACGGAAAAAGCGTTTCATGATGAATACAGCCAGATCATCATCGACGAAGCCCAGGATTTTGGCCCGGCTGTCTACTATGTCCTCAGACAGGTGATGACCCAGTGCTATTTTACCATCATGGGGGATGTGTCTCAGAACATCTACTACCACACTGGTCTCAATGACTGGAATCCTCTGACCGAAAAAATCTTTGAGCCTGAGAGAACTTCCTTTCACATCCTTTCCAAAAGCTACCGGAACACCATTGAGATCTCCCTTGTCGCGGGAAAAGTTCTGGATGCCGCCTCCTTTGGCCGCTACAAGATTCAACCCGTTATCCGCCACGGCACGCCGGTGTCCTTTTACCAGGTGCCTCCACAAAACATGGTCAGGAAAGCCGCCCAGCTTATAGCCCAGATCCAGTCCAGAGGATATGACACCATAGCGGTGATCTGCCGAAACCAGGAGGATGCCCGACAGGTTCAGGAAAACTTAGGTCTCGCTTCCCCGAACCCGGATGACGCCAGCAAAACCAGCCCCGGTGATACCTTCACCAAAGGGGTTATGGTACTTCCCATCCATCTCACCAAAGGACTGGAGTTTGACTGTGTCATTTTGTGGAATCCTGACCAAAAATCCTACTCCCTCAAGGAAGGAGAACCCAACCTGCTGTACGTGGCCATCACCCGGGCCCTCCACGAACTCCACATCCTCCTCGGCGGGGAAATCACCGAACTTCTGTCCGGACTTTCCTGAATCGAGCAGGGGAGTTTTTCTCCCTGCTCGTCGCGCCGGAGCGGGCCGCTTTAGCGGCATATTCCTTTCCGCCTCATATACCGTAAAAGGGACTGCCGCGGAAAGCGGCAGTCCCTTTTCACTTCTTCTTAAATCATATTACGATGCCGCCTCGGTCTCCAGCGTGGTGGTCTCGTACTTATCCAGAATGACTCTCTGAATCATATCCCTGGTCTCCGAATTGATCGGATGAGCGATATCCCTGTATTCCCCATCTACCGCCTTCCGGCTGGGCATCGCGATAAATAATCCTTTCTCTCCTTCAATCACCTTAATGTCATGAATCACAAATTCATTGTCCAGTGTGATCGAAACGATAGCTTTCATCTTTCCCTCTTTCTCGATTTTTCTTACTCTTACGTCTGTAATCTGCATATCTTTCCCCTCTCTGTAGCTCCCCTGGCCCCCGCCAGAGGTGTTGCCTGTTACACTGTGTATCTTTCGTTCTTTTCCACCACGATCTTGATGTTCTCGGGAGTCCCGATATAGGTGGTGTTTGCCCGGATGGTGTCGCGGCTCTCCACGATGCAGTTCTCAATCACCGTGTTGTCTCCTATATAGACATCATTGAGGATGATTGAGTTCTTGATCACGCAGTTGTTGCCCACATAAACCTGCTTGAACAAGACAGAGTTCTCCACCTCACCGTTGATGATGGTTCCGCTGGATACCAGGCTGTTCCTCACTTCAGCGCCGGGGTTATACTTGGCTGGCGGCAGATCGCCTACCTTGGAGTATATCTCCGGATACTGACGGAAGAAATAATCCCGCACTTCTGGTTTCAAAAAGTCCATGTTAGTCTCATAATAGGACTCCACAGAAGCGATGTTGCTCCAATAGGTTTCTAATTCATACGCGTAGATTCGTTTTATATTCTTATAACGCACCAGAATATCGTTGACAAAGTCATATCTGTCTTCCTGGGCGCAGCGCTCCAAAAGCTCAATGAGCTGGCGGCGGCGGATGATGTAGATGCCGCAGGAGATTGTGTTGGACTCAGCCATCATGGGCTTTTCCTGGAAATCCAGGATCCGTCCGTCGTCGTTGACCTTCACGACACCGAACCTTGTCACATCAGTCTCCGCCGGCATGGTCTTGCAGACCACGGTGATGTCAGCCTTCTTCTCAATATGGTACTCCAGCACCTTGCCGTAATCCAGTTTGTAGATACAGTCGCCGGAAGTGATCACCACATAGGGCTCGTGACTGTTCTTTAAAAATGTCAGGTTCTGGTACAGCGCGTCAGCCGTGCCCCGGTACCAGTCATTGTGCTCCGCCGTGATGGTGGGAGTGAACACAAACAGTCCGCCCTGCTTTCTTCCGAAATCCCACCACTTGGAGGAGTTGAGATGCTCGTTCAGTGAACGGGAATTGTACTGGGTAAACACCGCCACGCTCTGTACATGGGAGTTGGACATATTGCTGAGGGCAAAGTCTATGCCGCGGTAGCTGCCCGCGATGGGCATGGCCGCGATGGCCCGCTTGTTGGACAGTTCCCGCATCCTCTTGCTGTTGCCTCCTGCTAAAACGATACCGATTGCTCTCATCTCGCGCCACCTGCCTTCATAATGTAGTCTCCGCCGGCCAGTAAGCCATCCGGATAGTCCTCTGCTGTGGTTTCGCCGGAAATCGCCGTGTTCTTGCCGACCTTGACATTGTCAGGGATGACACTGTGCTCTCCGATGGTCACCAGATCGGACTGGTACACCTTGGGGTCGTACTTGTTGGGGGCAACTTCACCTACTCCCAGTTCTACATTGCTTCCGATGACTACATCCTCAGCCACAATGGCTTTCATGAGAATGCTGTTCTCACCTATGCTGCTGCCTCTCATGATGATGGAATCCCTGACCACAGCGCCTTTGGCGATGGTAACGCCAGCGCCGATGACAGAGTTGCTCACCTTGCCATAGATCTCCGAGCCCTCACCGATGATGCTCTTCTCGATGACAGCCTCCGCGGCGATAAACTGTGGCGGGATGATATCACTCTTGGTGTAAATCCTCCAGTATTCCTCATAGAGGTTGAATTCCGGAATGATGTCGATCAGCTCCATGTTGGCTTCCCAGTAGGAGCTTAAGGTTCCCACATCCTTCCAGTATCCGTTGTACTCGTAGGCAAATATCCTCTGCCCCTGGCCGTGGCAGTGCGGAATGATGTGCTTGCCGAAGTCGCAGCTGGGAACCTCGGAAAGCTGGATAAGGGCGTCTTTTAACACTTTCCAGCTGAATATATAGATGCCCATGGATGCCAGATTGCTTCGTGGATTAGCTGGTTTTTCCTCGAATTCCGTGATCCGGTTGGTATCGTCTGTGATGACGATGCCGAAACGGCTGGCTTCTTCGATGGGCACAGGCATAGCAGCAATGGTGACATCTGCGTTATTGGCCTTGTGATATTCCAGCATGACTTCATAATCCATCTTGTAAATGTGGTCTCCGGACAGGATCAACACATACTCTGGATTGTACTGTTCCATGTACTCCAGATTCTGGTAGATCGCGTTGGCTGTTCCCGTGTACCAGTCGCTTCCCTTGCTCTTCTCGTACGGAGGAAGCACCGTGACTCCGCCCACATTCCGGTCAAGGTCCCACGGTATTCCAATTCCGATGTGGGTATTCAAGCGCAGCGGCTGGTACTGGGTCAATACACCTACGGTATCGACCCCGGAGTTGATGCAGTTACTTAAGGGAAAATCAATGATTCTGTATTTTCCGCCGAAAGATACTGCCGGTTTCGCTACTTTTTGGGTTAAGACTCCAAGACGGCTGCCTTGGCCCCCCGCCAAAAGCATGGCGATCATCTCTTTCTTGATCACGTTATCACCTCTTGCTGTAGATTTTCTGTCTTGCAGTGGGTTGGGGCTTTTTATGTCGAAAACCTTGATGTCCTGACGTGAGCCGTTTCCCTTCGTTTACGGCTTGTGAGGCCGTATAAAGAAGCGGGAAGAGAGTCTTTGGTGGATGAGAGAGAGATCGAT
>Ga0137309_101307_pt1 | contig 17183 bp, 18 predicted proteins | sample NAcewiD2O_June_FD_97179 | JGI IMG/M metagenome (GOLD analysis project Ga0137309, IMG submission 97179) | Mouse cecal microbial communities from Vienna, Austria - N-Acetylneuraminic amended D2O_June | ecosystem: Host-associated > Mammals > Digestive system > Large intestine > Cecum | place... | reverse complement strand
CGGAGGCTGTGGCGCGGGGGAGAATCGACGCGCCGGGATACTTCGACGACCCGGCCATCCGCAAAGCATATACGGACTGCAAATGGAACGGACCGGCGCGCACGGCCATGAATCCGTCCCAGGAGGTAGAGGCCGCAATGAAGCGGGTGGAAGCCGGTTTCTCTACGGCGGCGGAGGAGACCGCACAGCTCACCGGCGGAGACTATAACCGGAACATCAGGCAACGGCTCCTGGAGGCGGAGCGAAAGCGGGAGGTCGAGGAGGCCGGAACGCCGCCGCAACTGCGGGAGCTGCCGCCGGGCGGCGGACAGGAACAGGAGGAGGGCAATCAAAATGGCTAAAAAATTCTGGCAATTCCGAAATATGGCCGAGGGGAAAAGCGCGGAGCTGCTTCTTTACGGTGATATTTCAGACACAAGCTGGTGGGGCGACGAGGTAACGCCGAAGCAGTTTACCGAGGACCTGAACGCGCTGGGGGCCGTTACGGAGATCACCGTGCGCATCAACAGCGGCGGCGGGGACGTATTCGCAGCGCAGGCCATCGGCAACCAACTGGAACAGCACAGCGCCAACGTGACGGCGCGGATTGACGGGCTGTGCGCGTCGGCGGCGACTATCGTTGCCTGCCACTGTGACAAGGTGATCGCGGCCAATGACAGCACTTACATGGTCCACCCGGTCAGAATGGGCCTGCGCGGATACATGGACGCGGAGACGCTGAAACAGTACACCAATGCCCTTGACACCATCCGGGAGAACATCATCACCCTGTACGCCAAGAAAACGTGCAGGGAGAAGGACGAGGTGGCCGGGTGGATGGACGCGACAAGCTGGTGGACCGGACCCCAGGCAAAAGAAAACGGCTTTGTAGACGAGCTGACGGATAGCGAAGAGGACGCAGTTGTGGAGAACCGCAACGGCGTCCTCTTTGTCAATAGCGTCAGCATGAACCTCCCCTTTGCGGAGGCCCCTAAATTTGTGCAAGACAGCCTGGCGGAAAGCGCCGCCGGACGGCCTGCAAATACAAAACCGGCGGGACAGCCGGAACAAATTAAGGAGGTACAGAACATGGACCCTGAAATCAAGACCGTGGACGACCTGCGGAAAGCCTATCCCGCGCTGGTTGACCAAATCGAGCAGGCGGCGGTGAGCGCCGAGCGGGAGCGCATCAAGGGAATTGAGGACGTGGCCCTGCCGGGGAGCGAGGAGCTGCTGGCGGAAGCCAAGTTCACAAACCCCATGAGCGTCAGCGACTTTGCCGTGGCGCTGGTGAAGGGGGCAAAGACCAAGGGCGCGGCTTTCCTGGACGCCATGCGGAAGGACGGCGAGGAGAGCGGGGCCGCTGGCGTCGGCAATCCGCCTGCGCCGGGGGGCGAGGACCCCGTGAACAAGGCCAGGGCCCAGGCCAAGGCGGATGCCGAGGCGTATCTGGAGAACAAGAAAGGGAGGAAGTAAGCCATGCGTGAGCTGATGAACAAGGCCGGGGAGACCGGCCAGGACAACCTTATCGCCGGGGTATTCCCCCGTGCGGAGTTTACCGGAATCAAAATCGCCGCCGGGCAGGGCCAGCTTTTGCGCGGGACGGTGCTGGCGGAATCGGACGCGGGGTGCGTCGTTTTGAGCGCTGCGACCACCGGCAAGGCGGCCTACATCCTTGCGGATAACGTGGACGCCACGGAGGAGGTCGGGACGAGCGGATACCGCGCCGGGTGCTTCAACACCAAGGCCCTGATCGTGGCGGAGGGCTACGAGCTGACCGAGGCTGACCGGGACAGCCTGCGGAAATACCGCATTGTCCTAAACGACAATATGCAGTAACGGGAGGAACAAGCTGTGAACATTTACGAGACAATTTATATGCTGGCGGCAATCGAGGAGCTGCCGCTGGAGCACACCTTCTTCAAGGACCGCTACTTCCCCACGGACGACATGATGGACGTGTTCAACACCAGCAAGGTCCTGGCCGACTACCGGGAGGGCAAGCGGAAGAAAGCGCCCTTTGTGGTGCCGCGCATTGGCAGCGTGCCCGTGGGGCGCGAGGGCTTCAAGACCTACGAGCTGGAGCCTGCGTACATCGGCCTGTCCATGCCCCTGACCATCGACCAGCTCCAGAAGCGGGGCTTCGGTGAGAGCATCATGTCCGGCATGACGCCGGAGGAGCGGGCCAAGCACTTGCAGCTCCATGACATGGAGGAGCTGTCCGCCCGTATCAGCCGGACGGAGGAGTGGATGGCCTGCCAGACCATGCTCAACAACGGATGCACCATGCGCCATGAGACGGACAAGGAGGGCGTCTACGAGGACGTGGAAGTGAAATTCTACGACGAGGACACCAACCCCGCCCTGTTCACGCCCGCCGCCGTCTGGAAGCACAGCACCGTGGACACGAAGGGAAATGTCACCGTGGGCAACTGGTACGAGGACATTTACCAGATGGTGGCCCGGCAGAAGCGGCGGGGTATGCCCGCTACCGATCTTCTGGTCGCCTCCGACGTGGGCGCGTTTCTCATGGAGGACCCGTGGGTTATCCGTATGCTGGACAACCGGCGGGTGGAGCTGGGGCGCATCCAGCCCACGGAGCTGACCGAGTATGTGACCCACCTGGGCGCGTTCAACTTCAAGGGCCGCCTGCTGGATATTCTGGTGAGCGACGGCGGCTACGAGGACGAGGACGGGACCGACAAGGCGTATCTGGACGACGGCAGTGCCATTGTCACCGCGCCGGACGTGGGGCGCGGCCTCTACGGTGCGATCACGCAGATGGAGCCGGACGGCGAGTATTACACCTACGCCGGGAAGCGCGTGCCCCGGCACCTGTTTGACCTGAAAGCGCAGACCAAGGAGACGCAGGTTGCTTGCAGCCCCTTGATGGTGCCCAAGCGCAAGAGCCCCTGGTGCGTGGCGAAGAAGGTCCTGGGGTAATCGCCGTGTTCCTTTTTGATGTGGAGCAGCATTTTGGGGAGGAGCCCCCGAAGGAGTGGAAGCGGCCCACGTTCAAGGACTGCGCGGCGGTGGACATCAAGCAGGTGTTCTTCAATGAAAGCGAGTTTGCCGAGCGGCACAACGTAGACGGCGTGGACGCGCTGATTGTCTTGGAGGACGTGGATGTGCGGGAACACGCCGCACACTGGGAGGCTGGTGCAAAGCAGAACTTTGACACCGGCCTCTATGATGCCTACCGGATGCTGTATATCCAGGTGGAGGACTACGGGGAAATGCCGCAGTCCGGGGACATGGTGACGATTGATGGGGGCACAAGGGACGAACAGCTATTCACCCTGAAAAGCTGTGAGGATGAAAACGGCATCTACCGCATGATTCTGGAGAGAGTGAGGCAGGGGTAATGAGCGTGGTTACTTATGACGCGGGGCAAATGCTTCTAACAATCGACGATACCGGAGTGGAGCGGGCATTGGGGAGCCTGTACCGCAAGGCCCCCGCCGTGCTGAAAGTGGCAATCAACCGGACGGCGAGGCAGGCCAGAAAGGACCTGGTCGCGGAGGCGGAGAAACGGTACGCCCTGACTGTGAGAGGCAAGGCGAGACTTCGCCTGCTGAAACTGCGGAAAAGCGCCACGAACACCAGCCTTGAAGCGGAACTGCGGCAGAGCGACGAAGGGCTTACCCTGAACGCCTCCTACTTCCAACACTCCCCCACGGTGCCGCGCATGGGCGTTGCGGCGCTGCACGGCCCCGCGTTCCAGCGGGTGCGGACGCTGCGAGGGGGGCCAATGGAGGAGCTGACCGAGACGGCAGGCGCGAGCAAGGGATTTTTAATCCGGGTGAGCAATGCCAAAAACGATCACCTGATGTTTGCCTACAGGGTTTTAGGCTCTTCCACCAGCAGAATCACGACCAAAACCGGAAAGCCCAGGTGGAGGAACGCCGCAGGAGACGTGGAAAAGGCGTATGACGTGAACCGCATTGGCGCGTCCTCCCAGCAGCGGGCAGTCTGGCACAGGGGCGTTGACACCGCAGCGGCGGAGAACTTGGAGCACTTTCTGGAGCAGCGCGTCCGGCAGGTAATCGAGGCGGCGAAATAAGGGGGACGGCGCATGAAAAGGGACTATGCGAAGGAGGCCCGGCGCGTAGGCGTCGGCGGAACCCCCCAGCTATGCCAGGACGCCTTGATCGAAATGCTGGAAGAGCTGTTTGCCGGAAAGAAGTACACCGGCCAGGAGGGGCGGAAGGCGCTGAAAATCATTAAGCAGAACCTTCCCATCCCCAAGCGGCAGAGGGATAAAAAGGCGGACACAGACGAGGCGGCGGCCCCGTATGTCCTGGTGGAAATGAACGAGGGGGCAATCCTGGACGACGACAGCCCGCAGATTGTGGAGTTTAGTCTGGTGATCTGCGCCTATGACAAGGGCACGGACAACGAAGGGTGCCAGGATGTCGCCAACATCAAAGAGGACATTATACAGCGGGTATGCGCGCGCCCCTACTTTGGGGGCGCGTTCACCATCTTAAAGCCGATCACATGGGCGCTCCAGAAAGACAGGACGCCGCCGTACTACTTCGGGGCAATCACGCTGAACTGCACCGCCCCGGCTATGACACAGGACACCGAAATGGAGGTTTTAGTATGAGCACAAGACCGAGCAAGAAAAACACGGCGGACGCCGTGGAGGAGATCAAGAACACCGCCGCGACCGGGGGGGCGGCCACCGCCGGGCCGGAGGAGGCGGCGGAGAAGGAGCGCCGCCTGGAGGAACAGGACAAGGCGTTTTTCGCCAAGCTCCCCAACCCCTGCGTGTACTGCGGGCCCAGCGTGCGCGGTGTGACGCGGCAGTTCACCGTGTATCACGGGGGAATCCCTGACGCGCTGAAAGAGTTCATCATGGAGCACCGGGCCGCAAAGGGGCTGCTGGTCAGCGTGGAGCGGTTTGCCCAGGTGCGCCAGCGCCTTGAAACTCCCGGTACGGGGGAGTTTATTCTGTTCCGCAAAGTGCGTGCGGAACTCTAATGGGAGGGACTGACTATGGCTTCTGCTTATAAACATGGCGTATATGTCAGCGAGCAAGAGACAAGCCTGATCGCGCCGGTGGAAGGAACCGCTGGCCTCCAGGTGATTTTCGGAACGGCCCCGGTGAATATGCTGGAGAAACCGGCGGAGGCGGTCAACAAGCCGCAGTTGGTATACAGCTATGCGGAGGCGGTGTCGGCGGTGGGCTATGTGCCGGACTTCGCCAAGTACACCCTCTGCGAGAGCATCAGCGCCAACTTTACCGTTGTGAACACCAGCCCGCTTGTGCTGGTAAACGTCCTGGACCCCGCCAAGCACAACGCGGCCATTGACGAGGCGAGTGTGGATGTGGAGGACGGCGTGGCCGTGGTGAAGGAGAGCGGCGTGCTGCTGGACAAGCTGGAGATCAAGAACGGCGATACCGCGCTGGAGCGGGACGTGGACTACACCACGGCTTTCAACAACGACGGGACGCTGAACATCGTTCTTTTGGACGGCGGCGCGGGAACCGGAGCGGCCAGTCTGACCGTGAGCGGGAAGAAGCTGGACACTTCGATGGTCACGCCCGCCGACATTGTGGGCGGCGTGGACATTGCCACCGGGAACGAGACCGGCCTGGAAGTGGTGCGTCAGATCTATCCGCGCTTCTCCATGACGCCGGGCATCCTCATGGCTCCGCGTTTCAGCAAGGACGCCACCGTGACGGCGGCCCTCCAGGCCAAGACCACGGAGATCAACAGCGTGTTCCGGGCGGTGTGCATCGTGGACATCGACAGCTCCAAGGAGACGGGCGCGACGAAGTACGCGGACGTGAAGGTGCAGAAGGAGAAGCAGGCGGCGACGAGCGCCAACTGCTACGCCGTCTGGCCTTATGCCAAGGTGGGCGACGTGATCTACAGCGGCTCCACGCTGGCCGGTGCGCTGACCTCCTACACCGACGCGCAGCACCAGAACATCCCCAACTGGTCCCCCAGCAACAAGACCCTTGCCATCAGCGCGGCTTGCCTGGAGGATGGAACGGAGGTCATTCTGGACCAGGACCAGGCCAACACCATCAACGGCTACGGCGTGGCTACCTTCCTGAACATAAACGGCTACCGGCTGTGGGGTAATAACACCTGCTGCTATCCCGGCAACACAGACCCGAAGGACCGCTGGTTTGCGGTGCGCCGCTTCATGTCCTGGGCGGCCAATACGTTCATCTTGACGTATTTCCAGAAGGTGGACAACCCCATGAACCGGCGGCTGATCGAGGCCATTGTGGACAGCGAGAACATCCGGGGCAACAGCTTTGTGGCCCGCGATATCTGCGCCCGGTACGAGATCACCTACAACGAGGACGAGAACCCGACCTCGGACCTTATCAACGGGAAGATCACCTTCCACCAGTACATCACCCCGTTTGTCCCGGCGGAGGACATCGAGAACGTGATCGAGTTTGACCCATACGCGCTTAGCGACGCGCTTTCGGCGTAACAGGAGGGCAAAAATATGATTTCTGATAACTATGTGCCTGAAAAAATCAACGAGTACAACGCCTACCTGGACGGGGAAAAGATGATTGGCGTTGTGCCGGACATCGACCTGGCCGAGATTGGCATGAAGGCCAGCGAGGTCGAGGGGGCCGGTATGCTGGGCGTGCTGGACAGCCCCACAATCGGCCAGTTTGAGAGCATCGAGCAGGAGATCAAGTTCAATGTTCTCTACTCCAGCGCTATCAACATGCTTAGCCCGCTGGAGGCGGTGAACCTGACCTTCCGGGCCGCCCAGCAGGTGTACGACAAGACCGGCGGCTATGCGTTCAAGGGCCTGCGCATTGTGCAGCAGGGCCGGGTCAAGAAGTTCAAGCCCGGCAAGTTGAAGCGGGCGGAGGGCATGGAAGCCACCGTGACCCTGGAGCTGACCTACTACCTGATCGAAGTGGACGGCGAGGTTATGCTGGAGATTGACAAGCTCAATCCGAAGTATGTCGTCTGCGGGAAGGATATGCTGGCAGGAATCAGCTCCCTTGTGTAACCGACAACCACAAAACCCGCCCCCGGCTTTTCGCCAGGGGCGGGTGCATTTTCATTCAATCGAAGGAGGAGCATCACTATGTCCGAGCAGAAGATCATCACCGAACCGGAGAACATGGAGTACAAGCCCGATGTGAAGGTGGAGGGCGAACAGGAGCAGACGGGGCGGCACATCGTCATGTTCAAACGACCCTATCTGTTCGAGCGCAAGGAATATGCGTCGGTCGATCTCGGCGGTCTGGACAAGCTGACGGTGCAGGACGCCATCGACGTGCAGCGGCAGCTCTTCGGCCAGCAGGAGGTCGCGGCCTCCCTGTTGACGGAGACGACGACGGCCTTTGCCCAGGCGTTGGCAACCAGAGCCAGCGGGAAGCCGGTGGAGTTCTTCAAGCTGATGAAGAAACAGTTTTACCGGCCCGTGTTCCGCTATGTGCGGGAGTACGTTATGAGCACGGAGAAGGGCGTGGAGAACCACGTCATGCAGTTGGAGAAGCCATACTTCTTCCAGGGCAAGGAGTACAGGGAGATCGACCTGAACGGCGTTGCGGACATGAACAGTATGCAGGAGAGCGCAGCGGAAAACCGCATGGCGCGGGAGGGCTTTGTGGTCACGGAAACGTCGTTCAACTACCTGTACGCCTGCGTCGTTGCCAGCATGGCAACCGGACTGCCGGAGGAGTTCTTTACGGGTCTGCCGGTCTGCGAGGTCGCGAAGCTGAAAAACGCGGTGAACGACGAGGGTTTTTTCGAGTAGAGGGCGGATTTAAGGAACTGCGCAAGGCAGCAATCCGCCTGTCCGCCGCGACCCATACCAGCGTTGACTTCTACCTGACGATGCCGAAGCGGGACTTTATGGAGCTGAATAACGAGGTGGTGAAGGAGTGGCGGGCAACAAAACATTAGAGCTTAGTATCAAGATCGCGGGGAAGGTAGACAAGAGCCTGATTAAAGCGATCAACACCACCCAAAGCAACATCAGCGGACTGTCCACAACGCTTTCCAAGGTGGGGACTGTAGGGCTTGCGGCAATGGGGGCAATGGCGACCGGAACCGTTGCCGCCCTGGCTAAATGCACAGACGCCGCCAAAGCCTTTGAAAGTCAGATGAGCGACGTGGTGAAGTATGTGTCCGGGCTGGCCGACGCCAACGGGAAAATCAGCAACCAACTGGCGGGCAACGGCGCAACCTACGCAGAGAACTACGCGGCCATGTCGGACGCGATACTGGATTTGAGCACGCAAATCCCCATGACGGCGGAGGAGCTGACACGGCTTGCCGCCGCCGCCGGACAGTCCGGCAAGGGCATCAGCGACCTTATCCAGATCGACAGCGCCGGGAATATCGGCGGCTTTCTGAAAGACGTTGCCATGATGGGCACGGCCATGGATATTTCCGCAGAACAGGCGGGAGACTGGGCGGCAAAATGGGAACAGGCGTTTAAGATGGACCACGGCGAGATCATGGTCCTGGCCGACCAGATCAACTACCTGGGCGCAAACAGCGCAACCACGGCGGCGGAAATCGCCACCGCCGTCAACTCCGCTGCAAGCCTGGGGCAGATCGGCGGAATCAGCGTATCCACAACGGCGGCGCTGGCGGATGCCATGCTGGCAACCGGCGTATCAAGCGACCGGGTAGGAACCAGCATCAAGCGCATGGTAACGAATTTCAGCAAGGGAAGCGCAGCCACCAAGCAGCAGAAGGAGCTATGGAAAGAACTGGGCTTTACTGCCGAGGGCGTGGCAAAGTCCATGCAGGAGGACAGTGTTGGAACGCTGAACAGCATTTTCAGCGCAATCAAAAACCTGCCAGCAGAGCGACAGGTATCCGCATTAAGCACCCTGTTTGGGCAATGGGCCATTGAGGGCGGCGCGAAAATCGTCAATAACCTGGACGTGTACGAAAAGGCGCTGGCTATGGTGAACGACCCAAGCCGATACACCGGGAGCATGGAGCGGGAATTTATCATCAAGGCCAGTACGTCGGAGGCCATAGACAGTATGATGGCTAATGCGCGGCTGGCAACGAAAATTGACATAGGCACCGCGTTCCTACCGGCGAAAAAAGAAATCAGCCTCGCCATGATCGACTTTATGAACCAGCTACGGAGTATGCCGGAGCTGGGGGAGATCGCACAGCAGTTGGCAGCGCTGTTCAGCCACGGTGTGAGCGGGGCGGCGGAGGCGCTGGAAAACGCCCTGCCCACAATCCAGAGATTCCTCGGCTATCTGGCGAACAACGGGCCGCAGGTCCTCTCTTTCCTGGGCAAGCTGGCGGCGGCGTTCGCCGCAATGAAGTTTGCGCCGGGAATTGAAAGCCTCCTGCGCGGGGCGGGCGGCCTGGCGTTCGGCTCCAAGACCGGAGGCGGCACCGGCGCTGGCGGCGGCGGTCTCGTCGGGATGATAGGCAGCTTGTTCCATGGAGGACAACGGGCGGCCAGTGGCGCGGCTGGCATGGCCGGAAACGCGGCATCATGGATTCGGAACTTCGTCGGCGCGACACGGGGCACCATGGCGCTGAACGGAAGCACCGGAATCAGGGGATTTCTAGGTACAGCGGCAAGTGCCCTGACCTCCGGCCTGGGCAACACAGGAATCGGACAGTATCTCGGCGGCATCCGGGCGTCGCTGGCAAACCTAGGGAATACCAAAATCGGCGGCGGCATCATCGGCGGCGTAAAGGCGACCGGCGGCGTGCTGGGGGAAATCCTTTCCGGTATCTCCGACGACACCGGCTTGACCGGATTGGTCAAGGGAGGATTGGGCGCGGCAAGGAGCAGCGCGGGCTGGGTAGCCGGTAAGGCCGGGGGACTGGCGCAAGGCGCTATGGGCCTCGCGGGCCGCGTGGCAAGCTCCGCACCGGGACAGTTTATCGGCAGGGCGCTGGGCAACGTCGGCGGTTTTATGAGCGCTGGCGCTGGCGCGTTGGGGAGTATGTGGGGGCCGATGGCATCCGGCTTCGGCGGCCTGCTCTCCGGGGCGCTCCCCATTGTGGGTGTGATCTCCAGCATCATTGCGGTGGTAAGCATCCTGGGGGACCACCTGGAGGATATACGAGGCATTGTCGGGACCGTCTTTGGCGACGCAGGGCTGGCCGTATTTGATTCGTTCATCGGCGCGCTGCAAAACGTCGGGACCTTCATCACCGGACTATTCCAGGACGGCGGCGTGGCGGCGGCTATGGCACCGCTGCGAGATGCGATTACCGGGATGTTCGGAGACAACGCCGGGGCGGCGTTCGACGGGCTGGTACAGGTCCTTCAATCCGTCATGGGCGTGGTGGGCCAGGTAGTCACATTCGCCAACACGACGGTAAAGCCGATTATACAGCAAATCTTCGGATTCATCACGCAGACGGTGGTGCCTATCCTGCTGCAAACCTTCACGGCGGCGGCCCCGGTCATTTCCGGCATCATTTCCAACCTGGGGTCGGCGGTCATGTCCTGTATGCAGGTGATCGGCTCGGCTATTCAGATCGCGCTCCCCATCATAGAGGGCGCTATTTCGGTAGTTATGAGTATCGCAAGCGTAGTGATTCCCGCGCTGCTGGCCGGATACGAGGCATTCAGCTCTGGGTTGGCCGCTATCGCTTCGGCAATTCAGGCCGTTTTCCAGGGCATCATCGACTTTATAACCGGCGTTTTTACCGGAAATTGGCAACAGGCGTGGCAGGGCTGCCAGGATATTTTCGGCGGGATTTTCGAGGGGCTGGGCGCGCTGATAAAAACGCCCCTGAACGCTGCTATTTCTCTCATAAACAAAGCGATTTCGGGCATCAACGGCCTGGGGCTGGACATCCCGGAATGGGTGCCGGTCATTGGAGGGAAAAAGTTCAGCATCAACATCCCGCAAATCCCGATGCTGGCAAAGGGCGGCTTCACCACGGGACCGAGTATCGCAGGCGAGGCCGGGACGGAGGCGGTTATCAGCTTCCAGCGCAGCGCCCGCGCAAGCAACATAGCCACATGGGCCAAGGCTGGGCAAATGCTGGGCGTTGGCAACAGACCGGCAAGGCTGGAGACGTTCGACACAGACGACGGCGGGCCGGGCTGGCCGACCGGGAAGGTTGGAGGGACGGTGACGATCACCTACTCGCCTACCATCATTATCCAGGGAAATGCCAGCAAGGCGGATGTGGATGCCGCCCTGCGGGACGACAAAGCGCGGTTTGACGCCTGGTACGAGGAGAAGAAGCGAAACGAGAGAAGGGCACGGTGGTAACGCATGGCAACATACACCACAAAGGCGGGGGATATGTGGGACGCTATCGCCTATGAGCAACTGGGCAGCGTAAACTACACGGACCGCCTGATGAACCTGAACCAGCAGTACAGGAACATCTACATTTTTCCCTCCGGCGTTGTGCTGACGCTGCCGGAGCGGGAGACGAAAATCAATAACGCCCTGCCGCCCTGGAAACGGAAGGGGGCGGGCGCATGATTGACCCCTCTGCTGCCCGCCGGGCCGCTGTGCGCATCGTCTTTGACGGCGCGGACATCACGCAGGACATTCTACCCTATTTCTCCTCGCTGTCCTACAAGGACAGCGAGGAGGACAATTCCGACACCTTGCAGATCGACTTACAGGACCGGGATTCCATATGGCTGCAAAGCTGGCTGGAAAAGGCCATCAATGCAACCGCCGCCTCCAAGCTGAAAATCAGCGCCACCATCACCCCGGAAAACTGGGGAAGCGGCGGAGGCTCCCTGCCTACGGGTAGTTTTGAGCTGGACAGCGTGGAGGCGGCGGGACCGCCCGCCACCATCAACGTCAGCGGGGTGTCCCTGGGGTACAGCTCCCCTATCCGCCAGACCAAGAAATCAAAGGCGTGGGAGAACTACAACCTATCGGCCATCGCGGGAGAGATCGCCGGAAACGGAGGTCTCTCCCTTGTCTATGAATCGGACAGCGACCCATTTTACGAACGGGTGGAGCAGACAAAGGAATCGGATATGAGCTTTCTGTCCGGCCTGTGCCACGACGCGGGAATTTCGCTGAAATGCTCCGATGGGCAGCTTGTCCTATTCGATCAAGCGAAATACGAGGCAAAGCCCCCGGTGCTGACCATCCGGCGCAACAACGGGAGAATCCTTCCGGCCCCGCCGCAGGCGTATGGGGCATATGGGAAACAGACGGATTGCACGGAGTACATCGACTACCGGCTTTCCACTGGGGCGGCGGAGACGCAGTACGGCTCCTGCCGCGTCAGCTATGCGGACGCCGCCACGGGCCAGCTTATAGAGGGAACAGCCACGGCGGAGGGCGAGGACAGCGAGAGCGGACAACGCCTGGAGATCACGGCAAAGGTGAAGGACGCGGGAGAGGCGCAAGCGCTGGCGGCCAAGCACCTGCGGCTGCACAACAAGTTCAACCGCACCGTATCCTTTACCCTTCCGGGGAACACCGGTCTTGCGGCGGGGGTGACGGTGAAGCTGGAGGACTTCGGCGGCTGGAGCGGGAAGTACATCGTCAAGCAGGCGGAGCACACGGTATCCGATTCCGGCTATGTTACCAAGATCACGCTTCGGAAAGTGCTGGCCGCTTCAAGCGCCGGGCAGTCCAGCGGCAAGACCGGGGGCGGAGAGGAAACCAAGACCTCTGGCGGCGGAAGCACCTATACGGTCAAACCGGGGGATAACCTGTCGAAACTGGCGAAGCAGTTCTACGGGACCGGCGCAGACTGGAAGAAAATCTATGAGGCCAACAGGGATGTGATCGGGGGCAATCCAAATCTGATCTATCCGGGCCAGACGTTCAAGATACCGGAATAGGAGGAGCGCCATGGACGAGGACAGCTTGGGAAGGAACACGGCATACCAAGATATGGGCACGGTGTTCTCCAGCTTTTTCCGCCTGGGATTTGTCACGGACGTAAACAACGGCAAGCGGATTGCGCGGGTGAAATTCGAGGACCTGGGCTATACCTCCGGCTGGATTCCTGTGCTTATCAACCGGGACTACATACCGGACTACGACGTGCCGCAGCGGACGGAGTTTGAGGCGGGCGGTTCCGGGGACCCGGCTTTTGCAAGCCACAAGCACGATCTTATCATCAAGCCCTGGATGCCTAAGAAGGGCGAACAGGTTCTTTGCATTTACGAGCCGGTGCGCAACGGAAGGGGCTTCATTTTGGGAGGGATTCAGCCGTGGCAGTAGTTGGATATTTGGGCAAGAGCGCATCGGAGGGCGTTATCTTCGAGGTATCCGAACAGACTGTGCGGACGCTGAAAAACTGGAAGTGGAGCGGTTCGGTCCGGTATGCCGTCCATAACCGGCACAACTACCACGCACTGACGGAGTACACGGGAATGGACCCGGACAAGATCACCTTCGACATCATCCTAAAGGCGGAGCTTGGCGTGAAACCGCTGGACGACATCGTGAAAATATGGACCTACGAGCGGGAGGGAATCGCGCTGGCCCTAACCGTGGGCCGCAAGGGGTATGGGAAATACCGCTGGAACATAATCAGCCATGACACAGAGTTTAAGCACACGGACGCGCTGGGCAATCCGACCGTAGCCACCGTGTCGCTGACATTACAGGAGTATTTGAGAAAATGAGCTATCAAGTTTCAGAGGCGGATTTGAAAACCATCCGCCTGAATGAGCAGGATACCGTGTCCTCCGTGCTCCACAATGTCGCGCTGATTCTGGCGACGCCAAAAGGGACCATCCCCATGTACCGGGACTTCGGGCTGGACCGGGAGTTTCTGGATATGCCGATACCGGAGGCAGAGGTCCGCATGATCGCGCCTATCCGGGAGGCGGTGCAGGAATGGGAACCGAGGGCGACGGTGAAGGATGTTTTTTTCACCAGAAGAGAAGACGGGAGCGGGCGGCTGCTTGCCCACGTTGAAATCGAGATCAACGAGCAAGGACGGTGAGAACTGTTGAGCAGAAACACGGAATACCAATTTGTGCCGACCGACCCGGAGGACGTGGAAACGGAGCTGATTGCGCTATATGAAGCGATCTTTGGGACAACGGTACAACCGGCAAGCCCGGACCGGCTTTTCATCCAATGCGTTGCGGCAATCATCATCCAGGAGCGGGTGATAAACAACTACACAGGCAATCAGAATATCCCGAGCCGCGCCGAGGGGAAAAACCTGGACGCGCTGGCGGAGCTGACCTACAGCAAGACGCGCCCGGAAGCAAAGGCGGCAACCTGCAAAATGCGCTTTTCCATTTCGGAGGCACAGAAATCCGCCGTGCTGATTCCAGCCGGGACCCGTATCACCGATGCCAGCAAGACCCTTGTTTGGGAGACGCTGGAGGACAACTACATCCCAATCGGAGAGATGCACATCGTCGTGGAGCGTGTCACCTGCCAGACCGCCGGGACAGCCGGGAACGGGTACACGCCGGGGCAGATCAATAAGCTGGTGGACGTGTACGACTACTATACCTCCTGCGAGAACATCACCACGTCGGCGGGCGGCTCAAACGCGCCGGACGACGACACATACTACGAGCTCATGCGCTCCAGCATGGACGCCTACAGCACCGCAGGGGCAACGGGCAGTTACATCTACTGGGCCAAGCAGGTAAGCACCGAGATTGCAGACGTGATTGCGGCCTCCCCTACGCCGGGGGTAGTAAAGCTCTATGTGCTGATGAACGACGGGAAACTGGCTGACGAGGAAATGAAAGCGAGGGTGCTGTCCGAGTGCAGCGCGGACGAGCGGCGGCCCCTGACGGACTGGGTATCCGTGGAGGACGCGGAGACCGTGCCCTATGACATAGCTTTTACCTACTACACGCAGTCGGACGCCGGTATCAGCGCGGAGGATTTGGCGGCGGCGGTGGAAAAAACCGTGGCGGAATTTATCACCTGGCAATGCGGGAAGCTGGGCCGGGACATCAACCCGTCGCGCCTGATCGGGGAGCTGATGAAAACGGGCGTGAAACGGGTGGAGCTGACGGACCCGGTGTTCACCACGCTACAGGACGGGAGCAACAGGACGGTGCCGCAGGTGGCGGCTCTGCGGAGCGCGCCGAGCATTGTAAACGGGGGATATGAAAATGAGTGATTCCCACGGATTGACAAAGGAAAATCTGCTGTTCACTTTTCCTGTCAGCCTGCGGGAAAACCCCTCTATCGCGGCACTGGGCAACGTGACGGCGGAGGCCCTGGCAAAACGCCCGGAGGAGATCAGACGCATATCCATTTACCCAAGGATTGACGAGCTGCCGGAGGCGCTGCTGGATATTCTGGCCTACGACTTCAAGGTGGACTGGTGGGACCCAAACTACAGCCTGGAGGAAAAACGGCGGGTATTCAAGGATAGCTGGTACGTTCACCGGCATATGGGGACAAAGGCGGCGGTGGAGCGGGCCATTTCCGCAATCTATCCGCATACGCAAGTGTTGGAATGGTGGGAGTACGGCGGGGAGCCGTATCACTTCCGGCTGGACATCAACATCACAAACGACCACATTGATTCCGACAAGCAGCGCCGGGTTCTGGAGCGGCTGAATTTTTATAAAAATCTCCGCTCGCACAACGACGGCGTGACCTATTTTGTGGAGGCGGACCCCGGCATTGCAAAGGCGGCCTCCAGTGTTTCCGGTCTGAAAGAAACCATACACGTTCCCCTAGAGATACTCGTGCCAATCATTCAGCCAACGGCAAAGGCCCGTGCAGGGGCGATAACAGGGCTGTGGGAGAGTGCGGCGGCACACATAGAGCTGACCGCCCCGGCGCTACGGAGGGCGGCTACCGCCCGCATTGGAGCATCGGCGGGGATGCAGGAGGCTTTTACCGCCCGCGTCGTGCTCCCCGATATAGACCCGCCGAGAGTGGCCGCACAGTTCAAAGCCGCCGTGTCCGGCGCGTGGCAGGAACACTACACGACCGGAGAAATCCGGCTTGCGGCACAGGCTCCCGCCGCCGCCGTACAGGCCAAGGCGCGGGGGGCGGTGGCGGCAAGACAGGAAACCGCACAGACCACTATCAATCTTTAACAGGAGGAAGAGTATGGAAGAGCAAAACAAGGTGACGCAGCGCTGGTCGAAAACAGCAGTAACCGACATCGGCACGGCCATGCTGGCCGAGTTCGCGGCCGGCCGCATTCTGGAAATTACAGCCGCATACGGTTCTGCCGGAACGGGGGGAAACCTGACCGAGCTGGCGGAGCTGCCCGATGGCCGCGCCCACCCGCTGACCATTGAGAGCGTGACCCGGACGGACAACAACGTGACGGCCTGTATCCAGGTGACGAGCTTGGGGAACCCGGAAGCGTATAAGATGGACCTGATTGGGCTTTACGCCGTTACCAAGGACCCCGGCGAGCAGCGGGAGCCGGGAGAACCGGGCGGCGGAATGTGGGGCGACAGGCTGCTGATGGTGATTGAGGACACCGAGGACGAGCAGGGGCGCAAGGGCGTGACCATCCCGGCGGAGACGGACCAGCTCTACACGTTTAAGCTCTACGCGGTGCTGACCATCACCAACAAGGACCGGCTGGAAATCAGTGTGTCCACTGCCGGTATCGCAACTATGGGGGCTATCGACGACGCCATGGAGCGGCACAATAAGGACCCGAAGGCTCACCCTGGCCTGATGGGGGAGGCGTTCGGCGCACATAACACGGACCAGGAGGCCCACCCGGCCACGGTGGCCCGCGTCCGCGGGTTAGAGCTGGCGATGAACGGCAAGGAAACCATCGCCCGGGAGGGCGACCCGACCAGCGAGACGGAGGGGGCCAAGGGCCAGCACTACATCAACACCAAGACCGGGATGGAGTGGGAATGTACCGGCGTTACAGAGAGCGGGTACACTTGGGAACAGGTGGACTACGACAGCGAAAAATTCAAGTCCCTGCGGGACGTTCTGGCGGAGACTGCCGCTACCGCAGCCCAGGCAAAGGAGGTGGCGGACGGCGCGGCCAAAGCCATTGCCGCCGTCCAGAACACCATTTCGGTGATTCCCTCCCAGTCCGGGAGCCTGACCTACAACGGGAGCGCACAGAAGCCGAGCTGGAACAACCTGGCCCTGGAGATGATGACCATTGCCTACGGCGAGGAAAAGACGGCGGCGGAGGACTACACGGGCGAAACGGACGCGGGGACCTATAAAGCCTACATCACCCCGAAGGAGGGGTACACCTGGGGCGACAAGTCCGCCGACGAAAAGGAAGTGCCGTGGACCATCGGGAGGGCGACCGTCACTACAGCCCCCAGTGTGGCCGGGAAGCTGA
>Ga0137309_101304_pt1 | contig 17230 bp, 18 predicted proteins | sample NAcewiD2O_June_FD_97179 | JGI IMG/M metagenome (GOLD analysis project Ga0137309, IMG submission 97179) | Mouse cecal microbial communities from Vienna, Austria - N-Acetylneuraminic amended D2O_June | ecosystem: Host-associated > Mammals > Digestive system > Large intestine > Cecum | place... | reverse complement strand
CACCCGGGGAGAGGAAGGCTCCTGCGCGCTGTATGGAGGCAGACTGACCATCGTCCCCGCCTTGCCTGCGGAAAAGGTTTTGGATACCATGGGCGCAGGGGATTCCTACCTAGCGGCGCTGCTGTGCGAATTGCTGAAGGCATCCCCTGCAGGCGTTTTGCTGGAAGGGGCTTTCGGCTGCGGGATACCGATTGCCGGGCGCACAGAATTGGAAGAATGGGAGAAAATGAAACCAAAGGAGGTGGGCGGATGAAGCTGGCGGCTATTGGCAGCAACTGCATTGATTTTTACCAAAACCTGGAGGGCGGCCTGCCCTGCCCGGGAGGCGGCCCTGTGAACATGGCGGTTTACACCCTGCGGCTGGGGGGCACGGCCTCTTACATTGGCCCAGTGGGGGATGACCCTTACGGGGCGCTAATGCAAAAAGCCATGGAGGAAAAAGGCGTGGATGTGTCCCACCTTCACGTCCTGCCTGGGGCTACGGCAGTCTCCCAGGTGGAGCTGCGGGACGGCGAACGCATTTTGGGGGATTATGACGAAGGGGTGCTGGAAAATTATACGCTCTCCAGGGAAGATATAGATTTCATCTGCACCCATGACGCGGTTGTCTGCGACCTGTGGGGCAAGGTGGAGGGGTTTTTCCCGGAGCTTCGCGCCCGGGGCCTGCCCACAGCCTTTGACGGGGCCATACGCCCCGATGACCCTGCGGGCCGGAATGCTCTGCCCCACACAGATTATTTCTTTTTCTCCCCGGATTCCGGCGACACCCCGGCATTGCGGGAGCAGCTCAGGCGTTACCATGCCCAAGGCCCCAGGCTGGTGACTGCCATGCTGGGGGAGCAGGGCAGCCTCTGCTTTGACGGGGCAGCCTTTCACAAGTTTGGCGTTGTCCCCTGTCCGAAGGTGGTGGACTCCATGGGCGCGGGGGACAGCTACATAGCAGGGTTCCTTACAGGTGTCATTGGCGGGGCGCCTGTGGAAAAGGCTATGGAAATGGGCGCCGCTGCCGCTACGGAAACCTTACAGTATTTTGGCGCATGGTAACAGGCGCATCAAGTAAAAGGAGTATAAAAATGGAATATATACCTACTGCCTGGGCAGAACCCCAGGGGCCTTGCCTGCGTAATTTTGACGAACAGGGCGATCTGGACAGCGTAAATGGCGCGCTGGCTTTGCGGCCCGAAATTGAGAAAATTGTAGACCAGATTTGGGAGGAGGGCTTTGACCGCATTTTCTTCATGGGCATAGGCGGGACTTACGCCTCGGCCATGCAGGCGGAGGTCTACATGCGGGGGCGTTCCGCATTGGACGTTTGCGCTGAAAACGCCGCCGAGTATCTCACCACAGGCAACAAGCGGCTGACAAGCCGTTCTGTGGTTGTCTACTCCAGCGTGTCCGGCAACACCCTGGAGATGGTGGGCATGGTGGAGAAGGTCAAGGCCCTGGGGGCCAGGGTGCTGGCTTTCATCGACACGCCCGGCTCGGCCCTCACCCAAGAGGGCAGGCGGGATTACCTGGTGGTGTACCCTAAAAACGAGCAGTTGAAGTTCTACATGCTGGCAAACTACCTTATGTACAAAAACGGAGAGTTTGCTGAGTATGACCGCTATAACCGGGAGATGGAAGCCAGCCTGGCCCGGGGCCTGGTGGAGATTGAAAAGGATGCGGACAGATGGGCCTGGGAATTTGCCAAAAGCAAAGCCCTCTTCCTCCAGGAGCACCCCGATGTGCCCCACTATTTCATCGGGGCAGGCAGCCAGTGGGGCGCTGCCTACTCGTATGCCATGTGCTATTGGGAAGAGCAGATGTGGATACGCACCAAGTCCATTACCTGCGCGGAGTTTTTCCATGGAACCATGGAGATTATCACAGCGGACACGCCGGTTACCCTGTTCATGGGAGAGGACGAGCAGCGTCCCCTGGCAGAGCGGGTGGCCCGGTTCCTGCCGAAGGTATGCGGAAACTATACGGTTATCGACACAAAGGAACTGCCCATGCCCGGCGTCTCCCCAGAGTTCCGCGGCTCTGTTTCCCATTTGATGATGCACGCCGTAAACAACCGCGTGGACGCTTATCTGGAGCTTTTCCTCCGGCACCCCTTATCTATCCGGCGGTATTACCGGCAGTTTGAATATTAAGGAACCACGGAATATAGTAAACGCGTTTGAACATAGAAAAAGTGCCGGATTTTTAAAACAGGCCCTTCCAGTAACTGTAAAATGCGCCGCAAACCGTCATATGTCTCGTTTGGGGCAAAAAGATGATGCTTGCGTTTTTCAAACACGTCCTGATCATCCCAAGAAGAAATTTCAAAGGGAGGTTGAAAAGCCGTGTTTCGCCCTCACCCATCAAACATCTGGCGCATGTAGAGAAGCAGCTTTTTCTCACGGCGGCTCACCTGCACCTGGGTCATGCCCAGAATCCGGGCGGTTTCGGTCTGGGTTTTGCTCTGGTAATAGCGCAGGGCAATCAGCTTCTGATCCCGTTCCTCCAGGGTGTGGAGGATGGCCTGGAGGGTAAGCTGCTCGGTCATTTTTTCCTCCGGGGCCTCCACAGGGATTTCAAGCTGCTCCCCTTCCTCGCCGCCTGTCAGAGACACTGGCGCCCGGCAGGCTCCTAATGCCAGGGCCGCCTTTTCCGGGGCCACCCCCAGCCTGTCCGCAATTTCCCCCAGGCTGGGGCTTTGGCCTGTTTCCTTTTGCAGTTCCTCTGCCGCCGACTGGGCTTTCCGGCCCAGCTCCCGCAGCCCCCGAGACACCCGCAAGGCCCCGCCGTCTCGGAAAAGCCTGCGCACCTCTCCCAGGATGACAGGCACAGCATAGGTGGAAAACCGCACGCCCCTTGTGCTGTCAAAGTTTTCCGCAGCCTTGATAAGCCCCAGGCACGCTGCCTGGAACAAGTCTTCATATTCCACGCCCTTGCCCATGAACCGCCTTGCGCACAGGTGGGCAAGCCCCATGTTCTCCTCCACGTTCTGCACCGGGAGGAGGGGGGCCTCACTCCTTGCGCCCAAAGTGCTTTGTCAGGGTTACGCTGGTGCCCCGGCCCACTGCCGAGGTGACCCGCACGCTGTCGCAGAAGCTCTGCATGACCGCAAAGCCCAGGCCTGCCCGCTCCTCGCCTCCGGTGGTGAAAAGAGGCTCCATGGCCTTTTCGATGTCCGGGATGCCGCAGCCCTTGTCCCGCACCCGCACCACAGCCTTGCCGCTTTCATAAAGCTTGACGGTTATGTACACAGTGCCCATGCGGTCTTTATAGCCATGTACGATGGCGTTGGTGACGGCCTCGGAAACAGCGGTTTTCATGTCGGTCAGGTCTGCTACCGTAGGGTCAAGCTGGGACAAAAATGCTGCCACCGCCGCCCGACCAAAGCCCTCGTTTACAGAATTAGAGGAAAAGCACACCTGTGCCTGATTCAGCGCTTTCATCAGCCAGCCCTCCTTTCAATGGCGGCCACCCCGCTGATACCCGCCAAATCTACCATTTTTGTAAGGTTCTGGGAAAGTCCGGACAGCACCACATGCCCCCGCCAAAACCCGCACAGCCGCACCCGGCCTAAAATAAGCCCAATGCCGGAGCTGTCCATAAAGGGCACCCCGGTGAAATCCAGCCGCAGGCAGTAGGGCTTCAGCTTCTGGGCTGTATCGTCTATAGACTCCCGCATTTCCTTGGCGCTGTGGTGGTCGATTTCTCCAAAGAGCTTTGCCGTCAGCACGCCTTCTTTGTAGCTTAACTGCACGTTCATTTTTTTCATCCTTTCTTTTTGCTTCCTAAAACCTTGGGGCGCCGCCCCAAACCCCGCAAACCTTTTTGAAAAAAGGTTTGACCCAAAAACTATGTTTTTCAAAGTTTACTATATTGTTTAAAAAAAGAAGGCCCCTGCAAAAAGCAAAAGCCTTTTGCAGAAGCCTCCGCCCTTTTACAGGGCTATTGTAGCAGGCGCGCTGTGCAATTTTTCGGGAAGCGTGTCAGGTTTGCAAATTTTCCAGCTTTCCCTTAAGCTGCTCCCGGATTTCGCTGGCAAGATAGAAAGATCCGCAGACAATGAGGGCGTCGTCCCTGGCCATATCCTTCATGGCGGCGGCAATGGCCTCGCCGCAGGTCTGTGCCACCGACACGTTCGGGCAGAAGGCCCGGGCCGCTTCCGCCAGCTTTTCCCCAGGCAGTGCCCGGCCCCAGTTGGGGGTGATGGCAATCAGCTTGTCAAAGGCGGGGCCGACGGCCTCCAGGAACCGGCCGCTGTCCTTATCCGCCATAATGCCCATAATGGCGATTTTCCGCTGGGGCACAAAATCCTCCAGGGCCGCACGTAAAGCTTTGGCGCAGCCGGGGTTGTGCCCGCCATCCAACAGGCACAGGGGCTGCTGGGAGATGACCTCCATCCGCGCCGGGATGAAGGCCTTTTGAAAGCCTTTTTTTAGGGCTTCATCGGAGATGGCAAAGCCCTCCTTGCGCAGGATTTTGATAACCTCCAGGGCGGTGGCGGCGTTTTTCACCTGGTGCGCGCCCAGGAAGGGGGTATGCAGGCGCAGGCTTGCGCCCTGCATATCCGCCGCAAAATCTGTGCCAAAGATGGAGGCCGCCTCCACCTGGATTTTCCCCATGTCCGGGATAAACAGCTCCGCGCCTTTTTCCCGGCACACTTCTTTTATCTGTTCCAGAACTGCCGGGTCCTGCTCCGGATACAGGGCCAGGCGGCCCCCGGCCTTGATAATGCCCGCCTTTTCAGCGGTAATCTTCTCCAGGGTGTCCCCTAAGATGGCAGTGTGATCCAGGGAGATGGAAGTAATAGCCGCTGCCGCCGGGGTTTGGATGATATTGGTGGCGTCTGTAATGCCGCCCAGGCCCACCTCCAGCACCACGACATCGCATTTTTTCCGGGCGAACCAGTCAAAAGCCAGGGCTGTGATGCACTCAAATTCTGTGATATACTGGCCCCGCCTGTCCATTTCCTCTATAAAGGGCCAGATGCGCTCCACTTCTTCCGCCAGCTCTTCCTTGGGAATCATCTCTCCGTTTATCTGGAAGCGCTCCCGGAAATCCAGCACATAGGGCGAAATGTAATATCCGGTTTTGTAGCCGCTTTCCCGCAGGACAGAAGCCGCGAAGGTGCAGGTGGTGCCCTTGCCGTTGGTGCCCGCCACGTGGACAAACCGTAAGGTGTCCTGAGGGTTCCCCAGCAGGCCCATCAGGGCAGTGATATTTTTCAGCCCCGGCTTTACGCCGAAAAGCAGGCGGCTGTCAATTTTTTCTATAGCTTCTTCGTAGGTCATGGGCAGCACTCCTTTCAGAGGGGAAAACATGAAAAGCTTTGGAGAATACGGGATCCCGGCAGAGCCGGGATCCCGCTTCTGTATCAGTCCTTTTGTTTTAGTTTTAAATGAAAGCCCATTGGGTTTCCCGCAGGGAAACAAGCAGGTTTTGAGAGCCGCCGCCGGGAGTTTGCTCACGGAGACGGCTGGCAAAGCCTGCGCAGGCCGCGCCAGCGGCCCATGGGCGGGGCAAGGCATCGTGGTTTTTCGATCAAACCTTTTTTCAAAAAGGTTTGCGGGGTTTGGGGCAGCGCCCCAAGGTCAGGCCCTGGGGGTTACCGGAAAGCCGCAAGGGACTCCTCAATCATGCGCACCTTTTCCCGAAGCTTTTCGCCGTTCTGCTTCACGCCGTCAATCACCTTCTGGGGCGCCTTGGACATAAAGGTTTCATTCTGAAGCTTGGCGTTCACTGTATCCAACTGCTTCTGGGCGCTTTCCAGCTCCTTTGTAAGCCGGGCGGTTTCAGCGGCCCGGTCGATGAGATCGTCCATGGGCAGGTATCCCCGGCAGGCGGCAGTCACCACTGTGACAGCCCCTTCCATGGCGGCAAAGCTTTCCCCGATTTCCACGCCGCTGCAATAGGCCAGGCGGGCAATGGCCTCCTTCTCCGTCTCAAAGGCGGCTGGGGACTGGGTTTCAATATAGAGATGGGCTTTCCGGGAGGGGGGCACGTTCATCTCGCTGCGGCGGGTGCGCACAGCGGTTATCAGCTCTTTCACCTTCTCCATCTCTTTTTCGGCCTCCGGGAAATGGAGGGCTTCGTCATACACAGGCCAGGGGGCCACAATCAGGGCTTCGCCCTCGTGGGGCAGGCTCTGCCAGATTTCCTCTGTGATAAAGGGCATAAAGGGATGCAGCAGCTTTAAGGTACTGCCCAGCACCCACACCAGCACCTGCCGGGCAGACTGGGCCGCTTCCTCGTCCGTACCGGACATGGGCAGCTTTGCAAGCTCGATAGTCCAGTCGCAGAACTCGTCCCAGAGGAAATCGTAAATTTTCTGCACAGCAATGCCAATTTCAAATTTCTCCAGGTTTTCCGTAACTTCCTTTGCCACTGTGTTAAACCGGCTGACAATCCACTTGTCCGCCAGGGTCAGCGTTTCCGGCAGGGCGCAGGGCACGTCTTTGCCGTCAATGTTCATGTGGATGAACCGGGCGGCGTTCCAGATCTTGTTGGCAAAGTTCCGGCTGGCAGCCACCTTGTCTGTGGAGAAGCGCATATCGTTGCCAGGGGTATTGCCGGTGATGAGGAACAGCCGCAAAGCGTCTGCCCCGTACTCGTCAATCACCTTTACGGGATCCACGCCGTTGCCCAGAGATTTCGACATCTTCCGGCCCTGGGCATCCCGCACCAGGCCATGGAAGCAGACCTTCTTAAAGGGAATGTCCCCGGTATGCTCCAGCCCGGAGAAAATCATTCTTGCCACCCAGAAGAAAATGATATCAAAGCCGGGCATCAGCACGTCGGTGGGATAGAAATATTTCAAATCTTCCGTCTTTTCAGGCCAGCCCAGGGTGGAGAAGGGCCACAGCGCCGAAGAAAACCAGGTGTCCAGGGTGTCCTCGTCCTGCTTCAGGCGCTTTCCTCCGCACTTGGGGCAGGTATCGGGATCCGTCTCGGAAACGATGGTTCCCCCACAGTCTTCGCAATACCAGGCCGGGATGCGGTGCCCCCACCAAAGCTGACGGGAAATGCACCAGTCCTTGATATTTTCCATCCAGTTGTAGTATACCTTTGTGGCCCGGTCTTCCGGGATAAACTGGATTTTTCCGCTTCTCACGGCGTCAATGGCAGGCTTAGCCAAAGGCTCCATTTTCACAAACCACTGGGTGGAGATCCTTGGCTCCGCCACGGTGTGACAGCGCTGGCAGGTGCCCACGTTGTGGGTCAGCGGCTCCACCTTGATAAGGAAGCCGCCCTCTTCCAGGTCTTTTACAATCTGCCTGCGGGCGTCCATCCCTGCCATCCCGGCATACTTACCGCCGTTTTCGTTGATGGAGCCGTCCTCGTTCATCACGTTGATAATGGGCAGGTCGTGGCGCTTGCCCACCTCAAAGTCGTTGGGGTCGTGGGCGGGGGTGATTTTCACCACGCCGGTGCCGAAGTCCATCTCCACATATTCGTCCGCCACAATGGGGATTTCTTTATCCACAAGGGGCAGGATAACATTTTTGCCGATTAGGTGCTTGTAGCGTTCATCCTCCGGATGTACCGCCACAGCAGTGTCTCCCAGCATGGTTTCCGGGCGGGTGGTAGCAAGCTCCACATACCCGCTGCCGTCTGCCAGGGGGTAGCGCAGGTGCCAGAAGGAGCCATTCTGTTCTTCAAAGACCACCTCAATGTCGGAAAGGGCGGTCTGACAGTGAGGGCACCAGTTGATCATCCGCTCGCCTCGATAGATCAGCCCCTTTTCATAGAGCTTCACAAACACATGGCGCACTGCTTTGGAAAGTCCCTCGTCCATGGTGAAGCGGGAACGCTCCCAGTCGCAGGAAAGGCCCAGGAGCTTCTGCTGCTCCACAATGCGGCTGCCGTATTTTTCCCGCCAGGCCCAGGCACGCTCCAGAAATTTTTCCCGTCCCAGGTCTTCCTTGGTGACTCCTTCCTCCTTCATGACGTCCACGATCTTTGCCTCTGTGGCGATGGAAGCGTGGTCCGTGCCGGGCAGCCACAGGGCGGAATAGCCCTGCATCCTTTTCCAGCGAATGAGGATATCGGGCATGGTGGTGTCCATGGCATGGCCCACATGGAGCTGCCCGGTGATATTGGGCGGCGGCATGACGATGGTGTAGGGCTTTTTCTGGGGGTCAGCCTCTGCGTGGAAATAGCCGCCCTGCATCCAAAAATCATAGATGCGGCGCTCCACCTCTTTTGGCTCATAGGCCTTGGCAAGATCACAGCTCATTTTCATCTGTCCTTTCTACTTCTATAACTGGCAAAACCGGGCAGAACGCCCTTCTGCTTCTGTGTTTTTCCGGGAGAAACATCCCTGAATCTACATTATCGTATTTCCCGGAGAAAATGTCAAGTGGGAAAACAGGGCGGGAGTCCAACTCGACAAAATTTTGCTGGTTTGCAGGGGAACGGTCACTGCCGTTCCTCTATCACAACGTGGATACAATCCCCTTCCCTTTTCCCCAGCTTCCGCCGGATGGATTTCAGCACCCCGATAATATAGACGGTTTCGCCCTTTGGGCCTTTCAGCCCCATGTTTACAATGCTGCCGTCATAGGACAGGCCGTCAAACAGGGCGTGTACCTTCACCCGCCCCTTCCCAAACACCTGCCGGATGTCCCAGGGAAAGGCCACATAGGCCCCGCCCTTCTCCGGTATTTCATGGAGAACCCCGTCAAATTCCCATTTCTCCGCCATAGGCCGCCTCCTTTGCGCTGTTTCTGGCAGCATACGCCGCCTGCCGGCTTGTAAATAGTATACCATCCATGCTATACTATTTGCAAACATGCCTGCAAAGCAGGCGGAAAACAGGAGGACGCGGCTATGAAATATTTGGATATCAGCGGGGTGGATGCCTCCGCCATTGTGGCGGGCTGTATGCGCATTGGCAGCATGGAGCCGGAGGCGCTTTCCCGGTTTGTCCATACGGCTTTGGACAATGGCGTGAACTTTTTCGACCATGCGGACATTTACGGGGGCGGGGAATGCGAAGCCGCCTTTGGCAGGCTGCTGGCAGCGGAGCCGGGCCTGCGGGACAGGATGGTTCTCCAGAGCAAGTGCGGCATCCGCAAAAATATGTATGATTTTTCCAAAGAGCACATCCTGGAAAGCGTGGAGGGCATCCTTTCCCGGCTGGGTACGGACAGGCTGGATTTCCTGCTGCTCCACCGCCCGGACGCGCTGATGGAGCCGGAGGAGGTTGCGGAGGCCTTCAGCCGCCTGGAAACCAGCGGCAAGGTGCTGCATTTCGGCGTCAGCAATTTTAACGCCCGGCAGGCGGAGCTGCTCCAGTCCGGGTTAAAGCAGAAGCTGGCCGTAAACCAGCTTCAGTTTGGCCTGGCCTTTACGGGCCTTGTGGATCACGCCATCTGCGCCAATACGGAATTCCCCCATGCCGCCGACCGGGACGGGGAGGTGCTGGATTACTGCCGCCTGAAGGGCTTAACCATCCAGGCCTGGTCCCCCTTCCAGTATGGCTTCTTTGAGGGCGTGTTCCTGGGCAGCCCCAAGTTCCCGGCCCTGAATGAAAAGCTGGAGGAGCTGGCTGAAAAGTATGGCTCTACCCCCCAGGCCCTTGCCACTGCCTGGATTCTGCGCCATCCGGCAGGGATGCAGGTGATAAGCGGCAGCACCAATGCGGCCCGCCTGCAGGAAATCTGCGCCGGGTGCGACGTGGATCTTGCCAGAGAGGACTGGTACGCCCTTTATCTGGCGGCAGGGAACAAGCTGCCTTAACAAAACAAGCATAAAAAAGTCCGGCCCACAGGTTTCCCTCCTGCAGGCCGGGCTTTTTCGCGTTAGGGCAGGATGATCTCGTAGGCCAGCCGCTCGGTGCCGTCCTCTATATGGATAATGCCCCGGTAAGAGAGGCCGCTTTTTTCCATCACCCGCTGCATGGCCTTGTTGTCCCGGTGGGTGTCCCCCCGCAGGACGCGGATGCCCCTTTCCCGGGCCTGCCGCTTCAGCTCTTCAAAGAAAAGCCCTGCCGCGCCCTTTCCCTTTGCCCTGGGGGAAACGGCTATCCGGTGCAGGAAGCCGTAAGGCTCTCCCTGGGCCTGCCAGGCGCCCTGCTCTATTACGTCATAGGTGGGTTCGCGGCCAAAGGCCAGGCAGGCTGTGGCAATCACTTCCCCGCCGTCCTCCAGCACAAAGCCTGCGCCCTTTTCCATGTCGGCCCTGGCAGAAGCCCCGTCCGGATAGCCGTCCTGCCACTGATTTACTCCGGCTGCGCGGAGGGCGGCCCGGGCCTCGTCATACAGGGCTGCCACAGCGGGAAGGTCTGCGGGGGTGGTTCTACGAATCTGCATAAAAATCGCCATTCGATACGGGATTTCCACAAAAAGCGGGGAAGCCTCCCCTTTTGTGCCCGGTATCGTTCCTTTCTCTAAGAAGTTGTACCGATAGGATTGGTGGGAAGATTTTCGAGGAAATTTTGTGGGGTTCAAGGCGGAAACCGCAAGGATTACTTTCGTATTTCGAGGATTTCCAACACTAAAGCCCGCTAAATTTCCCGAAAAGGTTTGTGCAGGAGCCTATTGGTACAGCTTCCAGGTTTTTTACACGATGCATTTTCTCTTATAATAGCATTTCCCTCTTGTTTTTTCAAGAGAAAGCGTTTATAATAGTGGACAGGCGGCCAAATGGCCCGATAGAATATGGGAGCGGACAGGTCTGCGCGGCGGGACGCCGTGAACCATGTCAGGCGGGGAACCGAGCAGCATTAAGCGGATGTTCCCGGGCGATGCAGGTCGCCTGTCCGTTCTCATATCTTATCGGGCTGTTGTTTTTCTATAAAATAAAGATAAACGTATGAAGGGAGGCGGCGTTTGTGTATAAGGTGCTGTACCGGAAATACAGGCCCCGGTTTTTCGCGGACGTGGTGGGCCAGCCCCAGGTTACCGTAACCCTGAAAAATGAGCTGACCCGGGGGCGCATTGCCCATGCCTACCTGTTCACCGGCTCCCGGGGGACAGGGAAAACCACCTGCGCCAAAATCCTTTCCCGGGCCGTCAACTGCCTTGATCCGAGGGAAGGGGACCCTTGCGGGGAGTGCCCGGTGTGCAGAGGGCTGGAGGAAGGGTCCATCCTGGACGTGGTGGAGATTGACGCTGCCAGCAACAACGGCGTGGACAACATCCGGGGGCTGATTGAGGAGGCAAACTTCACCCCCACCACCGCCAAATACCGGGTGTATATCATCGACGAGGTGCATATGCTTTCGGCCTCTGCCTTTAACGCCCTTTTGAAAACCCTGGAGGAGCCTCCTGCCCACGTAATTTTCATTTTGGCAACCACCGAGGTTCACAAGCTGCTGCCCACCATCCTTTCCCGGTGCCAGCGGTTCGATTTCCACCGCATCGATCCCCAGGCCATGGCGGGGCGGCTTATCCAGGTGGCGGGGCTGGAGGAGGCGGAGCTGGACGAGGACGCGGCTTTGCTTATTGCCCGCATTGCAGACGGCGCTTTGCGGGACGCCCTGTCCCTTTTGGATCAGTGCCTGGGAAGGGGGCGGCACGTCACCCTGGAGGTGGTGGGCCTTACCGCCGGAGTGGCGGCCCAGGGGTATCTCACCACCCTGGCCCAGGCTGTGGCGGAGCGGGACGCAGCCAAGGCCCTGGAAACCCTGGACGGCCTGCACAGGGAGTCAAAGGACATGGTGCGGCTGTGCGAGGAGATGGCGGAATATTTCCGCAGCCTGATGCTGTTTAAAACCATGCGGGATCCGGGAAAGCTTCTCACCCTGCCCCCCACCCAGATAGCGGCCCTGGAGCAGCAGGCTTATGGCATGAGCCTTTCCGCCATCCTTCACGGGCTGGACACCCTGGAGGACACGCTGCACAAAATGCGGTACATGAACCAGCGCACCCAGTTGGAAATGGCCTTTGTGCGGCTGTGCTCCCCAGAGCTGGACGACAGCACTGCCGCCCTGCTGCGGCGGATTGAACAGCTTGAAAGCGGCGTGCCGCCCAGGGCCTTGCCGCCTTTGGAGGAGGAAGCCCCTGCCCGGGCGGAGGAAGCCGCGCCCGCCAGCCCGGCGGCTGAGCCGGAGCCAGAGGAAATTCCTCCGGTGTTCGACGGCCCCCCCGCCCCGCCGGCGGAAAAGCCTGTCCCGCCCCCAGCGCCTAAAAAGCCCGCGGCCCCTAAAAGCCAGCCCCCAGTGGACGTGGAGGCCCTTTCCGCTGAGGCCCAGCGCTTTCGCCAGTGGCCGGAGATCCTGCAGGTGATACGGGGCACCACTAAAAGCGTTGCCATGGCCTTTGACGGCTCTGCCGCCTACACCAGCGGGGAATACCTGCTGATTGAGGCCCCGGAAATCGCCTTTGAGCTTTTAAAGAAGGCAGAGCAGCGCCAGCGTATGCGGGAGGCGGTTTTCCAGGTGACAGGCCGGGCCTATAAGCTTGGCCCCTACCGGCCCCCTGCCTCTAAGGAAAGCGCTTCCGCAGACCCGCTGGAGGATTTGCTCCGCCGGGCGGAAGAAGCGGGCATCCCCACCCAGGTGGAGGAGTGAGCGGGGAGAAGTTCAGGATTTGACACTATAATATTTTATTTTGAAAGGATGACAGCTTTATGAAAGCAAGATTACCCCAGGGATATGGCGGCGGAGGGGCTGCCAATTTGCAGCAGCTTGCCCGGCAGGCCCAGAAAATGCAGGAGCAGATGGAAGTGATTTCCGCCGAGCTGGACGAGAAGGAGTACAGCGCCACAGCCGGGGGAGACGCGGTGAAGGCTGTGGTTTCCGGCAAGCTGGAAGTGAAGGCTGTGGAGATAAAGCCCGAGGTGATTGATCCCGAGGACGCGGAAATGCTGGGAGATCTGGTGACCGCCGCTGTCAACGGGGCGCTGCGGGCTGCCGCCGCTGAACGGGAAGAGCGCATGGGCGCCCTTTCCGGCGGCATGAGCATACCGGGGCTGATGTAATGGCGGGATACCATGTCCCGCCCCTGGAAAGCCTGGTGGAAAAATTTGAAAGCCTGCCCGGCATAGGCCACAAAACCGCCCAGCGGCTGGCTTATTTTGTGCTGGACATGCCAAAGGAGCAGGCGGAAGGCTTTGCGGGGGCCATTCTGGAGGCCCACGAGAAAATACATTACTGCGCGGTCTGCTGCAACCTGACAGACGATGAGCTGTGCCCGGTGTGCCGCAGCCCTGTGCGTGATAAGGCCTTAATCTGCGTGGTGGAGGAGCCGAAGGATGTGTTTGCCCTGGAGCGGGCCGGGGAGTATAACGGGCTGTACCACGTGCTCCATGGGGCCATTTCGCCGCTGTCCGGCATTGGGCCGGAGCAGTTGAAAATCAAGGAGTTGCTGCCCCGGATAGACGGCGGGGTGCGGGAGGTGATTATGGCCACCAACCCCACTGTGGAGGGGGAGGCCACCGCCATGTACCTGTCCCGGCTTTTAAAGCCTTTGGGGGTGAAGGTGACAAGGCTTGCCTACGGCATCCCTGTGGGCGGCGACCTGGAATACGCCGACGAGGTCACATTGCAAAGGGCTATGGAGGGCCGGCAGGAATTATGACGGATAAAAGGAAAGCCGCCCTGTGGCTGGTATTGGTCTATGTTTTTTCCATCTCCCTTTACCTGCCCCGCCTGCTGGAGCTGGGCGGCATGGCAGTCCCCAAGGCCCTGGCAGGCTTGGCGGGGGCATTTGTCCTTGTGCCGCCCCTGGCCACCTTAGGGTTCCTGCTGCCTGCCGGCAAGGCGAAATCCCACATCCTGGAAAACTGCCGGGCCTTTTCCCGCCAGGAGGCAGTGGCCTGCCTGGGCGTCGCAGTGCTGGGGTGTTTGGTGTCGCTGGCCTACGCCCTTACCACAGGGGCCCATCTGTTCCGGGACTCTTACGGATCCATAGGGGGCCTTGCGACTAGCTGCGTGTACCTTTACGCCACCGCCTTTGCGGAGGAACTGGCATGGCGCGCGTTTTTCCTGAAAAGCCTGGCAGCAGGCGGGAAAAAGGCCGGGTCCTTGCTGCTGGCGGGCCTGGCCTGGGCTTTCTGGCATATCCCCATGTGGGTTGCCCGGAATGGGATGGGGGCAAAGGACATCCCGTTCCTGCTGCTCTGGGCAGTGCTGGTCTCTTTTGTGCTGGGATGGCTCTACCTGCGGCATGGGAATTTGCTTTCTGCCGCACTGTGCCACATGTTTTTCAACGTATCCTTTTTGGCCCCGATACAATATAATGCCGCCGCCCTGTTTTTGTGCATCCTGGCCTTTTGGCTGCTGGAGCGTTGGGTCCTTAGGAGGAAAAAATGGAAATCCCCATAAAAAGCAATATTCTGCGCACCCTTTTCCGGGACTGTTACTTTATCAACGGAACGGCCTGCGCCGGGAAATCCACCATGGTGCGGCGGCTGGCGGAAAAGCATGGCGGTATCTGCTGCGGCGAAAACTACCACGATGTTTTGATGGATGCTGTTGACCCGGAGAACCAGCCGGCACTTTCCTATTTTCAGACCATGGGAAGCTGGCAGGAATTTATCAGCCGTACGCCCCGGGAGTATGCCCAGTGGATTGACGGGTGCAGCCAGGAAGCGGCGGGCCTGGAGATTGCCCGCCTGATCCAGTTGGCGGGGGAGGGGAAAAGGTGTTTGTGGACACCAACATTTCCCCCGCGTGGCTGAAAGGAATCTCCGACTACCACCATGTGGCTTTCCTGCTGGCTCCCCAGAGCCTTTCTGTGGAAAGCTTTTTTGACCGGGAGGATCCGGAAAAGCAGTTTATCCTGTCGCAGATACAGCAGGCGGAGAATCCGGAAAAGGCCATGGAGAATTACCGGGAATGCCTGGCAGAGGTTAACAGCCCTGCTGTGTACCGCGCGTTTGAAAGCAGCGGCTTTTTCACGCTGCTGCGCGACGGCACGCGCACAATAGAAGAAACACTGGCGGTTCTGGAGGAACATTTTGCCCTTTAGCAAAAAGGAGGTGCGCTATGGCAGCGAAATCCAACACAAAAACCATTGCACAGAACAAAAAAGCCTATCACGACTATTTCGTGGAGGAAAGCTATGAGGCCGGCATTGAACTGGTAGGCACGGAGGTAAAATCCCTGCGCCAAGGCCGGGTGAACCTGAAGGACGCCTGGTGCTCTGTGGTGGACGGGGAAATGCTCTTAAACGGCTGCCACATCAGCCCCTATGACTTCGGCAACATTTTTAACCGGGATCCCATGCGGGTGCGCCGCCTGCTGCTGCACAAACGGGAGATCCAGCGGCTTTACGGCGTTGTCAAGCAGCAGGGCTACTCCCTTATCCCCCTTTCCCTCTATTTTAAGGATTCCCGGGTGAAGGTGCAGGTGGGGTTATGCAAGGGCAAGAAGCTCTATGACAAGAGGGCAGACGCAGCCAAGAGGGATGCCCAGAGGGATATAGAGAGAGGTTTAAAGGAGCGCAACCGATAGGCCTGTCTCTTTGGCGGCGGCATGGAGCGGCTTTCTTGCCCTCGGGCAAGAAGCTCTATGACAAGAGGGCAGACGCTGCCAAGAGGGATGCCCAGAGGGATATAGAGAGAAGCTTAAAGGAGCGCAACCGATAGGCCAGCCTCTTTGATGACGGCATGGAGCGGCTGGCTTACAAGAACATCCTGCCCTGACGCGAAAAAAGCCGGCCCACAGGAAGAGAACCTGCGGGCCGGCCTTTTATGATTGCTTTGCGTTTATGGCAGCTTGTTCCCTGCCGACAGGAACCATTGAACCCCTCCCGTCCGCTTCCCTACACCCAGCTTTTCTGCCGTACCTTCCATAAAGGATTTGACGGCCAACGTCATTTGTCTCTAACCTCATTATGCTGATTTCCATCATAGAAAGGCCCTTAAGGCATTCCCTGTCTCCTTATCCATACCTTCACTCCTCAATTAAATGCGCCACCCGTTGGTATTGTAATCCGTCCGTTCAATGTGACACACAACAGCCAGGGATTTGCCAATCTCTTGGAAAAATTAAGCGTCCTGGACGGTGAAGTTAAGGTTGTCATGGAGCACACCGGCAATTATTATGAGTCCATCGCCAATGTGCTGTATAGGAGCGGCCTGTGGGTCTCGGCAGTCAACCCGCTGCTGATTCGGGAATATGGCGGCAATTCTCTGCGTAACGTCAAGACGGATAAAGTAGACGCAAAGAAAATTGCCCGGTATGCCCTTGACAACTGGGAAGAATTGCGGCAATATACACCTATGGATACAATTCGCTATCAACTCAAGACCCTGAACCGCCAGTTCCAGCTGGCCAGCAAGAACCGCACTGCCTGTTCCAACAACCTGATTGCCCTGCTGGAGCAGTCATACCCGGGGGTGCGGTCTTTGTTTAACAGCCCAGTACGGCTTGATGGCAGCCAGAAATGGGTGGATTTTGCCAACACTTTCTGGCACGTGGACTGTGTTGCCAAGCTCAGTCTGAACGCTTTCACAGAGCGTTACCGAAAATGGTGCAAGCGCCATGGCTATAATTTCAGCGTGACAAAAGCCGCCGAAATCCACGAGAATGCCAGGACGCTGTTCCCGCTGGTTCCCAAATCGGATACCACCAAACTGCTGGTAAAAGAGGCCATAACGCAGCTCAACACGATTTCTCACACAGCCGAGGCCTTCCGCGCTGAAATGAACCGTTTGGCGGCCCAGCTGCCGGAATACGAAACCGTCATGAAAATGACGGGCGTCGGCCCTTCTGCCAGCTCATGGCGGAGATCGGCGACCTCCGGCGCTTTGCACACCAGAAGTCCCTGGTGGCCTTTGCCGGCACTGACCCTGGCAGAAATGACTCAGGTTCCAGGGAATCCAACAAGGGCAGGACCAGCAAACGCGGCTCGCCTCATCTGCGCAAAACTCTGTTTGTCATCATGTCCATCCTGCTCCAGCTAAAACCCGAGGACGATCCTGTTTACCAATTCCTGGATAAGAAACGTGGCGAGAACAAGCCTTTCTACGTTTACATGACTGCTGGCGGCACCAAGTTCCTGCGTATTATTACTCCCGCTCAAAAAGCTAGGAAAAAGAGAGGAAGAGTGATATAATAGGGATATGGAATATATGGATTTGCGGAAAGAGGGAAAAGAAGGGCTCAAGCAGATACGCAGTCAGGTGGTACGGCTCAAGAAAATGGGCAAGAGCGGAAAGGAGATAGAGGAGCTCGTAGGAGTACGCCAGAATCGGATCAGCGAAATATGGACGGCGTATCAGCGAGAGGGAGAAGCGTCATTGGAGCGGAAGAAATACGGAAGGAAACCAGGGACCCATATGCTGCTGGAGACCTGGG
>Ga0137309_101295_pt1 | contig 17301 bp, 14 predicted proteins | sample NAcewiD2O_June_FD_97179 | JGI IMG/M metagenome (GOLD analysis project Ga0137309, IMG submission 97179) | Mouse cecal microbial communities from Vienna, Austria - N-Acetylneuraminic amended D2O_June | ecosystem: Host-associated > Mammals > Digestive system > Large intestine > Cecum | place... | reverse complement strand
CTTTTCCAGAAATACATCCGCCCGGTCATCCAGCATCCCTATCCCCAGATCCTGCTTTTATCCAGACGGCAAAAGGAAGACCAGCAGCTGCTCTCTGCCATTCAGAAAATCCAGACTCTGTTAAAAGAGCAGCCTGATGAGATGGAGCTGGATATCCATGCCGGGATCATCTGGATCTGGAAGCTTACCTACCATTTGATCAGGAAAAATGGCGGCGCCCCCCTGGTGGAGGTCAATGACAATGACCGACTCAAGGTGATTCTCCAGTATATGCAGGATCATTTTTATGAAAAAATTACTCTGGATGAGATTGCCAGCCAGCTCAGTATCAGCCGTAGTGAATGCTGCCGCTTCTTTAAAAAAGCTTCCGGACAGTCCATATTCTCCTATTTGAACAATCTGAGAATCAACAAGAGCATTGACCTGCTGAAGGATCCGGATATAAGCCTCTCAGACATCGCCAATGCGGTTGGGTTCTGCAGCCAGAGTTACTATACAGATTGTTTCCGTAAGACCAAAAACATCACCCCGAAAAAGTATCGGGAACTGACCCTGCGCAAACCTAAGAATGTGCTGCCCCTGGATATTGGGAATTCCCGGTAGCCCCTGTTATTACTGTTCACGCAGGGTGATGTTTTGGGAGGTGCGCTCTGGGAAAACCTTTTCCAGAGCTGGTATCTGCCGGTCTCAAAAAACACCCCGGCCATACATAGTAACTGTGTAACAGTTCAAGGGGTATCTGAACCGTTACACAGCAGTTACTGCCTTAATACAACTGTAAGGATTCTATCTACCCATAAAAGAAAATTTTTGGTATAATGTACAAGAAAGCGGTCCATGACAGAGCCAGACAGCACAGCAGAATCAGAAAAATTGCAAAATGCTGTCAGGCTTACAGACTCCGCCCTACGAAAGCTATATTGCTGCTGACCACACAGCCGCAGCCATACTGCAAATCATACATGTACTTACGAATCATCAGGAGGATACCATATGAAATACCCAGAATATGTAAGAACCTACGGCAGACGTGCAGGCCTTGTGATCCTGGCCGTCATGCTGGGCGCATGCCTGACCACCGGCTGTAAGAAGAAAGAACCAGAAAAGATTGATATTTCCAGCATCCACACATCCGCCGCCGAGACTATGCCAGAGGAAACCACCAAAGCGGAACCCACCGAAAAGGCGGACTCCTCCACGGAAGCCGCCGACAGCACCGGCTCCCAGAATGTACGGAATGTCTCCACTAAGATGAATACCTACTCTTCCGGAAAAGTATCCATCGAATACCCGTCTGTGGTGAATCTGGACGACCAGGAGCAGACAACGGCCGTGGACAATCTGATCAAGAACAATGCCCTCTCCATCATCCAGGCTTATGGTCTCAATGAGGCAGAAGACAGCCTGAATATCAAATGCAGGGTTTTAAGCGCGGACCGCAACCGGATCACCATTACCTACACGGGAGAAGTCACCAGGAAGGATGCCTCCTCACCTACAGCTGTTTTTTACAGCAATACCATTGATGTCAAAGAGGCTAAAGATCTTGGATTTGAGAAATTTGCGGATCCCTACACCATGGCTGGCTATGTGTTGTCTGGTGACTGCCATTTCGTGTCAGCCAGCAGTGATCTGAATGCGGAGCTGATGAAGTATAAGAACGAGAATTCCCTGGATTATTATACAAAGCTGTTCAACAACGCGGATTTCCCCTTTGAAGGGACATTCCCGGAATCCTTCAGCTATGAACAGGACGGAGACATCTACTTCTCCATTCCGGTTCCCCACGCCCTGGGCGATTACGCACTGGTCGTCTATGTGCCGGATTCCAAATAGGTTTCCATGCGCCTGATGGGCGCATGGAGGTTTACACATCAGCAAAGAACAAAATGTCACTGCACCAGACACCACACAGAAAGGACATGAAACCTATGGAAAACGTAACCATTTTCAACCACCCCCTGATCCAGCACAAGATTTCCATTCTGCGCAACAAGAATACGGGAACCAATGAATTCCGGTCCCTGATTGAGGAGATTGCCATGCTCATGGGGTATGAGGCCCTCCGGGATCTTCCCCTGGCCGATGTGGAGGTGGAGACTCCCATCGAGACCTGCATGACCCCCATGATCTCAGGCAAGAAGCTGGCTATCGTCCCGATTCTGCGGGCAGGACTTGGAATGGTCAATGGCATCCTGGCCCTGGTTCCCAGCGCCAAAGTGGGACATATCGGCCTGTACCGGGATGAGGTGACCCATGAGCCCCATGAGTATTACTGCAAGCTCCCTACTCCTATTGAACTGAGAACCATCGTAGTCACCGATCCCATGCTGGCCACCGGCGGCTCTGCTGTAGCTGCCGTGAATTTCATCAAGGAACATGGCGGAAAGAATATCAAGTTCATGTCTATCATCGCTGCCCCGGAAGGCTTAAAGCGTCTCCATGAAGCCCACCCGGATATCCAGATCTATGTAGGCCATCTGGACCGCTGCCTGAACGCGGACGCCTACATCTGCCCGGGCCTGGGTGATGCCGGAGACCGGATTTTTGGCACCAGGTAAGGCTTGTTTTCCTCTGAAAATATGAACATAGAATCCTGCTGCGCAGGATTCTCCGCCTGCGGCGGATCGCCTCAGCGATATAATTCCTCTCCGCCGCAGGCATTGGCTCACTTAGCGAATGTAATGAGCTTAGTGAACAAGCCCACTTCGTGTTGCAATCCTGCCCGGAGGGCTTTTACTTTATAGGACGCAATTTCCTATAAAGCAAAAAATCGAATCCCCTGACTGCACGGCTCCACAGTCAGGGGATTCTTCTTTTCATCATAAGTCACGGTATGGACAGCGTTCCTGCTGTTGCGAAACTGTCACTAAATATCCTGCTTCTCTGCGACCTCTCCCTGCTTCTTATAAATAGAATTGGCCGCCACACATCCACGGACACTGGACAAAGGATAGATATTTGAGTTAGCCCCGATGACGGTTCCCGGATTCAGCACAGAACCGCAGCCCACCTCCACACCGTCTCCGATCATGGCGCCGAACTTCTTCATACCTGTCTCAACATCTCCATCCTCTGCATGCACCTTCACCAGCTTCTTGTCGGATTTCACATTTGAAGTGATGGAACCGGCTCCCATGTGGGCCTTATAGCCCAGAATGGAATCGCCCACATAGTTGTAATGAGGCACCTGGACATTGTCAAAGAGGATCACGTTTTTCAGCTCTGAGGAGTTGCCTACCACCGCATTGGCGCCGATCAGCACCTTGCCGCGGATAAAGGCACAGTGACGGATCTCCGCGCATGGGCCGATGATCACCGGGCCGATGATGCCTGCAGTCGGCGCCACTTTGGCTGTCTTGTGGATCCAGATGCCGTCATGGGGGTTGTCATAATCCTTCTTGGGTAAGGTCGCACCCAGGCGGATAATATATTCCCCGATATGGGGCAGCGCCTCCCAGGGATAATCAAACTGCTCCAGCAGAGAGCCCGCCATGGTACACCCCAGATCATAAAGCTTTGTTGTCTTCATCTCACTTAGTTTCATAATCATATTCTCCTTCTGCTCTTCTATTATTTGAGTCTGCGATACACATTCTTCCAGGATTTATCACCCGTATGAACGGTTGTGCTGCTACTTATAATTCTTCCCAGCCGCCTCAAAACAATCCCTTAGCTGGTACTGGTTATTAAGCTTCAGCACATTATAGGTACGTCCGGCCACAAAATGCTCCAGCTTCTCCATATATTCCTCCGGAGTGATAGTTCCCTCTGCCACATAGGTCAGGCCCTTCTCCCAGCTGGCTGTCAGCTCCGGGTTCAGCAGCTGGCGGATGGAACCGTTGACCACATCGAACACCAGCTCTCCCAGCAGTGTAGGGGTGATGACCTGGGTCTTGCCGTTTAAGGCCAGGTATTTGATATTCACCAGCTTCTTTAGGATCTCTGCCCTGGTAGCGCTGGTGCCGATGCCGCTGCCCCTGATCTGGGCCCGCAGCTCCTCGTCCTCAATCAGCTGTCCCGCATTCTCCATAGCCAGGATCATGGAGCCGGAGGAATAGCGTTTGGGCGGAGAGGTCTCCCCCTCCTTGATGTTCAGCGCCTCCAGAGGCAGGCTCATCCCCTTCTTCAAGGTTCCCAGCATAGTCACAAACTCCGGATTCTCCATATCCCTCTGATTCAGCTCAGACTCCTCCTGTCCGTTCTTTTCCTCTGCCTCTTCCTTTCTCTGGGCAGACGGCCGCTCCCCGGTGGAAGCCTTTTTCCGGAACCGGGATACATCCGCCACCTTCAGATATCCGGCCTCGGCCAGGACCCGGAAAGAGGCAAAAAAATGCTCCCGGTCTGTCTCCAGCTCCAGATTACATTTCTGGTAGACAGCCGCAGGATAAAAGATGCTTAAGAACCGTCTGGCAATGACCTCATAGACCTTCTGGCCCAGAGGCGCCAGAGTACGCAGGGCGCCAAGGCCTTGTCCTGTGGGAATGATGGCATAATGATCCGTGATCTGCTTGTCATTGACATAGCGGGTTTTGGCCAGATTTTTGTAGCTGCCCTTTTCCAGGATCTCTGCGGCGTACTCCCCCACCGGCTCAAAATGCCCAAGGCCTCCGATATTCTTCTGGATCTCTTTGGATACCGCTGTGGAGAGCACCCTGGCATCGGTTCTTGGATAGGTCACCAGCTTCTTCTCATAGAGCTCCTGAACCACCCGCAGGGTCTCATCAGGGCTGATCTTGAACATCTTTGAACAGTCATTCTGAAGCTCCGCCAGATTATACAGAAGCGGCGGGTTCTTGTTCTCCTTTTTCCGCTCCACCTTCACCAGAGTCCCGCTGACCGGGGCATTGCCAAGAAGCGCCTCCACCAGCTCCTGAGCCCGTGCCTTGTCCTTGAAACCGTTTTCCTTGTAAAGATACGGGGACTTGTCATAACGGGAACCGGCCACACTTCTCCACTCCGCATCGAACTTCATACCCTTAGAGCTGAAGGTACCGATCACCCTGTAGAAGGGTGTCTTGACGAAATCCCGGATCTCCCGCTCCCGCCGGACCACCATCCCCAGAACGCAGGTCATGACACGCCCTACAGAAAGCACGGTCCGGTCTGTCCGCATATAGTTCGAGATCACCGGACCGTATTTCAACGTCAGGAGCCGGGAAAAATTGATCCCCATCAGGTAATCCTCCTTGGCCCGCAGATAGGCAGAGGAAGCCAGATTGTCGTATTCAGACCAGTCCTTTGCCTCCCTGATCCCCCGCAGAATCTCCTCCTCAGTCTGGGAATCGATCCAGACACGCTTGCGCGTCTTCCCCCTGACGCCGGCCATCTGGTCCACCAGACGGTAGATATACTCTCCCTCCCGCCCCGAGTCGGTGCAGATATAGATGGTATCCACGTCTGCCCGGTTGAGAAGCTGCCTCACGATATCGAACTGCCTGGACACACCGTCAATCACCTGATATTTGAATTCTCTGGGGAGAAATGGCAGTGTCTGGAGGCTCCACCGCTTATATTTCATATCGTAGGCTTCCGGGTAGCTCATGGTCACCAGATGCCCCACACACCAGGTCACAATGGCTGTCTCCGATTCAATATAGCCATTGCCCCGGCGTCCGGAAATCCGCAGCGCACCTGCAAACTCCTGGGCCACGCTGGGTTTTTCCGCTATGTATAATGATTTTCCCATGTAATATGGTTCCTTTCGTCCTGATATCTTCCCTACTTCAGGGCTTTCTTCACGGCCTTTTTGAATTCCTTCCACTCAGATTCATTTTCCACATAGTATTTGGGGCAGTTCTTTCCGATGACATCGTAGTGGCGGATCACATCCTTCTCGTCCAAATGAAGCTCCCCACAGAGCCAGGCCGTAAGCCGGACCAGGGATTTCATGGTCTCCTCGGAGAATTCCCCGGTGTCGTCCGGATGACAGCATTCAATGGAGACCGTGTCATCATTGCGGGGATAGTTGGCATAGGCCACCTCGTCCAGGGGAATTCCCTGAAGGATCTCCCCGTCGATCCCGATGATATAGTGGCTGCTGGCGGATACGGCATCCGGGCCGGTCTGGTCTGCCAGATTATTGAAATAGCTCCAGTTCTGTCTGGCGCTGGTTCCCGGATTGGCCACATAGTGAACCACGATGCTGTTGACCTGGGTCCGCCTGGTGCCGGGACGGGAATATGGGTTCACATTGAGAAAATCCTGGGTATACCAGTCCGGCGCCTTGATCTCTGCCAGAACCGGGCGGTTCTTCTCATGGTACCACCGCATGAAAAGAATGGATCCGGTGACAATGACAGCAAAGGCCAGCACGATATCCAGGATCAGATAAAACAGAAGCTTTTGTTCGTAATTACTGTAAGTGTTAGGTCTCATATCTTCTTGTTCTTTCATACATTCTTAATGTTTTGTAATTTTATGCCTGACATATCATATCCATGCAGACAGAGACACCTGTTCCTATGGAAGATGGGGCCATTTATCGGCCTGCTTCCACACCAGATACCAGATAATCCTGATACATCTGGGTATTGGCTGGAGCCACATGCCCCAGCCGCTGCTGAACCGCCTGGAGACTGGCTCCCTTAGCCAGCAGATGGGCCGCAAAGGAATGGCGCAGGCAGTGGGGCGTAATATCCGTCCTGATCCCCACCCTGGCGGCATATTGCTTGATGATCTTCCAGAAGCCCTGACGGGACATCTGCTTTCCCCTGCAGTTGATGAAAAGCCAGGGGGATGTCTCCCCTTTCAGCAGCTGCTCCCTGGCCTCTTTTAAGTAGTTCTCCACTGCCCGTCCTGCTTCCCGTCCAAAGGGCACGGTCCGCTCCCTGCGGTCATCCCGGCAGGTGATGAAGCCCACAGCCAGATTCAGATCACTGACCTTTAAGCATATCAGCTCTGATACCCGGATCCCCGTAGCATAAAGAAGCTTCAGCATTGCCTTGTCCCGGATCTCCTTGGCCGTGTCTTTGGACGGTGCCTCCAGAAGCCGTCCGATCTCTTCCACAGACAGGATAGCCGGCGGCTTCTTCTGGACTCTGGGTGCTTTTAAAAGCTCCGCCGGATCCTCACTCACCCGCCCCTCCCGGAACTGATAGTGAAAATATGCCTTGATGGAAGCCAGTACACGGGAAACCGTGGCCGCAGATCTGCCCTGCCTCTCCAGATGCAGAAGATATGCGTTGAGGCTGATGCTGGTGACCCTGGCAATATCCTGTATCCCCTGGCCCTCCAGATATTCAGAAAACTGCGTCAGATCACGGCGGTAGGAAACCATCGTGTTCCGGGACGCCCCTTTTGTATGTTCCAGATACTCCATAAATCCGTCAAGTCCAGTAATCATTCTCCGTTCTCCCGTAAAATCCGGCTATACAGTATCCCATAAACCCATCCCCGCTTACAACACAATCCCGGCCGCCAGCCGGATCAGAAAGGGGTGGATGACCAGCTCTGTCCAGATTCCCATGGCCAGCAGCGCCACTGTGATGATCCACAGCCGGAACCTGCGGATATCCGATCCATACCGGTTCCTGGCAAGCAAAAGAAGCCACACCACAACATAGAAGCAGGTATGCGGAAGCACCAGCATAAGAAATACCAGGATCCCCAGGACTCCCGTATTCCAGGTGAACCAGCTGGCCATAAGCCCTGTCACCCCTCCCACAAAGCAGAGCGCCAGCTGGATCTCCCCATTCTTCTGATGAAATCTGCCCAGCCAGACAGCAAACAGAGTCTCCAGAAGGCGTACCAGAAGGATCCGGAATGCCGGAAGATTCCCCTCTTTTGGAACCATCTGCAGGTTCTTCCAGAAAGCTTCAAACAGCAGCCGGTAGTTGACCAGCTCCCTGGCACATGCCCAGTTGGTAACCAGGGTCAGAAGGAACAGACCGGCAAAATACCATACTACATAAGAAACATAAGGTTTTACATTTTTCATGGAGGCAGCCGCTTCTGCCGCCAGTCACAGCCACGCTCTTCCTGGCAGCGCTTTTTAACAATCTACGCAGATCCCTGCCATTTCATGACTTACCGGCAATATTTCCTTCCATAGGCCATGATGGAAGCCACAGTCTTGGCGTCTGTAATCTTCCCTGCATAAATCATTTCTTCCAGATCCTCCAAAGACCAGGCTTCCACATTGATCACCTCATCCTCATCCAGATGCTGCTTTGAGGGAACCAGGTTCCGGGCAACAAAGATATCGATGGCCTCATCGCAGAAGGCCACGGTGGTATTGAGGCTCATCAGGTACTCCAGCTTCTCGCAGTAGAATCCTGTCTCCTCCTCCAGCTCCCGGCTGGCGCACTGGATCTTCGGTTCATTGGGATCATCCAGCTTGCCTGCCGGAATCTCCAGGGTCTCCCTGTCCAGGGCATTCCGGTACTGGCGGACCATCAGCAGCTTCCCGTCCTCCCTGACTGCCACAATAGCCGCCGCACCGTCGTGATGGATGAAATCCCATCTGGCCTCATGGCCGTTGGCAATCACCGTATCCTCATAGATCTTTAAGATAGTCCCCGTATATTTCAGCTGGCGGTCCTTGCGGATCACCGGGGGAATCTTTGTCTCATTTTTGTTTTCCATAGCTTTGACCTCTTTCTGTTGTTTAAATACTTATCTGGCATTGGCCATCTCTATATGGACCTTCCTGCCCCGGATCTTGGCGGACTTCATGGATTCCAGGATCTCCCCGGCGCAGTCGTCAGGCACCTCGATAAAGGTATACTTGTCGTACATATCGATGCTGCCCACCAGCCTGCCCGGTATCCCGGACTCGCCTGCAATGGCCCCCAGGATATCTCCCGGCCTTATGTTCTGTTCCTTGCCGATATTGATAAAAAGGCGTGCCATGTCCGAATTCCGTCCGGCCCTGGCTCCCCGGCCTCCGTTTCTACTTCCATGGGAGCCGGATCTTTTGCCGTACTGGCCCGAATGGGAATCCCTTCCGTGGCCGCGGGAGCCCAGATCATCCAGAGATCTTGCCTCCCGGTAATCGTCGATAATATCCTGGTTCTCCTCTCCCATATTGAGCCGTAGAAGAGCCGCCGCCAGATCCAGGGAGGTGTAATCCTCCTCCAGAAGCTTTTTCTCCAGAATATTCAGGATACGGCCAAGATCCAGATCCTCCATCAGCTCCTTGGCATGGCCCAGGATCTTCTCGGCCTTGATCTCCGTAATATCATCCAGAGACGGTATGGCCTGGGGAATGATCCGGGTCTTGCAGTAGCGCTGGATATCCCGGAGCTTATAGACCTCCCGGCCTATCACCAGGCTGAAGGCGATCCCTTCCCTGCCGGCCCGCCCGGTCCGCCCGATCCGGTGCACATAATACTCGTCATCCTGGGGAATATCATAGTTAAACACAGCCTCCACGTCATCCACATCAATGCCGCGGGCTGCCACATCCGTAGCCACCAGGATCTCGGTGCGCCCGTTCCTGAAGCTGTTCATGACCCTATCCCTCTGAACCTGCTTCAGATCCCCATGGAGCCCTTCTGCAAAATACCCCCGCCCCTGAAGCTCATCCACCAGCAGATCCACCTGCTTCTTGGTGTTGCAGAATGCCACCGACAGCTTGGGGGCATACATATCCAGCAGACGGCACATGACCTCCACCTTGGTCTTGGGCTTCACCTCGTAGTAGTACTGGGTGACCTTGGGAACCGTCAGCTCCTTTTTCACCACCTTGACGATCTTTGGCTCCTTCTGGAAAGTCCGGGCGATCTTTAAGATCGCGTCCGGCATGGTAGCCGAGAACATGATGGTCTGCCTCTCCTGGGGAAGCTGGCTTAGGATCGTCTCCATATCCTCCAGAAAGCCCATGTTCAGCATCTCATCCGCCTCATCCATGACCACCGTATGTACCTGGTCGAACCGGACGGTCTTCCTGCGCATATGGTCCATAACACGTCCCGGAGTCCCGATAATGATCTGGGTGCCCTCTTTTAAGCCCCGGATCTGACGGACGATATCCTGCCCTCCGTAGATAGGCAGGATCTTGATCCCGTGCATATATCTGGCCAGACTGCGGATCTCCTCCGCCACCTGGATAGCCAGCTCCCTGGTTGGACACAAAACCACGGCCTGCAGCTTCTTGTTCCTGGGATTGATCTTCTGGAGCATGGGAATGCCAAATGCCGCCGTCTTCCCTGTCCCTGTCTGGGCCTGTCCCACGATATCAAGCCCTTCCATCTGTACCGGTATTGCCCTTGCCTGAATGGGGGTCGTCTCTTCAAACCCCATATCTGTAATTGCCCGCAGGATGCGCTCATCCAGCTGCAGGTCTTCGAATTTAATTGTCTCCATCTTTTTTGTTCAGCTCTCTCTCTTTTTTATTTGATGGCACGCAGCAGTTCAGGGGATATCAGAACTCCCCTTCCGGCGACAGTCCCTGGTTCACTCCATAAGACTGGTAGATCTGGTCAAAGGTTCCCTCCGGCGCCTGGGCCGCATAGCAGGCCCCGTCCCCGTATGTTCCATAAAGCCTCATCACCGCGATCATCTGGTCTGTGGGAATGGCCACACAGCCAGAGGTATAGGATTCATTCTGACCGATACAGTGGAGAAAAAGGGCAGACCCTTTCCTTTCCAGTCCCAGGGGATTGTAGCCCGCATCGATCACATAGTCATAAAATCTGGCATAACCTGCTGTCCCCACACGCTCCCCCTCTTCTGACGGATCATCCACCAGCCTGTTGGTAATCTGGGACCAGACATGGCTCTCTTTTACCTTGATATAGTTGGAGGGAAACCCCTCCTGGGCATCCAGCTGGCCAAAGGGCGTATTCATGCAGAACACTCCGACAGGCGTGGTCTTATCCCCCTCTGTCCGGTGGTTGCTCATGCCGTTGGCACCCATGACTCCCCGGGTCCCCAGCCGCTGCACCCAGCCCTCCTCCAGCCTTTCGTAGACCGAGACACGGCAGCTGCTGCCCCCGGTGCCCTCCACCGCCACCAGCACCCTGGCCTCCTGGGGAAGCACAAACTGGTTCACATCAAAGGATACTGCCGGAAATGTCTCCGGGGCAAGGCCCCCTTTCACGGCACCCGGACCTCTAAGCTCATATTCCCGGCTGGAGGATACTCCTGCCTGAACGGTAACTGCCGCGCCATAGCTGGCTGAGGGAGCCGCCAGCATCATCCCGCCGGTGACTGCCGCCAGCGCTGCGGCCGCTAACCATATTTGTTTTTTCATGATCATTCTCCTTATACTTTAAACCGGTACCCTACACCCCATATAGTCTCAATATACTGGGGCTTGGCCGTATTATACTCGATCTTCTCCCGTATCTTCTTGATATGCACTGTCACCGTGGCGATATCCCCGATGGACTCCATATCCCAGATATTGCTGAACAGCTCCTCCTTGGTAAACACATGGTTGGGATTCTGTGCAAGGAAGGTCAGAAGATCAAACTCCTTGGTGGTAAAATTCTTCTCCTCCCCATTGACCCAGACACGGCGGGCAGTCCTGTCGATCTTAAGACCCCGGATCTCAAGCACCTCATTCTCCGGGCTTCCGCTTCCGATCAGACGCTCATACCGGGCCAGATGGGCCTTGACACGGGCCACCATCTCACTGGGACTAAACGGCTTGGTCACATAATCATCAGCTCCCAGGCCAAGACCGCGGATCTTGTCGATATCCTCCTTCTTGGCTGAGATCATAATGATGGGCGTATTCTTCACCTCCCGGAACCGGCGGCATATCTCAAATCCGTCCATATCCGGCAGCATCAGATCCAGAATCATCAGGTCAAAATCCTCTTCCAGGGAGCGTTCCAGACCTCTGGCGCCATTCTCCTCAATCTCTACTTCAAACCCGCTCAGCTCCAGATAATCCTTCTCCAGCTCTGCAATACTGATCTCGTCCTCAATGATTAGAATTCTGCTCATCATATACAACCTCCTGGTATTTTCTCAAAACAAAGTGCATCTCGGTCCCTACGCCCTCCTTGCTGGTGGCCCAGATGCGTCCCCCATGGTTCTCAATGATCTTCCGGACAATGGAAAGACCGATCCCGCTGCCTCCCTTGGCCGAATTCCTGGACGAATCGGTCCTGTAGAACCGGTCAAAAATATAAGGCAGGTCCTTGGCTGCAATCCCCCGGCCATTGTCCTCAATCTCAATCTGGACGAAATCCCCCACATCCTTGATCCGGATGTTGATCATCCCTTTCTTCTTGTCCAGATATTTGATGGAATTGCCGATGATGTTGTTGATCACCCTCTTTAACTGCTCCACGTCCGCGATCACCACCACATCCTCATCCACGTAGTTGAAATATCCGAATTCGATATTCCGGGACTCCAGATCCAGTCCCACCTCCTCGGCACAGTCGCCGAAGTAGTCATTGACATGAATTTTAGAAAAGGTGTATGGGATCTTGTTGGTATCGATCTTTGAATAGAAGGTCAGCTCATCGATCAGCCTGTCCATGTCATTGGCCTTGTTGTAGATGGTGCGGATATACTTCTCCAGACGCTCCGGGGATGAGGCCACCCCGTCCAGGATCCCCTCCACATAGCCCTTGATAGCTGTGATCGGCGTCTTCAGATCATGGGAAATGTTGCTGATCAGCTCCTTGTTCTCCAGATCGTTGCGGATCTTCTCCTCTGCGTTTTCCTTCAGCCGGATACGCATCTCCTCAAAGTCCTGGCACAATTGGCCGATCTCATCATCCTCATCCACATCCAGGGTGAAATCCAGATTGCCGTCCCGTATCTTCCGGGTCGCCTCCTGCAGCTTGCTTAAGGGATGCAGGATCGAGGTATACACCCACACGGTCAGGGAAGCGCAGATAAATATAATAAGGGAAACCGACACCACCAGCATCTGGATCACCATGGACTGTACATCCGGGCTGAAATCGTTAAACCGGTACACCAGAAGCATCTGACTGACCGAGATAAAGAGCCCGATGAAGACCAGCGGAAGAATACTATATACCAGAAAAGTCACCACAAGACGCGTCTTTAGCTTCATAATCCACACCCTCATGCGAAAAACAACAGATACCCATCTATAAAGTATATCATAAGAAATGGGAAATGAATCTTAAAGAATTATAAACTCCTCCAGTCTCTTTCCAAGCAGCCGGTTCTCCGCCCGCTCCAAGAGCGGATCCTCCTTCAGAATCAGATCCACCGCCTCTGCAACCTCCTTGAGGATATTGGCGTCTGTGAAAATATCAGCCAGTTTAAATTCCATATCCCCGCTCTGGCGCAGGCCGAAGAAATCCCCGGGCCCCCGCAGCTTCAGATCTTCCGAGGCGATGTGAAACCCGTCGTTGGAGTGGTTCAGGATGTCCAGCCGTTTCTGGGCCTCGGGGCCGGAGGCATTGACCATGATACAATAGGACTGGTATTTCCCACGGCCCACACGGCCCCGCAGCTGGTGAAGCTGGGCCAGACCGAAGCGTTCTGCGTTCTCGATCATCATGACCGTGGCATTGGGCACATTGACACCTACCTCCACCACTGTGGTAGATACCAGCACCTGGATCTCTCCGGAGGCAAAACGCTCCATGATCTCATTCTTCTCTTTAGGCTTCATTCTGCCGTGAAGACATTCTACAGAGATCTGTGACAAAAGCCTGTTTTTCAGAAGCTTTGTATAGTCAAGCACATTCTCCGCCTCGATCAGCTCGCTGGCTTCCACCATAGGGCAGATCACATAGGCCTGCCGTCCGGCCTCCACCTCCTTCTGGATAAACTGGTATGCCTTGTCCCTGTAGGATGTATCCACCACACAGTTCTTCACCGGCAGACGGTTGGCAGGCATCTCATCGATGACAGAGATATCCAGATCCCCATAGAGGATAATAGCCAGGGTCCTGGGAATCGGGGTGGCGCTCATGACCAGTACGTGGGCGCCGGACCCCTTCTCCCCCAGGGCCTCCCGCTGTCCCACGCCGAACCGGTGCTGCTCGTCTGTAATCACCAGGGCCAGACTGTGGTACCGGATCTTTTCCTGGATCAGGGCATGAGTGCCTACGATGATATCCACCTCATGGCTGGCAATCCTTTCGTAGGCCAGACGCTTTTCCTTAGCCGTCATGGAGCCGGTGACCAGCTCCACCCCCACTGTCAGCCCATACCGGGCCAGCAGCTCTGTAATGGACTCCCAGTGCTGTCTGGCCAGCACCTCTGTAGGCACCATCAGGGCCCCCTGGTACCCATGAAGGGCTGTCTGCAGAAGCGCCAGCACAGCCACGATAGTCTTGCCTGATCCCACATCGCCCTGGATCAGCCGGTTCATCATCAGGCCGCTTTCCAGATCCGCCTGCACCTGTGCCAGAACCTTCTTCTGGGCGCCGGTAAGCTGAAAGGGAAGCCGGCCCAGCAGCTCCTCCACCTTCTGGGACTTCCCCATGACGTAAGGGCTGACTGCATCCCTGTGCTTCTCCTTCAGCCGCCGCACAGAAAGAATAAAAAAGAATAATTCATCAAAGACCAGACGTTTTCTGGCGAAAAGAAGCTCCTGCTGGTTCGCCGGGAAATGGATATGTTCAATGGCATAGTTGTACTCGGCCAGCTGGTATTTCCTCCGCAAAGTCTCCGGAAGATATTCCCGCGCCATCTGGCACTGGGCCAGAGCCTGGGCCACTGCCCTGGTGATCACCTTGTTGCCCAGTCCCTTTGTCTGCCCGTAGACCGGCTGCATGGAATTCATCACCTTCTCATAGGCCTCCCGTGTGTATACCTCCGGCTGCTCCATGACCAGGCGGCTGTTCTTTCTGGCCACCCGTCCGCGGAATACAAAGATTTTCCCCGGCTGCAGGGTGGAGACCAGATAGGGCAGATTGTACCAGGTCAGCTGCAGGCTTCCGGTCATGTCCTTCATGGTAGTCACAATGATCTGCATATGATTGAAACGTTTCACTGAGGCTGCCTTCAAAATCTGGCCCGAAACCGCCAGACAGCTCCCCTCAGTCAGCTGCCCCACCGGCACCGGCGCTTCAAAGACATCGTAAGCCCTTGGATAGTCATGAATCAGATCCTCTACCGTCTCCACGCCGATCTTCCGGAACAAAGCTGCGGTCTTCTCTCCGATCCCTTTCAAAGAAGTCACTGGTTCCTGGTTTATCATAGTATCTGTTTCCTCCCCGCACCGGCATACAACTAAGCAGCACAGACGTCTGTTCTCACTGAATTATAAAAAATATTGCTGCTTGTTTTCCACATGGCAAAGGTATCTGACAAAAAGGCGGCCCCGCCAATCGTCCAAAACGATTTGGCAGGAAACCGCTTTTTTATCAGACATTATTTTACTGCATCTATGGATGTGCAACCATAGCAGGTCATTCCACGGATATGATATAGTAGTAGATGGGCTGGCCGCCGTCGTGGAGCTCGATCTCACAAGACGGGCACAGCTTTCTGGCGCGGGCCAGGACTTCTCCTGCATCCTCCGGCTTCACCTCCAGGCCGTAATAGATGCTGACCAGCTCTGATTCCTCGTCTACCATAGACTTTAAGGTATCTATGGCGGTCCCGCTGATGGAACTGCCCACACAGAGCAGTCCATGATCTCCCAGCCCCATGATATCCCCCTCATGGATCTTCATGCCGTCGATGGTGGTGTTGCGGACCGCATAGGTGACCTGTCCTGTCCTGACACGGCCCATCTCTTCTGTCATGGTCTCCAGATTCTCCTCCGGGGTCAGATCCGGGATGAAATTAATAAGAGCCGAGATCCCCTGGGGAACCGTCCGGGAAGGCACCACGATCACCCGCTTATCCTCCACCAGATATCTGGCCTGCTCCGCGGCCAGGATAATGTTCTTGTTGTTGGGCAGGATATAGACTGTGTCTGCATTGACATGGCTGATGGCATTGACCATATCCTCGGTGCTGGGATTCATGGTCTGGCCGCCTGCGATCAGATAGTCGGCACCGATCCCGCGAAAGATCTCATCCATGCCCTCTCCCACAGATACAGCGATAAAGCCGTAAGGCTTTCTGGGGGCATCCGCCTCCCTCTGCTCCTGGGCTTCCTTCTGTTCTCTGGCCAGCTTCTCCGCATTCTGGAACAGACGCTCCTGATGCTCCTCCCGCATATTATCAATTTTCATCCGTGACAGGGAGCCATAGGTCAGGGCACGCTGGATCGCCAGACCCGGATCATTGGTATGCACATGAACCTTGACCACTCCGTCATCAGAGACCACCACAATGGAATCCCCGATAGAATCCAGATATGCCTTGAATTCCACTTCCGTCTCCTCATCATAATGCTTCTCCACGCTGATGATGAACTCAGTACAATAGCCGAAACGGATATCCGCCGTCTCCAGCTGGTCACTGCCAGCCCCAGCCGCCGCCCCGGCTCCGGCGGACGGTGACTCCTCCAGGGAGAAATCCTCCTCCCGTCCCATAAGCCCGTCCAGGGCACCCTTCATCACCTGCATAAGCCCCTGGCCGCCGGAATCCACCACGCCGGCCTGCTTGAGGACCGGAAGCATCTCCGGTGTCTGGCTCAGCACATAGTCGCCATGCTCGATGACCCTTGTGACGAATTCCACAATATCCTGCGACTGGGGTGCAAGCTCCTGGGCTTTCTCCGACATGCCTTTGGCAACTGTCAGGATCGTCCCCTCCTTGGGCTTCATCACGGCCTTGTAGGCTGTCTCTGCAGCATGGGCAAATGCAGCCGCAAGGACAGTCACATCCACCTGTTCTGCCCCCCGGATCTTTCTGGTAAAGCCGCGGAACAGCTGGGAAAGAATCACCCCCGAATTGCCCCGTGCACCCCGCAGGGAGCCGGATGAGATGGCCCTGGAAAGGCTCTCCATGGTAGGCTTCTCAAGAGCAGCCACTTCCCTGGCCGCTGTCATGATGGTCATCGTCATATTGGTGCCTGTATCCCCGTCAGGAACCGGAAATACATTCAACTCATTGATCCATTCCTTCTTGCGCTCCAGACTTCTGGCACCGGCCAGAAATGCCTTCTGCATCAGTTCAGCGTCAATCACTTGTAAATTCACCGGTAGGTCCTCCTTAATCTATCACTCGTACACCTTCTACATAGATATTGATCTTGTCAACTTCCATGCCGGTGAATTCTTCGACTTTGTATTTTACATTGGCGATCAGGTTGTCCGCCACGGCACAGATGCTGACCCCATAAGCCACGATTACATGGAACTCCAGCCCGATGTGGTTGTCCTCGATCTGCACATGGATCCCCCGGGCAAGGCTCTCCCTCTTAAGCAGCTTCACAAGGCCGTCCTTCATACTGACCGCAGCCATCCCCACGATCCCGAAGCATTCAACCGCCGCCGTACCGGCGTATAA
>Ga0137309_101276_pt1 | contig 17462 bp, 11 predicted proteins | sample NAcewiD2O_June_FD_97179 | JGI IMG/M metagenome (GOLD analysis project Ga0137309, IMG submission 97179) | Mouse cecal microbial communities from Vienna, Austria - N-Acetylneuraminic amended D2O_June | ecosystem: Host-associated > Mammals > Digestive system > Large intestine > Cecum | place... | reverse complement strand
GGGTGATCTGGCGGAGGAACTGGATTTCCCCTTCCTGCGGTGTGGCAAGGTGCTGGTGGGAAATACAGAGGAAGATATGGCCACCCTGAAGCGGACTCTCATTCAGGGAGAGAAGAACGGATCCCGGGGCCTTGAGATTATTGATGAGGACCGGCTTCATGAGCTGGTTCCCGCCGCCGTGGGCAAATTCGCCATGTACTCGCCCAACAGCGGCATCCTGGATCCCTTCCAGTATACCATTGCCCTGGCGGAGAATGCCCATGAGAACGGTGTGGAATATTATTTTGACCACCAGGTGACCGGCATTGCCAGGGAAGAAGACGGCACCTATAGGATCTCGACAATACAGGGAGATTTCCAGTGCCGCTGGGTAGTCAATGCCGCAGGGCTTGGCTGCGGGAAGATCTCGGATATGCTGGGAATCAGGGGCTATAAGATCATCGGCTCCAAGGGCGATTATATCATCCTGGACAAGCGGACCGGTCCTTTGCTGCCCATGCCGGTTTACCCGGTACCCAGCAATACCTACATGGGTATTCATGTGACCAACACCATTGACGGCAATGTCACGGTGGGGCCTAATGCAGATATGGTTGACGACTTTGAGTACTACGGCGCCCTTCAGAAGAATATCGACTATCTGGCCGAAAGCGCATCCAGGATCTGGCCTCATATCAACCGGGCAGATTACATCCGCAACTACTCCGGGATCCTGCCCAAGTGGGTGGATGACAACGGAACCATCCAGGATTTCAAGATCGAGATCAGGGATGATCTGGCCCCTCATGCCATCAACCTGGTGGGAATCGAGTCTCCGGGCCTGACGGCGGCAGTGCCTATCGCCCGTTACGCCATCAATCTTATGAAAGAGCGGGAGGAGCTTAAGGAGAACCCGGATTTCAATCCCAGAAGAAAGGGCATCGTCCGCTTCGCTGAGCAGAGTAAGGAGGAACAGGCCCGCCTGATCAAAGAGAATCCCGATTACGGTGAGGTGATCTGCCGCTGTGAGAAGGTCACCCGCGCGGAGATCCTGGAGGCCATTCACAATCCTCTGGGGGTCAGCACCATGGTGGGTGTCAAGTACCGCACCCGCTCCATGATGGGACGCTGCCAGGGTGGTTACTGCCAGATGCGTCTGGAGCAGATGATCGAGGAAGAGCTGGGAAAGAAGGAGACAGAGGTTCTCTATGCAAGGCAGGGCTCACAGGTGATTATGGGAAAGGTTCGCGAGGAGGAGTAAGATCATGGAAAAGAGAGATGTTATTATCGTCGGCGGTGGTCCTGCCGGTCTGGCGGCTGCCGTAGAGCTGTATAATAAAGGAATTACCGATATTCTGATCCTGGAGCGGGAAAAGCACCTGGGGGGTATCCTGCGCCAGTGCATTCATGACGGTTTTGGCCTGACCCGTTTCAGGACCACTTTAAGCGGCCCTGAATATGCCCAGAGGTTTATTGATGAAGTTGTGGAGAAGAAGATTCCCTACAGAACAGATACCACGGTTCTGGAGGTATCCCCGGATAAGGTGGTCACTGTGGCAAGCCGTGAGGGACTGGTCCAGTACCAGGCCAGGGCCGTGATCCTGACCATGGGATGCCGGGAACGCACAAGAGGCGCTCTGGCGATTCCGGGAGAGCGTCCAACAGGAGTATTTACCGCAGGAGTGGCCCAGGCTTACATGAATCTCTACAACCGGATGCCGGCTAAGGAGGTTGTGATCCTTGGCTCCGGGGATATCGGCATGATCATGGCCAGAAGGCTGACCTTAGAGGGGGCCCATGTCCAGGCAGTTTTCGAGATCCAGCCCATCCCCAGCGGCCTTCCGAGAAATATTGAACAGTGTCTTAATGATTATAACATTCCGCTGTATCTGAGCCATACAGTCACGGATGTTCACGGCGGTTCCCGTCTGACCGGGGTGACGATCTCCAGGGTGGATGAGCATCTGAGACCCATACCAGGTACTGAAAAAGAATATGCCTGCGATACCCTGATTCTTTCCGTGGGCCTGATCCCGGAGAACGAGCTGTCCCTGGACGCAGGTGTGAAGCTGGATAACCGGACTAAGGGCGCCATCGTGGATGAGCATTTCCAGACTAACGTAGAGGGCATCTTCGCGGCAGGCAATGTGCTCCATGTCCATGACCTGGTGGATTTCGTATCCATGGAGGCAGAGCGGCTGGCGGATTCTGCCGCGGAATACATAAAGCATGGTTCTCTGCCGGAGTGTCCGGTAGAGATCGTCACTGACGGCAACATCGGACACACGATCCCGCAGAAGATCAGCGGCAGCCAGGATGTGACGCTTTCCATGCGGGTGCGAAGCCTGATAAAAAACTGCCGGATCGTAGTGAAGCAGAACGGTGAGGAGATTGCTTCTAAGAAGATGAAGAAGGCGCTGCCTGCTGAGATGATCCAGATCCCGGTGAAGGCAGAGAAGATAAATGGAACACAGAAGCTGGAGGTGAGCGTAGAATGTTAAGAGAATTTACTTGTATTATCTGCCCCAATGGCTGTGAGATCGAAGCTGATATTGAGGATGGGAAGCTCCTTTCTATAGAAGGGGCCACCTGCCCCAGGGGGGAGGCCTATGTCAGACAGGAGCTGACGGATCCCCAGAGAAACATCGCCACTTCCGTGCTGGTGAAAAACGGCGTGCTGCCTCTGGCAAGCGTGCGTCTGACCAGTCCGGTTCCCAAGGAAAGGATTTTTGACGTCATGGCTGAGGTCCGCAAGGTCACTGTGGAGGCGCCGGTTCAGGCAGGAACAGTAGTGATCAAAGGAATCCTTGGATACGACAGCGATGTGATTGTCACCAAGACAGTGACCAGAAAGTAAACGGAAGATCATATTCAGCAAAGCAATGGCGGGGATGAACGGACCTGATCTGGCCGCATAAGTGACAGAACGTGATGTACATGGGAATGGCTGGGCGTAATATATAATGGTAGGAAATACTGTACATGGGAATGGAAGGGTCGGGCATAGGAATGACCAGTCCGATAAGGAGCTGGCCGGGAATGGTAAAATAAGGAAGGGAGCTGCGTGCAACAAGGCGCAGCTCTTTTTCCATGATTGTCAGCCATCTGAATTTTAAAGGATTTCTTACAAATCATTCCGAATCTGTGAAGTTTTGTTGATTTAGTTGACAGCTGCCAGCATTTGTCATTATAATGGGGGTATTGTCAAAAAGGGTAATCGTTCCAGGGTATCTGGGCGGCTGCAAAAAGGAGATGACAGATGAAAAAGTCAGGATGGAAGAAGGTACTGGCCCTGGTGCTGGGCTTTGTTCTCAGTATACAGCCCCCCTTTGCGGGGGCATTGCCGGGGCTTGTATTTGCCTATACGGAGCGTTCGGCTACGGTCAATGCATCGGTGCTGAATGTGCGGAGCGGACCCGGCACCGGCAACACCTCAGTGGCAAAGCTGGCAAAGGGGGCGGGGGTCACGGTGATCAATGAGACCACCGGAAGCGACGGGAAGACCTGGTACCAGATCCGGTTTATCGGCCAGGGCGGCAGCTCCCAGACCGGTTATGTGCTGGGGACCTATGTGAAGTTTCCGGTGTCCTACACACCCAGCGCTGACTTTGAAGCCAGTCTGGCTGCCCAGGGCTTTCCGGACAGCTACAAGGAGCCTTTAAGGCAGCTCCATGCCCAGTATCCCAACTGGATTTTCGAAGCCCACCAGACCGGCCTTGACTGGAACACCGTGGTGGTCAATGAAAGCGTTCTGGGCCGCAATCTGGTGGCCAGAACCAGCATTTCCTCCCACAAGTCCCTGGCAGACGGCGCGTACAACTGGGACAACGGAACCTGGACCGGGTTTGACGGAAGCAGCTGGGTGGCGGCCTCCCAGGAGGTTATCAGCTACTACATAGATCCCAGGAATTTTCTGGATGAGGTATCTGTCTTCCAGTTCATGAACCATAAATTTGACGCCAGCACCCAGACCAGGGAAGGTCTGCAGGCCATGGTCAAGGGAACCTTCCTGGAGGGGAATGTGATTCTCAATGGCTCTGCGGCTACCTCCGGAACAGGAGGAAGCACCGGCAGTACCAATCAGAATACCGGCGGAACCCCAGGGGGAGGTCCGGGGGTGGTCACTTCTCCCGGCGGGGGGAATACCAATACAGGTCCCGGCCAGTCGGCAGTGCTCACAGCTCCCCACGCATCCATCACCCCGCGCAAAGCATATCTGGTAACATCTGCCGTGGGCGAGGTTGTAGTAGGTGTGCCTCCGGGAGGAAATGTACCCTCTGGAAACGGCGGCGGAGGTACGGCCCAGACTGCGCCGGGAGGGAATGCCCAGTCTTCACCGGGATCAGGAGGTTCCTCTCCGGTAGTGACGGCACCAGGGCCGGGAAGCTCCCAGACTGGTCCCGGGGGCGCTTCTGCCCCGTCTACACCGGACTATGGGGGGACGTCGGTCACGGGCCAGGAATCCTATGTGGATATTATCATGAGAGCCGCCCAGCAGACGGGCCTGAATCCATATGTGATTGCGTCCATGATCATCCAGGAGCAGGGTTCTGGCGGCCAGGGGCGCTCTATTTCGGGAAATGTGTCCGGTTATGCCGGATATTATAATTATTTTAATGTAGGTGCTTACGCGGAGAACGGCATGACCGCTGTGGAACGGGGGCTCTGGTATGCCTCCCAGTCCGGCGATTACGGAAGACCCTGGAATACGCCGGAGAAGGCGATTATCGGCGGTGCCCAGTTCTATATGAACAATTATCCCGCCAATGGCCAGGATACATTCTATTTAAAGAAGTTCAATGTCCAGGGCAGCAACCTTTTCAAACATCAGTATATGACCAATGTAGACGGTGCGGCCTCGGAGGCGTCCATTTTCGCAGAGGGTTATTCCCAGATGCAAAAGACAGCGCCCCTGCGCTTTAAGATCCCGGTCTACCAGAATATGCCGGCTACGCCTTATCCGCGTCCCACCGGCGACGGCAGCCCCAACAACAAGCTGTCCAGCCTCAGTGTGGCAGGCTTTGCCCTGACACCTACTTTCAGCCGGGATACCAGTTCTTACAATCTGATCGTGGATCCTTCTGTCGGCAGTATAACTGTAAGTGCGGCTGCCATTGACAGCAAGGCCAGAGTCAGCGGGACCGGTACGATCCAGCTTCAGGGCGGCAACCATGACATACGTATTGTTGTGCGGGCAGAGAATGGCGGCGAGCGGGAATATGTCATCCATGTAGTCCGCAACAGCAATGGCCCCACCTATAATGCCGGTCTTGGGGGTGATTCCCAGGGAACCCAGACCGTACCGGGTGGTTCTTCCCAGGGAACCCAGAATGTGCCTGGCGGCTCCACTGGAGTGATCAACAGCCAGGGACCTGGCGGCTCCTCCGGCGGCGGACCCGGAAGTACAGGTGTGGTACCTGGCGGTTCGGGATCAGGCGGCGCGCCTACTCCGGGGGGAAGCAATGTGATCATTATCACACCCTGATCCACAAGATTACCAATGAATCAAAGGAGAGTTTATGAATAGCAGATTCAGACGATTTGTACTAGGAGTGCTTGCAGCAGTTATCCTGTCCGCCGCGGTGCCATTTACCGGCTTCGCGGCAACGGCCGGAATTGCATTTTCCGACCCGTCTACCCAGGTGGGGGAGGAAGTGAGTGTGACCATGAAATTCACATCCACCAGCGGGGATGCCCTGGGCAATACAGATGTGATGCTGGCCTATGATCCGGCGCTTCTGGAATATATAAACGAGACGGACAATGCCAGCGGCGGCAACGGGGCGATCCGTGTGTGGAGCGGCTTAAGCGGTACTACGGAGGTGGTGACAAACCTGCGGTTCAGAGCCCTGCAGGCAGGCACTGCCACTATCACCATCACCTCCTGGGAGGGATACGATAACCAGGGCCAGGTGCTGACCGTGGAGCGGGAAGGATCCTCAACGGTCACCATCGCAGGTCTGGCTACTTCTTCCACTGATGCCAGACTCCAGTCCCTTCAGATATCCCCAGGTACCCTGAGTCCTTCCTTCAGTCCCAGCGTTACGGAGTACAGGACTACCGTGGGACTGGATACGGACAAGCTGACCATCAGTGCCAGGGCAAACAATGACAAGGCCACGGTGGCCATCCAGGGAGATGACGGACTTCAGGAGGGTGAGAATACAGTCATCTGTACCGTCACGGCAGAGGATGGAACCACAACAGGTACTTACACCATTCTGGTTACCAAGGTGGCTGGCGGAGAGGCTATGGAGCCTGGTGACGCCCAGCAGCCGGCGGGAGCAGAGCCTGAGGTGCTGGCCGAGCTGGATGTGACAGCCAAGAAGGTACGGATCATTGAACGTCCGGCGGATGTGGCGGTGCCGGAAGGCTTCAAGGAAAGCTCCATTGCCATTGGTGATACCAGGGTAGGAGGATGGACCTGGGCCGGAGATGAGAATCCCAGATACTGCGTATTCTATGGTATGAATGAAGCAGGAGAACAGGATTTCTACCGGTATGATCTGAGAGATAAGACCATTCAGCGGTACTTTGCAGACCAGCAGGCTCTTGAGGTGACTCAGGACCAGTATGTGGAAGCAGTGAACAAATACAACAGTCTGGTGGATACCTATAGCCGGATGCGGATGATTCTGATCGGTGTGGCTGTGGCAGCAGTGGTTCTGCTGATCCTGGTGATCATTCTTCTGGTGACCCGGCGCGGCTCCGGTTATGGCGGCGGTTACGAAGGTTCTGATCCTTCCCCGGGTTCCCGGGGCCGCGGCAAACGCCTCTCCAGGGAGGAGCGCTACATGATGGGCCATGAGGAAGAATACGAGGAAGATGAGTACGGGGAAGAGCCTCAGGATGACTATGGGGAAGAGGATTATCCGGAAGATGAGGGATTCCGGGAGGAACCGGGGATTCCGGTAGAGGAATATCAGCCTGAGGTTCTCGATGAGCGCAAGATCTACGAGCAGGTGTCCAGAGGCTATGGAGGAGAGGCAGATCATCTCCACCAGCAGCCGGAAGCGGCCAGACAGGCCCAGGCCCGTTCTGTCCAGGAGGCAGCCGCTGCCGCGGAGCCGGTATATGACAGGACAGAGGATGAGGAGGATTTTGAGATTTTTGATCTGGATGATATGGACTGACTGAATGATGTCAGTCCAGGGGCAGGCTGTTTCCGGGGATATTCGTAATAGTTCAGTCAGTTTTTGAAGCTGTTGCGGATAGTTCCTGGAGGCGGCCTGTGTTTGTAACAGTTCAGATACCCACTGGACTGCTGGCGGTGTGTAACAGTTCAGATACCCCTTGAACTGTTACGGCATACGGCCATTTGGAATCGCTTCGCGGTCCCAGGCGCCAGTGACGCCTGTTAGGGACCGACCGAAATGGAATGTAGAGGGCCGTATGCCCGCGACCGCTACGTATTCTTACGGTCAGCGCAGCGAGTGCGCAGACCTGTCTGAGCTGTTAGGCCGGTGTTTCATCGCATCAGGTCTTTATATTGACTTCCCGGCAGTTTTGTTATACAATTGTTATATTAATCATATAACAAAAGAAAGACGGTGTCATGATGGTATGGACGATTGATTTTGAAAGTGATGAGGCATTCTACATACAGCTGAGGAACCAGATCATTATGGGGATTGCAACAGAGCGGATCCGGGAGGGGGATTCTCTGCCGTCGGTCCGCCAGCTGGCGGAAAATATCGGGATTAACATGCATACAGTAAATAAAGCATATTCTGTTCTTAAGCAGGAAGGCTTTATCAAGCTGGACCGCCGCAGAGGCGCAGTCATCGCCCTTGATGTAGATAAGCTCCAGGCTACCAGGGAGCTTCAGGAAGAATTGTCTGTGATCCTTGCACGGGGAATTTGTAAAAATATTACAAGGGAAGAAGTACATGATCTGGTAGATGTGATTTACGATTATTATGCCAGGGAATGTAAAGACTAAGCAGTAGCCTGAAGATCTGGGCTGCTGGAAGCAGGAAACAAAAATTGCGGCTCACAGCTGTACTGTGAGTGGCAACAAGAGAAAAGTCTGTCGGAGGATTGTTATGCTGTGTGAACGTTGTAAGATCAGGGAGGCCAATATCCAGTATACCGAAGTGATCAACGGAGTGAAGACAGAGCACAATTTCTGTGCCCAGTGTGCCAAGGAACTGGATTTTGGCCCTTATTCCGCTATTTTTGACAGTGATTTCCCTCTGGGGAAGCTTTTGTCAGGCCTTCTGGGGGTGGGAGAGAGCCAGGAGCACCAGAAGACCCACCAGGTCATCTGCCCTACCTGCGGCACCAGTTATGAGGAGTTCATCAAGAACAGCCGGTTTGGCTGCGGGGACTGTTATGGAGTGTTTGATATTCTGATCAGTGATAATATCAAACAGCTCCAGGGAAGCGATACCCATAAGGGGAAGATACCCAGATACCATTTTCACAAGGATCCGGACAGATTTTCCGTGGGCGCCCTTTCCGGGGAGGATGGCCAGGACCAGGCAAAGGGACAGCAGGCAGAGCCAAAAGAGCAGCTCCGTATCCTGGAGGCGAAGCTTAAGGAAGCCATCGCCAAGGAGGAGTATGAGATGGCTGCCAGCTACAGGGACCAGATCAGAAGCCTGAGAAAGGAACAGGAGACGACATGAAGTGGTTTGAATATGTAGATAAGGAATATCCGGGCGCCATCAGCAGCCGGGTCCGGCTGGTCCGGAACTGGGACCAGTATGCGTTTCCATCCAGGCTGACCCAGAAGGAGAGTATGGAGATGGTTCGCCGGCTGGAGCAGGGTCTGCGGGATCTGGGCAGTTTTGACGGGAAAAAATATGAGTATGCCTTTCTGGATGAGCTTAGCGAGCTGGACCGGAAGGCTCTCCGGGAGCGGCGTATTTTCAATTCGACCATTGCTTCCCTGAAGATGCCGGCGAAGGTGATTCTGTCTGAGGAGGAGGATACCAGCATCGTCCTCAACGGCACGGACCATATACGCCTTCAGCTTTTGTCTCCGGGGCTGAACCTGGAGGCATTGTGGAAGCAGGCGGATAAGCTGGATGATTATATCAATGAGCGGTTTTCCTATGCATTTGACAAGAAGTATGGCTATCTGACCTCCTTCCCCACCAACATGGGGACCGGTATGCGGGCCTCGGTGGTTCTGCACCTCCCCAGTCTTTCCCTTGGCAAGAAGTTCTCAGGGCTGGTCTCGGAGATGGGACGTTTCGGCGCGTCTGTCAAGGGAGTGTACGGAGAGGGCGGCGACAATTACGGAGCTTTGTTCCAGGTATCCAACCAGAAGACCCTGGGACTTACGGAGAAGGAGATCGTGGATCTGGTGGGCCGGGTGGCTGCCCAGCTTTTGAACCAGGAGAATCAGGTGCGCTCCATGGCTCTGCAGAAACACAGGCTGGAATGCGAGGACGAGGCCTTCAAGGCCTATGGTGTGTTAAAGTATGCAAGACGTCTTTCTGCAAAGGACGCTATGCTGCTTCTGTCCCAGCTGATGTCAGGGATATCTGACGGGATCCTGGAGACCAGGGAACCCTGCCCGGTCTACCGGCTGATGCTGGGGATCCAGCCGGCCAATCTGCAGAAGCTGTCAGACAGGCCTCTGGGCAAGGAGGAGCTGGACGCGGCCAGAGCATCCTATCTGAGGGCAGAACTGCCGGAGCTGAAATAAGGTACCGGTTCAGAAACAGCCGGGGTACATTAGGACATTGAAGGAGGAATCTGGCGATGATCGATCGTTTTACAGAAGCGGCGAGGGAGGCGATCAGCCTTGCCGCCGATGCGGCGGAGAGCCTGGGCCACAGCTATGTGGGTACTGAGCATCTGCTTATAGGACTGATCCAGGAGGAGGAAGGGGTCGCCGGCAAGGTGCTGGAGGCCAGCGGAGTCCGGGCTGATAAGGTGGTGGAGCTGGTGAGCCAGCTAATATCCCCCAACCAGCCAGTACGCATGGCGGAGCAGGGTGGCTACAGTCCCAGTGCCAGACGGGTGCTGGAGAACAGCTACCGGGAGGCCGTGCGGTTCAAGGCTCCGCTGATCGGAACCGAGCATATCCTGATCTCTATGATCCGGGAGAGCGACTGTGTGGCAGCCCGCCTTCTCAATACCCTGGGCGTCAGCATCCAGAAACTGTATCTGGAGGTGCTGTCTGCCATGGGGGAGGATGTGCCTGCCGGACGGGAGGAGCTTCACGCCGGGAAGGCAGTCCGGGGCAAGGCCGGCACCCCGGTGCTGGACAATTTCAGCCGGGATCTGACGGCCCAGGCAAGGGACGGAAAGCTGGATCCGGTTATAGGCAGGGAATCGGAGATCCAGCGGGTGATCCAGATCCTGAGCCGGCGCACCAAGAACAATCCCTGCCTGATCGGAGAGCCAGGAGTAGGCAAGACAGCAGTGGTGGAGGGGCTGGCCCAGCTTATCGCGTCCGGGGAGGTGCCGGAGATCATTGCGGACAAACGGGTAGTGACCCTGGACATGTCCGGGATGGTAGCAGGCTCCAAATACCGGGGAGAGTTTGAAGAGCGGATCAAGAGAGTGCTTTCGGAGGTGAAGGAGAACGGCGACGTGCTGCTGTTTATCGACGAGATCCACACCATCATTGGCGCAGGCGGCGCAGAAGGCGCCCTGGATGCTGCCAACATCTTAAAGCCGTCCCTGGCCCGCGGCGAGATCCAGCTGATCGGCGCCACCACCATCAATGAATACCGGAAGTATATCGAGAAGGATGCAGCCCTGGAGCGCCGTTTCCAGCCGGTGACTGTGGAAGAGCCGGGTGAGGAGCTGTCTATCAGTATCCTCAAGGGCCTGCGTCCAAAGTATGAGGAGCACCATAAGGTGACTATCACGGATGATGCCCTGACAGCGGCAGTCCGTCTGTCCGCCCGTTATATCAACGACCGTTTCCTGCCGGATAAGGCTATTGACCTGGTGGATGAGGCCTCCTCCAAGGTGCGTCTTACTACCTATATGGAGCCTGGGGAGATCCGGGAGCTGGAAGAAGATATTGCCAGTCTTGAGAAACAGAAGGAGAATGCCATCAGGGCGGAGGCCTATGAGCGGGCCGGAGAGCTGAAGCGCAGGCAGGAGAAGAAACGGGAGAAGATTGAGAAGGTCCGCGCCAGATGGCAGAAGGAGAAGACCTCACGGAAGCTGGTAGTGGGTGAGGGAGAGATCGCGGACGTGGTATCCGGCTGGACCAAGATCCCGGTGCGTAAGCTGGAAGAGGAGGAGACCGAGCGCCTTAAGAAGCTGGAATCCATCCTACATGAACGGGTGGTAGGTCAGGAGGAGGCTGTCACGGCGGTGGCACGGGCCATCCGCCGGGGCCGTGTGGGTCTTAAGGATCCCAAACGTCCCATCGGCTCCTTCTTGTTCCTTGGGCCTACAGGCGTGGGCAAGACCGAGCTGTGCAAGGCTCTGGCAGAAGCCATGTTCGGCACAGAGAGCGCCCTGATCCGGGTCGATATGTCCGAATATATGGAAAAGCACAGCGTATCCAAGATGATCGGATCCCCGCCAGGATACGTGGGTTATGAAGAGGGAGGCCAGCTCAGTGAAAAGGTACGCCGCAACCCTTATTCTGTGATCTTGTTTGATGAGATTGAGAAGGCACATCCTGATGTGTTTAATATCCTTCTGCAGGTTCTGGATGACGGCCATATCACCGATGCCCAGGGAAGGAAGATCGACTTTAAGAATACCATCCTGATCATGACCTCCAATGCCGGCGCAGAGAATATCATATCTCCCAGGCGGCTGGGCTTTGCTTCTTCCAATGATGAGAAGGAGCAGTACAAATTCATGAAGGACCGGGTCATGGAGGAGGTAAAGCGTCTGTTCAAGCCGGAGTTTCTCAACCGGATTGACGAGATCATGGTCTTCCATCCCCTTAACCAGGAGAATATGAAGGAGATCGTCTCCATCATGCTGGGGGCCATCATGAAGCGGACCGCCCGCCAGATGGATCTGAGACTGGATGTGACAGATGCCGCCAGGGCTTTTCTTGTGGAGAAGGGCTACGACGAGAAGTACGGCGCAAGACCTCTGCGCCGCGCCATCCAGACCCACCTGGAGGACCGGCTGGCTGAGGAGATCCTGGAAGGCCATGTGAAGAGCGGAGGCAGGGTGACCGTGGACAGGGACAGCGACAAGCTGAAGTTCAGTGATATGGAGCTGGTGAAGAGCTAGAGCGTGTTTGAAAATTGCTTTCTGGCAGATGTGCGTCACATTTTGTGGGAGATTTGGCCCAAATGAACACGGCGTAGTGGGCTACGTTAAGTGAATTTGGGCCAAATATACTGCGAAGTGGGGCGTGCAGATGCCGGGAATGAATTTTCAGACGCGCTTTAGAACTCCCTCCGGCCAGTAAGGTGCGCCGTAACAGTTTAAGGAGTATCCGAACTGTTGCGATGCACCCAATGAACAGCAATAATTCATGCAATGATATACTGGATATTTTTCCAGGGACATGCTATACTGATAACAGTTCAGATGCAGCTGCTTAAGGGGTGTCTGAACTGTTGTGGTCAGAATAACCAGTGATATAACATCAGGAGGACAAAGTTATGCCAGTAGTAGAATCATTAATCCGTTCTGAGACAGACGGAAGCATCAGTTTTGGAAATTATAAGCTGGATAAGAAGTCAAAGCTGCAGGATTTTGAGCATGCAGGAGATCTGTATAAGATCAAGACCTTTTACGAGATCACCAAGCTGGAGCGGAATGGTTCTTTTGTCTATGAGTCGGTTCCGGGGACGGCTGTGGAGAATTTTGCAGTGACCAATGACGGGGTCGCGTTCTGTGTGGAGGGTGACAAGGATGCGCAGATCACCGTTCAGCTGGACGACGATACAGAGTATGAAGTGTTTGTGGACGATGCAGCTGTAGGCGGCATGAAGACCAACATGAGCGGCAAGCTGAATCTCAGTGTGGAGCTCAGTGAAGGTACTGTATGCCATGTGAAGGTGGTAAAACGATAAGGAGCAGATTACATATGGCGAAAGGGAAGGCGACTGCATTCTTCTGCAAGGAATGCGGATATGAATCTGCCAAGTGGATGGGGCAGTGCCCTGCCTGCCGGGAATGGAATACCATGGTGGAGGAGCCTACAGCGAAAGGTTCCTCTGCCAGACGCACGGTCAGGGACCCAGAGAGCAGGAATGTGAAGCCGGTAAAACTTTCGGAGGTGTCTGTCAGGGAACAGGACCGGGTATCCACCGGGTACCAGGAGCTGGACCGTGTACTGGGGAGCGGCATTGTAGCCGGCTCCCTGGTTTTAGTTGGAGGGGATCCGGGTATCGGCAAATCCACCCTGCTTTTGCAGGTCTGCCGCAATCTGGGCCGGGACGGACACCGGGTCCTCTATATCTCCGGGGAGGAATCCCTGCGGCAGATCAAGCTGAGGGCCAACCGGATCGGCGAGATCTCCGGCGAGCTTTTTTTTCTCTGTGAGACAAGTCTGGATGATATCGAGGAAGCGATCCGGGAGATGAAACCGGAGATTGTGATCATTGATTCTATCCAGACTATGTATCGGGAGGATATCACGTCGGCACCGGGAAGTGTCAGTCAGGTGCGGGAGTCTACCAACATCCTGATGCAGATTGCCAAGGGGATGGGGATTACGGTCTTTATTATCGGACATGTCACCAAGGAGGGAGTAGTGGCCGGACCGCGGGTGCTGGAGCATATGGTGGATACGGTTCTCTACTTTGAGGGAGAGCGCAACGCTTCCTACCGGATTTTGCGGGGGGTGAAAAACCGCTTTGGCTCCACCAATGAGATTGGCGTCTTCGAGATGCAGGAGCAGGGGCTTGTGGAGGTGGAAAATCCTTCCGAGTATCTCCTGAGCGGCAGGCCGGAGGAGGCTTCCGGCGCGGTGGTGGCCTGCTCCATAGAGGGGACCAGACCGATCCTTCTGGAGGTTCAGGCACTCCTTGCCCAGACCAATTACGGGATGCCGCGCCGGACGGCTGCCGGGACAGATTACAACCGGGTGAATCTTTTGATGGCAGTGCTGGAGAAACGGTGCCACTATGAGATGTCCCGGTACGATGCTTATGTGAATATCGCAGGCGGTGTCCGCATGAATGAACCAGCCCTGGATCTGGCTATTGTCATGGCCCTGGTCTCCAGTATGAAGGACAGGGCGGTGAATCCTAAGACGATCATTTTCGGGGAAGTCGGATTGTCCGGCGAGATCCGGGCTGTCTCCATGGCAGAGCAGCGGGTCAATGAGGCGGCGAAGCTGGGATTTGAGGTCTGCATTCTGCCTAAGGTGTGCCTGGATAAGATAAAGCGGACAGACAGGATCACCCTGCGGGGGGTCAGCAATATACGTGAGGCAATTGGGCTGATTTAAAAAACAAATAAAAATGTTGACAGAATCCGCCGGACGTGCTATTATAATAAAGCACGTGAAAAGCGGGTTCTTGTAGGGGAATAGTTCAATGGTAGAGCAGCGGTCTCCAAAACCGTAGATGGGGGTTCGAGCCCCTCTTCCCCTGGTTGGCTGCAAGGTGATTGCCTTGCAGCTTTTTTGTGTAAAATTTTAAAAAACAGGTATATTTTGGCCGGGATCTCTATGAGACTTAAGCGAATTGGGAATAAACGGTTCTATATCCGGTGACAAGAAGGGAAAAATATTGTAGAAACCTATTGAAACATCCTTGAAAATGGGAGGATATCCATAAGAAGGGTTGGAAAATTCGAACCAACGAAAAATTGACAAAAAAATATTATTCTGCTATAACTGGAAATGAAAAGGAAATTTGCATATGGGTTATGCCATAAGGATTAAGGAGAGTGTTTACGGCACAGCGCAGTGCATTTGATGTATTGGTATAACTGGCCGGAGATAAGGCCAGTTATGTTCCGGCACATGGAGGGGCCGATTGTCATGAAAGAAAAGAAGATTAAACTGTTGACTATAAACGATGCCAAGGCATTTGTTACAGAAGCAATGAAGTGCAAGTTTGATATTGATGTTGGATATAATCACGTGGTTATTGATGCCAAGTCGATCCTGGGCGTCCTGAGCCTGGATCTGAGACAGGTTCTCAGTGTCAGAGCCCACGGTGCGGATGAAGCGTTTGAACAGTATCTGGATACGTTGTCGGTGGCAGAAGGACTGATCGCTTAAGTTGTCTGAGCTGCTGCAAGAATACAAGTAATGAAAAGAACGATAGGGAGAACGGGAGTATCGGAGATGCTCCCGTTTTTCAACGTGGGACTGGAGTATAGCTGGTGTAAGGGGGCGGCAATGGGAGAAAAGGAGAGAAGGTCTGCCAGGAAGGGGCAGCTGGAGATACAGAGCGGAACGGCTTCTGTACTGCCGGACAGGCAGATCATCCGTATCTCTGTCAGGAATCTGGTGGAGTTTGTCATGAAGGGCGGGGATATCGACAACCGCCGGACATCCAGGGCGGATCTGGATGCTATGCAGGCGGGGAGCCGTATCCACCGGAAGATCCAGAAGCGCCAGGGGGCGGACTACCAGGCCGAGGTGGTTATGCGCCATGTGGTGGAGGAAGAGAAGTACCAGATTCTGGTGGAGGGCCGGGCCGACGGGGTGATCGAAAACTCCTCACGGACGGCCATCGATGAGATCAAGGGGGTCTACATGGATCTGACGAGGCTGGAGGAGCCGGTGCCAGTACATCTGGCCCAGGCCATGTGCTATGGATATTTCTACTGTCTGGACAGGGGAAAGGACCGGATCGAGATCCAGGTTACCTACTGCAATCTGGAGACCGAGGAGATCCGCAGGTTTGTCCAGGAGAAGAGCGTAGAGGAGCTGGAAGCCTGGTTCGCAGGACTGATCCACGAATATGTCAAGTGGGCGGACTATCTTTACACTCATGGCCTGCGCAGGCAGGAGTCCCTGGAGGACCTGGTGTTTCCCTATGAATACCGGGAGGGACAGAAGGACCTGGCAGTTTCCGTCTACCGGTCCATTATCCGGGGCAGGAATCTGTTCATCCAGGCGCCTACCGGCATCGGCAAGACTTTGTCCACAGTGTTCCCTTCCTTAAAGGCCATGTGCCAGGGCTATGGAGACAAGCTCTTCTACCTGACTGCCAAGACCATCACCCGCCAGGTAGCCCAGGAATGCTTTGGCCTTCTGCGGCAGCGGGGGCTGTATTTCTCCACCGTCACCCTGACGGCCAAGGAGAAGCTGTGTCCCCTGGAGAAGCCCGAGTGCAATCCAGATGCCTGCCCTTATGCCAAAGGCCACTTTGACCGGGTAAATGATGCTGTCTACGATATCATCCACCAGGAACGGGGGATCACCCGGGAGATAATTCTGGATTATGGGGCCAGATACCAGGTGTGTCCCTTTGAATTCTGTCTGGATGTCAGCAACTGGGTAGATGGGATCATCTGCGACTACAACTATGTATTTGATCCCAACGCACGGCTGAAACGTTACTTTGGGGACAGTGTCACAGGGGGATACATCTTCCTGGTGGACGAGGCCCACAATCTGGTTAACCGGGCCCGGGAAATGTTCAGCGCCAGCCTGCATAAGGAGGATTTCCTTCAGGTGAAGCGGATCTTAAAGGGGCAGGCTCCCAGGGTGGAGAGATGCCTGGAAAGATGCAACAGGAGTCTGCTGGAAATGAAGCGGGAGTGTGTCACATATCAGCTATACCCGGAGATCAATGGGGCTGCGGCGAATCTTATGGGGCTTTTCGGAGAGCTGGAGGCCTATATGGAGGAGGCGCGGGAGTTTCCGGACCGGGAGACGGTGCTGGAGTTTTATTTTGGGCTGAGGCATTTCCTTAATATGTATGAGGGGCTGGACGATCACTACCGGGTCTATGGGGAGCTGGAACCGGACGGGAGATTCCTCCTGCGGCTCTTCTGCATCGACCCCTCCCGGTGTATCGCCCAGTGTCTGGAAAAGGGCAGGGGCCGGGTCTTCTTCTCCGCCACCCTGCTGCCGGTGCGGTACTACAAGAAGCTTCTCAGCGGAAAGGAGGATGACTATGCGGTCTATGCCCGCTCCCCTTTTCCCCAGGAGAACCGGATGCTGCTGGTGGGGACTGATGTCAGCAGCCGCTATACCCGCAGGAATAGGGGCGAGTATCAGAAGATCGCGGAGTATATCCGTATTCTGGCAGCCAGCCACAGGGGGAATTATCTGGTGTTCTTTCCCTCCTACCAGTATATGCTGGCTGTAGAGGAAGCGCTGGGGACAGCAGGGACGGAGCCCTTCCAGTGGCGGACCCAGACCAGCCGTATGGATGAGGCAGAGCGGGAGCAGTTCCTGGCGGAATTTGACACGGTGCGGACGGAGTCCTTTGTGGGACTGTGCGTGCTGGGAGGAATCTTCTCCGAGGGGATCGATTTGAAGGAGGAGCGGCTGGAGGGAGCCGTTATCGTAGGCACCGGGCTGCCCATGGTCTGCACGGAGCAGGAGATTTTAAAGGGGTATTTTGATGACCAGGGGGAGGACGGGTATACCTTTGCCTACCAGTATCCGGGGATGAACA